>Ga0209109_10000713_pt1 | contig 18092 bp, 11 predicted proteins | sample Rifsed10ft2_FD_184004 | JGI IMG/M metagenome (GOLD analysis project Ga0209109, IMG submission 184004) | Soil microbial communities from Rifle, Colorado, USA - sediment 10ft 2 (version 2) | ecosystem: Environmental > Terrestrial > Deep subsurface > Rock core/Sediment | place: Rifle, Colorado... | reverse complement strand
GTGGGGGAGAAAAGCAAGGGGCATAAAGAAAGTGGCGAGTGGCGAGTGAAGATTATGAGGCGGTGAACGCCCCAGTAAGCACACGAAGGAGAGATCTTTCACCCCGACCAAATGCGTCGAGGCTCACGATGACAGCGTTTCACGCTGCACGTGGCCACGGGCGGGGAAGGGGAGGGCGGGTCTGATAACGAAGGGGGGCGAGGGTGGGAGTTAACATAATGTTCTTGGGTGCGGGAGGGGTTGAAAAGAGCGGGGACGAAAGGTGTAGGGCGAGAGAGTGTGTGTGTCAGTGAGTGAGAGAGATTGAGTGTGTCCAGAATTCTCGTAGGGACGTGAATGCATTTTGGCTGATGGGATGACATTTTCCTACTGCTGTCGACGGTTGAAAAAGCCATCCAGCTAAGAGAGGGTGTGTTTAGGAATTGCGGGAAGAGCGGGGGTGTGGTAAGAGACTTCGTTTGAGTTTGAGTGAGGAAAGTCAGAGGGGAAGCGCGGTGCGCGCGAGGGCCAAGGTCGAGCCCGTCGGCGCGCCGACAGACGGATGCCGCTGAAGGAGACGGAGGCGATTGTCCTGCGGAGTTTTCCGCTGGGCGAGGCGGACCGGCTGGTAAGCTTCCTGGGGCGGACGACGGGGCGGCTGCGCGGGGTGGCGCGCGGGGCGCGGCGGACGAAGAGCCGGTTTGGGTCGACGCTGGAGACGCTGTCGCACATCCGCATCTGGTTTTATGAGCGGGAGACGCGGGAGTTGGTGCGGATCAGTCAGTGCGAACTGATGGAGTCGTTCCTTGAGGCGCAGCGGGAGTACGAGGCGGGATTGGCGCTGGCGCTGGTGAGCGAAGTGACCGAAGCAGTGCTGCCGGAGCGCGAGGCATCGGACGCGATGTTTCGTCTGGTGCTGCTGACAGCGCGGGCGATTGCCGAGCGAAAGAGCGGGGAACTGCCGCTGGCGTACTTCAATTTGTGGACGGTGCGGCTGGGCGGCTGGCTGCCCGGGCTGGAGCGCTGCTCGAGGTGCGGGAGGGAAGTGAAGGGCCAGGCGGTGTTCGGGGCGGTGGCGCGTCCGGGGTTGCAGTGCACGGGATGTCGGCTGCCCGGAGCGCGTGCGATTTCGGCGCGGGGACTTGAACTGGCACAGGCGATGCTTCGAGAGAAGCTGGACACATTGAGCGAGAAGGAGTGGCCGAAGGCGATGGCCGCAGAGTTAAACCAATACTTGATGGACCTGATTGAGCATCAAATCGAGAAGAAATTGACCACCCGAAGGATGCGGGAAGGGAATCTGTGATAGTTAAAGTAAAACATGAAGAAACGAAAAGGGCAAAGACTCAGGGACCCACCTTCCAAGACCTCATCTTTAAGCTGACACATTTCTGGGCGGACCGGGGTTGCGTGCTGCAGCAGCCGTTTGACGTGGAGGTGGGCGCAGGGACGATGCATCCGGAGACGTTCCTCAGGGTGCTCGGGCGGGAACCATACCGGGTGGCGTACATACAGCCGTCACGTCGGCCCGCCGACGGTCGCTATGGCGAGAACCCGAACCGCCTCTACAAGCACACTCAACTGCAGGTGATCCTGAAGCCGGCGCCGGCGGACGTGCAGGAAGTGTACCTGGCAAGCTTGCGGGCCATCGGAATCGACCTGCGCGAACATGATATACGGTTTGAGGAGGACAACTGGGAGTCGCCCACGCTGGGAGCGTGGGGCATCGGCTGGCAGGTGCTGCTGGATGGGCTGGAGATTACGCAGTTCACCTATTTTCAGCAGTGTGGGGGAGTGGACCTGGACCCGGTGTCGGTGGAACTGACGTATGGCGTGGAGAGAATTGCGGCGTTTCTGCAGGGCGTGGACAACGTGTTTGACCTGCGGTGGAGCGCGGACAGGACGTATGGGCAGGTGCGGCTGGCGGAGGAGCAACAGCTCTCGGTGTACAGCTTTGAGCTGGCCGAGGCGGCGAGCTTGAGGAAGCAGTTTGAGCTGGCGGAGAAAGAAGCGGAACGGCTGCTGGCCGGCTACGCGGGGAAGAAGGGCGAGGCGCGGAAGCGTTACCCGCTGCTGGCGGTGTATGAACTGTGCCTGAAGTGTTCGCACCTGTTCAATCTGATGGATGCGCGAGGCGTGATCTCGGTGACGGAGCGGGCGGCGCTGATCGGGCGGGTGCGACAGGTGGCCTGCAAGACAGCTCAGCTTTACCTTGAGCAGCAGGGGCCGGAGCAAGAGCCGCGCGATAAGGAATCCGCATGAAGGAGAGGGTGGACTTCCTGCTCGAGGTGGGGTGCGAGGAGATCCCCGCGGGGATGATTGCGCGAGCGGCGGAAGAACTTCAAGTAACGCTTGATAAAATCCTGACGACGGAGAACCTGATTGAAAGCGGAAGTGTAGAGGCCTTTGGCGCGCCGCGACGGCTGGTGGCGATTGCGCGAGGCGTGAAGCTGAAGCAGGAGGATGTGACGCGCGAGGTGATAGGGCCGCCGAAGTCGGTGGCGTATGACGATGTCGGCCGGCCGACGCGCGCGGCGGAGAGCTTTGCGGCGAAGCAAGGCGTGCCGGTGGGGAAGATTTATCTGGTGACGACGGCAAAGGGCGAGTACGTCGCGGCAAAACAGGTCATGAAGGGCAGGAGCGCAGAGGAGATTCTGGCTGAGGTGGTGCCGCGCGCGGTGCAGGGTATCCCGTGGCCGAGGAGCATGTACTGGACGGGGATGGATGGAATGCGGTTCATCCGGCCGATCCGCTGGGTGGTGGCGCTGCTGGATGGGAAGGTGGTGCGGTTTGAGCTGGGCGGCGTGAAGGCGGATCGGTTTACGTCCGGGCACCGGTTTCTGGGGAGTGCGCGGATCGCGGTGACGGGGCCGAAGGACTTCGAGCAGAAGTTAAAGAAAAACTTTGTGCTGGTGCGGCCGGAGGAGCGGCGGAAGAAGATTGAGAAAGAGTTGAAGACGCTGGCGGGGAGGAAGGGTTTGCGCGTGCATGAGGACGCGGGCCTGGCGGGGTTGGTGGTTTATTTGAATGAGTATCCGTCGGTGATTATCGGGGATTTTGACGCGGGGTTTCTGGACCTGCCGCAGGAGATTCTGATTACGGTGATGCGCGACCACCAGAAATACTTTGCGCTGGAGAAGAGAGACGGAGGGCTGGCGCCGCACTTTCTGGCGGTGATCAACCTGGACAAGGACCGGAAGGGATTAGTTAAGGCGGGGCACGAGCGGGTGCTGAAGGCGCGATTTGTGGATGCCAGGTTCTTCTGGGAGACGGACCAGAAATGTCGGCTGGCCGACTATCTGCCGAAGCTGGCACATGTCACCTACGAGTCGCGGCTGGGGAGCTATGGCGATAAAGTGGAGCGGATGCGTTGGCTCGGGCGCTGGCTGGCGGAACAGTGGATCGCGCGGGGCATTCCGCAAAGGCATGTGCCCGAGGTGGACCGGGCGGCGGAGCTGGCCAAGTGCGACCTGGCCACGGAAATGGTGCGGGAGTTCACCGAGCTGCAAGGGATTGTGGGGGGGCTCTACGCAAAAGCTCAAGGAGAACCTGAAGAAGTGGCGTGGGCGGTGTACGACCACTACCGTCCGGTGGGGCTGGATGATCCGATCCCGCGGAACCTGACGGGTTGTGCGGTGGCGCTGGCGGATAAGCTCGACGCGCTGGTGGGCTGCTTTGCGGTAGGGATGGTGCCAACAGGATCGAGCGACCCGTTTGCGCTGCGACGGGCGGCACTGGGCGTGGTGAAGATTATCCTTGAACGGAAGCTGCCGGTGTCGCTGGGAGCGACGGTGGCGGCGGCAGGGAAGGCGCTTGGTCAGCATGCGCCGAAGATCACGGTGACGACGAAGACCGAAAGCCAGGTGCTGGAGTTTATCGTGGACCGGGCAAAGTTTGTGCTGCGGGAGAAGATGGGCTTTGCGTATGACGAAGTGAATGCGGCGCTGGCGGCGGGGGCGGACGATTTGGTGGATGCGGTGAAGCGGATTGAGGCGATCCGGGCGATCCGACGGTCGAAGAACTTTGAGCCGCTGGCGGTATCGTTCAAGCGCATCCGGAAGATTCTGGAGAAGGCGGGAAAGGAGTCGGAGTGGAGGTTGAAGGCGGTGCAGCCGGAGATGTTTGTGGTAGAGGCAGAGAAGGTGCTGCACAACTCGGCGCGGAAGGTGGCGGAACAGGCCGAGGGGCACAAGCGGGCAGGGAAGTATAAAGAGGCCCTCGAGGTGATTGCCGGGATGCGGCCTGAGGTGGACCGGTTTTTTGTGGACGTGATGGTGATGGCCGAGGACGAGAACGTGAGGAAGAACCGGCTGACGCTGCTGGCGGAGTTGTTGAGGGAGTTTTCGACGATCGCTGATTTCGCGGAGATAGCGGCGGAGGAGAACAGGAATTAGCCACCCCGACAGGGTCGAGGCAGGCGCCGACACAGAGGGGCAGAGAAAAGCAAGAAGGGGTAGAAGGAGAGAAGAGACGAGATTTAACTTCAAGTGTTACATGAGATGTTCATCGTGTGCGAAATGGCGAGATAAGGGAGCTTGTCGGCGGGCCGACACAAAGGCAGAAATTGGAAAAGAGAAGTGAAGGACAAGCGCGGCGGCGGAGAAGCGTTGTGAGTTTTCAAGATCTCTAGTAAGCGAAGAGTCAGGAGAAAGAGCGTGAAGAGATACGTTTATTTTTTTGGTGCGGGGCGGGCGGAAGGACGCGGAGAGATGAAAGACCTGCTGGGCGGGAAGGGAGCGGGCCTCGCGGAGATGACGCGGATTGGCTTGCCGGTGCCAGCGGGGTTTACGATTACGACGGAGGCGTGCGACCACTTTTTTAAGAATGGCAGGAAGTACCCGAAGGAATTGCCGGCGCAGGTGAAGAAGAGCGTGGCGCGGCTCGAACGCGTGACAGGGAAGAAACTGGGCGACGCGAAGAATCCGCTGCTGGTGAGCGTGCGGTCGGGGTCGGCGCGGTCGATGCCCGGAATGATGGAGACGATCCTGAACCTGGGACTGAATGCGAAGTCGGTGGAAGGTCTGGCGCGGGCGACAGGGAATGAGCGGCTTGCGTGGGATGCGTACCGGCGGTTGGTGCAGATGTATTCGAGCGTGGTCATTGGTCTGCCGAAGGAAGAGCTCGAACACAAGCTGCGGGCGATGAAGGCGCGGCGCAAGGTGAAGGAAGACACGGCCGTTGAGGCAGAAGGTTGGCGGGAGCTGGTGGGAGAGTACAAGTCTTACTTTAAGGAGAAGACGGGGAGGAGTTTTCCGGAGGACCCGCAGGAGCAGTTGTGGGGAGCGATCGAAGCTGTGTTTCAATCGTGGATGGCGGAGAAGGCGGTGACCTACCGGCGGGTGGAGAAGATCACCGGTCTGCTGGGAACGGCAGTGAGCGTGGTGCAGATGGTGTTTGGGAATACGGGGGAGAAGTCGGGGACGGGGGTGTGCTTCACGCGGGACCCTTCGACCGGGGAGAAGATTTTCTATGGCGACTTCCTGATCAACGCGCAGGGTGAGGACGTGGTGGCGGGAATCCGCACGCCGTTGCACCTGACCGATATGGCCCGGCTGATGCCCAAAGTTTACAGGCAACTTGAGAAAGCGCGACGGCTGCTGGAGACACATTACCGGGACATGCAGGACATGGAGTTTACGGTAGAGGAAGGGAAGCTGTACATGCTGCAGACGCGGGTGGGGAAGCGCACACCGGCGGCGGCGTTCTGCATGGCCGTGGACATGGCCAACGAGAAGTTGATTTCGAAGGAAGAGGCCATCGAGCGGATTAAGGCGGAAGACATTGAGCGGTTGTTCTATCCCGTGGTGGACCCAAACGTGGCGAAGTCCGACCTGGACAAGCGTCGGCTGGCGCGCGGGATTAACGCGGTGCCCGGAGCGGCGGTGGGGAAGGCGGTGTTCACCGCGCATGAGGCCGAAGAATGGGCGCGCGATGGTCAGAAAGTGATCCTGGTGCGTCGGGAGACGAGCCCGGAAGACGTGGGCGGGATGTTTGTGGCGCAGGGCATCCTGACAGCGACGGGTGGAAAAACTTCACACGCGGCGGTGGTGGCGCGCGGCTGGGGGAAGTGCTGCGTGGTGGGAGCGGAGAAGCTGGACATTGACTACGAGACGAAGTTGATGCGCGCGAACGGGCGCGTGGTGCGGCAGGGAGACTGGATCACGCTGGATGGGAGTGAGGGCGCGGTGTATGAAGGCGAGATGGGTTTGGTGAAGCCGCAACTGCCGCCAGCGTACGAGACGCTGATGAGATGGGCGGATGGCGTGCGGCGGCTGGGCGTGCGTACTAATGCTGATACTCCGCATGACGCGCGCAAAGCGCGGGAGATGGGTGCGGAGGGCATCGGTCTGTGCCGCACGGAGCACATGTTTTTCAAGGACTTCGAGCAGCCGCAACGGAGCGTCGAGCGGCAACTGGCGATCCAAGAAATGATCGTTGCGGAGAGCCGCGAGGCGCGAGTGAAAGCGCTCGGGAAGCTGCTGCCGTTCCAGCGGCGTGACTTCGTGGGGATTTTCAAGGCCATGGACGGCTACCCCGTGACAATTCGGCTGATCGACCCGCCGCTGCACGAGTTTGTGCCGCACGAGAGGGAACAACAGGAAGAGCTGGCAAGGAAGGTTGGCGTGGAAGTGGAGGTGGTGGCCCGGCGCGTGGAGCAGTTGCGCGAGGCCAATCCGATGCTGGGGCACCGTGGGTGCCGGCTGGCGATCACGTATCCAGAAATACTTGAGATGCAGGTGCGGGCAATCATTGAGGCGGCGATTGAGTGCCAGGCGCAAACAGTTAAAGTATTACCTGAGATAATGATTCCGCTGGTGCTGGATCGGAAGGAGCTACAGATTCTGGCCGATGCGACGCGGCGAGTGGCCGAGGAAGTGATCCGCGCGGCGGGGGTGAAGCTCGACTATTTGGTGGGAACGATGATCGAGCTGCCGCGGGCGGCGCTGCTGGCCGACCAAATCGCCGAGGTGGCGGAGTTTTTCAGCTTCGGGACGAACGACCTGACGCAGACGGTGATGGGGCTGTCGAGGGACGACGCGGGGCGGTTCCTGCCCGATTACGTGGACGAGAAAAAGGCGGGGATTTTTGCGGACGACCCGTTTCAGACGCTGGATGTGGCCGGGGTGGGGCTGCTGATGCGCTGGGCGATTGAGCGAGGACGGAAGACGAATCCGAAGTTGAAGATCGGGATTTGCGGGGAACATGGAGGGGACGCGCAGAGCGTAAGGTTCTGCCACCAGGTGGGGATGAACTACGTGAGCGCATCGCCGTTTCGCGTGCCGATTGCCAGGCTGGCGGCGGCGCAGGCGGTGATTGAGGAGAGGCGAAAGAAAAAGAGGGGTTAGGTTGTAGGGGAAGAGGCGGGGATGCGGGCGCTGGTGATAGGGATAAGCGGGGGGACGGGGTCGGGGAAGACGACGATCACCGACCGGATTATTTCGGCGCTGACGGAAGAGAGCGTGGTGGTGCTGCAGCAGGACCACTACTACAAAGACCTGCCGCAGATGCCGCTCGACGAGCGGGCCAAGCAGAACTTTGACCACCCGGATTCGATTGATACACCGCTGCTGGTAGAGCATATGCGAGGTCTGCGGGAGGGGCGGGCAATCGAGCGGCCGGTGTATGACTTCACTGTGCACCGGCGCAGTGGCAAGACGGTGCGTCTGGAGGCGCGGCCCGCGGTGATTCTGGAAGGCATACTGATTTTTGAGAATCAGGCGCTGCGGGAGTTGATGGACATTAAGATTTTTGTGGACACGGACGCGGACCTACGGTTTATCCGGCGGCTGCGGCGGGACATCACCGAGCGCGGGCGGACGATGGAGTCGGTGGTGGAGCAGTACTATTCGACGGTGCGGCCGATGCATATGGAGTTCATCGAGCCGTCGAAGCGCTACGCCGACGTGATCATCCCCGAGGGCGGGCACAATGAGGTGGGAATTGATCTGGTGATCCAGAAGATCAGGTCGCTGGTGCCGGTGGGAAGCTGAGAGAGGGAAGTTGAGAGTTTAGAGTTGAGAGTTTAGAGCAGGAAGCAGAGCTTTCAAAGCGGTTCCGATTACTCTCCCCCAAAACCAAAAGCAGATTCCTTCCGGCAGGGCCGGAATCTTCGATCGCTGCGCTCGGAATGACAGCCGCCATAGTGCATCCACAACCAGAAGAGTCCCGGGTCTGCGACCCGGCGCTACAGCGGGTTCTGCCCCGTGCCCCGGCCGGCTGGAAGCCGGCGCTACGGGGGACTAGTGTTTGCGGGCGGCGTCGGCGATGAGGCGCTGGAATTCGGGGTCGTCGTGGAGGCAGGCGAGGTCGGGGTCGCGGACGGCCCAATCGAGGTTGGTGTAACCGCTTAGCTCGGCGCGTTTGAGCAGGTCCAAGGCTTCGGGCTTTTTGCCCATGACGCCATAGGTGCAGGCGGCGTTGTAGAGGATGTTGGAGTCGTTGGGGCGGAGGGCGACGGCCTTCTGGAGCTCGCGGATGGCGTCGTCCTGTTTGCCGAGCCAGGCGTACTCGGAGGAGAGGAGGATGCGGGCGCGAACGTCTTCGGGAACTTGCTCGAGCTGTTGTTCGAGGACTCTCCTCTCAAGGTCGCGAAGCCGGCGCGCCTCCTCCTTGCGGCCCAAGGATTCCAGGGCGTTCACGAAGGGGATGTACATATTGTAGTCGTTGCCGTTGGCCTCGACGGCGCGGTTGGCCAGGGCGGCGGCTTCTTCGAAGCGGTCGGAGCTGAAGTAGGTGCGGCCGAGGATGTTGTAGGCACCTTCGCAATCGGGTTTGCGTTCGAGGGCACGCTGGACGTCGTTGATGGACTCCTCGAAGTTTTTCAACTCATAGCGGATGCGGGCGCGGGCGACCAGGGCTTCGGGCAGATTGGGCTCGAGGGCCAAGGCGCGCTCGCAGGCGGCGAGGCCGCGCTCGATCCAGTGGTTATCGTGGTCGTGCCATTCGTACATAACGCCGCAGGCGTTGGCGATGCCAGCGTGGGCGAGGGCAAAGCGGGAGTCGAGCAAGATGGCCTGCTCGTACATCTGGATGGCGAAGGAGAGGTCGGGTTTGGTCTCGCGGCGAGCGAAGCTGCGGGCTCGGAGATACATGTCGTAAGCCTGGGGATTCTCAGTGGGCTTGCGGGCCAGGGCCTTTTCTTCCTGCGGGGAGAGAGTGATGCGCAGGGCCTGGGTGATGCTGCGGGCGATTTCGTCCTGGACTTCGAAGACGTCGCGAAGCTCGCGGTCATAGCGTTCGGCCCAGACGGAGTGGCCGGTGCGAGTCTCGACAAGTTGGGCGGTGATGCGCAGGCGATTGCCGGCGCGGCGGAGGCTGCCGGTGAGGACGTAGAGGGCGTTGAGCTCCTGGCCGACCTGCGGGCCGGTGACGGGGCGGTCGCGGAAGGCCAAAACGGCGGCGCGGGGGAAGACGCGCAGCTCTTTGATTTTGGAAAGCTCCGTAATGACGTCCTCGGTCATGCCGTCGCGGAAGTATTCGTCTTCTTTAGCGCCGCTCAGGTTTTCGAAGTAGAGGACGGCGACGGATTTGAGGGCCTGGGCGCCGGCGGAGGCGCGGCCGGAGTCGGAGTCGCGCTTAAGGCGCTGGAGGTCGGCGCGGAGTTTGGCGGCGGAGGCGTAACGGGCGCTACGATCTTTTTCGAGGGTGCGCGTGATGATCTGCTGAAGCTCTTCCGGGATATTGCGGTTCAGGAGCATGGCCGGGGTGGGGGTGCGATTGAGAATGGAGTCGAAGATGACGGCCGAGGTGTTGCCGACGAAGGCCTGGCGGCCGGTGGCCATCTCATAGAGGACGACGCCCAGGGAGAAGATGTCGGTGCGGGCATCCACGTCTTCGCCACGAGCCTGCTCGGGAGACATGTAGGAGGCAGTGCCAATGGCAACGCCGGAGCCGGTGAGCTGGTCTTCGACGGTAAGCAGCGTGCCCGCGTCGGTGACGTCGACGGCTTCGCCGACTTTCTGGCGCTGAGGAGCGAGCTTGGCGAGGCCGAAATCGAGGATTTTGGCCTGGCCGCGCGGGGTGACAAAGAGGTTGGCGGGCTTGATGTCGCGATGGGTAATGCCGCGGGTGTGGGCGGCGTCGAGAGCATCGGCAATCTGGATGGCGAGGTCGAGCAGCTCCTCGGTCTCAAGCGGGCGGCCGGCGATGCGGTGCTTGAGGGTCTGGCCTTCGAGGAGCTCCATGGCGATGAAGGGTTTGCCTTCGTGTTCGTCAATTTCATAGATGGTGCAGATGTTGGGATGATTGAGGGCGGAGGCGGCGCGGGCTTCGCGTTGGAAGCGCTCGAGAGCAGAGCGATCGTGGGAGAGGTCGTCGGGGAGAAACTTCAGGGCGACGTTGCGGTGCAGGCGGACGTCTTCGGCACGGAAGACAATGCCCATGCCGCCACCGCCGAGTTTTTCAAGGATGTGATAGTGAGAGACGGTTTGGCCGATCATGGGCGAAGGACGCGAGCCGCCATGCTACGACGCAGGGGAGAGCAAGTCAATCGGCTAGGTGGGCATTTTGAGAAAGAAGTGGACGCCGAGGAAGGCGAAGATGGCGTCGGGGGCCCAGCCGGCCATGAGCGGGGGCAACTGGCCAACAGCGCCCATGGCTTCAAGCAGTGCTGAGATGGCCCAGTAAACGATGGCGATGCCGACGCCGAGAGCGATCCCGCTGACGCGTCCGCGGGTGCCGACCAGAAGAGCAAAGGGGATGCCCAGCAGGACGCTGATGGGGGCGATGAGCGGGAAGGCGAACTTGCGGTGCCACTGGACGGAAAGGCGGGCAACGTCGAAGCCGGCCTGCTGAAGCTCGCGGATGTAGTTGCGGAACTCGGCGGCGTCCATTTGATAAGACTGGCGGACTTCGCGGTTGAAGTAGCCGGGAGGCTCGTTGAGCTCGGAGAGGCGCATAGTCTGGAAGGGAGTGAAGCCGACAATTTCACTGCCATTGAAGTCGCGGACCCAGCCGGACTCGAGGCGCCAGGTCTGCGTGGGGATTTCCCACACTGCACGAGAAGCGAAGACGCGGCGGCGCATCTGGAAGGTAGCGGGGTCGAGCTCAAAAACTTGGAGGCCGCCGAAGAGACTGCGGTCGGGGTCGAAGAAATCGTAGTTATAGACCCTGGTGTTTTCGCCGAAGATCCACTGGCGGCGGGGCTGGTAAAAGGTCTGAGCGGGACGGCCCTTGATTTGATTGCGGAGGGCGTCCTGGCGCTGGTTGGCGTAGGGGAGAACGGTGGCGTCGAGCAGGAAGAGGCCGACGGCCAAGAGAACGGAGGCGAGGAGCAAGGGTACGGAGAGGCGGTACACGCTAACGCCGGAGGCTTTGCAGGCGACCAGCTCGTTGTTCTTGGCCATGACGCCAAGAGTGACCAGGACGGCGATGAGTGCGGCCAGGGGCGCAAGCTGGTAGGCGAGGTACAGGGCGAGATAGCGGAAATAGTTGAGGACGAGCAGAAAGGGGCTGCGGTTGCGGGCGATGTCGCTGAGGAGTTCGAAGAGGGTGAAGGCTTCAAAAAGAAGAATGAAGCCGGCGAGGATGAAAACGAAATAGTAGGTGAAGCGACGGAGGAGATAGAGGTCGAGGAGCTGGGGGATGCCGCCGGTGCGGACGGCACGAGGACGCGCAGCGGGGCGGTGGCGCTCGACGGGGCTGTTCTGGAGGGCGGCAGGCTGCGGGGCGCGGAGCGTGACAGCGCGAAAGCGGAGAACGAGGGCGTCGGTCCAGCGGAGAAGAAGACCTTCGCCGTGGGTGCGCTCGATGCGCGGGAGAAGGAGAAGACCGAGGCTGGCGGTGAGGACGTTGGCGGCCCAGATGCCGAAAGCCGGGGAGAGAGCGCCCTGGCGTGCCAGGGCGGCACCGATAAGGAAGACGAGGTAGTAGCCGCTGATGAGCAGCAGGGTGATGAGGAAGCCGGCGGCGCGGCCACCACGGCGCGGGCGTGCGCCAAGCGGAATGGCGATCAGAGCAAAGACGAGGCAGGCGGCGGGGAAGGCGAAGCGGCGATGGAATTCGATGCGGGCGTTGCGAGCGCGCGGGCCGGTGAAGGAGGCGAGTTGGCGGAGAGAAAGCTCGGCGTCGGAAGGCGGGGAGGAGCGGGGCGTGGCGACGTCGGCGACGGAGAGGCTGAGGTCGGATTCGCCAAAGGTGGTGACGTGGTAGCGGTTGGGGTCGCGGCGGGAGAATTCGTGGGTGGTGCCGCGGCCGAGGTGAAAGTCCAGCTTGCCGCTGGCGCGGTCGGCCATTACAATGGCGTCCACTGCCAGCGTGAGACGTGAACCGTTTGCCGCGCTCGAATCCGCCAGAAAGACGCCGCGCCATTGCGTGGCCGCCGCCGCAACATCCTGGACATAAAGAACCAGGGGAGGGAAACGCTCGTCGAAGACGCGCGGCTGAACCTGAAAGGTGGCCTGCGAGGCGCGCAGGTCGTTCTCGAGGGAGCGGAAGGTGCGCAGCGAGAGCGGGCCGAGGACGACGGTAAAGAGCAGAGTGAGCAATGCGGCGCAGAGGGCGAGTACGCCAACGGGCAAAAGCAGGCGGCGAAGGCTAAGACCAACGGCGTTCATGGCGATGAGTTCGCTGTCGGCGGAAAGACGGCCGAGTCCGATCAGGACGCCGATCAGAACGGCAATGGGCAGAGTGAAGGTGAGGATGGCGGGCAGGATGGAGAAGAAGAGGATGAGCACGTCCGGAAGGGATGTATTGTGACGGACGACCAGCTCCATCAGGCGAACCAACTGGGGCACGAAGAAGACAAAACTGAAGACGGCCAGTCCCAGCAGGGCGTGGGAGAGAATTTCGCGGGCAATATAGCGATCGAGTCGGCGCATCGCCGCGTGCATTCTAGCATGCAGTTGGATGGGCGATGGGGGAGTGCGGGCGGATGAACCGGGTGCACCTGGTCCTGCTATGGCACATGCACCAGCCACAATACCGCGACCCGGCGACGGGGCGGTACGAGCTGCCGTGGACGCGTCTGCACGCGCTGAAGGACTACTGGGGAATGATGCGGGTGATTGAAGAGTTCCCCGGAGTGCACGCGACGTTTAACATGGTGCCGTCGCTGGGGGCGCAACTGGAGGAGTACGCCAGCGGGAAGTTTGACGAGCCGTGGTTTGAGCTGGCGTTCAAGGCCGCCAAAGAGCTGACGGCCGAAGACAAGAACGAAGTGCTGGTGCGGGCGTTCCAGATGAACCGGGAAACCCTGCTGCGACGCTGGCCGAGGTTTACGGAGCTGTTTGAGCGTTTCGAGCAGACCGGGGCCGAGCACGCTGCGCAGAGCTTTGCGCTGCGGGACTGGCGAGACGTGCAACTGCTGTCGCAACTGGCGTGGATGGACGAGGAGTATCTTGCGACGGATGAGGTGGTGGCGGGGCTTTCAAAGAAGGGGGCGAACTTCAGCGAAGAAGACAAGCAGGAGCTGAAGGCCAAGCAGCTCGAACTGCTGGGGCGCGTGCTGCCGGAGTACAAGAAGGCAGCGGCGACGGGGCAAGTGGAGCTATCGACGACGCCGTTCTACCACCCGATTCTGCCGCTGGTGTGCGACACGGACGTGGCGCGGGCGGCGAACCAGTTCACGCCGTTGCCGATGCCGGCGTTCCGCCATCCGGAGGACGCCCGAGAGCAACTGCTGCGGGCGAGGAGCTACCACCAGCGAGTGTTCGGGCAGGAGCCGGCGGGACTGTGGCCGTCGGAGGGATCAGTGTCGGACGCGGTGCTGGGGCTGGCAGCGGAGATGGGCTTCCGGTGGTTTGCGAGCGATGAGGGCGTGCTGGGACGGACGCTCAATATTGGTTTTGGGCGGGACGCGGCGGGCGTGCCGTCGAACGCGGAGCGGCTGTATTCGCCGCTGCGGGTGAATCTGGTTGAGCGGCAGATTGTGGGGTTATTCCGGGACCACTACCTATCGGACCTGATCGGGTTTGTGTACAGCCGGATGGACGCGACGACGGCGGCGGAAGACCTGCACCGGCGGCTGCGGGCAATCGGCGAGCGCGTGGAAACCGGGCGGCCGCTGACGGTGTCGATCATTTTGGACGGGGAGAACGCCTGGGAGTATTTCCCGCGGAACGGGCGGGATTTTCTAAGGCAGTTTTACCGGCGAATTGAAAACGACCCGGATATACGGGCGCTGACCGTCAGCGAGGCGATTGCAGCGGCGGGAGAGATCCCGGAGTGCGGCGGAGTTTTCCCGGGGTCGTGGATCAATGCGAACTTCGATGTGTGGGTCGGACACAGCGAGGACGTGGCGGCGTGGAATTTTCTGAGGGATGCGCGGGATTTCTATAGCGAAGCGGAACGGCAGCATCGGAAGCGAGTGCCGGGTGCGGTGACCAAGGAACAGCTCGAAACGGCCTACGAAGCGCTGCTGGCCGCGGAAGGGAGCGACTGGAACTGGTGGTACGGGCCGGAGCACAGCTCGGCGAATGACGAGGAGTACGATGCGTTCTACCGGAAGCTGCTGACCGAGGTGTATCTGGCGGTGGGCGGGGACGCTCCGGATGTGCTGGCTGAGCCGATCAAGCGCAAGCCGGAACGCGCGGTGGTGACGGAGCCGACGGCGTACCTGAAGGTAAAAGTAGACGGGCGGGAGAGTTCGTACTTTGAGTGGCTGGGGGCGGGGCTGTACTCGGCCGACCGGCGCAGCGGGGCAATGCACGGGCGGGCGTACACGCTGCACGAGCTGCACTACGGGTTCGACGAGAATTTTCTGTACGTGCGCGTGGATGCGTTTGGCGAACGGCTGGCGGAGATGGGGGATTTCGAGTTTCGCGTGACGCTGCGGGCGAGGGAAGAGTTGCGCGTGGTGGTGCGAATCGAGGGAGGGGAACTGGCGGGATACCTGCTGGAGTCGCGCGACTTTTGCCTGCTGGGGCCGGACGAGATGGTCGAGGTGGCGTACGACCGGGTGCTGGAGGTGGCCATTGCGAGGCCGGTGGTGGCGCTGGCAGGGCGGACGACGCTGGAACTGGGCGTGGCGCTGTGGCAGGGAGGGCTGCCGGTGGATGTGCTGCCGGCCGAAGGGTTTTTGACAGTGAGGCTGGGGAGTGAAGGGTATGCGTGGGCGGGGAGTTGACAGTCCAATATTCGCTTGAGTATGATATTTCGTATGAGAAAAGCTACGCGAACTGCTAAGAGTTTTACGGTCGATCGGGACGTACTGACGTATGTAGTCCGGAGCCGGGGTCGCGGATCAGTCAGTGAGCGAGTGAACGAATTACTTCGCCGCGCGATCGTACAGGAGGAATACGATCGGGTGGAGCGTGAGGCGGCGGAGTTTTTTGCAACGGAAAGCGCTGCCGAGCGCAGAGAGCGCAGGGCCTTCCGGAAGGCGACGTTACGGTCTCTGGCCCGGGACTAAGACGATGGCTCCCCATCCCCCTGCCGGCTGGTTTCCCCGAAGAGGAGAGATCTATCTGGTCGCGATGGACAAGGTGCGGCCCGTGGTCGTGCTTTCAATTGATGGGCTGAACCGCCATGCGCGGGATGTTTGTCTGGTCGCGCTGACAACCGTGAATCGACCGAATCTCTCCTTGCGAGTGGCAATCGCGGCTGGCGCTGGCGGGATAAGGAAAGACTCGTGGGCCAAGTGCGACCAGGTGACGACCATCCCCAAGAAAGACCTCATCTATCCGCCCCTAGGTAGAGTACCTTCCTCGCTGTTGCAGAGTATTGAAGAAAAGGTTCGGATCACTCTCGGCTTGGTCGCACTCTGACATGCCGTTGTCCTTCTCCGAGGTACGGAGGGAGTTTCGGGGGGTGGAGGGGAAGGTGTTTTTGGATGCGGCGTGCGTGAGTCTGGCGCCGCGGCGGGCGACGGAGGCGATAGGGGAGTTTCTGAGGCGGGCGGAGGAGTGTCCGGAGAAATCGGCGACTCTGAATCACATTGCCATGGATGCGATGCGGGCGGCGACGCGACGCGAGTTGGCCGGGCTCATCAGTGCGGGCGAGGACGAGATTGCGCTGGTGGAGAGCACAACGCAGGGGCTTGCGATTGCGGCGGAGGCGCTGCCGCTGGTGCGGGGGGACCGGGTACTGGTGCCGGATTTGGAGTTTTTGCAGGTGGCGCTGCCGTGGTTGCAGAAGCAGAAGAGTGTTGGTATCGAGGTGGACCCGGTGCCGAACCGCGGCGGGGAAGTACGGATCGAGGACATCGCGGAACGAATCGGAGCGCGGACGCGAGTGCTGGCGATCAGCTCGGTGCAGTGGTCGAACGGGTACCGTGTGGATTTGGGGGCGCTCGGCGCACTGTGCCGAGAGCGGAGGGTCTGGCTGGTGGTGGACGCGATCCAGCAGTTGGGGGCGATGCCGATTGATGTGGCGGCGACGCCGATGGATTTTCTGGCCTGCGGCGGGCACAAGTGGCTGAATGCGCCGTTTGGGTGCGGGTTCCTCTACGTGAAGCGCGAGGTGCAGGCGGCGCTGCGACGGCCGCTGGCGGGGTATTTAAGTTTGGAGACGCCGGCGGGAGGCTGGGGGAAGTATTTCGAGACGCCGACGATTTCGCCGCTGCGGGAGTTCAAAGCGGTGGAGGAGGCGAAGGCGTTTGAGGTGGGAGGTACGGGGAACTACCCGGGCGCGGCGGGGCTAGGAGCGTCGGTTGGGATGATCCGGGAGGTGGGGCCGCGGCGAATCTGGGAGTACATCGTCGGGCTGACTGACCGCTTGATCGAGGGGTTAGACAGAATTGGCGTGGAGGTGGTGACACCGCGGGCGAGGGAGAATCGGAGCGGGATTGTCACGTTCAGCGTGGGCACGGCTGAAGAGAACGTGGCGATTGCCGAACGGCTTGCAGAAGCGGGAGTGCTCGTGAGTGTGCGATATACGAGCGGGGTGGGCGGGGTGCGCGTGTCGTGCCATTTTTTTAATAACGAGGCGGACCTCGGGAGACTCATTGAGGTTGTCGAGAAGGACCGCAAATGTCGGGGATAATTGTGGAAGTAGTTCGATAGTTGTCCACTCAAGAGAGCCTGGTCGCTAGGAAAGAGGGCCTTGGCGGGCGGGTCCAACCAAACCAAATAAACGACAACCAGAGTGAAAAGACTTGCAGGGCTATGCCTGGTTGAAGCTGGTTCTAGGAGTACGCGTACCCGTGCGATCAAACAAATGCTCTTGACTTTCTGAATCGAAGAAGGGATTGTAAAGGCCCCGCAGGAGTAACACGGAACCCTGAGTTAAAGAGAGAGAGGGCGAGTCTATGCAAATTTGCAGAATTCTGATTGTCGTGTGCGCCGTAGTGTGGGCAGCAGCAATGGCAGTGCCCGCGAATGGACAGGGGCCGGCGGTGTTTGTTTCGAGTTTTACGGGCGAGCAGATTCTGAGGATTGACGGCACAACTGGAAGTACGACTGCGATTTTCACGGGTAGCCCGGGATTCCGGCCGGAGGATATTGCGGTGGGGCCGGACAATAAGGTGTACGTGTGCGACCCGTCGAATAACCGAATCATCCGCATGGACGACAACGGATCGAACGTGGAGAACGTGTATCCATCGGGATTGAACCCGCTGGACCCGCTGAGGCCGCAAGGGCCGAGATTTGACGCGTTGGGGAACCTGTATTTCAACACGAAGGGATCGACGCACAGCGGAATTTGGAAGATAGCAGGTGTGGCGAATATCCCAACGGGATTTCCGATTCCCGCGCCGGTGAACGTGCTGACGGCGGCGCAGACGGGAAGCGCGGGCGGAGAAGGGCTGGCGTTTGCGAACAACGGGGATTTGCTGATTGTGGATGCGTCGAATGAGAGTGTGCTGCTGTCGTCGGACCTATCGCCTGCCCCCGGTTTTGGCGTGCCGACAGCCATTATTACGAGCGGGCTGGACGATCCGACAGGGATCGCGCGGGACAGCGGGAACAGCTCGAACCCCAACGGCAGAATCTACGTGGCCAATGGCGGGGCATTGAACAACATCGTCCGGTGCGACGATGGCGGGGCGAATTGCGCGACGTTTGTGAGTTTCGGACCAAATGACCGGCCGTTCTATTTCGAGATTGCGCTGGACAACACGCTGTTTGTGGCGACGGCCGACCTGGCGATGCAGAACGGGAAGCTGTGGCGTTTATTTGACTGCAATCAGAATGAAGTAATTGATGCGAATAGCTGCGAGAAAAAGCTGGTGAAAG
>Ga0209109_10000712_pt1 | contig 18102 bp, 18 predicted proteins | sample Rifsed10ft2_FD_184004 | JGI IMG/M metagenome (GOLD analysis project Ga0209109, IMG submission 184004) | Soil microbial communities from Rifle, Colorado, USA - sediment 10ft 2 (version 2) | ecosystem: Environmental > Terrestrial > Deep subsurface > Rock core/Sediment | place: Rifle, Colorado... | reverse complement strand
AACGCGGAGGCGGCGCAGGCGGCGACGCGTCTCATCATGGAGCGCATCGCCGCGCTTTTGCCGCCCTCCTATCGCGGCTATTATGGAAGCGAAGCAACAAGCGACAAGCAACAAGTAACAAGTAATGAGTGACGTGACCGCTTTGCCCGCTTGCCCGTTTGCCCGTTTGCCCGTTTGCCCGTTTGCCCGCTTGCCCGTTTGCCCGTTTGCCCGTTTGCCCGGCGGTGGGGCAAGGGAGGTGGGGGCGTGCAGATAATCCGCGCCAGCGAGATGGGCTTCTGCTTCGGCGTGCGCCGCGCCGTCGAGATGATGGAGGAGGCGGTGCACCAGCGCGGCCCCCTGGTCAGCCTCGGCTCCGTTGTCCACAACCCCCAGGTCGTCGAGAAGCTGCGCCGCGATGGCCTCGAGGTGATAACCGACGTCGCGCAGGCGGGCGCCAGGCCGGTGGCCGTCACGGCGCACGGCGTCGGCCCGGACGTCATCGAGAGGCTGGCGGCAAGCGGCGTCGAGGTCATCGACACTACCTGCCCCATCGTCACGCGCTCGCAGCAGTGGGCGAAGCGCCTCTCGGAGGAGGGATTCGCCGTCGTCATCTTCGGCGACCCGAACCATAAGGAGGTGCGCGGCGTCAAGGGCTGGGCGAAGGGCCACGTCCTCGTCGTCGCCTCCGAGCCGGAGGTCGGGCCGCTGCCGGAGGACTTCCCCTCCCGCGTCGGCGTCCTCTCCCAGACGACGGAGACGGAGGCACGCTTCGCTTCCTTCGTCAAGAAGCTCTTCGAGGCGAACATGGACCGCATCTCCGAGCTGCGCGTCCTCAACACCCTTTGCCACGCGACGACGGCGCAGCAGGCGGCAACGATGCACCTCGCCGGCCAGGTCGACCTCATGGTCGTCGTCGGCGGGCGCGACAGCGCCAACACGCGCCACCTCGCGGTCGTGGCGCGCGAGTGCGGCGTCGAGACCTACCACATCGAGACGGCGGACGAGGTCAGGGCGGAGTGGCTGGCGGGCCACGAGTGCGTCGGCGTCACCGCCGGCGCCTCCACGCCCGACTTCGTCATCGACCAGGTGGTCGGCCGGCTGGGGGCGCTGGCGCCTGACGCTTTGTCACCCTGAGCGAAGCGAAGGACATCCCTCTCTGGGTCATTGCGAGCGAAGCGAAGCAATCCTTAGCGGTTTGCCAAAGATTGCCACGGCCCGCCTTCGGCGAGCCTCGCAATGACATGCAGGTTCCGCATGCGTGCTATAGTGTCGCGGTAAAACCCAGCAGCGGAGGCATCGAGGCAAGGACTGTCAGACAAGCAAGCGCCAGGTCCCCCGACTCGTCGGGGGATGACGAGGTAGGGGCTGTTCGAAAAACTCGGCGGGGAGCCCCTCGGCGGGCACGGTCGTTACGGGCGGATAAAACGAGGCGCGTAAGCCCTCGACAAAGCCTGACCCGGAGTGCAGCGGGACACCGCGTCTTCTTCTAAGCAGTCCTGTCGAGCCCTTCGCGCCCGCCCTTCCTGGGAAGGGCCGTCTAGCCGCGACCTGGCGGTCGGGCTCGCCTGTCTCGGGCGGGCCGGCCGGCGGGCCGACTGGAGGTGCGCCATGTGCGGCATCGTCGGCTACGTAGGCGGCCAGGAGGCCGCGCCCATCGTCCTGGAGGGGCTTGCCCGCCTCGAGTATCGCGGCTATGACAGCGCCGGCATCGCCGTCCTGGACGAGGCCGGTAGCCTGAGCATCGCCAAGGAGGCGGGCAAGCTGGCCAACCTGCGCGACCGGCTCTCCGGCGCGCTGCCGCGCGGCAGCGCCGGCATCGGCCACACGCGCTGGGCGACGCACGGCAGGGCGACGCAGGAGAACGCCCACCCTCACACGGACGCCAGCGGCGACGTCGTCGTCATCCACAACGGCATCGTCGAGAACTACCGCGAGCTGCGCCAGGAGCTCATCGCCGCCGGCTGCCGCTTCCGCTCCGAGACGGACACGGAGGTCATCCCCCACCTCATCGCCGCGGAGAGCGCGAAAGGAATGGACCTGGAGGCGGCGACGCGCGCCGCCCTCTCGCGCATCGAGGGCGCCGCCGCCGTCCTCGTCATGCGACGCCAGGAGCCGGGCGTGGTCGTCGCGGCGCGCATTGCCAACGCCGGCGGCGTCGTCGTCGGCTACGGCGAGGGCGAGATGTTCGTCGCCAGCGACCTGCCCGCCATCGTCGGCCACACCCAACGCGCCGTGTTCTTGGAAGACGGCGATGTCGTTCGCGTCACGCCGGCGGGGGCCAGCTACACCCGCCTGACGGGGGAACGGCTGACGAAAGAGCCGCAGACCCTGCGCCTGGACGCGGCCGCCGTGGGCAAGGGCGTCTACGAGCACTTCATGGCCAAGGAGATCGCGGAGCAGCCGGAGGCGGTGCTCGACACGCTGCGTGGCGCCGCCGTCTTCGACCCACCCGGCGTCAGCCTGCCCGACGTCGGCCTCAGCGACGCGGCCGTCGCGAGCCTGAGGCGCGTCGTCCTAATCGGCATGGGCACGAGCTACCACAGCGCCCAGGTCGGCCGGACCTACGTCGAGCAGCTCGCCGGCCTGCCGGCCGAGGCCGACAACGCCTCCGAGTACCGCTACCGCCAGCCCATCCTGGACGACTCGACCCTCGTCGTCGCCGTCGCTCAGTCGGGCGAGACGGTGGACACGCTGGCAGCCATGCAGGAGGCAAAGCGGCGCGGCGCCCGCGTCGTCGCCGTCTGCAACACGCCCGGCTCGCAGGCGACGCGCATCGGCGACGGGACGGTCTTCATGCGCTGCGGGCCGGAGGTCGCCGTCGCCTCGACGAAGACCTTCCTCGGCTCGCTGACGGCGCTCTACCTCCTCGCCTGCTACCTGGGCGATCGGCGCGGCGTCCTTGGCGGCGAGCGGCTGCGCTCGGCGCTGGACGACCTCGCCCGCATGCCCCACATCGTCGGCGAGGCGCTGAAGACGGAATCGGCGGCAAAGGCCGTCGCGGCGCGCTACTGTGACGCCGAGCACTTCCTCTTCCTGGGCCGCGGCCTCCAGTACACGCTGGCCATGGAGGGCGCCCTAAAGCTCAAGGAGGTGAGCTACGTCCACGCCGAAGGCTACGCCGCCGGCGAGATGAAGCACGGTCCCATCGCCCTCATCGACGAGCGCATGCCCGTGGTCGCCATCGCCGTCCGCGACGCCCACTACGCGAAGATGCTGAACAACATCGAAGAGGTGCGGGCGCGCGACGGACGCGTCATCGCCCTGGCGACGACGGGCGACACGGTCCTCGCCGAGAAGGCGCGCGACGTCATCTACGTGCCAGAGGCGCCGGAGCTCCTGCAGCCGATGGCGACAGCGGTGCCGCTGCAGCTGCTCGCCTACCACATCGCGCGGCTGCGGGGCTGCCCCATCGACCAGCCGCGCAACCTGGCGAAGGTCGTCACGGTGGAGTGAACGCAACCCCGCACGAATCGCGGCATCCTTAAACACGAAGCCTCAAAGATTGCTTCGGGCTACCGCCCTCGCAATGACAGAACGATGTGTCTTTGCGAGCGAAGCGAAGCAATCTTTGACGTCACGTGAACTCAACCAAGGACCGAGTCAGTTGGCAGCCGTGGCGGACCCGTACATCGGGGAGGAGAACCATGGCACCGGATCTGCGGTCAGGATCGCGGGACAGCGATGAGCAGTCGGCGGGGCGATATTGACTCTCATCGGCTGCCTGACCGCAACGGCTACCGTACGTTGTGGCCCGCCACAGCCAGGAGCATCTTATCACATCTAGTCAAGTGCCTAGCCAGTTTAGCAGTCAGTTTTCAGCTATCAGTTTTCAGACATCTGACGGCTGATGGCTGACAGCTATACTGCTACCGATGCGCATCCTCACCGTCTCCCAGGCCCTCTCCTATCTGCGGGAGCTCATCGAGAGCGACCTCGTCCTCGGCGACGTCTGGGTGGCGGGTGAGGTCTCCGGGCCGCGGACGCAGCCCTCCGGCCACACCTACTTCACCCTCAAAGACGAGTCTGCCCAGCTGCGCAGCGTCCTCTTCCGCTCCGCCCTTCTGCGCCAGCGGCGCCTGGCCGACTACCTGACGCAGGGCTCCCAGGTCATCGTCCACGGGCGGCTGACCGTCTACGAGGCGCGCGGCGAGCTGCAGGTCGTCGTCGACTTCGTCCAGCCGGAGGGCGTCGGCCTGCGCCAGGCCCAGTTCGAGCGGCTCCGCCTGCAGCTTGAGGAGGAGGGCCTCTTCGACGCGGCGCGCAAGCGGCCGCTGCCGCCCTTCCCGCAGCGCGTCGGCGTCGTCACGTCACCCGCGGGCGCCGTCCTCCACGACATCTGCAACGTCCTGAGGCGCCGCTGGCCGCTGGCGGAGGTCGTCCTGGCGCCGACGCCCGTCCAGGGCCCGGAGGCGCCCCTCGGCATCGCCGGCGCCATCGAGATGCTGAACCGTCTCGGCGACATCGACGTGATCATCGTCGCGCGCGGCGGCGGCTCCGTCGAGGAGCTGTGGGCGTTCAACGAGGAGGGCGTCGCCCGCGCCGTCTTCGGCTCGCTCGTGCCCGTCGTCTCCGCCGTCGGCCACGAGACGGACACGACCCTCTGCGACTACGTCGCCGACCTGCGGGCGCCGACGCCCTCCGCGGCCGCCGAGCTGGTTGCGCCCGACCGGCTGGAGACGGCAGCGCGGGTGGCGGGAGGCGCCGTTCAGGCCTTCGCCGCGGTTCGATACGTAGCGGAGCGCGGCGCGACCGCGACGGCGGCGCTGCTCGCCCGCGCCGAGCGCGCCGCAATCGACCCGGGCGGCCTGCGCCGCGGCCTCGAGGAGATGGAGCGGCGCACCCTAGGCGCGGCGCAGGCCGCCGACCGCGACCGCCATGCCCTCCTGCGCCGCTGCCAGGCGCAGATCGCCGCCCTCGACCCCCAGGCGACGCTGAACCGCGGCTACGCCGTCGTCCACAAGGCAGGCCACGTCGTGAGCCGCGTCATGGACATCAGCACGGGGGACGACCTGGTGGTCAAGGTCTCGGACGGCGGCTTCCCGGCGCGCGTCGCGGCGCCCGGCCGGCGGCGCGGCCGCCGCGGCGCCGCGAAGACGAACGGCGCCGTCGCCCGCGACGCGGCCGTGCAGCCGGTGCTCTTCCCCTAGGCCGCGGACGTCGCCGGCAGCGGGGCGTTGTCCTCGATGTCGGCCAGGAGGGCGCGGAACCAGTCGCGCAAGTCGCGCTGGCGCACGGTCTGGCGCAGACGGGCGGCGCGCTCGCGTCGCTCCGCGGGCGCCATCATCAGCGCCCGGTAGAGGGTCTCGGCCGTGCCCTCTACGTCACCCGGATCGATAGCGAGCGCGCCGCAGCCCAGCTCCGCGAAGGCGCCCGCCTTCCTCGAGAGGACGAGAACGCCGTCGCGGCTGTTGAGGATCGGCCCTTCTTTCGCGACCAGGTTCATGCCGTCCGCCAGCGGGTTGACCAGCAGCACGTCGTAGAGTGACATGGCGGCCAGCGCCTGCATGCGGTTGTGCTCCGAGAGGAGCCGCACCGGCTTCCAGTGCAGGTTGCCGAAACGGCGGTTGATCTCCGCCGCCAAGGCGTGCGTCTCCTCCTGATAGCGCCGGTACGTGGCCACGTCCGACCGGGACGGGAAGAGCTGCGCCAGGAAGAAGACCCTCTCCCGCAGCTCCGGGTGCTTCTCCAGGAGGCGAGCGTAGGCCTGGAAGCCCCCCTCGATGTTCTTCGTCGGGTCCAGCCGGTCGACGCGGACGATGATCTTCTGGCCGGGCCCCGGGCGCAGCAGGTAGCGGTAGCGGGAGAACTCGGGCGAGGCGGCGGCCTCGGCCAGCTCCTCCGGGTCGACCGAGATGCCGTTCGCCCAGACGCGCGTCAAGCGCCCCTCGCGCGTCACGCTGCCGCCCACGAGGTCAACGGCGGCGTCCGGCAGGAAGGCACGGCAGGTGAGGAGGAAGCCGCGGGCGTGGTCCTTCGTCTGGAAGACCACGCTGTCGTTGGCCAGGAGGCCGTCGCAGATGGCCTGCACGATCTTCGGGTCGAGGCGCTCCCACGCCTCAGGCTCCGGCCAGGGTATGTGGAGGAAGTGCTGCAGGTAGGCGTGCGGCCGCTCCTGGCGCACGAGTCGCGGCACCAGGTAGAAGTGGTAGTCGTGGATGACGACGGCGCGGAAGGCTCCCGTGTCCAGCTCCTTGACGATCGCCGAGGCGAACGCCTGGTTAATGGGCAGGTAGCCGTCGCGCCAGGCCTCCTGCAGCCGCTCCTCCGTCAGCTCCTTCGGCCAGGGCAGCGAGTGCTGCAGGAACCAGAGGACCTCGTTGGCGAAGCAGCCGTAGAAGAGCTCGTAGGCCTTCTTGTCCGTCGGGACGAAGTGGGAGGCGCCGTCTGCCTCGGCGGCCGGCTGCCCCTCGGCGATCGCTCGATCGATAGGCGTCATGGGGCTCGATAGCCAGGTCGTCGGGTGAAGCTGAGCGGCGACGCGCAGCGCCGTGGCGAGGCCGCCCTGGCCCGGCACGCCAATCACCTTGCCCTCCTCGTCGCGGCTATACTCCACCGGGCCGCGGTTGCTCACGGTCAGCAGCTTTGCTTCGTGGCCAGACGGTTTGGCCAACGCCTGCATCAGGCCCCTCCCTCCCTGGTCAAGCCTGCGAGTTGGGCGAGCAGCGCCTCCGCCTCATCGACGCCGTCCAGCGTCAGGTCGGCGGCCTCGCGAACCGTCGAATCGGTCTCTTCGTCGACGACGGCGACGGCGAGGCCGGGCAACCCCGTCTCCGCGCGCCGCCGCAAGATGCCGCGAAAGACGGCGATGTCACCAAGGTCGTCGCCCAGATAGACGACGCCGCTGATTCCTCTCTCCTGCAGCAGCCGCTCCACGGCGCCCCACTTGTTGGGCAGGGCGCGTGGCACCAGCTCGATGACCTGCTTGCCGTGCAGCACGCGCGCCCCTGTCGCCTCGGCCAGCGGCTCCACCGCGGCCAGCAGGCGGCCGGGCACCGTCTCGTCCTCGCAGTTGCGGTAGTGCAGCGAGAAGGCGACTCCTTTATCTTCCAACGTCACGCAGGGGAAGGAGCCCAGCAAGGGCCGCACGGCTGCTTTCGCCGCCGCCAGCGGCTCCTCGCCGATGTCGGCTGCGGTGGCTCCGTCCAGCGCGTAGTTGCCGACGTAGGTCAGCTCCTCGACGCCGACCATGCGTCGCGCCGCCGCCTCCTCCCGCGCCGTGATGACGGCGACGAGGGCGAGCTCGTGGGCGAGGCAGCTTAGGCTGGCCTGGACGCCGGCGCTGACGACGGCCGCCTCTGGCCGCGACACGATGCGACTTATCGTCCCATCGACGTCGCTGATGAGCGCCGCCGGTGCCGCGGCAAGCACTTCCGCGGCGCGGCTGACGGCGATGTCGACCGCGTTCATTAACTGCGACTGCCTACCGACCCGAAACCGCGGGACCTTGCACTTCCTCTCAGTGGCCTACGAGGTTAGCTGTCGGGTTAGGGCCTGAAAGTGCCCCTCCTGCCCTGGCAGGATGCACCCCGAGATTGGTTCCCCCGCTCTCCCTTGTGGAGAGACTCGGCCTTTCAGCCAAAGGACTGGCTGAGGCCTATTCTACCATCGGCTGGCAACGCCTGCAGGTTCAGGCAAGGCCGGGAAGCATTAAGAAACCGTTAATCCTGGGCAGTGGCCCACTCTAAACGGCTCGTCCCAGCACACGTTCGTGGTGAGCCTGCCGAAGGGAACCACGCTCCCTCGTCGAGCGGATCGTCCTTCGACAAGCTCAGGACGAACGGTGCTCAAACTGACCCACTGCCTGATCCCGTCGCTTCGTGTTCCTTACCAGGGTGCTTGCTATAATTCGCCGGTCAGCATGGCTACGCTCCAGCTCCTCGCCTCGCGGCCGCTCTCCGGCAAGACCACCGTCGCCGTCGCGCTCGGCCGAGGATTCGCGGCCGCCGGCGTGCGAGTCCGCCTCGTCCGGACGGGCAAAGGCGTCGCCGCCATTGAGGACGCCGCCACCTTCGCCGAGTACCCCGACGCGTCGGGGCGGTCGACGGGTCAGCCCGTGCCGGCCGACAAGCTGCCAGCCGCCGCGAGGGGCGAGGTCGTCATCGTGGAGCAGGACGCTGGGGCGGAGCCCCTCGCCGGCGCGCCGGCCATCGTCGTCGTCCGCGGCGCGCCGACCGAGGCGGACGGCGCCCTGGCGGCCTCGCTGGGCGACCGCCTCCTTGGCACCATCGCCACCGTCGTCGCGCCGGGCGCCGTAGACGCCGTCGCGCGCGCCCTGACGGATGGCGGCCTGCGGCCGCTGGCCCTGATTCCCGAGGACCGCGTCCTCGCCGCGCCCGGCGTCGCCGAAATCCGCGACGCCCTCGGCGCCCGCGTCCTCTTCGAGGGCGACAACGAGCGCGAGGTCGTCGAGGACGTGCTCATCGCGCCCGTTTACGCCGACCCGGCGCGGCCCCACTTCCGCCGCTTCGAGTCGAAGGCTGTGCTGGCGCCCTTCAACAAGACCGACCTCCACCTAGCGGCCATCGAGACGCAGGCGGCCTGCCTGGTCATCACCGGCGGCCGCGACCCCAGCCCCTACGTCCTCGACCGCGCTCAGCACGGCACCACGACCGTGCTGCTCGCCGAGCAGGAGACGCCGGAGACCCTCGCCTCGCTCAGCGAGGTCTGGCTGACGAGCCGCTTCCGCGGCGAGCGCAAGGCGGCGGCCGCCTACGCGGCGCTCCAGGGGCGCCTCGACTTCGCCGCCCTCGCCAAGAAGATCCAGGGCTAGTGCTCTCGGGGTTGTCTGCAGGATGAATCCTGCAGCTTCGTAGACGCTGCGTAGGCCGTAGCCGCAGGTTTCAACCTGCAGGGCTTCTCGTTCTAGCCCCGCCTCGGCACCGGACGCCTCGGCGCCGCCTCTGCCTCCTGCACGGGCGCGGGCCGGCGCGGCGGCTGCAGCGGCGTGGTCGAGGCCGGCGCAGCCGGCTGCGGCTGCGCCCGGCGCGGCACGCGGTCGGTGGCGCAGTAGGGGCAGGCCGCCCAGACGGTGCGCACGGCCCGGCCGCAGCTCGGGCAGGGCTCGCGCAAGACGGCGCGACAGTGCGGGCAGACGACGAAGTCGTCCTCGATGGGGCGCCTGCAGTTCTGGCAGGCGCCGGCCAGGAGCTGCAGCTCGTGCAAGACGGCCTCAGCCTCCAGCGAGCGCTCGTAGGGGTCGGCCACCGTCGCCTGCGGCCGGATGACCAGGTAGACGATTAGACCCGGCAGGTTGAACAGGCCGACGAGGACGACGGCGATCCACTGCGACACCTCGTCGCTCGTGCGGTGGCGCACGTCGCGGTAGACCCAGACGATGGCGCTGAGCCAGAGGACAAGCGCGTAGGCGATGAACATCAGGCCGACGAGCTTGAGGATGGAGCTAAAGCCAACCAGGAAGAGGATCATGGGTCCTTCTGTCCGCGGCGCAATCTACCGCCGGCAATTGTAGCATGGCCCTTCGCCGGAGCCACGGCGCCCGCTTCCTCATGATTGAGCGGCAGCCCAATGCCCCAGCGCTAGCTGCTAGAATCGCCTTGTAGCCCATGTGCACGACGCTTCATTGGACGTCCCATCCTGACAGGAGCGGCCTGCTCGGAGCACGCGGCAGCCTAATGCCACCACGCTAGTGGTCCTCGAGGGCCTGAACCCCGCCCAGCACGACGCCGTCGTCCACGCCCGCGGGCCGCTGCTCATCCTCGCCGGGCCGGGCTCCGGCAAGACGCGCGTCATCGCCCATCGCATCGCCCACCTCATCGCCGACCAGGGCGTGGCGCCGGGCCGGATCATGGCCGTCACCTTCACCAACAAGGCGGCGCGCGAGCTGCGCGACCGTGTTGAGGCGCTGCTGGGCGGCCTGGCGCGCGGTCTGACCCTCGGCACCTTTCACGCCGTTTGCGCCCGCATCCTCCGCGTCGACGGCGAGGCCATCGGCGTGCCCCGCGGCTTCGCCATCTACGACGACGCCGACCAGATGGCGCTGATGAAGCGCGTCTGCGCCGAGTACAGCCTGGAGCCGCGCCAGTACCCGCCGCGCGCCATCCTCTCCGTCATCTCGCGCGCCAAGAGCGAGCTTCAGGCGCCCGCCGCCTACGCCGAGGGCGTCCACAGCTACTTTGAGGAGATCGTCGCCCGCGTCTACCAGCGCTACCAGGCGCTGCTGACCGAGAACAGCGCCCTCGACTTCGACGACATCCTCATGAAGACCGTGGAGCTGCTGCGCGAGCAGCCGGAGGTGCTGCAGCGCTACCGCGAGCGCTACGAGCACGTCCTGATCGACGAGTTCCAGGACACGAACGTCGCCCAGTACGTCCTGGCGCGGCTGCTGGCGCCGCCGCCCGACGCCAACATCTGCGTCGTCGGCGACCCGGACCAGTCGATCTACTCCTGGCGCTCCGCCGACATCCGCAACATCCTCAACTTCGAACGAGACTACCCCAGGGCCACCGTCGTCCGGCTGGAGCAGAACTACCGCTCAACGCAGACGATCCTGGACGGCGCCCAGCGCATCATCGCCGCCAACACGCAGCGCAAGGAGAAGTCGCTCTGGACCGAGAAGGGCCCAGGCGACCCCATCGTCGTCTACGAGGCCTACAACGAGGAGGAAGAGGCGGCCTTCGTCGCCGGCGAGGTGAAGCGCGTGACGCGCCAGGCCGGCCTGCGCCTCGCCGACCTCGCCGTCATGTACCGCACGAACGCCCAGTCGCGCGCCCTCGAGGAGCGCTTCGTCGCCGAGCGCCTGCCCTACCGGCTCGTCGGCGGCACGCGCTTCTACGAGCGGCGCGAGGTCAAGGACCTCCTCGCCTATCTACGCCTCGTCCTCAACCCGTTCGACTCCGTCAGCCTCGACCGTGTCCTGAACGTGCCGCCGCGGCGCGTCGGCGAGAAGACGCACCAGGAGCTGCGCGCCTGGGCCGCCTCGCTGGAGGTGCCCGTCTACACGGCGCTCCAGCTCCTCGCTGGCGCTGAGAGAGAAGACAGCGCGAAGAGCGGGAGTGCAGAGGGCCCTTCGACAATGCTCAGGACAGGCTCCGCGCCTCTGCCGGGGGGTATGGGGGGTGTCCCCCCAACCTCTTCTCAGCTAAGAAGAGCGGAGCAGACCGACAGGGATGCGGAGCGCACGAACAGCGAACCTGCCGCGCCCTGGCCCCTCCCAGGAGGGCTCCTGTACTCCACCCCCAACCCCTTCGGCGCCGCGGCCAGGACGGCCCTCCTCGGCTACCTTGCCCTCCTCAACGACCTCATAGCCGAGGCGCCCGTGCTCACCGTCTCCCGCCTGCTGACGCTCATCATCGAGAAGACGCGCTACCGCGACTACCTCGTCGACGCTTTCCCCGTCGACGGCGAGGAGCGCTGGGAGAACGTCATGGAGCTGCGCAACGTCGCCGCCCAGTTCGACGAGCTGGAGCCGGAGCACGCCCTCATGCGCTTCCTGGAGGACGTCGCCCTCATGTCGGACACGGACGAGTACGACGAGAAGGTCGACGCCGTGACGCTGATCACGCTGCACGCCGCCAAGGGGCTGGAGTTTCCCGTCGTCTTCATCGTCGGCATGGAGGAGGGGCTCCTGCCCCACATCCGCTCCTTCGACGACCCGGCTCAGATGGAGGAGGAGCGGCGTCTGTGCTACGTGGGCGTGACGCGGGCGAAAGACCGCCTCTACCTGGTGCGCGCCTTTCGGCGGTCGCTGATGGGCTCAGGCGGCCACAACCCGCCCTCGCGTTTCCTCAAGGACCTGCCGGGCGAGCTCGTGCACCAGGCGCAGCAGGGCGTCGAAGGCGCCTACCAGCGCCGGCCGTCGCTGCGCCAGCCTGCCTGGACGACTCGCGTTCCCGCTCGTGGTGAGCCTGTCGAAGGGCGAGGGGCCGAGCCTCAGCCCCGCGCCCTCGCCGCCTCGTTCGCCGCCGGCGACCACGTCCGCCACGCCCGCTTCGGCGAGGGCATCGTCGTCACCGCCGCGCTGACGGCCAGCGGCGCCGACCAGGAGGTCACGGTCGCCTTCAAGGGCGAGTTCGGCGTCAAGAAGCTGCTCCTCTCCTTCGCACCGCTGGAGAAGCTGGAGTGACGGCCACACCTCACCCCCTCAGTCCCCCTCTCCGTGCACGGAGAGGGGGCTCCAATTCAAGACGCCTCAACGCAATGCGGCGTGGGGAGAGGTCGGCGAGTTCGGCGTCAAGAAGCTGCTCCTCTCCTTCGCGCCGCTGGAGAAGCTGGAGTGAAGGCCACACCTCACCCCCTCAGTCCCCCTCTCCGTGCACGGAGAGGGGGAAGCCTGCCCTGAGCCCTGTCGAAGGGGTATCCCCCAGACTACGAAACGTGGCCGCGAGCCGTCGCCGCCCGCTGGCCCCCGCGCAGCGACCAGCTATACTGCGACCAGCCGCATATGTACGTGTGTCTCTGCCGCGCCGTCAGCCACACACGAGTGAGGGAGCTCGGTCAGGCCGGCGTCACCTCGCCCGAGGCGCTGATCAAAGCCCTCGGCCTCGACCTGGCGGAGTGCTGCGGCTACTGCCGCAACCATATCGACGGCATCGTCGCCATCGCCCAAGGCGGCCACCCGCTTGAACACGCCAGATCTGTGTTTGCCGCGGCGCGTCAGCGAGCGGATCGGCCTTAAGGGAGCAGAGAGGAGCCACCATGCAAGCAAAGCCCGGCGTCATCGACCGTCTCAACGCCATTCTCACCGTCGAGCTGACGGCGATAAACCAGTACTTCGTCCAGGCCGAGATCTGCCGCGGCTGGGGCTTCGAGCGCCTCTACCACAAGCTCCGCGAAACCAGCCTGGCGGAGATGCAGGACAGCCAGCAGCTCATCGCCCACATCCTCTACCTCGAAGGCGTCCCGAACATGCAGCGGATGAACCAGGTGATGATCGGCGAGAGCGTCGCGGAGTGCCTGCAGCTCGACCTCGAGCTCGAGCGCGGCGCCGTCGAGACGCTGCGCGAGGCGATCGGCCACTGCCGTAGCGTTGAGGACTACACGACGCGCAGGATGTTCGAAGAGATGATCGCGTCGGAAGAGACCCACGTCGACTGGCTGGAGAGCCAGCTCGAGACCATCCGCCAGGTCGGCATCGAGAACTACCTCACGCAGCAGATCCACAAGGACTAGCGCTGCGCCTGTGGACCTCGGCTCCCTGACCTCCGACACGAACATCGAGCTGCCCGGCCTCGTCGCCTGGCTCATCGTCGGCGTCGCCGCCGGCTGGCTGGCGACGAAGATCATGGGGAGCAAACGAGGCCTCGTCAGCAGCACCCTCCTGGGGCTCGTCGGCGCCATCGTCGGCGGCGTCGTCTTCTCGCTCTTCGGCCTCGGCGGCGCGACGAACCTGCTCGGCAGCATCCTCATCGCGACGGTCGGGGCCGTCATCGTCCTCGCCGTCGTCGGGCGATAGGGAAAAGATCGCCGGTGGTGGGTCAGTTCGACAGCGTTCGTCCTGAGCTTGTCGAAGGACGCTCCGCTTGACCAGAGAACGTGGTTCGACAAGCTCACCACGAACGTGTGATCGCTACTCACTCCGAACCGAACCACTACCAGATCCCCCGACCCTCTTGACATTTCTCTACATATGTAGATAATGGCGCCATGGCGCGAAAACCGAACTCGTCCAGGCAGACGGAAGCGCTGCTCGCCGCGCTGCTGCAGTCGGCAGCGCGCTGGCGCTACGGCTACGACCTCAGCAAGGAGACGGGGCTGAAGTCCGGCACGCTCTACCCTATCCTCATGCGCCTCGAAAGCCAGGGCTGGCTGGAGACCCGCTGGGAAGACCAGCCGGCCGAGGGCAGGCCCCGCCGCCACCTCTATCGCCTTACAAGCCGAGGCCTTGCCGAAGCGCTTGCCTCGCCCGCGTCCGGGAAAGAACCCGCCCAGCGGGTCGGCTTCGTGGCCGCGCCGGAGGCCGGCGCGCCATGAACCGCGACGCGCCGCTATCCAGCTGGCAGACCCGGCTCTCGCGCCGCATCGCTCTCGCAGCCTGCCCGCCCCGCGAGCGGCCGTGGGTGGAGGCCCTCTTCGCCGAGCTCGACGTCATCGACGGCGCCGGGCCGCGATTCGCCTGGATAGCGGGCGCCGCGCGCGTCGTCGCGACGCGAAGCGGAGGGCGGGCCGTCGCCCCATTCGTCGTCCTCCTCGCCCTCTGGTTCGCGGTCCTGTCAGGCGCGATCTCCCTCACCGGCTACGAAGGCCTGGGCTTCGACGACGACCTCTTCCTTGCCTTTGCCGCCACCTTCGGCGCGACCGCCCTTGGTCTCTGGGCGCGCGCCCTGCGCCGGACACCCTCGCGTCCCGATGGCCCTCCGCTGACGCCGCGCAAGGCCTGAACCCCTCGCCGGCCGACCAGGATCGGCATCGAAAAGGTTACCCGAAGGAGTACCCTGACCATGACCATACTCAGACCCCGGCGCGCTCTGCTTGCCGCTCTCGCGACGAGCGCCGCTCTCGCGGCCGCCGCCTTGCTCACGCGCGACACCGGCGGGCCGGCCGCCGCCCAGCAGCAGATCAACCCGGCCGACTTTCAGGCGTCGATCACGCATCCCCTCTTCCCTCTCTCGCTCATCGGCCCGAAGGTCTTCGTCGGCGAAGAGATCGATCCTGACACCGGCGAGGAGGTTGACACGCGCCTCGAGTCTCGCGTGCTGGCGAAGACGGAGACCGTGGCCGGCGTAACAGTCCTCGCGCTGGAGGAGAAGGCCTACGAGGACGGCGAGCTCGTCGAGGTCGCCATCGACTACTTCGCCCAGCACAAAGACGGCAGCGTCTACTACTTCGGCGAGCTGGTGGACAACTACGAGGAAGGACGGCTGCGCGACCACGCCGGCCAGTGGCTCGCCGGCGAAGGCCGGAACGAGCCGGGCGTCCTGATGCCCGCGCAGCCTCAGGTGGGCCAGACCTACCGTCAGGAGCTCGCGTCGGGCATCGCGGAGGACATGGCCACCGTCGTCGCCGTCAACGAGGCCGTCAGCGTGCCCAGCGGGAGCTATCTAGGCTGCCTGAAGACGAAGGACTTCTCGCCCCTGGAGCCCGGCGTCGAGGAGTTCAAGTGGTACTGCCCGGGCGTGGGGATGGTGAAGGAACAAGGCGCCGACTCCGTCCTGCAGCTCACCTCCGTCGGCCCGGCGCCGGCCGCGCCGGCGCCGACCGCCGCGCTATCAGCGCCGCAGACCGCCGTTCCGGCCAGCGGCGCTGGCTCCTCGCTGCAGGCGCCGAGCACCGGCGACGCCGGCCTCGCGGACGAGGTCGACGACGCCTGGGGCTTCCTGGCAGTCGCCGCGGCCCTCGCTTTCGCCGGCGCCGCGACGCTCAAGCTCGTTAACAAGAGGAGGTCTAGCAGACCATGAGCCTTAAGAAGCGCATCGTCATCGCTCTTGCGATAGTGACGCTGGTCGGCGCCGCCGGCGGCGGGCTCAGCCTGATGTCGAACGAAGCCTCGGCGGGACGCGGCGGCGTCCTCGACGACGGTAAGGAGCTGCTGCCCCAGGCCGGCATAACCCTCGCCGAGGCGATCGCCGCCGCCCAGACCGCCGCCTCCGGCCCGCTGGACGAGGTCGACCTCGAGCGCTGGCAGGGCAGGCTGGTCTTCAACGTCGACGTCGGCGACAGCGACGTCAAGGTGGACGCGGCGACGGGTGAGGTGCTCGCAGCCGACGAGGACGACTAGGCCCGCGGTAGTGGGTCATTCTGCAAGCCGTTCGTCCTGAGCCTGTCGAAGGACGATCCGCTCGACTAGGAATCGTCGTTCGACAGGCTCACCACGAACGATAACCAGCGCTCGGGCTGACCAGGACCCACTACCAGGTCCGCAGCGCCGCTTCCACGTCCGGCGTGAGATCTAGCGCCGTTAGCGCCTCGCCGGCCGTGTTCACGACGCGAAAGCCTGAAGCGTTCCTGTCGATCCGCACGCGACCAGTCGCCAGCGCGCGCAGGGTCTCGACCACGAGCGGCAGCTCGCGCGCAACGCCACGCTGGCGAATCGCCGCGAATAGCGGGCTTGCCTCGCCTTCAGCCTGCAGCTCCGCAAGCGGTCGCTCGCCCTGCTCGGCCCAGAGCCGGTCGATCTCGCCGCCACGTAGCGAGTAGCGGCAGAAGCTGATTGGCGGGCCACGGTCGAGGTCAGCTGTCGAGAGGAATGTGAGGACACCGCTTTCGTCCGCCCGCGTCTCGATAAGGTGCCAGATCACGTCCTGCCACAAGCCAATGGGACCGTCCGGCAGCGCCGGGTGCAGGTTGAGGATGGGCCAGCGGGCGTGCATCACCTCGGTGAGGATCAGCAGATAGCCGGCCATGATCCCAACGTCGAAGTCGTAGGTCGAGAGCAGGTCAGCCACGGCAGCGTCGTAGTCGCGCCGCCAGGCCGGCAGCGGCTCGCCCTTGCGCGCGATGACGCCGCCCACCTTGCGACGGAACTTGACGTCTGAATGCGTGATCAGCGGTATTCCGGCGGCGCGCACCAGCTCGAAGAAGCGATCTCCGTTCTCGGAATCGCCTGGCTCCTGATTGGAGAAGACGAAAGCAATCTGAGCGTCGAGCCCGCCCCTGATCGCTTCGAGAGCGGCACGCAGCAGCTTTGGCGAGGTCTGACCCCGCCCCGTCGCGAACCAGCCGATACGCAGCATTAGTTCCTGATGCGCGCCCGCGGCGGCGAGGCGTAGGTCGGCCGCAGGCCGAGACGCCAGCGCACCTTTGCGTAGGTGCTGATCCAGTGCACGACGGGCAGTGAGCGCCGGCCGACGATGCGGCCACCCGCCAGCGCCTGTAGGAGCTCCTGCGGCGTCTCGAAGTCGTCCATCTCCAGCACGGCGCCGCCCAGCTCCCAGGGCGAATGAGCGTCCGTGCCCAGCGTCAGGGGCTTCGCGACGCCGCGCGCCAGGTCCCGCGCCTTCTCGTCGTGGCGGGCGAGGATGTTGCGGCAGTTGAAGCCCTCGACGGCGTCTACCTCGCCCTTGATCCGCTCCAGCGCGTCGCGCTTGATGACGGAGCGCCGGAAGACGTCGTAGGGATGAGGGATGACGACGAGGCCGCCCTGTTCATGGATGCAGCGGATGGTCTCCTCCGGCGTCATGCCTCGCGGCACCAGCTCCTTGAGGAAGAGGCCGATAATCTCGCCCTCGGCCGTCTTCACCTCCTCGCCGACGATGACCTTGAGGCCGCCGCCGGCCTCTTGCGCCAGCTTCTCGATGACGAAGGCGCCCTCGATCTCGTTGTGGTCCGTGACGGCGACGCAGTTGACGCCCTTGCGCAGGCAGCCCTCGATGAACGAGCGCGGGCTGATGACGGAGTCGCGGGAGTAGTTCGTATGGCTGTGGAAGTCGGCGCGCAGCTTAGGCATCGGGCAGACACGCAAACGGGCAAACTGGCAAAGAGCGGGTACAGGGGCGCAGCCCCTGACGGGGGGCGTGGGGGGTGTCCCCCCATTCCCTCCGGGAATCCTGGCGGAGCAGACAAGGCCCGCCGCCTGGCGAAGGGCCACTGAATGCGAAGCCAGCCGGCGCGCGGTTAGCCATCCTCCTCCTCCAGCGGCTCAGCCGAATACGCCTCCTCAGCGCTGACGATGGACTCCTTCAGACGCGTGATACGCAGCTCCGCCTTCTCCAGGAGCTGCTGGCAGCGCTGCGCCAGCGCCACTGCCTCCTCGTAGGCCGCCAGCGAGTCGTCCAGGCTGAGGCCGCCCTGCTCCAGCAGCGCGACCTTCTCCTCTAGCTGTCTGTACAGCTCCTCGAAGGACTGCTTCGACTTCGGTGCGGCCACGTCAAGGCTAGTTTAGCGCCCCGCAAAGGAACCAGGAACAAGGAACAGGGAGCAGCAAGGGCGTGTCATTGCGAGCCAGGCCCTCTTCCCTGTTCCCTGGCCCCTGGCCCCTGGCGTTCCTTGTTCCCGTCGTTGCTATCATGTCCCCGTGATCACGGAGGGCTGGGCCGACCACCTGGCGGGGCCGTTCGGCATCGCCTTCGCCTTCGCGGCCGGCGTCATCTCCTTCCTCTCGCCCTGCGTCCTGCCCCTCGTGCCGGCCTACATCGCCCACCTGACGGGCGTCGCCAGCACCCCGGAGGCGACAGCCGGGCGCCGCGAGACGCTCTCCCACGCCTTCGCCTTCGTCCTCGGCTTCGG
>Ga0209109_10000711_pt1 | contig 18149 bp, 13 predicted proteins | sample Rifsed10ft2_FD_184004 | JGI IMG/M metagenome (GOLD analysis project Ga0209109, IMG submission 184004) | Soil microbial communities from Rifle, Colorado, USA - sediment 10ft 2 (version 2) | ecosystem: Environmental > Terrestrial > Deep subsurface > Rock core/Sediment | place: Rifle, Colorado... | reverse complement strand
CGACGAACCGGCAAAAGCGGTGCGCATGCTCGCCGCCGACGAGCCGCCGCCCCCGCGCTATCGCGACCATCCGCTGGCCGGGGAATGGAAGGACTTCCGCGACTGCACCGGGAAGCTTCGAAGTCAACTCATTGAAAACTATCGGAGCCGTTTTCACGTCCGGAAGATGGCGCACTCCTCGGCGCTTCGGTTCTGCTGTGGGGTGCCTTCGCGGTGGCGCTTCCGGCGGCGATCGCATGCCCCATCCTCTTCGGGAGTGCGGTCCGCCGTGGCATGGTCCGATCGGGGCTGGCCGTGCTGGGTGGCGCGTTGACAGCCGTCGTGGCGGCTGCCTGGGTGACGGCCTTCCTTGAATTCGACTCGCTGGCCGAGCTAGGCGGTTGGGCCGCCACGGCGGATCACGGCATTTCAACGGGAGGTTTTCCGCGAGCCGTCCTGGGGTTCGCCAGGTCATACCTCGAGACAGGTGACTACGGCAGACTCGTGAAGCGCTACTTGCTGGGAAATACCGCGGATCCAGTGTCCGCCCGCGAGCTGTTCGGATTCCCGTTGATCGGGATACTGGGGTTCTACGGCGGGATTCTACTTGCTATCGTCGTCGCACGGCGGCATCGGCTCGCGGCTCGGAGCCTGACGTTCTTCGCCATCAATGCCATCCCGGTTGCCGCATTCGCGATCGCCTGGCAGGGTGGTGATCTCGAGCGATACCTGCCCCTGGTGCCTGGCGTGGCGCTGCTGACCGCCGTGGCCTTTGCGGCCGCCAGTCGCTGGCCGCGCGTCATCCTGGTGATGTGGCTGGTCATGATTCTCGTGCCGAACGCCCTCACGTTAGGCCGATCAGCGGTGGCTGCCGACCGGGAGCGAATGCGGGCAACGATGCGAGATGTCGAGACGGCGGGCCGACCGCGGCTTCTCATCTTCTCGCACTGGCAGGACGAACGGGTTCAATTCAGCCGGAATTATCCATCAGATGCCAAACCCCTGCCGGTCCGATTCTACGACCTGCTGTCCCCTGGTACTTCCTCAGTGGAGGGCTGGCGCGGACGCGCTGCGGCACGCATACGGTCGGCCTGGGACGCCGGCACCGAAGTGTTCGTGTCCGAGCGACTCCTGTCGCCCTCTCCCCGGCGCGAGTGGAGTTGGGTGGATGGCGACGACCCTCGAGTGTCGTGGGCCGATCTACACCGGTACTTCACGGCCCTTTCGTACGGCCAGGTCATCGGGCTGCAGGGCGACGGCTTTCTTCCCCTGCCGCCAACGCCCTCGAACCGCGCGGTACTGGAGGCTCACCGAACGGCATCGGGTACGTCAGCGCCGAGTGGCTGCAACCTGCCCGCTGTCGTTCCGTCCTTGGCGGCGGCCGGTCATTTCAGGGGTGCACGTTAGGCGGGTCGAGGGGCCCCCGAACTGTGATCAACGCCTTTCGCGCGGTGCGGTCAGGGCAGTCAGCCTTCCTGGCATGAACCCCCGGCGTCGCGAGGGGTACGGCATTTGAATTGCTGAGGCGGTGCAGGGGGGTGCGCCCTTCCTGTTCCAGGCCCTGGCACAGACACGCGGGGACGGCCGCACGCGGTGTCTGAAGGACTTGCCACGCCTGATTGTCGCGGCTACTCGTTGATCTAACGCATTGAATGACATGCTTCATGAACTCAACTGCCGCGGCCTCGGTCTGAGGCTCATCTCATTGCCCGGTCTGCTCGCGCCTGCGCTGTTGCTGATAGCGAATGCGTGCGGAAGTTCTGAGTCGAACCTCAGTGGTCCTGGCGTCCTCCGGATTCTCACGACCGAACTCCCGGGAGCCGCAACGACCACGACGTATTCGGCCAGCCTGATCGCGCAGGGCGGGGTATCCCCCTACACATGGTCCCTTTCATCCGGCGACCTGCCGCCAGGGCTGACCCTGCAGCCCTCGACCGGCCAGATAGCCGGCATGCCGTCGCAGCAGGGAAGCTTTTCGTTTGTCGTGCGCGTTCGCGACGCGTCGAATTCAGCCAGCGAACGGCAGTTGAGCGTCGATGTGTCGAATTCCACCATCGCCGACGTCTCAATCTCGCTCAACGGGGCCGCGTACCAGACGTGGCGCGCCTGGCGCTGGACGGTCCGCGGCAATCGGTACGTCGATGGCACCTGTGCCAGGGTCCCCGATGCCGTGTTGAGCGCGTACCTCGACGAGGTGGTGAACAACCTCGGGTTCACGGGGATTCGCCTGGAACAACACTATCTCCAGGCCCTGGAAGGAGCCGCGAACGATAACGCCGATCCCTTCAACCTCAACATGGCTGGTTTCGTTGGCGGGCTCGAGGCGCCGGCCGTGTTCAACAACTGTCCGGTCTATCCACGGATCGACCACATCGACCGGACCATCATACCAGTTCGATCTCGTGTTCTCGCGCGGGGTGAACCCTTCGACCTCTACCTGAGCTTTGTGTACTTCCAGTTTGACCGTCTTCCGCAATGGTGGCGCGATAACGTGCAGGAGGGTGCGGAGGCGGTCGAGGCGTACCTGACGTGGTTCCGACAGAACTACGGTTTCGTGCCTGACTGGTTCACGTACAATGAACCTGACGCGAGACACTTTGAGGCAAATCGATGGATGGGCAATCTCACCGTGGCCCTCGGTCAGCGCTTCGCGAAGATGGGCGTCAGCACAAGAATCGAGCAGCCGAGTTCATCGACTCCAGGGGCCGCGGTCTATACATATGACCTCCTCGCAGGCGTCACGGGAGCCGCCGCGCTGGTAAAACGGGTGAGCTTCCACGGTTACGACTACACGACGCCGTGGCCCCCGCAATCGGGGATCAAGGCCCGGAACGACCTGCGGAGCCGGGCGCGGTCGATTGGAGCGGAAACCGCCATGACCGAGGTGTGCTGCCGGTCCTGGTGGAATGGCGGCTACGACACCGGCCTTGCCTACGTCCGCGACATGTTCCTCAACATGACCGAAGCGGACATCTCGGTCTGGGAGCCGTTAGGTATCTACAACGTGTGTTCGGCCATGGGCTGCGTGGTGGGCCAGGGATCCGCACAGAACCTGATCAACCTCGAGCATGATCTTTCCACCTACTATCTGAATCCCGCATTCTGGGTGGCACGGCAGTTCAGCCAGTTCATCCGACCGGGGTATGTGCGCCTGGGCCTGAATTGTTCGGGTTGCACGGAGACTGCCGATCGAGGTCCGGGCGTGAAGGCGGTGGCGTGGAAATCACCATCGGGGTCAATCGTTGTGAACCTCATCAACGATACAGGCGCCTCCATAACGACGGCGCTCACCGGAATTCCCGCCGGGGTATTCGAAATCCACCAGATGGATCCCTCGCTCTGCAGGACATCGGGTCCGCGCGACCGCTGTACCCCTGTTGTCACAACCGCGACGTCCAACGGTACCTTCACGGTAACGCTTCCCGTGAATGCGGTGTGGACGCTGCGCCAACGGTAGGGGCCACGGCAGCGCGAGGGAACCGAGGGGATTGCTCCATCGCGGCGACCGATGGGGCTTTCACCGCGGCGACGGCGCACTCAATGAGCGGGCCGGCGAAGGATGGCCACATACTTCCCGGTGCCGTCATTATTTTCGCGCTGTGGCGCCAGCTCGCGTGACTGACTGAACCGTGGAGAATGATGCCCTCTGACCAGGGGTCCGGGCTCCGTGCTGCGCAGGATCTCCTGCTGTGGGCGGTGATCCTCGCGGCAACAGCCGGGCTGATAGAGGGCCTCGTTCTCGGGGTCGTCGATGCGGCAGGCTTCATTGCCTGGGTGAGCGTCGATCACATATGGCAGGCACCCGCAGCGAACGCCCTTCTCGTCGGCGTCGTCGCGATTGTCCTGGCGGTTGCCGTTGTGGGTGTGCCGCAGGCGTGGCGTTGGTTCATGATGGTGCCTGCCTCGCTGGCCGCATTGGGGCTGGTGTTTCTTGTCGTCCACTACAAGCTGGCGGTCTGGGCCCAGGTGATGCTGTCGCTCGGAATCGGCTATCAGATCGCGCGCTTCATCGACTATCGACGCCTCCGATGGCGTGGCAAGGCGATGGTGTCTGTCGCGGTGTTGGCGCTCGTGGTGCTGGGATCCAGGGTTGTGGTACGGATGGATCGCGTTCACGCGGTGGGAGGCTCGACTTCCGTAGAAATGGAACGAGGGCAGCCGAGTTTTCTCCTCGTGGTGCTGGACGCGGTTCGCGCGTCATCACTGGGCGTCTACGGGTATGAGCGGCCAACGAGTCCGTCGCTCGACAGACTGGCGGCGAGAGGCGTGTTGTTCGAACGAGCGTTTTCGACAGCACCTTGGACGTTGCCGTCGCACGGGTCCATGTTCACCGGGCGATGGCCGCGGGAACTCGATACCGGCTGGCGGCGCGGCCTTCCCGACAGCATTCCGGTGCTGGCTGAGTTCATGCGGTCGAACTCGTACCGGACCGGCGGATTCACCGGAAACCTGCTGTACACCACGGAGGCTTCGGGACTCAGCCGCGGTTTCATGCGGTATGAGTCGTTTCCGAATTCTGTGAAGCAATTCCTGCTGGCTCCTTCGCTGGCCCAGTTGGCCTGGCAACGACACTTGCACTTTCGCAGTGCACGCCGGCTGTCCGACCGAAAGCCTGCCTCGGCGGTCGCGGATGGGTTCCTCGACTGGGTCGGCAACGACAAGAGTCCGTTCCTTGCCTTTCTGAACCTCTATGATGCGCACGAGCCGTACCAACCGCCGCCGGCGTGGCGCAATCGGTTTCAGTCGGCCAATACCCGGATCGATCTGTACGACGCATCAGTCGCCGCGCAGGACTCCGTGCTTGGTGCGCTGCTGGACTCGCTTGACGCACGGGGACTGCTGGATCGGACGATCGTGCTGGTCACCGCGGATCACGGGGAACTCCACGGAGAGCACGGCATCCGCGGGCATGGCAACAGCCTCTTCGCGGCCGAACTTCACGTGCCTCTGGTCATCGCGGGTCCGGGGATTCCCGCGGGACGCCGCATCAAGGCGACGGTTTCGTTACGGGATGCTGCGGCAACGGTCGTCCACCTGGCGAATCTGACCGCAGCACCGTTCCCGGGTGAGGCGATCAGCCGCCTGTGGGACGACACCGCCCAAAGCGCGGCGACGTCGCCGGCATACTCGGAAGTCGAACCGGCGCCCGGTGTCGATCCGGGTTCACCGCTGGCCGGCGGACCACTGCGAAGTCTGGTTTCCGGCCCGTATCGCGCCGTCGAGCACGTGAACGGTCGAATGGAGTTGTATGATCTTGAAGCAGACCCCGGAGAGGATCGAGACCTATCGAGCGACTCCGCGTTCGCGGATGCGCTTGCCCGGATGCGCCGCCAGCTCAGTGCCATCCGCCGATGGCCTTGATGGCGGCGCTGATGTCCGCCATCAGGGTTGCCCGCTCCCGGGTGCACTCGACAGGTGCGTCGCGAGAAGGACGACTGTGCATCGTACCTCGGCCCGGGTGAATGCATGGATTCAGTAGCCAGCTCCGCGCCTCCCAGGATCGCGCCAGTCTGGGTCGCGGCGTTCATGGGCATGGTGGTTGGATTTGTCGAGGTTGCCCAGCTCCTGATCCGGAAGGAAATGACGGGGGCCTTCACCCAAAGAGCGCCCCAGTTCCCCTGGCTGACGCCCACGGCATACTTGCTGCTCTTTGCGCTTCCGGCCGCGGCCGTCGTGATCGCCAGCCTGGTCTGGCGCCGCCTCCCCGCGACGGCGCTGGTGGTTTTCGGATGCGTCACGGCCGGTGTCGCGTCGATCCTGACTACGCAGTTTCAGGCTGGACTGCACCCCGTCGCGGTCGTGGTGCTGGCGCTGGGACTCGGTTTTCGCGCCTCACAGCTGACCGCCCGGTCCGGTCGGACCGTGTACGCCGTGGCCCGCGCCTCATCACCGTGGATGTTGTTGGCCCTGGGGATCATTGCGCTGGGCACCGTCATGGTGGAAAAACGCCGCGAGGGTCGGCAGCCACCACCAGCGGCAGCGGGCGCCGACGCGCCTAACGTCTTGTTCCTCATACTGGATACTGTGCGGGCGTCCTCGTTGAGCCTCTACGGGTACCAGCGGGCAACGAGTCCGACACTCGAACGGCTTGGCCGGGAAGGCATCGTCTTCGATCGCGCGTTTTCCACTGCCCCGTGGACGCTTCCGTCACACGCCAGCTTCTTCACCGGTCGCTGGCCTCACGAGCAGTCCACTGGTTGGTCAAGCCCGCTCGATCGCGCCGACTCCACGGTGGCCGAAGCGTTCTCCGCGAGAGGCTACGTCAGCGGCGGCTTCGTCGGGAACTCGATCTACGCGAACGCCGAAACCGGCCTGGCGCGCGGCTTCCACACCTACAGGGACTACTCGCTGTCCCTGGGGACTCTTTTGCGAAGCGCCACGCTCACGCGACGAATCACGGACTCCTGGCAGCTGCGGAAGCTCATCGGCACTGACGAGCTGCTTGGAAGACGCACGGCCTCCGATATCAACGCGGAGTTCCTCGCCTGGGAGGAGAGACTGGCCGGCCGACCGTACTTCGCGTTCCTGAACTACTTCGACGCGCATGACCCGTACCTTCCGCCTCCTGAGTGGTTCGAGCGCATCGCGGGTTACCAACGTCGTGATAATCTGAGTCCGCTTCGGCGCCTGAGCGTTGATGCGCGACGAGAGGGAGTGAGTCCCGCGGATACCCGCCTCGAGATGGATGCGTACGACGCCTCCATTGCGTGGATCGACCATGAAATCGGGCTACTGCTTGGCGAGCTCGAACGACGAGGTACGCTGCGCAACACGCTTGTGGTGGTCGCTTCAGACCATGGGGAGGAATTCGGCGAGCATGGCATCTTCCTGCACGGGCATTCGCTGTTCCGCCGCGCGCTGCAGGTTCCACTCGTCATCTGGAAGCCGGGACGCGTCCCGGCCGGAAAGCGCGTCTCTCAACCCGTGAGCCTCCGTGACATTCCGGCAACTCTGCTGTCGTTGGCGACGGGCGCCGCCAATCCGTTCCCCGGTGGTGCGCTGTCCCGTTACTGGACTGACTCAGCCACGGTCATCGAGACCCCAATCCTCGTTGAAGTTCAGCAGGCCGTCCGGGTACCGGACTTCTACCCTGCGGCGACCGGGGATCTGCACGGCTTGATCGATTCGGCCTTTCATTTCATCCAGGGTCCGAAATCAGCGACCCTTTTCGCCTGGGATGAGCAGCCAATCGAACGTGTCGATCTGGCCGGTATGCCGCAGTGGCAAGGAGCGGTGACGGCATATCGAGAGCAGCTGGAACGCATGGGTGTATTCCGATCGTCGCACTGGACCGGAGCACGGGGTGAACGCTGAGTGGAAGACGGACAGAGTCTTCCTCGCCGTCGCCGCAACCTCGCTGCTGCTCAAGGTCGCCCTGGCGATTCTCGCGCGCCTTGATGCCCCGGTGCTGGACGAAGCGGCGTATCTCTCCGCGGCGGAACAACTCGTCCGCGGAGACGGCTTCCCGGGCACTTTCCGGCCGCCCGGCTATCCTGCGTTCCTGGCTTCCGTGCTCCTGACAGGTTCGGGGACTCTGGGCGTTCGCCTCGTGCAGGTCGCGCTTTCCATGGTCTCGGTGTGGTCCGTATACCGTCTCGGTCATCGGTTCGGGGGCCAGGCGGCCGGGCGAGTGGCGGCAACGATCGTCGCCTTCGATCCCGTGCTCATCGCCTTCACGCATCGGCTGTGGTCGGAGACCCTGTTCATCGCGATCCTGCTCGTGGTGATCGATCTCCTGACGGCGGAAAGGACCTCCTTGACACGCCTGCTGTCAGCCGGCCTGCTGTTCGGCCTCGGCGCGTTGGTCCGACCCATGATTCTCACGTTCATTCCGTTCCTCGCCATCTGGTTCGTGGCTTCGGAATGGCCAACGTCACCGCGCTTGAACGGCGTGGCTCGCGGTCTGGTGCGCACCGTTGCCTTCGGTGCCGCTGCGCTGCTTTTGATCGCGCCATGGACTGCGCGAAACGTCCGGGTCACCGGAACCTTTGTCCTCATCGACAGCAACGGTCCATTCAACCTGCTGGTCGGCGCCGAGCCCGGCTCGCGTTTAGTCGACAAGGATGACCTCTGGTCAGAGCGGTTTGGCGCCGTCGATGGCGAGGCGTACACCAAACTCGAGTTGAGCGATACGCGTCGAGCTCAGACTCGTGCTGTCGCGACGGCGTGGGCGTACATCAGCGGCGACCCGACCGGCTTTCTTGCGAAGAGCGTGTGGGAAGCAGCGCATCTGTGGACGCTCGATTCGTTCCTCCTGCGTCACCTGCGCAACGGATGGTATCGAATCAGCGTCCCATCGTGGGCCATCGCCGCTGTCACGATCGTATCGGTCGCGTTCTCCGCGATGCTCTGCCTCACGGGGGTGGCCGGTCTCGTGCTGTCGTCAGGCACCGTCCTGGCGCGCCTTGGCCTGTTGCTGCTGATCCACTCCACGCTGCTGTTTGGCGCGACGTACGCCTTGTCGCGTTATGCGGTGCCGCTTCGCCCCGTTCTGGCGCTGGGCGCCGCGAGCCTTCTGACGATTGCGCTACGCGACGGCTGGCGTGTGGCCGCGCGCTGGCAACGGGCAACCGTGCTGGCTGCCTGGGTTTTCCTGACCGTGAGCTGGATCCGTGACGTTCCCCTGCTGTCGGACATGGTCAGCCACCGGGGGGCCTCGCACCGCTTCACCTACATGCGGGACGCTGGATCCGGCGGTGCGCCTTGACGAGCGCCATCCTCGCCGGTCTGCTGCTGCTGGCCGGCCTGGCGACGCCATCTGGTCGCGCTGTGACCGGATGGGCGTTGCGCGCGACCAGCACGGTTCGGGTGCTGGTCATTGCCACGGTGCTGACCGCGGGCCTGGCGGTTCTCGCGCGGCAATACGTCGAGGTCCGTCTGTATGGAATGACGATGGCGGTGAGCACCGTGGCATTCTGCGGTCTTTTCCTGCTGGCGAGGCAGGCGTCATCGCTGTCGTCGCCGTTCTCCGATTGGCTGCTCGGTCGCAGCGTGCTGGTTCTCGCGTCAGGCAGTGTGGTCCTCAGCGTTCTCGCCTGTTGGCTGGTGCTCGACGCCGTGCCGCACATCAGCGACGAGGTAGCCTATCTCTTTCAGGCTGGCGCCCTGGCGGCCGGACGCCTGACGCAGCCCATCGGACCCGATCCCGAGGCGTTCACGACGACGCACACGTTGATCTGGCACGGGAAGTGGTTCGGCATCATGAATCCGGGATGGCCGCTGTTGCTGGCGGCGGGTGTGCGGGTCGGCGTTCCATGGCTCGTGAACCCGTTGCTGGGCGGCGGCGCCGTCGCGGCGTTCTGGTGGTACTGCCGGGAGGCTGGTCTGCCCGAGCGCGTGGCGAAGGTGGCCGCGCTGCTCCTCGTCGTCTCGCCGTTTGCCGTCTTTCAGAACGCGTCAGTCATGAGCCACACCGCTCACCTGGCGCTGTTTCTCGTCTTCGGCGCGGGCTGGACACGTTTCCTGAAGAACGGCAGTCTGCGCGATGCCCTGATCGCCGGAGCTGCCCTGATGCTGGGCGTTCTCGTTCGCCCGGTCGACATGGTGGTGGCCCTCATTCCGTTCGCGGTCCTGTTCCTGGCGACGCTCCGTGTCCGTCGCGGCCGGCTGGCCGGGGGAAGCGTGGTGGTGGTGGCCGCGGTGATCGCCCTGGGATTGACCCTGGCGTACAACTACGTGCTGACCGGGGACGCTCTGACCATGCCGACCTCGCTCTACTTCAACCTGCGGAATCCCGCGGAGCGATTTGGTCTCGGTTTCGGCGCGGACATGGGCACCACCATGCACGGCGACGAATGGTCGGGATTCTTCCTTGCGGACGCCGTCCGCGTCAGCGCGTACCGATTGAGCGAGCTGCTCCTCAACGTGGCGGGCGCTCCAGTACTCATCATGGCAGCGTTGCTGGGTTCCGCCTGGTGGCGCGGCTCAGGCGTGACGCCGCTCGCCTGGTCGGCGTTCACGATGGTCGCGCTGTACTTCTTTCACTTCTATCACGGCATTGCGTACGGAGCGCGTCACTTGTACATCGCGCTCCCGGTTGCCGCGCTCGCGATCGCTCTTCCGGTGGGAGCGGCGCTGGACTCCGCCTCGGCGGAGGCGCGTCTGAGAGCGAAAGCCGTGATCACGGCGACGATCGCCTTCCTCGTGATGTTCGCGTTCCCGCCGCTCGTAAGAGAATACGGTTCGCGATACCGCGGAGTGGACGGCGCGGTGCGCGATGCGGTGACGCGAAGCGGTCTCTCGAATGCCGTGGTTTTTGTCGACAGTCTCAACTGGGCCTGGAAAGCGGCCTTTCCGCTGAATGCTTATCCGCTCGAAGAGAATCGTGTCCTGATGGCACGTGATCGCGGCGCCGGGAACGCGCGAGTCATGACCGCGTTTCCGGGCCGCCGGTTCTATCGGCTCTCTGTCGCGAACGACGGACGTGTGGCACTCGCTCCGCTATCCGCCGTTGACTCGATCAGGACCTCGCGACCCTGAGTGGGCGCCAGATCAGGAACAGCGTAGCCGAGACGACCACGGTGACCAGCCAGAATGCTGCACCGGTCACGGGGAGATTGTAGCCGCTCGCCATCTTGCGCAGCACGATCAGCACCGGGAGCGTGGGACCATCAGTGAGCACAAGCCGCACGGCGGCCGGCACGACTTCGCGGGTCATGGTGACTGCCAGCGTGATAGCGAGCGAGACGCCGACCAGCGACCAGCGAACGATTCGCGGAAACGCCTGCAGCGCGCCGACTGCCGCGAGGAACAGCAGTGGCACCGCCGGTACCATGTAGCGTATGCCCGTATTCCACTGCAGGTTCGCGAACTGATTGGCGCTGCTGAACAGCCAGAGCGCCAGACACGAGAGTCCGATCCACGTCAGTTCGGTCCGAGAGGGCGCCCAGGTTCCGGATTTCCTGATGAACGGCGCGGCCAGCGCGGCCAGCAGCAGTGGACAGAACGCAAACAAACCGTAGCGAAGGTCGAAGAGGTTGGCCCGGAGCAGTTCCAGCGTGGGGAGCGTGAAGCCCAGCCACCCGCGGACGCTGTACTCTGTCGGCGGCATGTAGCGCTGGGCCGGCCAGATCGGGTCGCCGAAGGCCGCCCACTGGTAGGCAAGCAGGGCGGACAGGCTGACCAGGGCGCCGGCGACGTACAGCGCGCCTTCACGCAGCGCCGCCCCGGCCCCGCCGAGTCGCCAGGCGTCCACGAGGATCCAGCAGCCGAAGACCACGGCGAATGGAATGCCGCTGTAGTCGCAGACGATCGCGTACCCCGTAAGGAGACCGATGCCGGCGAGCGTGAGCGGTGCCGGGGCCGTAGCGGGCGACCGAGGCCTGATGCCGACCTTGAGGATCCACGCCCCGAACACGAGGTACGCCACGATCAGGTTCTGGTTGAGGAACGCGGTGCGGAAAAACGTCGGCGTGGCGAAGGCGAACACCAGGGCAAACGACAGGGCGCGCCGGTCATCGCCGAGTCGGTCACGGAGAAACAGGAACATCAGCACGGTGGCCAAGGCGCCTAACGGCGCCATGACGGTGACCCCGGTGCCGATCGCGGCCAGCCCGAGGACGATGTCGAGGCCCCGGGCCCGGGCGGCGTTCATGAACCGGGTGCGGTTCGGCCGCGGGTCGTCGTATGTCGCCGGCGGCTTGGGCTTCGCGATCTCCGGCTTGAGTCGGACGGCCAGCGCGATCGCGGGTCGCACGAGGATGGCGTAGGGGATGGCCCCGACGATCGACGCGCCGGGGTTGCTGTTGATGTACCAGCCGCGGCCGGGCATCTCGAACAAATCCGGGTGCAGGTCGCCATAGGGATCGACTCGGACGGAAAGCCTCTCCCCGAGCGAGATGGCCAGATAGGTCTCTCGCACGACGTTGGTGGAGACAAAGACCGAGTACACGAGCCAGACGGTCAGGAACAGGCGCCACCAGACGGACCTCGTCATCGTCGTGCCCTGCGGTGCCATCACGCGGGTCCCACGATTGAGCCCGCAGACGCGGAACCGGATTCCCGCGCCGACGCATTCCGCCGCATTGCCAGTGCAATAGCTCCGCTGAGCAACCCGCCGGTCACGATGACCGCCTCGAACACGAGCCCCGTGGCGACGGCACGCACCGCGGTGACTCCGAATGGCGCGAAGAGCGCGGCCTGTGCCGCCTCACGAACACCGATGCCGCCCTGCGTGAGGGGAGTCAGACCGGCGATCTTCGCCAGCGGCCAGACAAACAGCCAGACGTAGAGCGGGATGTCGATGCCGATGAGCCGGCCCAACTCCCAGTTCAGGAGGATCAACACGAACTGAAGCGCGAGTCCGAGCGTGAAAGCCGTGACAAGCGCCTGCGGCCGGGACGCCGTCGCGCCCACCGCCTGACGCACGCGAACGAGCAGCCGTCGCACCTTGAATGGCACGCGCTGTACCGGGAAGAATCGCAGCGAGAGCGCGCCGAGAACCACAGCCGCCCCGACGAGCGCGGCGAAGGTGAGAAAGATGCGCCGACTCGTGGGGTCGAGCGCGCGTGGCGCCAGCAGCGCGCCGACGCCGGCCAGTACGCCCAGGCCGATGACGTCCTGCATGCGGTCGATGAGGCTTCCCAGCAGCAGCGCGCTCGACGAGCGGGAATGGCGCATCGCGACTCCGGCGCGCACGACATCTCCGCCCACGATGGAGGGGAGGAAGAGGTTGCCGAACAGCCCCCAGTAGTATGCGTGGACGGCCTCACGCCCCGGCAGTCCCGCGCCGGCGGTGTTCACCAGGAGCCGCCACTTCGCCACGCCTAACAAGTGCGCCGCCAGGTACACGGCAATGGCCAGGGGCCACATGGCCGGGGGAACGGACCGCATCGCGGACCAGAGCTGGTCCACCGGCAGCCACCAGGCGATGAGCGCCAGCGCCGCGAACGTGGCCACGATCCGCAGCACCCACCGCGGCGAGAATCGTCTCGCCGCCGACGTCCCGGCGGACCGACTCACGTCAATCCTCCACCACGTGCGTCGCAAAGACGCGTCGGAACCCGGCCCATCGCGTCTCGTCGAACGTCCCGCCCGTCAGGCATTCTGCCGCGCAATACGCCATGAACAGCGCGTGGTGCGTGTTGTCGTGGGCAAACAGCCCCTGCCGGCCGAACGTGAGGAGGCGCGGCTGGCCGGACGCCCAGGCGTCAAGCGCGTCGAAGTGCTGCTCATAGCCCGACAGATAGATCGGATAGGCATGCCGCAGGCGCTTCACGTTCACCGCGACAGGGGGACGGATCAGCGGAAGGCCCGCCGAGCGGATGTCGCGCACGACCAGTTCGCCCAGCTGGTCGTCGCTCATGGACCACGTCGCGTCTCCCGGCGCGCACGGCAGTTCCGCGCAGAGCACCGTACTCCCCGCAGGCGTGGTGAGGTCGCTGTAGTTCTTTGGCTCCGTGAGCCGGGTGATCGAGATCGAGGATTCGGGGAAGTAGTGCGCGTCCGTCGGCGTGAAACGGTCCACGTCCAGTTGGAGGTAGACCAGCAACATCGCCCGGTAATCGATGCCCGGTGTCGACCCCGACAGCGCTGCCGGTGGCGCGGGACTCGTCAGGCGCGCCAGCATCGTGATCGGGATCGTGGACCACACGTAGTCGGCATCGAGCACGCGCGTGACCCCCTGTTGCGACACGTGAACCTGCCAGCGGCCATCCGGGGACGCCGGTGCCTGCAGGCGTTCCACGTTCGTGTTCAGCAGCATGTCGGCGCCGAGTTGCCCTGCGGCGTCGGCGTAGGCATTCGTGATCTGTCCAAAGCCGCGGCGCGGATAGTAGAACATCCCGTCGCCAACCGGCTTCAGGATTCGCTTGATGAGCTTTGCGAACGAGTTGGCCGTGACGCGCCGCTGGGCTTGGATGCCTGACAGCTCCGCGGGTTCGTGCCCCCAGATCTTGCGCGCGTACGGGAAGTAGAAGCTGTTGCAGATGGTCGGCCCGAGGCTCCGCAGCAGCACGTCGGCGAACGTGTCGGCCGAGAACCGGCGCCGCATGCCAAGTTTCCCCGCGATCATGTCGAACAGGACGCCTGATGCGAACCGCTTGTCGAGACTCATCAGCAGGTCTGTCGGCTTGAACGGGAAGCGCACGAAGCGCCCCCGTAACCGGATGCGGCCGTTCCGCTTTCGAGCGAGGAGGTCATCATCGAGCAGCGACCGGATATCGGCCAGGATCCCCGGCTCGGTCGTGTAGTGCAACCGGTGACTGCCGAAGTCGAGCCACTGTCCGCCCCACTCGAAGCTGCCGGCATTGCCGCCGAAATGTTCCTGGCGCTCGACGAGCGTGACGCGGGCGCGCTCGAGCCGGCGCAGCTGGTACGCGGCACCACATCCCGCCGGCCCGCCTCCGAGGATGACCACGTGTGGCGCGCCGCTCATGACGCGCCTCGCGCGAGTTGGTCTGCTACGCCGCCGCGACTATCATTGACCCTCGCCCCCTTCCCGGCGCGAGCCGGCGTCATAACGAGCACCGCATGGCCACTTCGTCCTCTCCCGTCCTGGTCACCGGCGCCGCCGGGTTCGTGGGTTTCCACCTGAGCCAGCGGCTGCTGCGCGACGGCCGCGAGGTCGTCGGTGTGGACAGCCTGAATGACTACTACGACCGGCGTCTCAAGGAGGCGCGGCTGGATGAACTGCGCAGCGGGTCCGGGTTCCGGTTCGAGCGGCTCAATCTTGCCGATCGGGAAGCGACCGCGCGGCTCTTCGACGAGGTGCGACCGGGGCTCGTCGCGCATCTCGCCGCGCAGGCGGGCGTCAGGTACTCCCTCGAGGCGCCGCACGCCTACACCGAGAGCAATGTCGTCGCGCTGGGCAACGTTCTCGAGTCGTGTCGCCAGCATGGTGTCGGGCACTTCACGTTCGCCAGTTCGAGCTCGGTCTACGGCGCCAATACCGTCCTTCCTTTCTCTGAACATCACGGCGCCGACCACCCGCTCTCCCTCTACGCCGCGACCAAGCGGTCCGGGGAGCTGATGGGATACGCCTACAGTCACCTGTTCGACCTTCCGTTCACCGCGCTGCGGTTCTTCACGGTCTATGGTCCCTGGGGCAGGCCGGACATGGCGCTGTTCAAGTTCACGAAGGCGATCCTCGAGGGACAACCCATCGAGGTCTTCCACCACGGGGAATCGTCGCGTGACTACACCTACGTCGACGACGTGGTGGAGGCCTTTGTCCGCGTGCTGGACCGCCCGCCGCAGAGTGCGCCCGACGCGACAGAACGGCTGTCCGACCCGGCCACCGGCACGGCGCCCTTCCGCCTGTACAACGTCGGGCACGAGTCGCCCGTCAGGCTGTCGCGCATGATCGAAGTGCTGGAGTCGTGTCTTGGCCGGACCGCGCAGCGGAAGCTGATGCCCCCGCAACCCGGCGACGTTGCCATCACGAGCGCTGATGGCGCCGACCTGGCGCGCGACACGGGCTTCCGGCCCCGCGTCACCATCGAGGAAGGCATCCCGCGCTTTGTCGAGTGGTACCGCGCCTTCTACCGAGTGTAGGCCGCGAGGCCGCGTCATTTCCGGCGGGTGGCGATTCGCGCGTTCTGATCGGCCAGGAGACCGACCGCCCAGACGATCAGCGCCCCGAGGAATCCAAGCACGGCCGTCTCTGAGAGGTTGTCCTTGGTGATGTCGTACACGAACTTGGCCATCGCCCCCGCCGCCATGACCGCGCCTAACGGCAAGAAGACCTTGAGCGGATTGAAGAAGACCATTGTGCGGACGATCAGGAGCGTGAAGTCGTAGGCATGCCGCGGCCTGATCTTCGATTCACCCAGCCGCGCGTGGTAGTCGATCGCCAGGTACGTCAGCGGATGGTTGTTGCATGCCGCGGCCAGCGTGATGGTGGTCGTGAATGAAAAACCATCCGGCAGCAGGTGCTCATAGCGATTGATCAGTGACTTTCGCATGAGCCGGAGACCCGAGTTGATGTCGGGCAATCGTCGGCCGGCCAGATAACTGGCGAGGCGATTGAGGAACCACTTCGCCGGGCGCCGCACCAGCGGAACCCGCACCGTCTCACCGGTTCGTGACCCCACGACCATGCTGTTCGCCGGTGCCTCCGCCAGGAGCGCCGGTATGGCTTCAACCGGATAGGTGCCGTCGGCATCAGTGATCAGGATCCAATCATGGGCGGCGAGCCTGACGCCAAGCTTCAGGGCCGCGCCGTAGCCGCGGTTCGGCGTCCGACGCACGACACGGCCGATTCCAGCCGCGATCGCGGCCTCCGCCGTTCCGTCAGTCGAACCGTCGTCCACGACGATGATTTCATATTTCCACCCCGTCGTGCGCATCACGCGGTCGATGCTCGTCACCTGATCCGCCACGTGCGCCGCCTCGTTGAACGCCGGAACCACGACCGTCACCGCCCGATCGAGCGGCTGCAGTTCGTCGTCGACAATGTGCTCAATCTGGCGACTGTGCTCAGTCATGAGTGGTGGCGGAATCGTGACGCAGGATCTGGATCTCACCACCACCGACCGTCGAGGAGAAGACCCGGACAACCTCATACCGTGGTGCGGAAAGGTGCTGGAACAACTCGGGCGTCACCGCCCGGATGCGGGCGGTCAGGGTGAAGACGATCCAGGTGCGAGGGGCGCTTCGCTCGGCGGAATCGAGCATCGCGAGGTCGTTCGTGAAGCGCCAGTTGGAGGTCCAGCCACGCAGCTGATAGACATCAGACGCGACATCCAGGGCGATCACCTCATCTCCTGGTCTCCGCTCCTGTTCGATGAACTCGAAGGCGGCCCGGAATTGCTGCTTCGGCTGCCAGGCCCTCGGCACCGTGAGAAGACTGAGGAACGCGACCCCGCACGCACCCGCGACCGCAACACGTTCGGGCTGCCAGCGAACGAGCCGCTTCACCAGCACAAATCCGCCGCGCAGCGCCGCCAGCACAAGAAAACCGCTCGCGAAGAAGAAGAATCGCGGCCAGAGATTGTGACGCGCGGCGACAATCAACGCGAACGTGACGGCGACGGGCAGGAACATCATTAGCGTGGTGACGCGTGACTGACGCCAATAACTCGCGACACCTACACCCAGCACCGCGAGACTGCCGAGAACCGTCACCAGGCCACCGGGCATGCCCCGCGACAGCACGCGGAAGCCGTCGCGCAGCATCCAGCCTGCGCTGGTCCACTCGACGGCCACGCCTTCCATTGTCGGTTTTGAGACATCGCGCCAGACCTGCGGAAGCATTGGCGCATAGAGGCAGATCGTGATCATCGCGCTCAACCCGAGTGCGATCATGGGCCACATGGCGAGCTGGCGTCCTTCACGCGACGTCCAGCGAGTCGTGAGGACCAGTGTGAGCGCATGGCCGACGGCGATGAAGGCAGCCGTCAGGTGTGTGTATGTCGCGAGCGCCATGAGGAACGCGTAGCCCCACGCAAGGGTCGGCAATCGTCCTTTGCCCTCGCACAACTGGAGGAAGACGCCTGTTCCCAGAACGGCGAGAAACAGCATCATAGTGTAGCCCCGCGCATTCTGTGAGAACCAGACATGGTGGTACGAGACGGCGAGGAGTAGCACACCCAACGCGGCCTCGCTCGTCGATGTCACGCGCCGCCCGAATACCCAGACAGCAGCGAGGCTCGCAACGCCAAAGATCACCGCGGGAATCCGGAGGGACCAGTCGCTCGCTCCCGCAGCCAGGAATGCAATCCTGGCCAGGATGGAATAGAGCGGCTGGTGGTTCTGGCTGTCGTACGTGCTGATGAGCTGCCGGAACTCGAGAGGCGCGTAGCGTGTCCGGAGGTAGATCTCGTCGAGCCACAGTTCGGTGTCGATTCGATACAACCGCAGCCCCAGTGCCAGCACGATCATCGCGACAAGAATGATCAGCGACCACGAGCCTGTGCGGGCCCCCGCCTGTTCATGCGGTCTGGCGGCGATCACCGGATAGCGTCCCAGCAGCAGCGCAATCACTGCGAGCGTAACCACCGACAGTTTGAGGATCCAGACGCCCGCAATGACGTCGGCGTGCGTCGCCCCGTACGTCGCGTTCAGCCACGTGGCGGTCGTATCCGCTGGAAGCAGGAGGGCCGCCACGAGGACGCCGGCCCACACCAGGTCCGCCGCGCGCCAACCCGTCCTCGGGCTGGTCGCGACCGGGACGACCCCGCGCGCGTCCATTGCCTAACGGGCGAGGTAGATGATGGCGCCGCAGTAGGCGG
>Ga0209109_10000709_pt1 | contig 18165 bp, 14 predicted proteins | sample Rifsed10ft2_FD_184004 | JGI IMG/M metagenome (GOLD analysis project Ga0209109, IMG submission 184004) | Soil microbial communities from Rifle, Colorado, USA - sediment 10ft 2 (version 2) | ecosystem: Environmental > Terrestrial > Deep subsurface > Rock core/Sediment | place: Rifle, Colorado... | reverse complement strand
GCGTCCACCTTCGCCTGCTGGGCGGGAGAGAATTTCACGCTGTGGGCCGGCAGGCGCACGACCGCGCCGTTCGCCACAACGGCCCCGACTTCGGCAGCGCGAGCCACGAGCGCGTTAAATACTTTGGGACTCTGTCGCCCTCTCCGCTCCGCTTCGAGGATCTGCCAGAGGCGGCTCTTGAGTTCCTCGCGCGGCATACCCGCGCGAAGGGGGTGTGTGGAATGGTAGGTCGCAAGCGCGGCGCGGAGGTCGGATTCAAATTTGCCCCACCCCACCCGCGTCACCACCAGCGCGTCGCCGTCGAGCGACCCCGCCCCTCGTCCCCGTGCGAGGCCCCCCTGAAGCGAAGCGGAAGGGGCTCCCTCAGCCGCTTCGCGCTTGCCCGCGGGGAGAGGAGGGAGCATGGGTTGGTCAAGTTGGATCAGTTCGCCTGAGGCCCGGAGTTCGGCCACAGCTTCCGCGGCGGTTTCGCGCGTCAGCCCGGCGATTTGAACCGCGTCTTTCAGGAGCGCAGGCCCCAACGCCCCTAACGCCTGCAACAGAATCTCGCCCGGCGTGCCTTTCGCGAGCGTTTCGAGTTGGGCGACGACGGCATGGTCTATGCGGCGATGACGGCGTTTGGGCTGCGGGTCAACGACCACGCCGCCGCCGATGGTCGCGCCCGGCGAAGGCCGCCGCACGATGAAGCGATCGCCTTTGGCCGCGACGACCGGCTCTGCCAGCGCGAGCTGTACCCAGCCGGATGCGCCGGGGATGAGCGAGTCGCCTTCGAGCAATCGCACGGTGGCGAGGACTTCCGACGCGCCGACGAAGAATTTGACTTCGGCGTTGTGCTTCAGCGGCAGGTCGGCGTCGGGCAGGTGCTGGAAACGCGCATCCATGAATGAAGTGGGACGGAAGACGCCGGGGTGGGACACGACCATCCCGCGCTGCAGTTGGCCCGTCTCCACGCCAGAGAGGTTCATGGCCACGCGGCTGCCCGGCACAGCGCACTCGATTTTCGCCTTATGCGTTTGCAGGCCGCGCACGCGCGCCCGCAGGCCCGCCGGGAGAATTTCGACTTCGTCGCCGAGCGCAAAAGCGCCGCCCGTGAGTGTTCCGGTGACGACGGTTCCGAAACCGGAGAGGGTGAAGATGCGGTCAATGGGGAGGCGCGGCCGCCCGAGGTCGGGACGGGCGGGACGGGCGGAGAGAAGCGACTGGAGGGCGTCTTTGAGTTGGGGCAAACCCTCGCCGCTGCGGGCGGAGACCGGGAGGACAGGCGCGCCGTCGAGCACGGTTCCGCGCACTGCCGCCGCAACGTCGGCGGCGATAAGTTCTTTCCACTCAGCCTCCACCAGATCAGCCTTGGTCAGCGCGATCACGCCGGTAGGGATTTGCAGAAGGTCGAGGATGGCGAGGTGCTCGCGCGTCTGCGGCATCACGCCCTCGTCCGCGGCGACGACGAACAGCGCCGCCTCAATGCCCCCCACGCCCGCGAGCATGTTCTCGATGAAGTCGCGGTGGCCGGGCACGTCAATCACGCCGACGGATTCGCCGTTGGGCAGCGTGAGCCACGCGAAGCCGAGGTCAATCGTCATCTGGCGTTCGCGTTCTTCTTTGAGGCGGTCAGGGTTGATGCCGGTCAGCGCTTCGACGAGGGTGGTCTTGCCGTGGTCCACATGGCCGGCGGTGCCGATGACGTGCATGGGGTGTTGTAAGGGCGGACGGCCGTCCGCCCCTACCGAACCTTTGTGAAGTTCTGGTCGTATTCCGCCATCATCTCGCGCAGGATGGTGAGCAGGCTTTGCAGGCGGTTGGCATCCACGGCCTGCATGTGGCGCAGAGTATCGAGAGCCTCCGACATTTGCTCTTCGAGATTGTCGAGGCGTTCTTGTTCTTTGGCGGTGAGCCGATCATGTTCGCGCCATTGCTCGTCGCGCAGCAGCATGTGCGTGGTCCAGCGCTTCTGGTCGTCGGCGAGGAAGGCCGCCCACTCCTGCCGGAAACGTTCCTCGGCCAGCCGCTGCATCTCGCCGGCCTCGGTGAGGCGGCGCTCCAGCAGCTCGGAGGTCTGCCTGAGCTCATCCGCCGCACGCTTGATCTCGCGGTTCGCCTCAGCATACTGATCCACGCGGCGGCCATATTCGTCGAACGTCTTTAAGGCGGCTTCGTTTTTGTCGCGCAACTCATTCCAGGCCCGGTCGCGTTCCGCCTGCACCAGCGCCTGCGTTTCGGTCCACTGCGTTTGCAGGGAGCGCCGCTCGGCTTCGGCCACCACCAATTCGCCTGCGCGCACCTCAGTGCGCCGGGCCACGTCTTCCACCACATCCAGCTTGCCGCGGTTTTGGTCCACCCGCTTGCGCACCTCCGCAAGCTCCGTGTACAAATCGGTGAGGCGTTTGGCGTCTCGCTGCCGCCCTTCATCCAGCACCGCCGCCGAGCGGGCGCGCTCGTCCACGAAACGGTTGAACTCCGTGACCTTATTCTGCAGCTCGGCCACCAGCCGCGAGATGCGGTTCTCCTCTTCTTTCCGCGCCTGGGATTCGCGCTCCAGCCTGGCGACGTTGTCCATGCCCTTGCGCAGCTCTGAGAACGATTTGTTCAGCCCCTCTCTTTCCACTTTTCGCAGGCGCTCGTCTTCCCGGGCGGCCTCGGCCCGGTGCTGCTCCAGCTCGTCGAGCTGCCGGGTCATCTCTTTGCGGTAGCCGTCCAGAATCTCGTCTATCTTGGCCAGCCGCTGGAGAACCGCCGTAGACGCGGCAAGGTCGGATTCGAGTTGTTGCAGTTTGCGCGTCAGGCCCGCGTTTTCGGTCGCCAGCCCTGCCAGCCGCTCCTGCAGCGCCGCAATTTCCTGTTTGTCTTTGCGCCGCTCGTCGTCCAGCCACTGCACAGTTTTGGCGAGTTGATCCATGTCCATAGGATTTCTCCTTTGCAGCGGAGATTATACAATGCGGAATGCACAATTCACAATTCACACTTGAACATTATGCAGTGTACATTGTGAATTGATATAATCACTCCATGCAGATCGGCCTCGACGTTCGCCTCACCTACTACACGCACGGTGGCATCGCCAATTACGTCCGCCGTCTGGCCGCAGACCTGCCCGCGCGCGACTCCGAGCATCGCTACACCCACTTATACCATCGCGGTCACACGGAGACGTTTTCCCCGCTCGCCCGCCGCGTGGACTGCTGGACGCCCGCGCACCACTGGCTCGAGTCCATGGCCCTGTCCGTCGAAGTCAGCCGGCACCGCCTCGACCTCCTGCACTCACCGGACTTCATTCCGCCCCTGTGGGGCTATCGGCGCTCGGTGATCACGGTGCACGACCTCACTTTTCTGAGCCATCCGGAATTTCTCACAGACGTCAGTCGACGCTACTACAATGGGCAGATTCACACGGCAGTGAAACTCGCAGACGCGATCTCCGCCGATTCACACGCCACGAAGACCGACCTCGCCAATCTGCTGTCAGTCATCCCGGAAAAGATCACCGTGATCCACCTTGGACTCGACGAAGCCTTCCACCTTCTTCCAGCAGACGAAGTGGCCGCCACCCTGACCCGGCTCGGCCTCGCGCCCGGCTACATGCTGTTTGTGGGAACCTTCGAGCCACGCAAAAATGTGCCAGGCCTGTTCGCGGGCTACTTCCGCCTGCGCAAGCTGCTGCCAGATGCGCCCCCGCTCGTTTTGGTGGGCCACAGAGGCTGGCTCTTCGACGCCACGGCCTCTCTTATGAAAGACCTCGGCCTCGAACAGCACGTGCGTTTCTTTGAGAATCTTCCCGCCGCCGACCTTCCGGCCGTCTACAACGGCGCGAGTCTCTTTCTCCTTCCCTCGCATTATGAGGGGTTCGGTTTCCCGGTGCTGGAAGCGATGGGCTGCGGCGTCCCGACCATCATCTCCAACCGGGCTTCCCTCCCGGAGATCGGCGGCGAGGCTGTGCTGCAAGTGGACCCCGACGACCCGGACGCTCTCGCCGAGGCCCTGCGCCGCGCGCTCACGGACTCCGGTTTGCGCGAGACCATGCGCGCCAAAGGTCTGGAGCAGGTCAAACACTTCACGTGGGACAAGACCGTGCAGGCAACGCTCGCGCTGTACAACTGGGTGCTCGGCGAATAAGTCTCAAGGCACAATTCCCGACTGAGCACCGCGTATTGAGCAGTCTTGAACATCCTCTTCCTCACCCCCCAACTCCCCTTCCCGCCCCGGCAGGGAACCGCCATCCGCAACTGGGGGCTGATCAAGCATCTCGCGGCGCGGCATGCGATCACGCTCCTGTCATTTGCCGAAACAAATCCACCGACCAACACGCCGGAACTGCGCGCTGCCTGTCGCCGGATAGTCGTCGTGCCCGCCCCGCGCCGCTCGCGCGCCGACCGGCTGCGCACCCTGCTCTCCCCGCGCCCCGATCTTGCCCGCCGCCTGTGGTCGCCGGACTTCGCCCGCGCGCTCGCCGATCTCCTGCGCGAGGCCCGCTTTGACGTCGTTCAGATCGAAGGCTTTGAGATGGCGACTTACCTCCCCTCTATGCGCGGAGCCAGGCTCACATCTCCTATCTCCAACTTCCACCTCATTTACGACGCCCACAACGCCGAGTACCTCCTCCAGCGCCGCGCCCTCGCCACCGATCTCCGCAGGAGCCAACCCGCCCGCTGGCCCGCCGCGCTGTATTCCTGGATTCAGATTCCACGCCTTCGAAAGTTCGAAGCCGAGGTCTGCAGGACAGTGGATACGGTGACCTGTGTTTCCGAAGAGGACGTCGCCGCCCTGCGCCGACTCGTCCCCACCCTCCGCCCCATCGTCGTTCCCAATGGGATAGACGTTGGCGACTATGCGCGATACCCGATACGCGATACGCAATACGCAATACGCGATACGCTCGTCTTCACCGGAAAAATGGACTTCCGCCCGAACGTTGACGCGGTGGTATGGTTCGCTGGAGAGATTCTGCCCCGCATCCGCGCCGTCCGGCCCGAGGTTCAATTTGTGATCGTCGGGCAGAAGCCGGTGGAGCGGTTGCTCAGATTGAACGGTCAAAATGGGGTTGTCGTCACGGGGGCGGTGGAAGATGTGCGCCCGTTCATCGCGGGGGCGGCGGTATACGTGGCCCCGCTGCGCATGGGTGGCGGCACGCGCTTCAAACTACTCGAAGCCATGGCCCTCGCCTGTCCCATCGTCTCCACCCCCATAGGCGCGGAGGGGTTCGCCGTGGCCTCGGGGCGCGAGCTGCTGCTCGCGGACTCGCCCGCCGACTTCGCCGCCGCCGTGCTCTCGCTGTTAGCCGACCCGGCGCGCGCCGCCACCCTGGGGCAGGCCGGGCGCGCGTTTGTGCAGGCCCGCTATGACTGGAGCGCGATTATTCCGAAGCTGGAAGCGGTGTACGAGGAACGCCGAGCGCAGGGGGCGGTATGAGGTCTACGGGCCAATGCGCGCGAACACGAAGGCCGCTCGGGCGATGGTGGGCAAGAGCCACTGCGGAAAAGCGCCGAGCACGAGCAGCGTTGCCAGTCCCGCACCGTAGACGACGATGGAAGCGCGATGGGCAGAGAACGCTTCGGCCCACGGCTCGGGTTCCCCCTCGCGCGGGGTGAACAGCGCGGCGAGGCCGCGCACACAGACGAACGTCACACTCGCCATGCCTAACAGAAGCAAGAGCGCGGCGCGAGGGTCGCGTTGCGTATGAGTGAGCAGATTCAGGAGCGCCCAGCGCCCGGGGAACCCCGCCGTCACCGGGACGCCCACCAGCGAAAGCATCCCTAAGACGACGGCCGCGGCGGGGAGAGGATAGCGCCGCGCGAGGCCGCGCAGTGAGTCGAAGTCATCACTTCCGGCGGCGCGGCGCAACTGGCTTAGCCCTACGCCCCACATCAGCAGGGCCAGCCCACGCATGACCAGCGTGACCAGTGCGACCTCCACCCCGGCGGGCGTGCCCAGCCCCACCGCGAGCAACGTCGCGCCGATGTCAACCATCATGGCATAGCCCACGCTGCGGCCAAAGTTGCGCTGGCCGAAGGCGAACACGGCCCCGACGAACGCCATGCCGCCCCCCGCCAGCGTGAGCGCCTGATACACCGCCGGATTTTGCCCCAGCCAGTCGTAGGTGTTGAGAAAATTCAGCAGCAGAAACATGGCTGGGAGGTGCATCACCGTAAAAACGAACGCGGCGGATAACGGAGGCGCGTGCTCGGCCACCACCGGCAGCCAACTGTGAAAGGGCACGACGGCGAACAAGATCACAAAGCCGATCCCTAGAAGAATGGTGGCCTTGAGGACGAAAGAAGTGTCTTCCGGGCTGGCCGCGCTGGCGTCGAGCAGCCAGCCGGTGAGCAGGATGAAGGGCATGCCCAGCGTCATGAAGACGAGGAAGCGCAACGCACCGCGCGTGACGGGGCGGGACTCGTCGCCAAGGATTAAGACGACGAAGGCCGCCGCCAGCTCAAGGAACAGCGCCGCAAAGAGAAAGGGCCGCACAAACAACGCCGCCGCCAGCAGACCAAGCACAGCCGTGCCCGCCGGGAGATAAAAACGCCCCGGTTCGGCCAGGGGTGTGGCCAGAAACAGCAGCGCCGCCTGCGCGAAGAGCAGGGTCAGCGCAAGCCGATCTGCCGGTTCGATCACAAACACGCGCCCCAGCACGGTGAGAGAGTCACTAATGCTGACGTTGCCTAAGAGGCCAATGGGTTGATTCACCGGGAGAATCAGGGCCAGTAAGGCCAGCAGGGCCGGGACCGAGGCGGCCAGCACCGGGGCCAATCGCCGCCTGTGGCGCAGCACGTAGAGGAAAGGCGCGGCGAGCAGCGGCAGGCTGATAAAAAAGAAGGGCGCGGACATCAGCCGGTCAATTCCTTCTCGGAGGCGGCGTAACTGAGCAGCGCCAGGTAACTGACCGCCAGGGCCACGCTGAACTCGACCGCCGCGAGGAGCGCGGCCACCGCCAGCGACTGCTCAAAGACGGCGTATAGCATCTCAAAGCCGACGAGCACGGTCAATAGCCCCATGCCCGCATTCATCGGCTCTTCGGTGAGGCCCAGATTGAGCAGGCCCAGCGCGATGAGCAGGTAGCTCGCAATGTTTACGCCCAGCGGAAGGCCCGGCAGCGCAAAGCGCGGCTGGCTGGCGCTATACCATGCGGCCACGACGAACATCACCACCGCCAGAAGACGAAATGGAAAATTGGTCGGGAACTGGAAGCGCGACGCGGGCGCGGCTTCTTGCGCCCGCCCCCGCACGCGCCCAAAATTTACTTCGCGGCCCGTATATGCCAGGATGCCGATGACCAGCAGCCCGACGAGGGCTTTGACCACCGCCACCTGCACGACCACAATCTGCGCGACGAGTGCCGCCGCCAGCAAATATTGCGCCGCCAGCACCGCCATGCTCAGCCGCCAGTCGTTGAAGATCACGAGCGCCGAGGCCGTGAGGATCAAACCGACGAGAATGGGAGTGGTCAAACGCAAAAGGATGTCAGACATGCTACTTGAACAACAGCCACGCTAACAGCACGACGACCAGCGCCCACAGGACCGCTCCCTCGCCCTCCAGCACCGCGGCGAGATTAAGGATCAACGTGCCGGCGAGATGAATCACACCCCACACCAGCCGGTACAGCCAGTCCAGGCGGAAGAGCGAGGTCAGGGCCGTGGCGATGACCTCGGCGCGCGCACGGACAGCGGTTTCAAAACGCCACAGGACAACGCCGCCGAGGGCCGTTATCACGACGACGACAGCGGCGACGAGGCTCGGCCTTCCCGTCCAACCCGGCAAACCCAGACGCGGCGCACCGAGCACCGGGTTGAACCATCCGGTGAACACTCCAGCCAATACCGCTACCGCTGCAAGCAGGCCGAGGCCGCCGAAGTACACGGCCTGTCGCAACGGTTCCCCTTCCACCGGCTGGCCCGGCCAAAACACGGCGCGCAGCAACCCGGCAGCCAGAAGGACCTGCGCGACGAAAACGCCGACGAGCACCGGCCAATTGCCCGCGCCCAGCAATCCACTATACAAGCCGCTCGCGCCGAGGAACCCCACGGTCAGCGGCGCGCCGAGGAGCGCCAGTGCGCCCACCCCGGAAAACACCGAGGCCCAGAGCCGCCGCTCGTCGTGGCTGTTCGAGAGATAAACCAGCGCGCAGCCGAGGAGCAATGTGAGCGACTGCCCCGCCAGCGCCTGCACTGCCAGCACACTGCCCCACAGTCCGGCCAGGAGCGCCAGCCCGGACTGCGCGATCACCACGTACGTAAGCCCCAGCTGCGGATCGTCCACGTTCCACAGTTGCGCGGCGCCCACCACCACCGCTGCCACCCCGAAGAGCGTCAGCCAGGGCCGCACCGGCTCGGCGAATCCGAAGACGGCGAGCCGCGCCATCACTTCCAACGCAACCGCCGCCGGGATCAAGCGGAGGAGCGTCCCCAGCCCCTGCCGGATGTTGGCCTCGGCGGGCAAGCCCAGGTGCAGTGGAAACAACCCGAGGCGAAAGGCCGCCGCGAGCGTAATCAACAACGTGGACTGCGGGGTGAGCGCCGCATCGCGCAGGGAGAGCGTCCCGCTCGTGCGGCTGATCATCAGCGCCGCGCCCACCGCCAGGAGCGTGCCCGCTGCATTGAACCCCAGATTCAAAACAGCCTGCAGCTCCACCCCTTCGCCCTGCGCCAGCAGGAGGAGCGTCGCAAAGTAAATCAGATCCAGCCCGGCCCAGGCTATGACGCGTGCAATGAGGTTGTCGGCAAAGAGGGCGGCGACGCCCGCAAAGGCGAGGAGCAGCGTCGCCCCCCGCACGAAGATGCGCCGTCCGCCGGGCCGCGCCACCCCGGTCAGGAGCGTCGCCAGGGTCACGGTCAGCACGGCGACCGCAAACAGCCACGTCAGCGCGTCAACTTCCAGACCGAGTCCAACCGGCAACAGCGAGGCCGGACCCCAGTCGGACAGCATCGCACGGGCCGGCAGACGGAACCCCAGCGCCGCCACTGCCAACAGCGCTGCCATCGCCGTGACAATCGCGATTAGCCCCGTGTACCGGAAACGCGGCAGCAGGCCGAGCAAGAGCGCGACTGTGCCGATGAACAGAAGCTCGAGGGGAAGCAGGGGCGACAAGTCGGGAAGTCCTGTCACAAAACGGGCGAACCCACCGGTTCGCCCTGATGGCGGAATTCTAACATACAAGAGGGGGAAGACAAAGCAACTCGCACTTATGCACCTATGTTACAATCGCGCGCATGTCGCCGGCTCCGACTCTCGACCCCGAGCGCCAGACGAAAGCCAAAGCGTATGCCCGCCTGCGCCGCCGGTTGTTCTTCGTGAACCTGGGTCTCAGCGGTATGGTCACGCTCGCATGGCTGATCTTCGGCTGGTCAGCCGCCCTCAAAGGCGGGCTGCTCACGTTTACGCGGAATGACTGGCTCCTCGTCGCCGCCTTCGGCGCGATCTTCTATCTTTCGTTCGCGGCGCTCGAACTGCCGCTCGAATATTACTCCGGCTTCGTCCTGCCGCACCGCTACGACCAGTCCACCGAGACGCTCGGCGGGTGGGCGAAGGATCAACTACTCGGCCTGCTCCTGACTGCCGTCATCGGCCTGCCGGTGCTGGAGGGCGTCTACTGGCTGCTACGCGTGACCGGCCCGCTGTGGTGGATGTGGGCGGCGGCGGGCTACGTGCTCCTGGCCGTCTCACTGAGCAGCCTCGCGCCGGTCATCATCCTGCCGCTGTTCAACAAGTACGCGCCGCTCGGCGAGGAACACGCCGAACTGGCCGCGCGCCTCACCGCACTCGCCGCGCGCGCCGGGACGAAAGTCAGCGGCGTCTTCCGCTTCGACATGAGCAAGCGCACCAAGGCCGCGAATGCCGCGCTCACGGGCCTCGGCCATACGCGCCGCATCATCCTCGGGGATACTTTGCTCGACGAGTTCACCACCGACGAGGTCGAGACCGTCATCGCGCACGAGCTCGGGCATCACGTCCACCGCGACATCCCGATGGGCATCTTCCTCAGCGCCGTCGTCGCGCTCGCTAGCCTGTATCTCGCGTCGCTTGCGCTCAACTGGGGCGGGGCCGCCTTTGGCTTCAGCGGCCCGGCAGACATCGCCGCCCTACCCCTCTTCGCGCTGACGCTGGGCCTCTTCGGCCTGATCACGCTCCCGCTCAACAATGCTTTCTCACGCTGGCGCGAAGTGCGCGCCGACCGGTACGCACTCGCGGCCACACGCAATCCGCAGGCGTTCGCCAACGCCATGACCCGCCTCGCCAACCAGAACCTCGCGGAGGCCGACCCCGAACCGTGGGTCGTGTTCCTGCTCTACTCGCATCCCCCGATCCGCGACCGCGTGGCGCTGGCGGCGAAGTTTCAAACTCAATGAAGTCCTCCTCACTCAACAACTCACCACAAACTTCCGTCACAAATTCAGACCGAAAGTTGATTGTGCTGGTCGTGGTCTTGCTGGCCTTGGTCGGCGTTATCGGCGCGGCGGCCGTGTGGGTCTACTTCGACACGCGGCCCCCAGCCTCGCCGACGCCCGCCCAGGCCCCTGCGCTCACAGTCGCCACGGCGGCCTCGACTCCGACTTCAGCGATTCCGACTCTGCCGCCGGAATGGACGGCATCGCCGTTTCCAACGCGAGCCGCGCCGTCCGGCAGCCAGCCCGCGCCCACCATCACATCCACCACGGGCACGTTACCGACCACGACGACAGCCACATCGCCGGTTCCCACCCCGACCAGACCTGCGTCTACCGCAGATGGGCCGGCCTCGACGGTGACGCCCACTCCCACACTCGCCGCGCCTGAGACGCCTGTGATCCCGCCCGGGGGCTATCCTGGCGCCGGTACACCAACGCTCCTGCCCCCTTATCCGTAGCGCGCCTGTGCTACAATCGGCGGCATGAGCCAACCGCCGCTGATCCTCGGGCTGGTCTCCGACCTGTTCTTCACGGTGCAGATTGAAAACGCGGTGAAAGCGCTCGGCTACCGCGTGCAATGGATCGAGCGCGGCGAGGACGTGGAACCCGACCAACCCGCCGCCGAGGCCGCCGCGCGCCTCGGAGAACCCCTGACCGGCCCGGGAGCGGGATTCATCGCGCGCCTGGTGGATTGGCAGCCCGCGCTCGTCATCGTCGAATTGAGCAGCACCGCCATCCCCTGGCCCGAATGGATCGCGGCCCTCAAATCGTCGGCGGCCACCCGGCGCATCCCGGTCATCGCCTTCGGCCCCCACGCCGATCTCGTCCTCAGCACCCGCGCAATTGACGTGGGCTGCGACGCGGTGGTCGCCAAGAGCCGCTTCGTCTCCGCGCTCCCCGAACTCATTCAGAAATATGCGCGCTCGACCGACCCGACGCTCCTGACGGCGGACTGCACAGGCAGACCCTCCACCCTCGCGTTGAAGGGCATCGAGCTTTTCAATCAGAAGGAGTTCTTCGAAGCGCACGAGGAACTGGAGCACGCCTGGAATGAAGAGCCTGGCCCGGCCCGCGAGCTGTATCGCGGCATCTTGCAGGTGGCCGTCGCCTACTTGCAGATCACGCGGCAGAACTACAACGGCGCGCTGAAGATGTTCCTGCGCATGCGCCAGTGGCTCGATCCGCTGCCGGACAAGTGCCGGGGCGTGGACGTGGTCCAGCTCCGCGCCGACGCGCTGGCCGTGCGTGCGGAACTGGAGCGGCTGGGGCCGGAGAGGATTGGGGAGTTTGATCGAGGTCTGTTCAAGCCACTCGTCATTGGCAATTCGTAATGGGCCAGTACCACTGACCCATTACGTTGTTGGAGCTCTCATGTCATTTCGGAACAAAACCGTCCTCGTCACCGGCTCGGGGCGCGGGATCGGGCAGGCCATCGCGTTGCACTTTGCGCGCGAGGGCGCGGACTTGGTCATCAACTTTTTCCGCAACCGTGCGCCTGCCGAGGCCACGGCCGAGCAGATTCGCGCGCTGGGCCGCCGCGCGCTCGTCGTCCGCGCCGACGTGGGCGAACCCGAGGGCATCGCGTCCCTGTTCGCCGAGACGGAGAAGGAATTCGGCGGGTTGGACATTTTGATCAACAATGCGGCTTCCGGCTACAACCGGCCTGTGATGGAGCAGAAGATCAGGGGCTGGGACTGGACGATGAACATCAACGCGCGCGCGGCGTTGTTCTGCGCCCAGCGCGCCGCACCGCCGATGGAAAAGCGCGGCGGCGGTTACATCGTCAACCTCTCCAGCCCCGGCGCGCAGAGGGTGATGCCGGATTACGTGGTCGTCGGCGCGAGCAAGGCCGCGCTCGAAGCCGTCACGCGCTATCTGGCGGTGGAGCTTGCGCCGAAGAACATCGTGGTGAACGCGGTCTCGCCGGGGATTGTGGCGACGGATGCGCTCAAGCACTTCGCCGCAGCGCGCGAGGGGGATGTGTTCGGCAAGAGCCTCCAGGCCACGCCCGCTGGGCGGCTGGTCACGCCTGAAGATGTCGCCAACCTCGTCGCCTTCCTCTGCTCACCCGCCGCCGAAATGATTCGCGGCGCGACAATCCCGATTGATGGAGGAGCGACGCTGCCGCTGACGGGGGTGCTGGAGTCATAAGCTCAATCCGCTCCATCCGTTGACCACCCTCCACGCCCTCAGCACCTCCGCCACGCTCCACGCTTGAGCAATACAACCGACCGGCCTGAACGGCGCATCGCCCTCAAAGATTTCGACAATCGAGCCGAGGCCGAAGTTGGACAAGTGGTGCTCGAAGGGCGCGAGGAAGGAGCGGGCGGTCTCGGGGTCGCCGTAGGCGCGCAGGTGCGCGTCCACAAATGGGCCGATGAGCCAAGCCCACACCGTCCCCTGATGGTAGGCCGCGTCGCGCTGGACTCGATCTCCAGTGTACTTGCCGATGTAGGAGGGATGGCGAGGTGACAACGAGCGCAAGCCGTACGAGGTCAGTAGCTGCGCGGCGCAGGCATCAACGATGGAGCGGACGCGGGCTTTCTGTCCTTCATCCGCAAGCGGCCCGTGCGGCAGAGAGATCGCAAACAACTGGTTGGGGCGCAGACTGGCATCACTGCCCTCCAGCCCCTCAATCACGTCGTAGAGATAGCTGCCCTCGGCGTACCAGAACTTGTCGAAGCTCGCCATGGCGCGCGCCGCCATCTCAGCATACGAGTGGCGCGCGGACAGTTTGAGTCTCCGGGATAGCGCGTCCATTACCCGCAGCGCGTTGATCCACAGCGCGTTAATCTCCACCGGCTTGCCGATGCGCGGCGTGACCACCCAGTCCCCGACCTTCGCATCCATCCACGTCAACTGCACGCTCGGCTCGCCCGCATCAATCAACCCATCCGCGGCGTCCACGTGGATGCGGTAGCGCGTCCCTCGGAGGTGCCAACCGACGATGTCTTCCAAAATCGGGAAGAGTTCACGGGCCAGATCGTCGTCGCCGGAGACGTCCACGTACCGGTCAATCGCGTGGAAATACCACAGCGTCGCGTCCACGGTGTTGTACTCCGGCTGCTCGCCCTCGTCGGGGAAGCGGTTGGGGAGCATGCCCTCGCTCACAAAACGAGCAAACGTCCGCAAGACGTCGGCGGCGACATCGTAGCGCCGCGTGGTCAACGTCAGGCCGGGGAGCGCGATCATCGTGTCCCGCCCCCAATCCCCGAACCAGTGATAGCCGGCGATGACGGTCTTCCCACCTGCCCCGAGCGAAGCCGAAGGGTCCCCGCGATTGACGACAAATTGATCGGCGGCGAGGACGAGCTGCTGAATCCATTCCGGCTCGGACTGCATCCCGGCCCGCGCAATAAGGTCGGCGACGCGGGCGTGCTCGGCGGCGAGGGACGCCTGCCAGTCCAGTGAGGGATTCGACTCGAGCGTCGCCACGAGCGCAAAGGTCTCGCCGGGCGCGAGTTCGGCGGTGAAAATCCCCGCCGCAAATTGATCTTCCCGATCCGGGAGGCCGCGTTCGGCCTCGACGCGGTGCTTGATGTCCCAATGCCAAACGCGCACAGGATTGAACTCGCCCCGATTCGCCAACAGCCGGAATTCAACGTCCCCGGCCTGAACCTGTGCGCCATTGGGGATGGGGATGACGTTGGGCTGCCAGTCCCCGCCGCGCGTTTCGCCGTGCGCATCCCGGCGCGTGACCATCGCGAGCACGTCGAGCGAAATCGGGCGGGTCGCGCGGCGCAGGGTATAGGTCACGAAAGTCGAGTCACGTTCACAGGCCATCCACACGCGCTTTTCGAGGTGCGCGTCGCCGACGGCGAACGTCCACGTCGGGATCAGCCCGTCCAGCCCGAGGGATTCGATGTGGCGATAGCCGTGCGGGTCAATCGCCCCTGAGCCGTATTCGTTGGACGACAACTGGAAAGTCTGGCCGCCGACTTCTACCCACTCGTTGAATTTACTCACCAGCACCGTGCGCCCGAGCGGCGGCTTCAGCGCCGGGACGAACAGACCGTGATACCGCCGCGTGTTCGCGGCGCTCACCGTGCCGCTGGCCCATCCGCCGAGGCCGTTGGTGACCAGCCACTCGCGCCGGGAGGCAGAGTCAAAATCACCTGTAATCTCACGCCCGAAGTGAATCATATCTACCACCCTACGCAGAAGGCGGAAGGCACTCAGCAGAAAGCAGGCCCTGCCGACTGCCTTCTGCCTACTGCTTTATTAACACCGCCCTCGCCGGAGCGCCATCGCAATCCAACAGCTTTAGCGGCAGGCAAACGAACTCATATGACCCTGGCCTCACACCGGAAAGGTTCAGCCCCTCCACGACGATCACCCCGGCCTGCAGCAGAATCTCGTGCGTGGGACGGCTCTCTTTCCACGGCGCGACGGACAGGTAGTCCACGCCCACGAGCTGGATGCCACGACGCACCAGCCACTCGGCGGCGTCCGGCCCTACCCCGACAAAGTCTGTATGGAACTCCTCGTCGCCGCTCGCCCAGAAACCCGAGTTCCGAGTTTTGATCAGCAGGCGGCGCGTGCGCGGCGGGATTTTGGCGGCGGCGAGGTCCGGGGCGGTGACACGGGCGACTTTGGGAAGATTAATAACAGAGGCGCGCCCCATCAATATTTCCAGTTTAAGCGTGTCCACCCCGGCGGCGCCCTGAATGAAATGCACAGGCGCATCCACATGTGTGCCGCTGTGTACCCCCATCGCCAGTCGCGAGACATTTGAATTCGCCCCGGCTTCGATTTTGTTCATTCGTTCTAATTCAACGCCGGGGTTGTTCGGCCAGACCGGCATAGTGGGCGACACGCCGACGGTGACATCGTAGATTTTCATGCTGACCTCCTGTGCGGCAGAAGAGAGAAAGTGTCCGGCATTAATTATAGCCCCGCCTGGGTGCAGTAAAAACCCTAACCAAGTCTAACTGAATCCCGTTGACTCGCGTTGGTTTCAGTCTTATACTGAATTCAAACGAGTACGAAGCACCTTCAACAATTTACAGAGGGAGGGTCTGCGCGGCACCAGCATCGAGGCAGAGCAAGCTCGGGTCGCCCGAAGAATGGAACTCAGGCACATTCGGGCCGATTTACCTCACATTTGGTTGCGCAAAGATGCTGGCGTTTCCACCCGGAGGCAAGCACTGACCAACAGTGTCAGACACTACTGCAAGGGTGCAGTCCGCAAAGAAGCTGGTGAAGCCACCCTCCAGCACGACAGACGAGCCACGCTGCGAGCGGAGCGTATTCCGCCGCGGAACGATATTGCGCGTGGCCCTGATAGATGCGGCCTGTTGACAGGTGCTTCGACGAGGGGCCGGACGGTTATTAATATATGTCCGGCCCCTTTACATTGGTGGCCCGGTGCGCGCCAGAATCTCCGACACGCGCTCCAGCAGTTTCTCCAGCGCGAATGGCTTGATCACGTACTCCGTCGCACCCGCCTCATAGCCTCTTTGCACCGCTTCTGCGCCGCGCACCGAGAGCAACACCACCGGCACCTGCTGGAGGGAAGGCTCAGATCGCATGCGCCGGCAGGCCTCGTAACCATCTAAAACCGGCATCCGCACGTCCATCAAGATCAAATCGGGGGATTCTTTCAATGCCAGGCCGACGGCCTCCTCCCCATCTTCGGCGCTGATCACTTCGTGGCCGACGTGTTCCAAAGCAAGAATCAGGAAGGTCTGATTATCCGGCTCATCATCGGCGACCAGGATTTTTGCCATGCTGTCTTTTCCTATGACTCATGCGCGCACGAATGCCTGTCTGCGCGCATCTAATACCTTACGCGGACGCTGATCTCGCCGTGACCGGCCCCCGCCGTCCCGATCACCCATGCCCCCTCGCCCGCCGCCCGCAGCCGGTTGATCACGACCGGCACAGCCTCTTCGGCCACCGCCACCAACAGTCCGCCCGAAGTCTGCGGGTCGTGCAGCAGCCGCTGCTCCCAATCCGCCAGCGCGGGCACGTACGTCACCCAGCGTCCGAAGTAGGCCTCGTTCCGCTCCGAGCCGCCGGGGAAAATCCAGGCTTCGGCGTACTTCCGCGCGCCGGGCAACCACGGGAGCGCCGCGTAATCAATCTCAAAGCTGACGCCGGACAGGTGCGCCATCTCGTGCGTGTGGCCGAGCAACCCAAACCCGGTGATGTCCGTCACCGCGTGCGGCCCGATTTCCTTAGCCACGTCCGCGGCGGCCCGGTTGAGGCGCAGCATGCTGGCCACAGCCGCTTCCAAGTCTGCCGGCTCGACCTTATCCTGTTTATGCGCGGTGGTGATCACGCCCGTGCCCAATGCCTTCGTCAGCACCAGCCGGTCGCCGGGGCGCGCTCCGCCCTTGGTGAAAATGCGGTCGGGATGGATCAGTCCTGTGACCGCGAGGCCGTACTTCGGCTCCTGGTCGGTGATGGTGTGGCCGCCCGCAATGGCCGCGCCCGCTTCGCGCACCTTCTCCGCCCCGCCCCGCAGAATCTCCGCTACCACCTCGACGGGCAAATCCTCCGGGAAGGCTGCGAGGTTGACGGCGAACAGAGGGACACCCCCCATGGCGTAAACGTCCGAAAGCGCGTTGGCCGCCGCCACCGCGCCGAACGTGTATGGGTCGTCCACCACGGGCGGGAAGAAGTCGGCGGTCTCGATGATGGCCTGCTCGGCGTTAAGGCGATAAACGGCGGCGTCGTCCGGCGCCCCAAGCCCGACGAGCAGGTTCGGATAATCTTTCGCCTGAAACATCTCTGCGAGCGGGCGCAAAACTTGCGCCAGGGCCTCCGGGCCCATCTTACTCGCTCAACCCGCGCACGCCGCGAGGCTTGTCAGGCGCAGCCGCCGACCGGAATCCATCGTCTCCTCCAGTGCCGGGCCGGCTGGGATTGGCGTGAAACGCTCGTGCGCCGCGGCCCGTGCAAGTCAAGTATATGCAACGTGGGCGTTGGTGACAACTATCGGCCTAGGCAGTATAATCTTCGCCCGATGAGAGGTCGCTTTTCAAAACTAGAGGCATACATGGAGGCGCTGGTGGAGGGGACTTTCGCGCGCCTGTTCGCCGGGCGTCTCCACCCGCGCGATGTGGCCGTGCAGCTCGCCCGCGCGCTCGAAGACAGCGCCTCGGGCGCGACTAGCCCGGCCCTCCGCTATGCGGTGCGCCTGAACCCGGTGGATGCGCAGGCGCTCCTCGGCGCCCAGCCGCGCCTGGCGGAGACGCTGGCCGACGAGCTGGTGGCGATGGCCCGCGAGGCCAACCTCACCTTGTCCTACAAGCCGGACGTGCTCATCCTCCCCGATGCCGCCGTGAAGCCGCGCAGCGTGACCGTGACCGCGCTGGTGAGCGAGGCCACCGATCCGACCATGACACAGGGCCTCGCCCCCGCGCCTCCCACCGGCCCGCTGCCCGCCCCACCCCATGCCTTCCTCATCCTCGAAGGCGAACGCACCGTCATGCTCGAGCAGCCCGTCGTGAGCATCGGGCGCAGACTGGACAATCATATCATCCTCGACGACCCGCGCGTCTCGCGGGCGCACGCCCAGCTGCGGCTGCGCTTTGGACGTTACGTGCTCTACGATTTGGGCTCGACGGGAGGCACATTCGTCAACGGCCAACGGGTGCAGGAGTGTGTGCTGCGGCCCGGGGACGTGATTTCGCTTGCGGGTGTCTCGGTGATTTATGGGGAGGAAGATTACGGCCCCGAGCCGCCCGCCCCGCCCGCCGCGGACGCCGGTCAGACGCAGCCACCCCTCCGGCATTCCGATCCCCAACGACAAACCGATCTCCTCACCCCGCCGTCGGAAGAG
>Ga0209109_10000707_pt1 | contig 18171 bp, 11 predicted proteins | sample Rifsed10ft2_FD_184004 | JGI IMG/M metagenome (GOLD analysis project Ga0209109, IMG submission 184004) | Soil microbial communities from Rifle, Colorado, USA - sediment 10ft 2 (version 2) | ecosystem: Environmental > Terrestrial > Deep subsurface > Rock core/Sediment | place: Rifle, Colorado... | reverse complement strand
TGCCGTCGCTCCTTCCGCTACACCGGACGACGGCCCCGGCGGTGACGACGACGACCGCCGGGGCCGCGACGATGGCTCTGACGACAACAGCGGCCCCGGCAGTGGCGACGATGGCCCTGACGACAACAGCGGCCCCGGCAGTGGCGACGATGGCCCTGACGACAACAGCGGCCCCGGCAGTGGCGACGATGGCCCCGACGACAACAGCGGCCCCGGCAGTGGCGACGATGGCCCCGACGACAACAGCGGCCCCGGCAGTGGCGACGATGGCCCTGACGACAACAGCGGCTCCGGCGGTAGCGGTGGAAGCGGAAGCGATGGTGGCGACGACTGATGGTCGCGGCGATTGAACTGGGTGCAACCTGGTTGGAGCGCCTGCTGCTGGCGATATCGTCGGGGGTCGCGGAGGACGCTCCGTCTCAGCGCGGCCCTGCCTTTGCTTATGTCGAGTCGTTGCAGCGAGGGGATCACGAGTCGTGGCGCCTGCTGTTCGATGAGGAGTCGGCGGCGATCTACCGCTACGTGTTCAGCAGGCTGGGTAACGCAGAGGACGCGGAGGATGTGACCAACCAGGTCTTTGAGGAAGCGTGGCGCAGCATCGGCCGCTACCGGGATGAGGGCCTGCCGCTGCGGGCCTGGCTGTTCGGCATCGCGCGCAACGTCGCGGGTAGCCACCGTCGGCGTTTCATGGGCCGCAACGCGCAGGTGTCTATCGACGCCCTGCAGATCGAAGGCCGTCCCGATGCGGTCCATACGGAGATGCTGGATCTCGTGAGGGCGCTCGCGTCAATCGATCCCGCGCAGGCAGAAACAATCAGCCTGCGCTACATCCACGGCCTGTCGCTGATCGAGACCGCCGCCGTCCTGGGCACAACCGTGGACGGCGTCAAGGGGCGCCAGCAGCGGGCGCTGGCGGCGCTCAAGCGGCGCCTGGGGAGAGACACTACCGTTTGATCGATCTCGTTACTTGAACAGCCGTTCGCCAAGATCGTCCATGACCGAGGTGGGTTGGGGCTGGCTGTTCGGCTCGGCAATCGGGGCGACTAGCGTGACGGGCACGCATGGTAAGTTCCTGCGGCAGGACACGTTTGGCCACCTGTACGAGATGGACATCGTCATGGACATACGCCAGTCGTTTGATGACGTGTCGTACTACGCGCGCACGGCGATGCCTCACATCCTGGTGCACGAGGTCGGGCACTTTATCGGGCTCGGACACAGCGACGTTTCGTGCTCGGTCATGCGTCCCTCCGGCGTCGGGTCGGCAACGCTCTGCGATGTGGATGTCGCGGGCGTGGTCGAGCTTTACTTTTACCCAGAGCCTTAGCGCAGGAAGAGCCGCGTTACCGCGCGGCTACCGAGTGCGGCGCTGCGTCACCGGCCTGACCAGGAACCCGCTGCAGGCGAAGGATGCGGGCTCTCGTTCGCACCGTTCGCGGCGGCAGCGGTATTGCGGTTCGAATGAAGGGGAGCCTTCCTCGAGAACTGATAGGACGGGCCGGACAATCTTGGACATCTGATGGCATAAGAATCTAGAGCGGCATCGCAGCGCGGCGCTCAGACCAGCCGAGGTCGAGAATGGGCACGATTACCCGGATGGGAAGCGCCGTCGCAGGCGCGAAGACTGTCGTCTTGGTGGCGGCGAATGGAGCACGCGACGAATGAGAACTAGACACAGCCTCCACAGGCGCGTTCCGAGAATCTGCTAGAGGTAGGACGTGGGCAGCTCACCTCCCATCCACGAGTCAGCCAGCGTTCTTGTGCTCACTAAGAGCCACCGGATGAGAGGCAACTGGCGAGGTGCTGCCCGGAGGGAGAGCATGATCGAGGCCCTGAATGACGAGAGGCGTGCGCTTTCGCTGGCTCCTGTGTTTGTTGCGGAGCTCGACGGGTCCCGGCCCAGCATTATGGCTACCCTCGCGGTGGACAAAAGCCAGATCAAGGCGCTTGTGATCAGAGGAACCGATGCTCTCTATCGAAGAAGCGATGGACCGATGACCTCGGCGCCCGACCGAGCTGTGGTCGTTCTGAGTGTGCCGCCCTTCATGGCACAGGGAGAGATTGACTGGCGCTTCGCTAGAGCGATTGGGCGCCTGAGAAAGGCGGAAGCTTCTGATAGTCGGCTCAGTTCGCTGCCCAGGTTCTTCGAACTGACCGACGGATGGCTGTTCATGTCGCTCAGTCCCGTTGCAAGCCATGCTTCGCTGCTCCTCAACCGCGACCACGTCATGGAAGCACACGTCCTCGGACAAGACTCAGCTTCAGAGGGCGACCTCCCCAACCTGTTCTCGCGCGCGCGTTGACCCCGAACGCCACGGCCTAGCCATCGGCTTCGCGTACGACTTCTCAGCAGAACACGAGCCGACTTCGACGCGCAGTCGCCGTGGGACCGGCCTCTCAGGCATCGCAGTCTTTGACGTCATAGTCGGCGTCGAAGCCTCGCGTCCTACGGCGCCAAGCAAGAGGGAAGGGGCTCGCAGGGCGGGCCCGGCGGCGTCTTTGTCGGCTTCGGCGGCGTCGGCGACGGCGTCGGCGTCGAGGTCGGAACCGGCGACGGCGTCGGCGTCGAGGTCGGAACCGGCGACGGCGTCGGTGTCGAGGTCGGAACCGGCGACGGCGTCGGCGTTGAGGTCGGAACCGGCGACGGCGAGCGACTGGCGGTCTGCGTGGGCGTCGCCGTCGGCCTCGGCGTGGCGGTGGGTCTGGGCGTCCCGGTGGGGGCGGCTGTTGGCGACGCCGTTGCCAGCGATGGGGTCGGCATGGCGGTCGGGTCGAGCGTCTCGACCTCGCGGTTCCCCTGGCCAGCGCGCCGGGACGCCTGGGTGAACGCAGCATCGCCCGCCGCGTCGCTGACGATGGCAGGCGAGAGCGGCGCCAGCGGCGCCGGATCGGCGGCGCGGGAGTAGTCGGCCTTCAGGCGCGAAGCGAGCTCAACGGCCAGGAGCGCTTCACCGGGCTGCTGGAGGGCAAGCGAGGCGGCCACCCGGCTCACGCTCAGGATCGCGACCAGCGCGGCGCCGAGCAGCGCCAGCGGCCCAATCCAGCCTTCAGATCTCATGCTGCGGCTCTCATTGTCGCCTCAGGCAGGCGGAGGCCCTGCAGTTCCGGGTCCTCGCGTAGCCGCTCCTCCCAGTCAGGGAGGACCTTGTGCAGGGCGTAGACGACGCGGCCGTCGAGCAGGCCGCTGTCCGCCTCGCGCGCGATCGCTTCGAAGGCTTCGCGAGAGATGAGCGCCGTGCGGTACGGCCTATCCGTGGTGAGCGCGTCGTAGATGTCGGCGACGGCGGCGATGCGCGCGACGAGCGAAATCTCGTCCTGCTGGAGGCCGCGAGGGTAGCCGCTGCCGTTCAGTCGCTCGTGGTGGCCGCCGACGAAAGCGATTACCTCGGGCGGCAGATCGACCGGCTCGAGAATGCGCAGGCCGATGCGCGGGTGCTCCTCGATGATCGCCCGCTGCTCCTCCGTCAGCTCGCCTGGCTTCAGGAGGACGGCGTCGCGGATGCCTATCTTGCCGATGTCATGCAGATAGCCGCCGATCTCGAGGTGCTGGAGCATCGCCGAGGGCAAGGCAAGCTTACGTCCTAGCTCCATGGCCAACTGGCCGACGCGAACCGAGTGACCGAGCGTATAGGGGTCGCGCGCGTCGATCGCGGAGGCAAGGGCGCGGACAGTCCCCGTGTGCTGCTGCTGCAGCCTCTGGGTCATGGTATCGAAGGCGCTGGCGAGGGCGCCGATCTCGTCGCTGCTGCTGATCCGCGTGCGAGCTGACAGGTCGCCGCGCGTGACGGCCCGCGCCGTGGCGAGCAGCCGGCCCAGAGGGCGCGTCAGGGTGCTCGCAATCCACCAACCGAGGACGAAGACGGCGGTGGTGCCTATGGTGAAGAGAACCGCCATCCGCCAGCCGGCCAGTGAACCAGCGCCGGTCACCAAGTCCGTTGGCAAGGCCACGGATATGAGCGCCGCGGGCTCGCCCCTGATTTCGAGCTCGTCGTAGAGCAAGGCGAACTCCCTGCCAAAGAGGGTGCGGGTCTGCTTGAAGGCGCCGCCCGTCGCCGACAAGGCCCAGTTGGTGGTCAGGTCGAGGTCGGCCTCCGGGTCTTTGCCGCCGCCGCTGAAGGTCGAAGCCAGCGGCGTGCCGTTGCCCGCGTAGAGGGTCACGTCGGCGAGCGCGCTCCCCTTGAGCTCCGGCAGAAGCGAGTCGAGCGGCGTGCCGACGAGGACGACGCCGACCAGGGCTTCGCCGCTGCGCAAGGGGGCCGAGGTGAAGAGCACGGGCCCGCCCTCTGTTTGTACCAGGCCGGAGAACTTGTCGCCCTTCTCGTCGACCCTTCCGGCTAGGACGCTTGCGACGACCTCCCAGGCGGCGCGCCTGCCGTCATCGGCGACGGCGACGTAGGCGTTCGGCTCGCTGGGTGACCTCGCCAGCCCCAGTAGCAGCCCGCCCTGCGCGTCGAGGACCTCCACCCGCTCAAGTCCTCCGTTGGCGGCGATGGGCGTCACGAGGCGCGCCAAGGCCTGCGAGTCGCGGGCCGCGGTGGCGGTGGCGACACCCTCGGTGAAAACGACCGCGCGCGCCAGCTCGAGATGGCGTCTCTCGTCGCGTACGAAGGCGTCGGAAGCCGCGCGCCCCGCCTCGACAAGCCGGTTATCGAACCGCTCCTGCAGCGAACCGCTCACAACGCTCGTCGTCAGGTAGGTGCCCGTTGCCGCGAAGAGCAGGGTCAGCAGGGCGTAGGGCGCGATGATCCGCGACGCGATGCGTCGATACGGGTAGGCGATGGCGGCCGCGAGCGCACTGCGACCGCTGGCGATTAGTGACATCTCTACAGGAATAATCGACTGAACAGCGCGACAGCAAAGCGCGCTGCTGGGCGGGGCGCTCGTCGCGCGATGGGCAGGGCGAGATTCCGACGACTAGGCTGGCAGGTGATCATAGCGAGCACCGCCACGCTGAGGAGGTAAGTGAGGCCGTTTTCGGCAACTTGCGCCGCCGCCTCGCCTCCCCGAACAGCGTTCGCGCCTCGTTGCTAACCTATCGGGGCCGCCTTGGAGACGCAGCAGGTCTGATCTGTTATGCTGATAACAAGCTCCCGACATTCGTTCCCTCTGACGCATCTCGGGTTGCTCACCGACACGAGTCCTCACCCACCGCGAACAGTCCGCATTGCGTTTTCACGTCTCTTCGGCTCTCGTAGACGGTCCGGTTCTTCGTTATCGGTATCGGAAAGTGCCCGCACGGGCTAGTGAGAGAAGAGAAGCATTCCTTGAACATCTTTGTAGGTAACCTCAGTTTCGACACCACGGAGCGCGACCTCGAGGCAGCATTCGCTGCATACGGCGCTGTCACGTCCGCACGAATCGCAACAGACCGTGAAACGAACCGGCCCAGGGGCTTCGGCTTCGTCGAGATGGCCAACCAGGCGGAGGCCCAGGCAGCCATCGGCGGCTTGAACGGCTCGCAGCTGCAGGGCCGGACCCTAACCGTCAACGAATCCAAGCCTCGCGAAGACCGCGGCCAGGGCAACAGACGCGGCGGTTACGCCGCGCCGCGCGGCCGCTGGTAAGCCGTTAGGCTCACCCCAAGAAAAGCCCGGAGGGGAGACCAGCCCAGAGGGGAGCTGGCCTCCCCTCACTTTGACCACTGGCTACAGCCGTCGTGGTGTGGGAAAACTGGCGGACGGGCCCCAAAGGTCTGTCCCTACGTGCCCCATCTGCGATGCAAGGGCGCCTAGACGCTAGGCGAAAGCGGACGCCTTCATCCTGATCGAGCCGCTTCTGCCGCTGGGATTGAGGATCTGCTTACGAATGCGGATCGAATCCGGCGTGACCTCAAGGTACTCGTCGTTGCCGAGCCACTCGATCGCCTGGTCCAGGCTTAAGAGGCGGGGCGGTTCCAGACGAATCGCCTCGTCCGATCCAGCAGCCCGAACATTGGTTAGCTGCTTTGTCTTGCAAACGTTGACCGGGATGTCCTGATTGCGGTTGTTCTCGCCAACGACCATACCAGCGTAGACCTTCGTCCCCGGTTCGATGAAAAAGGAGCCGCGGTCCTGCAGACGGAACATGCTGTAGGCCACAGCCTCGCCGGCTTCCATGGCCACCAGCGCACCTCGCGACCTGTCTTGCAGCTCTCCCCTGAAGGGCTCGTAGCCATGCAAGCTCTGGTGGACAATGCCTGTCCCCTTCGTCTGGGTCATGCACTCAGCACGGAAACCAATGAGGCCTCGGGACGGAACCAGAAACTCGAGTCGCACGTTCTCGCCGGAGACGATCACGTTCTTCATTTCGCCCTTGCGACGTCCCAAGCTCTCGATTACAAGACCGACGTACTCCTCAGGCACCTCGACGATCACGTCCTCGATGGGCTCACAGAGAACCTCCTCCACGCGTTTGAGGATTACCTCCGGACGGGAGACCTGGAACTCGTAGCCTTCGCGGCGCATCGTCTCGATCAGGATGGCGAGGTGAAGCTCGCCGCGGCCGCTGACTTTGAATACCTCCGGCGACTGCGTTGCCTCAACGCGCAGACTTACGTTGGAGCGGGTCTCTCGATCCAATCGCTCCCTCAAGTTCCGCGTTGTCACAAAACGGCCGTCCCTGCCAGCGAGAGGAGAGTTGTTGACGAGAAAGTTCATCGCGATTGTCGGGTCCTCGATCGCCACAAAGGAGAGGGGCGTGGGATCGGCCTGGTCGGCGATCGTCTCGCCGATATCAACGTCCTCCATTCCCGCTATGGCAATGATGTCGCCTGCCGAGGCTTCGTTCACCTCGACGCGTCTTAAGCCGTCGAAGCTATAGATCTTCGTCACTCGCGCGTCCTCAAGGCCGCCGTCACGGTGCACCACCTTCATCGCGCTGCCGAGGCGGATCGTGCCCCGCGTAACGCGTCCGATACCAAGGCGGCCCAGGTACTCGTTGTAGTCGATCGTTGTGATCAGCATTTGGAATGGCGAGTCCGTGTCTCCTGGCGGTGGCGGCACGGCAGCGAGGATCGTCTCGAACAGAGGCTCAAGAGTCGTGCTTTTCTCGTCTAGTTCGCGCTGGGCGATGCCCTGGGTCGCGACGCAGTACAGAGTCGGAAAGTCGAGCTGTTCATCGTTGGCGCCGAGAGAGAGGAAGAGCTCGAAGACCTGATCGAGGATGTCGTGGGGGCGAGCGTCGCGACGGTCTATCTTGTTGATGATGACAATTGGCTTGAGGTGGAGGTCAAGCGCCTTCTTGAGAACGAACTTCGTTCCCGGTAGAGGGCCTTCCGCTGCGTCGACAAGCAGCAGAACGCCATCAACCATCGTCAGCGTTCGCTCGACTTCGCCCCCGAAATCCGCATGGCCCGGCGTATCCACGATGTTGATCTTCGTCCCGCGATAGAAGATCGCGGTGTTCTTCGCCAAGATCGTGATACCTCGCTCTCGTTCGAGCTCGCCGGAATCCATGACGCGAGCAACGAAGGTCTGGTTCTGGCGAAATGCGCCCGTCTGGTTGAGCATGTGGTCGACCAGCGTCGTCTTCCCGTGGTCGACGTGGGCGATGATTGCGATGTTGCGAATGTCCTGCCGGCGGGTTTCGAGAATGGCGCCGTACTCCTATCAAACAGTCTCCCCTGAACAGGGTTCTGCTCAGGGGAGACCCAGCAGCGATGTCCTTGACGTAAGGCGAGTCAAGTATAGCAGAACCTTGGCGAGGTCACCTTTGCGAAGCGTACACACCGTGGTCGAAGTCCCACGGTGGCGCCGCCTCCTCCCGACCTCTCCCCCTCAGTCCCCCTCTCCGTGCGCGGAGAGGGGGATGCCCGGCAGGCAGAGGGTGAGGTGAGGTCGTCTTACGCCTTCAGCAGCCCCTTGTGCTTCAGCGCCCGCTCCAGCCAGGGCTGCATCTTCATCTCGCGCAGCTCGCTGATCGCGAAGTCGAGGTGGCGCTGCGCCTCCGCCTGCTCGTCCTCGTTGCCGTCAAGCAGCAGCTCCGCCATGCCCAGCGCCGTCAGCGCCTTCTCCGGCCGCAGGCGCATCTGGTCGCATATCTCGAAAGCCTTCTCGTAGTGCTTCCGCGCCTCCTCCCGTTCGCCGAGCAGAGCCGCGCAGTCGCCGAGCACGCGGGCGATGCTAAGAGGGCCAACTTGCGTGCCGTTCGCGACGACAGGCGCATCCTTCAGCCGTTCCAGCACTAGGCGCGCCGCTGCCTCGTGGCCGGCGAGGACGGCGATCATGCCCATCACGACGTTGACGAAGGGTGCCATCTCCGCCGTGTTCTCATTAGTCAGGAGGTCGAGCGCAGCTCGCGCCGGCTCAAGCTCCCCTTGGGTAGCCGCGACGAGCCCGCCGAAGATGGTCTGGCCCGACCTGTAGGCCATTTCCACAGATTCTAGCCGCCCGAGGTAGTAGTAAGGCATGAGAGTCATCAGCACCAGGCTGCGGAAGTAGGTCAGATGGCCGGCGGCGTCTGCTTCCGCCCGCAAGCCGTCGAGAGTGCTTATTGCCTCTTCCAGGCGGCCATCCGCGGTGTCCATCCAGACTGCGTTGGTCTGCGCCAGCAGGTGTACTACGGGCTGGCGCGTGCGGGCGCCGAGCTCTAGGAGTTGGTGGGTCACCGATTCGGCCTTGTCGCGAAGGCCGTGTTGCAAGAAAACGTTGCAAATGAAGAAGAGGGTGTTGTACGTCGGCGCCTTAATCCTCTGAGCGCGCAGAAGACGCTCCTCAGCAAGGTCAAGCGAGGTGGACGCGACGATGAAGGCCGTGTCGACCTCTTCCTGCAACTCGGGCACACTCAACCGCTGCGCCAGCTCGTCGGCGTGCCTGATCACCTCCAACGCGCGATTCTCCGGCATGACCAGCGTACCCGGGGTGCCGAGCTGACTGAACATCGCGTGGAAGGCCAGCGCGATGTCCGCGCGGACGCGCGCCGGCGTGCCATCGTCCGCGAAACGGTCCGAAAGCTCCGTCCATTGCGCCGCTTCAGGCGTGCCCCAAGCAAGGGCGGCACCCCAGTTGCCAACGGCTATGATGGCCATCTGGCAGACGCGGGAGGCCAGCGGGCGGTCGCCCAGGGCCTCGGCCAGCGCCAGCGCCGCCGGCGCCGTCTCGTCGATGACGCGCCGGGCCTGTCCGGCAGCGATTAACGCCTCGCCAAGCGCCAGCAGCAGGTCGCAGCGCTTCGCCTTGTCGTCCGGGCCCTGCCCTGAGCCTGTCGAAGGGTCGAGCACGTCCTGGACGCTCAGGGCCTTCTCCAGGTGGCCGACCGCCTCGGCGTAGGCGTAGACGCCCATCGCCCGCCGCGCCGCCAGCTCGCCGTAGTGCACGGCCTTCGCCAGGTCCTCTGCGCTGGAGGAGTAGGAGAAGTGCTCCGCCAGCTCGGACGCGTGCTCCTCCAGGCGGCGGGCGTGGACGTCCTCCAGCGCTCGCGCCACCTGCTGGTGCAGGCGGATGCGCCGCGGCGCGATCGTCTCCTCGTACAGCGTCTGACGGAAGAAGGCGTGCGAGAAGCGGTAGACGACGACGGCGCCGGCCAGCGGCCGCTCCTCCACGATCGCTTTGTCGATCGCCTCGGCGAGAGCCGCCTCCAGCTCCTCGTCGGCGAGACCCGTCACGCGCTGCAGCACGTCGAGGCGGAAGTCGCGGCCGATCACGGCGGCGATGGCGAGCACCTGGTTCGCTTTGTCTGAAAGACGCGACAGGCGTCGGCCGACGACATCGCGCAGCCCCTCGGGCACGCCGGCGCCGGGGTCGCCGCGCACGACGTAGCGCCCGCCCTCGCGCACGACGAGGCCCTCCTCCACCAGGTAGCGCAGCACCTCCTGGACGAAGAGCGGGTTGCCCTCCGTCTGGCGCCAGACGAGCTCCGCCTGGCCCCAGGGCACCTCGTTGCCGCGGACTGCCTCATACATGCGGTGCACCTCGTCTACGGTGAGGCCGCGCAGCGGGACGCGGGCGAAGGCGCCGCCGCGCCGCAGCTCCGCCAGCGCCGCCGAGAGGGGATGGGCGCGGTCGACCTCGACGTCACGGTAGGTGCCGATGACGACGAGGCGCGTGCCGGTCAGGTTGCGCGCGACGTGCAGCAGCAGGTCGAGGCTGCCCCTGTCGGCCCAATGCAGGTCCTCGAGGACGATGAGCAGCGGCTGGACGCTCGACGCGTTGCGCAGGAAGGTCGTCACGCTCTGCAGCAGGCGCCAGCGGTCGTCCTCCGGGTCGCCCGCCGGCCGCAGCTCGACCTGGATGCGGTCGCGTATCTCAGAGACGATGCGCGCCACGTCGGCGGCGCCGGTGCCGAGGTCTGTCTTCAGGCCGTCGGGCTCGCGGGCGAGGACGTAGGAGCGCATCGCCTCGACGAAGGCGAGATACGGGAGCGAGAGCGACCCCTCCTCGTAGCAGTGGCCGACGAGCGTCTTGCCGCCGCGCAGCGTCACGTAGGTGGCCAGCTGCTCGCAAAGCGCCGTCTTGCCGATGCCCGGCTCGCCGACGACCATGACCAGGGCGCCCTGACCCGACATCGCCGCGTCGAAGGCCTGGTGGAGCTGGCGCACCTCCTGCTCGCGGCCGACGAAGACGGTGCGGTAGAGGGGGTTTCGAGCCGTCTCCCCCTCACCCGGCCTTCGGCCACCCTCTCCCTCAGGGAGAGGGGAAGCACGTTGTCCCATCTCCCTCTGGGAGAGGGCTAGGGTGAGGGCTTCCCGCACCTCTTTCGCAGACGCCGGGCGCTTCTGCGGGTCCTTCTCCAGCAGGCGCAGGATCAGCGCCTCGAGCGCCGGCGGGCAGTCCGGCCGGTGCCAGGACGGGGCCACCGGCGGCGTGTTCAGGTGCTGGCCGATGATGGCGACCGACTCGTCGCCGACGAAGGGCGGCCGGCCGCAGACCATCTCGTACAGCATGCAGCCGAGACTATAGAGGTCGCTGCGGGGGCCCACGTCGCCGCCCATCGCCTGCTCCGGCGGCATGTAGGCGACCGTGCCGACCATCATCCCGGCCTGCGTGAGGCGCGAGCGGTCTATCGCCACGGCGAGGCCGAAGTCGCCGACCTGGGCCCTCCCGTCTTCAGCGAGCCAGACGTTGCCGGGCTTGATGTCGCGGTGGACGATGCCCTTCTCGTGCGCGAACTCAAGGCCCTGACAGGTCTCCCGGGCGATGCGCAGCGCCTGGTCGAGGGGCAGCTTGTGGTCGGGCGCCTTCTCGATCAGCCCCTCGACGTCGCCGCCGGGCAGCACCGGCAGGACGATGTAGGGCTGCTCGCCCTCCTGGCCGATGTCGTAGACGGTGACGACGTTTGGGTGGTTGCCGAGGCGGCCCATAGCCTGGGCCTCGCGGGCGACGCGCTGGCGGCCGGCCTCGTCCAGGCCCTCCGTCTTGATCAGGGCGAAGGCGACATCGCGGTCGAGCGTGGTGTCGTGGGCCAGATAGACGCGCTTCTTGCCGCCCTCGCCGAGGAAGCGCCGCACCTGGTAGCGGCCGGCGCCGAAAGACGCCGGCCGTTCAACCGTCGGGGGCTTGGTTGGCGGCAGCTCAGTTGCTGGCGGCGTGCCGATCTCGCGCGCCAGAGCACGGTCCGCGCCAGCAAGGATCGAGGGTGCGTCGAGGTTCTCAGGATCGAGGTCAAGCGCAGCCTGAGCGCGCTGGCGAGCAGTTTGCCAGTCGTTGGCGCGAACCGCCTCCTCGGCTTCGTCGAGGAGGCGGTCGATCTGACGCTGGACGCGCTCGCTCGGCATGATGCGCGGATCATGTCGCCGGCGAGGAGGCGTGTCAATTCTGGTGACACGATCAGGAGTAGTGGCTACGTGGCGATAGGTCGGCCCTCAGCCAGCCACTCGGGCCTGCCACCCTCCAGTCGTACGGCGTCAAAGCCGTGGCGCCGCAGCAAAGCCAAGGCCTCGTCCGCGAATAGACAGTAGGACCCCGGGCCGTAAGCGACGATCCGCTTGTCACGCGGTAGCTCGTCGGAGACGGGCTCAAAGAGGCCGTGGAGCGCGCCGCCATCGAATTCCGCGAGCCAATGCTTAGCTCGGGAGTCCCTAGATCCTGATGATTGGCCTGACGATCTTGGCGTCCGGCCAGGAGCCGTAGTAGGTCAGCTGATCCTCTGGCGGCTTCTTCTCGAGCCATTCCTTCTCGAATTCGACGTAGCTCTTAGCCCGGGCCAGACGGTCCTCTCGCTCGCGGCGACGCAGTTGCTGCGTCTTCGGTTCGTCGGCCAACCAGGTCTCAGCGTCGTACGCCACGTGGTAGACATTGCGGGCCGCCCAATCGGAGATGATCTCCTTTCTCAGGTCGTCGACCACCGCCTGCGGCTCTCTCTCCAGGACGTCCCCGTAGCCATGCCCGCCGCCGGTGGCGTCGCCGACTCTCAGAGTCCCTTCGTAAATCAATCCTTGAATCTGATCCGGATACTCTTTGATTATCCCTTCCTTGATTGCCTGGATTACTTGTTCCGTTGATGTGGGCAGGTTCTTCTCACCGCTGGCCATGAGCTCCAGCAGGTTGCTCTTATCAATGCTAACACCGGGAATGGCGAAGGACGGATAGCCGCCGAACAGCCCCTGCCCGACCAGCATCCTTCCTCTGGTGTACTTCGTGCCGGTTTCGCCCTTGACATAGGGTACGCCGAAAACAACGGACGCGGTGTAGCCGCTGGCCCCGCCGCGGTACTTGCCGTGGCCTGGACTATCCTTGCGGTGCTTCTGCCAGAGATGGAGAGTTGGCTCGTCAACCTCTGCCTCCTCGGCATCACACCCGGGGGCGTGGACAGCCGACCGAAAGAGAGAACTATCCATACCATCCATATCAACCCGCGCGCCCTGTCCCATGGTGTTCCTGGTCCAGCCCCCTCCTCCTTCTAGAGCGCGCCCGCCTCCTCGCCCGCCTCCTCTGCCACCGCCCGGCACCCCGTTAATGGGGGCGGCAATCTCCTGTCTGTCCTCACCGCTGAACATCATGCAGGCAAAGAGCTTAGGGAGCAGCACGTTATTGTACTCACCCACATGCGGCGCGTGAGATATTGCCGCATCCCAATTCGGACTTACGACGGTGCCATCGGGGATAACGTAGTCTGTCGGTACCAGGGCCCCGGCGGAAACAGGCAGATCGTGGAACCCATGGGAATACAAATGGAGAGCAGCGTAACACACCAGCACCCAGGGCATACAGTTCCAGGCGCTGTCGTTTTCCGGAGAGGTGCCGGTGTAGTCAAAGAGGACGTGGTCTCCCTCTTTGTAAGCGGTACAGCAGATGCGCCAGAGGCCCGGCCGCGAGCCCACGGCGCCGATGAAGGTCACATTGCGGTAGACCCCGTCATTCCACCTGCTGATTCTGTTTCGTGCCCCCTCCTCTGCCACCATGAGTATCTTGCGCAGCAGGCCTCGGACGAAATCGGACCCCTTCTGCTCAGCAAGCTGCTGCACTCGCGTCCTCAGCCGGTCAGCCGCCGTGACCCTCGCTTTCAGGTCTAATGTCTGCTGCCGCGGGGCGCGGGAGATGAAGTTGACCATCATCTCAATCAGGTCTTCGCGGAGTTGGTAGTTCTCCGCGATCTTTATCGGAGTGAGGCTCATACCCTCCTCATAGCGGCTTTTGGCATCGCCTATCATCCCTCCCGGGGCTATGCCTCCGGTTTCAGCTATGTGCGTTCCGGCTGATGCCCAGGCAATGAGCTCGCCGTTAGAGAAAATGGGCATGAGAGCCAACTGATCACAGTTGTGTATCCCGCCGTACGTGGACTCAGAGGCGTAGAAAATATCGCCCTCGCGTACGCCGACTCCGGGATCATCTTTGAAGTAGCGCATAATCCACTTGATCGGGTTCTGGGCGGTAACGCTGTGGATAAAGGTGCCCAGGCAGGCTCCTACCAAGTCGCCCTGGGCCGTGTGCAAGCCGACAATCAGGTCTCCGGCCAGGACCCAATTGGAATTCCCCACCCTGATGAAGACTTCTTTGCACTCAGCCAATATCATGTTCAGCCGTTCGCTGTATATCTCGTAGTCGCCTGGCGCCAACTTCTCGAGCGCGGCCAGCTCTTCTTCCGTAGCTGGCTCTACCTTCAGAAATGCCATGACCTCGTCTTTTGTGGGCCGCATCTGCCATTCTCCGTCCCAAGATGACCCGGTTTGTCTACTCTATGACGCCGGAGAGGTACTCATTCACGGAGTAGCGCCTTCCCGGAGGCAAGACGACGTTGGTATCGGCAGCTTCGATGATCGCCGGTCCCTCCACTATGTTTCCAGGCTCTAGGAGACCTTGCTCATATGTATCCGTAGCGTGGAAGCCACCCAGTTCCTCCCAGAAGGCCTCCCGTTTCCCCTTGAAGGCTTGAGTGGAAGGCCGCTCCCCTTTCAGCGGGTGCCTGGGGATTTCGAACTTGGGTGTAATGTACGCCGAGCGGAGGATGAACGTCGATATGTCGACGCCACCTTTAGGGTAGACGGCCAGCGGGCTGTAGGCTTCGCTGTACTCCCGCTCAAACTGCTCATAGATAGCTACGGCATCGGCTTCGCTCTGCACGAACAGGCGAGGCGAAGCTACGCGCTTCATGTGCAGCTGTCCACCGTATCTCATCTCCAGCTCCAGGGAGAGTATGGCGGACGGGGCTGAGATGCCCTGCCCTTCGAGGTCCCGGATTGCCCGTCTTTGCAGCTCGCGCACTACCTCATTGAACTGCTCGTACTCAGCGAAGTACTCCATCGTTACGGGGAGCCTCAGAACGATATGCCTGGACATCTCGTAAAACTGAACGACGTCCATGACGGCTGAGCCGAGAGCGCAGAAGACGGGCGTCTGAGGGAAGATGATGACCTTTCGCACTCCCGCAGCGAAAGCGTAGCCACAGCAGTGGGTGGGACCGGCTCCCCCGTAGGCAAATGCGACGAAGTCTTTGGGGTCATAGCCCCTCAGGACGGTCTCCTTGAATATTTCGCCGGCCATCTTGCCATCGATGACCTTCTTGATGAGCCAGGCGGCCTCCTCGATCTCTACCTGAAGGGGCTTGGCGATCTTCTCACGTATCGCGTTCTCCGCTTTCTGCCGGTCGAGCTTTATCTTCCCGCCGTGGAAGTAGTCCGGGTTGATGTAGCCCAGCACCACGTCGGCATCGGTGACCGTGGGCTCGGTCCCGCCCAGGTCGTAACAGACGGGCCCCGGCATGGAGCCGGCGCTCTCAGGGCCTATCTCCAGCTTGTTGGCCATGGCCGGATCGACTCTGGCGATGGAGCCGCCACCGGCCCCTATCGACCTTGACTCGAGCATGGTTATCTCAACGCCCCAGCGATCAATAACCGGTCGAAACTGATAGAAGCGAGGGCTCCCCGCCACCACCATGCCCAGGTCGAAGCTGGTTCCACCCATGTCGGTGGCGATGATGTTCTCGTAGCCATGGATATTGCCAACGTAGCTAGCGCCTATTATGCCGGCAATTGGGCCACCATTGTAGGTATTCAGAGCAGTCGTCCGGTAAACCTCGGCCATACCGCCGCTGTTATGCACCATCATCATGGCTCGCTTGTAGCCTGCGCTCCTCAGCTCATCACTCATTCCCTTAAGCTCGTCCGCCATGGATCGCTGCAGATAGGCGCTCAGCATGGTGGCGACCATCCTGGGATACTCGCGCCACCTCGGCAAGACTTCGGACGACAAGACGACAATCATGCTGCCCAGATAGCACTCTGGATACTGCCGCTTGATGAGCTCTCGTATCTTCTGCTCATGAATCGGATTGGCGTAGCTATTGATGAGGCAGATCACGAAGCCCTGAGCGCCCTGATTCACGAGGTAGCGTAGCTTTGCGAGCACATCCTCCTCATCCAGAGGCCTCACGACTCGACCGTCCGCCGCAACTCTCTCCTTGACACCGACAGTCATGTAGCGAGGGATGAGGGGAGCCGGCTTGTTCATCCTAGGGAGGTTTCTCATCTCGCTGATCGATACTCCATCCCCCCAGGCGCCGCCCCTTCCGGCGGGAAGAGTGTCCTCAAAGCCTTCCGTTGTGAACAGTCCGAGTCGAGGCCCCTTCCTTTCGATCAATCTGTTTATGGCCAGCGTCGTTGAGTATCGAATTATCTCGGTTCTTTCTAGTAGTTCCTCGAAAGTTAGACCCAGAGAGACAGCCGTTCTCCGCAGGGCCTGCATGAAGCCTCTAGACAAGTCATGGGCCGTGGTCGGCGCCTTTCCATACGCCATCTGCTTCTCGTAAAGAATCAGACAGTCGGTAAAGGTCCCGCCGATGTCAACGTTGATGCTGGCTCGCTGGCCCGCGCTCTCCACATCCTCGAGGTCCGGCTGGAGGAGAGTCATTTGCCGCTCTCAGTCAGCTTCTCTTCTTGCATACTTCCGCCTCAGACTGTCCAGATCTAGCTCGATATCGTGAGTGATGGGATGCCCCGGAGGCAACACCTCGTTTTCGATCATCACTGCGCAGCCCGGACAGTAAAACTCGACGATCCGGCAGATGTCAGGGTCCGGGGCAAAGCTGGCGTCTTCAAGGACCGGATCGTAGATAGTCCTGGGGTCACGCTCGTAGACGAGACAACCCTTCTTATAGCTCTCCTGGGCGGAGATTAGCTCCCTGCCGCACCGATTGCAGCACCACTTCCCCGCTTCCAAGTCAATATCCAGGTACTCGGTTATCCGCACTCTTTCTGCCACGCGTTATTCCTCTTCTATTACACCGTTGAGAAACTCATCGACTATGTAGCGGGTCCCGGGAGGCACGAGAGCAGTCGTGTGCGTGCTCTCAATGATTGCAAGGCCTCTCACTACATTCCCGCACGTGAGCAAGCTTTGATCGTAGAGCAGAGCGTCTCGGAATTCTCCGTTCCAGTAGACCGGCCTCCTGCCCTTCAACGCCTCGCGTGGACTCTCCCCAGCACGCGTATATTTCGGAAATTGAGGGTCGGCTATATGACAGGATGCCTTGAGCCTTAGCTCTCTCAAGAAGAGCTTATCCTGTGGCGCATCCAACTTCGCTTCTCGCTGATACAGATCGAGGAGACCTCTGATGTCCGCTTCGCCTTTCAGAGAAATTGGCGGCCACTGAATCACAGTTGGGTGAGGTGACCGGTGCGAGGTCACAACCATCTCAAGCATCAGTGAGATCTTGTCCTTCTCGAACCCCTCTCCCTGCATGTCGAAATAGGCGTCGTCCTTCATCTCCAGTACCGCCTGGTTGAATGCCTTGATGGCGCCAGCGGAGTTGGACTCCAGCTCAAGGCTCGTCGCCACGCTATAAGTATGAACGACGTCGGCACAGGACGACCCGAAGGCGCAGAAGTGAGCACCGAACGGGAACAAGTATACCCTCGATAGCCCCGCGGCTTTGGCGACGCTGCTGCAGGTGAGCCCGCCAGCGCCGCCGAAGGCGAACATGGTGATGTCTTGAGATCCTAACTCTCTCGCGCTCATGAACTTCCTGACCGATTGAGCAGTGCGAGAGCTCATCTCCTTAACGACGGCCTCCGCTGCCTGCTCCACAGCCATCTTTAGAGGCTCAGCGACATGTCTCTCTATGGCAGCTCTCGCTTGAGCTGCATCAAGCTTCTTCCTACCCCCCAGGAAGTATTCAGGGTCGATGTAGCCGAGCACGACCCAGGCGTCAGTAACGGTAGCGTTGTCGCCACCAAGGCCGTAACAAGCTGGGCCTGGTATGGCGCCCGCGCTTTCGGGGCCTACTTTCAAGCTTTGGTCGTCTAGCCGGGCTACGGAGCTTCCACCGCCACCAATGGACGTGGTTTCTATGGCGCGCTCCTTGATGGGAACGCCGCCGATCGTCTTGTACGCCGTGAAGCAAGGTTCGCCACGGGCCACGAAACCGATGTCGGAGCTGGTTCCACCAACGTCTAGAGTAAGCACGTTCTCGATGCCGTACAGCCGAGCAAGGAAAGCAGCTCCGAACAAACCCGCCGCCGGACCAGAGTCAAGAGTATCAATCGCCTTGGTCTTAGCCACGCGACAGGCTCCGCCGTTAGCGTGCACAATCAGGAGAGGCCATCTGTAGCGGCGTTTTCGGACATCCTCATCAGCCTTGTAGAGATAGTGGGCCATCTCCTGGTGGATGTAGGCATCGATGAGAGCCGCATCCGTACGACATTGGTCATCCAGTTGACTGCTTACCTCTGTAGAAAGCAGCAGCGGGACCGAGCCCAGGTAGTGAGCAGGATAGTCGCCGAGAATGATCTCTTGGCACTTTCTCTCATTGGCTGGATTGAGA
>Ga0209109_10000701_pt1 | contig 18207 bp, 17 predicted proteins | sample Rifsed10ft2_FD_184004 | JGI IMG/M metagenome (GOLD analysis project Ga0209109, IMG submission 184004) | Soil microbial communities from Rifle, Colorado, USA - sediment 10ft 2 (version 2) | ecosystem: Environmental > Terrestrial > Deep subsurface > Rock core/Sediment | place: Rifle, Colorado... | reverse complement strand
TCCTGAAGCTCGCTGACCGTCTGGGGACGGAAGGCGTTGCGGACGCGGGGGCGGTTGATCGTGACCTTGGCGATGCCCTCCGCCGTCTCGTAGATGACGTCCTCGTAGGAACCGGACTGCTGCCAGGCGATGGTCATGATGTCACCTCTTCATGATGGTGGCGTTGTAGGGGTCGCTGGCCAGCGACCCCTACAGGCGTCGTCCTCAGGAACCGGCCCACCGTTGCCGCGAACGCCTCCGGCTGCTCGAGGTGGGCGGCGTGGCCGGCGTCTGGGATAACCTCGCAGGCCGAGCCAGGAACCGCCCCGGCCATGCGCTGGGCCTCGGCAACGTAGCGCGCGTCCAGGGCGCCGGCGACGAAGAGCGCGGGCACCTTCAGGGACGCGAGGCGAGGCAGGAGGTACGCCTGCGACCCCGCGCCCATTCCCCGCAAGGAGTTGGCGAGGCCGAGCGGGTTCTGGGCCAGGCGCTGCGCTCGCTGACGCTCCCTCACGTCGCGAGGTAGAGACGACTGCGACGCGAAGAGCGGCTGCGCCTGCCAGCGGTCGACGAAGGCCTCGATGCCGTCGCGCTCGATCGAGGCGGCGAGGGCGGCGTCGCTCTTGCGCCGCGCCTCTCGTTCCGTGGGGTCGTCGATGCCGGGCGAGGCGCTCTCGAGGAAGAGGGCGGCGGTGCGCTCCGGCGCGGCGAGGGCGAGGTGCAGAGCCAGGCGGCCGCCCATCGAGTATCCGAGGAGGACCGTCTGCTCCACGCCGAGCTGGTCGAGGAGCGCCGTCAGGTCCGCGACGGCGTGCTGCATGCTGTAGCGCCCCGATGCAATCGGGGCGTCGGAGCGGCCGTGGCCGACGATGTCGACGCGGAGGATCCGGAACATGGACCAGGCGTCGAGGAAGGGCTCCCAGGTCGTGGCGTCGCCGGTGAAGCCGTGCAGGAGCATCAGGGCAGGGCCTTCGCCGCCGCTGTCTTCGACGTTGAGGTGGATGCCGTTGATTAGAAGCCGGGTCATGTCGCCCTCACTCCTTCGACAAGCTCAGGACAGGCCTAACCCTCTCCCGAAGGGAGAGGGGATATCGCCTTCGCCACGGCCTGCCAGATGTCATTGTGGAGGCGGAGGTTGGCCTCGCGGTCCGTCTTCACCTCGATGATGTTGACGCCGGGGGCGTCGAACGAGGCCCGCAGCGCGGCCCGATACTCCTCCCGCGTCGCGACGCGCCGGAAGCCGACGCCGTAGAGCTCAGCGACGGGGCGGAAGTCGAGGCCGTGGGGCGTGCCGAAGAGCGCCTCGAAGTGCTCCGGATCGTCGTGCTGAGGCAGGAAGGAGAAGATGCCGCCGCCGTCGTTGTTGACAAGGACGATGGTGGCGCTTAGGCCGAAGCGCCGGGCGGCGAGCAGGCCGTTCATGTCGTGGTAGAAGGAGAGGTCGCCGACGACGAGGACGAGCCGGCCGTAAGACCGCGCCGCTGCGCCGAGTGCTGTGGAAACGACGCCGTCGATGCCGCTGGCGCCGCGGTTGTGAAGGAAGAACGCGAGCTTGTTACTCGCGGGCCAGAAGCTGTCGATATCACGAACGGGCATCGAGTTTCCCGCGAAGAAGGTGTAGCCCGCCGGCGCCACTTCGGCGAGATCGAGTACAGCGGACGGTTCGCTGGGCGCCGCATTTCTGTCGATGACGTGCCGTATCGCCGCGACGGTGGCGGCCTCGGCGCGTTGCCAGGTGTCGAGCCAGTCAGGTGAACGCCTGACCTCGAGTCGCGATAGGCTTTCCCACTCCCAGTAGCCGTCATCATGACTTACCTCGGCCGCGGTCAGGTCTGGGTCGGGCCAGCCTCCTAGAGGCGAGATGACAATCTGCCTGACATCCTGGTGCACTTGCAGATAGGTGGCGAGCGGCTTCGAGGTTGGCGCCTCGCCGAAGCGCAGGATGAAGTCGGGCCTCAGGGACGCAGCGAGGTCTGCGTTTCTCAGGAAGTTATCGTAAGCGCCGATGATGTGGGGCCTGAAGAACGGCCCGCAGGTTCGAACGTCGGACAAAGCGTCGGCGAGGATAGGAACGCCCGAATCAGCCAGGCGCCTGACCGCGCCGAGATCGGCGTAAGAGTCGGGCCCACAGACAATCAGAGGCCTTGCAGACCTGCTGAACCGATCTTCGATGCTGCCTGGGTGAGGGTCGCGGACCGCTGGGGCCTCCTCCGACTCCGAGGTGTCGGCTTCTATGGCCCCCCGAGCTGTTTCTGCGGCCCGCCGGGCCGCTTCCTTGACAGCCTGCGCCTCGACCTTCAACGTCGGTTGCCAACCCGCCGGCATCAGCGGCTCGCGGAACGGGAAGTTGAGATGTACAGGGCCCGGCGCGCCGCTGCGCGCCGCCATCTGAAAACTCCGTCTGGCGACCATGCGAACGTAACGCAGCACCTGGTCGGACGCCTCCGGCAGCGGCATCTGCATGAACCACTTCACCGCCGGGCCGTAGAGGCGAACCTGGTCGATGGTCTGGTTGGCGCCCACGTCCTGAAGCTCCGGCGGCCGGTCCGCCGTCAGGACGATGAGGGGAGCGTGAGAGTGAAAGGCCTCGATTACCGCCGGCGCGAAGTTGGCGGCCGCCGTGCCCGACGAGCAGAGGATCACGACGGGGTCCACCCGATACGCCTTCGCGATGCCGAGGGCGAAGTAGGCGCAGGAGCGCTCGTCAAGGTGCGTCCAGACCTTGACCTGCGGGTGTCTGGCGAAGGTCAGCGCCAGCGGCGTCGAGCGGGAGCCCGGGCAGAGGCAGACGTGCTCTACGCCCGCAGCGACGAGCTCATCGACGAAGGCGCCGCAGTAACGGCCGAGGACTTCGGCGTGCGAGGGGCTGTCTGCCATCCGTAACCTCGCCCTCACCCTATCCCTCTCCCGAAGGGAGAGGGGACTCGTCTTCGGACTTCGATGCGTTCAGCGCCCAAAGCATGGCCTGTAGCTTCAGGCCCGACTCCTCGTACTCACGGTCCGGGTCGGAGCCGGCGACGATGCCGCAGCCGGCGTAGAGGGAGGCGACATCGTCGCGCAGGAGGGCGGAGCGCAGCGCCACGGCGAACTCGCCGCCGCCTTCGGCGTCGATCCAGCCGATGGGGCCGGCGTACCAGCCGCGGCTAAAGGGCTCGTGCTCCCGGATCAGCTGCAGCGATCGCCCGCGCGGCAGGCCGGCCGTCGCGGCCGTGGGGTGGAGGCGCTCGACGAGCTCCAGCACGTGCCGCGGGCCGTCGGTCGTCGCCTCGACGGGGGTAGAGAGGTGTTGGACGTTGGCCATCTTGCGCAGGACGGGCTCTTCGGGCTGCCTTATGTCGCTGCAGAGCGCCGCCAGCGCCTCTCGCAGCGAACGCGTGACGAAGGCGTGCTCGCGCAGCTCCTTCTCGTCTGCCAGCAGCGCTTCGCCGAGGCGCCGGTCTTCGCGGTCCGTGGCGCCACGGGGATACGAGCCGGCCAGGCAGTCGGCGCGGACGCTGCGGCCGCTCAGATGGACGAGCATCTCCGGCGTGGCGCCGAGGAAGCAGGCCTCACCGCCGCGCACGGCGAAGATCGTGCACTCCGCATAGCGGGAGCGCAGTCGCCGCAGGACGGCGCCGCGGTCGAAAGAAGCGTCGCTCTCGACCTGCACCCTGCGCGCCAGCACGACCTTGTCGGCGTCGCCTCGGAGGATGCCGTCGGTCAGGCCACGGACGCTGTCGTTCCAGTAGAGCCTTGACTCGGAGCCGGGGTCGAGCAGTCGCGAAGGCGTCTCGTCCGCCTCGGCTTCCGGCGCCGCGGCAAGGAGGCGACCGGCGTCGCCTGCGGTGTCTGCCGTCGCCTGCGCGGCGTTCGTGTCCTGATCGACGAGGACGTTCGCCGTGAGGAAGAGACGCGAGTCGCTCAGGGTGAAGAGAAGCCGCGGCACGACGGCGACGGCGTCCGGGAAGCCGAACCAGGCGACGTTGTCGGGGTGGCTGGGGTCGAAGGCGAAGCCCGCGTGGGCGAAGGGCAGCGGCCCCGACGCAGTCGGGGCGCTGCCGATGACGGCGCCTTCCGCCAGGCGCTGCAGCCGACGGCGCAGGTCGCCGAATCGCTGCGGGCCGGCGGCGACGAAGCGGGCCGCCTCGCCGAAGGCGGCGAGGGAGAACCGGCGCGAGGGCTGCTCCCAGAGGAAGTGAGCTCTGGCGGCCAGGCAAGGAGGGGCGGCCGCGTCGAGCTCGATGCTGAGGCTGGCGAGGACGGGCGCCGCGCGCCGGGCGGACGCCGCCCGCGCCCGTTCGAGAAGGGGCGTCAGGCGCTCGGCGAGGAGAGAGAGAGTTTCAGCCGTGGTGGTCATCGTCAGAAACCGACCGACGCGTCGGTCTGTTTTCGATTGTAGGCTTGGCGGGGCTCAAATACAAGCTAGAAGCACGACTCCGGTGTGCCTCTTAGATGACTTGCGATGTCATTCTGAGGCGCTAGCCGAAGAATCTAAGCGCCACGACATTCTCAAGGCGTCTTCAAGAACGCGCACCGCCGCCAGCGACCCTAACGTCGAGTATGCTCGCGGCGCCTAGATTCTTCGCTTCGCTCAGAATGACAGCGGAGCGGCAGCCAGGCCTACTGTCTAGAACTCGACGATGGCGCGGCCGGCGATCTTGCCCTGGCGCAGGTCAAGGCAGGCCTCGTTGATCTGCTCCAGCTTGTAGCGTCGCGTCACCATCTTGTCGAGGGGCAGCTTCCCTTCCTTGAACCAGCGGATCATCATCGGGAAGTCGCGGTCGGGGATGCTGCAGCCGCCGGGGGCGCCGCGGTAGACCTTGCCGGCGAAGAGGTTAAACATGGCGGGCGTCGGCGCCTCGCCGTGGGGCACGCCGACGAGGATTGCGGCGCCGCCCTCGCGCTCGCCGCCGCGCCGGGGCCGGGCCGCGTTGAGTATCTGCTCCATCGTCACCTTGACGCCGATGGCGTCGAAGGCGTGGTCGACGCCGCCGCCCGTCATCTGGGCGATCTTCGCCACCGGGTCTTCCTTCGTCGCGTTGACGCCGTGCGTGGCGCCGAACTTCTTCGCGAACTCGATCTTGTCGTCCGCGAGGTCGACCACAATGATCGGGTAAGCGCCGGCGATGGCGCAGCCGGCGACGACGGAGAGGCCGACGCCGCCGACACCGATGATGGCGACAGAGTCGCCCGGGCGCACCTGGGCGGCGTTGATGGCGGCGCCGACGCCGGTCATGACGGCGCAGCCGACCGGAGCAGTTACGTCCGTTGGCACGTCCTTGTCCAGCGGCAGGACCATCTGCTCGTCCAGGACGACATCGCGCGCCCAGGTAAACGTGCCGACGTTGGCGGGCGCGCCGAAGTTCACCTGCTGGCCGCGATAGGTGACCTTCGCCACAACCGGTCGCGGGCCGCTGACCGGGTTGCGCTGCACCCAGGTCACCATGACGTGGTCGCCCTCCTTGACGTGTGGCACGTCCTTGCCGGCGGCGGTGACGATGCCGGTCGACTCGTGGCCGAGGACGATGGGTACGGCCGGGTTGGGGCGGTCGAGCTCGTGGAGCTGAGAGTGGCAGACGCCGGTGGCGAACTGCCTGACCAGGACCTGGCTCGGGCCGGGGTCCGGCAGGTCGATGTCGTCGATAACCATGGGCTTTCCGGACTCGACGAAGATGGCGGCAGGCGTCTTCATAGCGCGGATGGTCTCCTTGTGTACTGCCAGCGGGGTCGGGGTGGAGGTGGCGCCAGTATACTCCCTCTGCCGAGTCTAAACGAAGGCTGGACTTCAGCCCGCAGTGGCATCGTAGCCAGGCCGAAGCCTGGCCTTCGTGACCAAGGCCTTGTGGCGCATTCGGCCCTTGACATGACCGCGACGGCGTCGCTAGAGTAGTCGGCACAACCGAACATAAAGGCGACGAGCAGGACTAGTAGCTCGCGACGCGAGGCCCCAGAGAGCCGGGAAGAGGTGAGAGCCCGGCGCCGGTGCGGCGAGGGAATGGACCTGGGAGCCGTGCCCCGAAAGCCCCTCAAGAGGGACGAGTAGGCGGCGCCGGAGGGGCACCGATAGCAGAGCCCAGGGCATCGTCCCTCGCGCGGGGGCTGTGCCTGAGAGAGATGTTCTTCCTCGGAAGGACAAGTAGGGTGGCACCGCGAACGCCTTTCGCCCCTATCGGCGAAGGCGTTTTTGTTTTGGGATCGACAGCCGGAGCCGAGAAAGGGCAAGTGCCCCGACGGCGTCGGGGCGGGAGGGAAGAGAGATGGCTGACTACAAGTTCGTGCTGACGGAGAAGGACCTGCCGACGCGCTGGTACAACATCCTGCCCGACATGGCGGCGACGGGCGGGCCGCCGCCACCGCCGCTGCATCCGGGCACGCTCCAGCCCATCGGCCCGGCGGACCTGGCGCCGCTTTTCCCGATGGCGCTCATCGCTCAGGAGGTGAGCCAGGACCGCTTCATCGATATCCCAGAAGCCGTGCGCGAGATCTACAAGCTCTGGCGGCCCTCGCCCCTCTATCGGGCGCACGGCCTGGAGAAGGCGCTGGCGACGCGCGCCCACATCTACTACAAGTACGAGGGCGTCTCGCCGGCCGGCTCTCACAAGCCGAACACGGCCGTCGCCCAGGCCTACTACAACAAGCAGGAGGGCACGCGCCGCCTGACCACGGAGACGGGCGCCGGCCAGTGGGGCAGCGCCCTCGCCCTCGCCTGCCAGCTCTTCGGCATGGAGCTGAAGGTCTACATGGTCCGGGTGAGCTACGAGCAGAAGCCCTACCGCCGGATCATGATGGAGACGTGGGGCGGCCAGGTGGTGCCCAGCCCCAGCCGCGACACCAACGCCGGCCGCGCCATCCTCGACAAGGACCCGGATTCGCCGGGGAGTCTCGGCATCGCCATCAGCGAGGCGGTGGAGGACGCGGCCCTGCGCGACGACACGAAGTACTCGCTGGGCAGCGTGCTGAACCACGTCCTCCTCCACCAGACCGTCGTCGGCGAGGAGGCGCTGAAGCAGATGGCGCTGGCGGGCGAGTACCCGGACGTCGTCGTCGGCTGCGTCGGCGGCGGCTCGAACTTCGCCGGCCTCGCCTTCCCCTTCCTGCGCGAGCGGCTCGTGGGCGGCAAGAAGACGCGCTTCCTGGCGGCGGAGCCGGAGGCCTGCCCGAGCCTGACGAAGGGCGAGTACGTCTACGACTTCGGCGACACGGCGGCGACGACGCCGCTGATGAAGATGTACACGCTGGGCCACACCTTCGTGCCGCCGGGCATCCACGCCGGCGGGCTGCGCTACCACGCCATGGCGCCGCTGATCTGCGAGCTGCACGCCCGCGGCCACATCGAGGCGCAGGCCTATCCCCAGACGCAGGTCTTCGAGTCGGCGATCCAGTTCGCGCGCACGGAGGGCATCATCCCGGCGCCGGAGAGCGCCCACGCCATCCGCGCCGCCGTCGAGGAGGCGGTCGCCGCCGACGCGGCGGGCGAGAGGCGCGTCATCCTCTTCAACCTCAGCGGCCACGGCCACTTCGACCTCTCCGCCTACGAACTGTTCCTCGCCGGCAAGCTGCAGGACTACGCTTACCCGGAGGAGATGGTGCGCCAGGCGATGCTCTCGATTCCGAAGGTCGAGTAGACGGGGGTCTTGTCCACTAATGAGCGGGCAAACGGGCAAACGGGCAAACGGGCAAGGAGCTGACGGCCCGATAGGATCCGACTTCCGGCGCCAAGTTCTCTGGCAGAAGGCGCAGGATTTGGCTGAGCGGATCGCGCAGACTGTCGTCACCCTGCCGCGAGACCGCGCTACGGACACCATCGGAAGTCAGATCATGCGCGCAGCCGGCTCCATAGCCGCCAACATCGCCGAAGGATACGGCCGGTACTCCCAAGCTGCGTATCGGAGCCATCTGTCCATCGCGCGTGGCTCCGCCTTTGAGGTCGAATCCTGGCTCGATCTATTGATTCGGCGCGGCTATCTGGGCGATGGCCAAGGGCGAGAGCTATTGGAGAGCTGCGTTGAAGTGCAGAAGCTACTCACCGTCCGCATGAAGTCGCTGGGCGACGGCAAGACCTACGCGGTTCGAGAGGAAGCAGACGAGTATGAGGTCTAGCTACTCTCTTGCCCGTTTGCCCGTTTGCCCGTCTGCAGGGGAGGCGTAGGAGTGGCTGACAAGAAGCGCATCCTCACCGGCATCCGCCCCACCGGCGCCCTCCACCTCGGCCACTACGCTGGCGCGCTCGAGAACTGGCTGCGCCTTCAGCACGAGTACGAGTGCTACTTCCTCATCGCTGACTACCAGGTCTCCGACTACGCGGACGACTTCGAGCGCGTGCGGCAAGCGGTGTGGGACGTCGCCCTCGACTGGCTGGCCGTGGGCCTCGACCCGCAGGCGAGCCACTTCGTCATCGAGAGCCAGGTGCCGGAGAACGCGGAGCTGGCGACCTGGCTGAGCTGGCTCCTGCCCCTCGGCATGCTCCAGCGCAACCCGACGCTGAAGGCTGAGATGGCGGAGATCGAGGCGGGGCACAAGAGCGTGCCCGTTGCCTTTTTCACCTATCCAGTGTTGCAGGCGGCTAACATCCTCCTGCCCCGCGCCCACCTCGTGCCGGTCGGCGAGGACCAGTCGCCCCATATCGAGATGACGCGGGAGCTGGCGCGGCGCTTCAACCGCCAATTCGGGGACGTCTTCCCTGAGCCTGAGGGGCTCGTGGGCCGCGTCCCGCGTCTGGTGGGCACCGACGGCCAGGCGAAGATGTCAAAGTCCATCGGCAACACCATCGAGCTCAAGGACGCGGAGGACGTCGTCAACGAGAAGGTGCGCCGCATGTACACCGACCCGACGCGCCTGCGCGCCACTGACCCCGGCCACGTCGAGGGCAACCCCGTCTTCATGTTCCACGACGCCTTCAACCCCGACAAAGACGAGGTCGAGGACCTGAAGGAGCGCTACCGCGCCGGCCGCGTCGGCGACGTGGAGGTTAAGCAGAAGCTGGCGAAGGCCCTCAACGACCTCCTCGGCCCGATACGCGAGCGCCGCGCTCATTTCGAGGCCCATCCGGGCCTGGTGCGCGACGCGCTGGAGAAGGGCTGCCGCGAGGCCAAGGCCATCGCTCAGGAGACGATGGCGATGGTGCGGGACGCGCTGCAGATCGACTACCTGAGGAGCGATTCGTGATGCGGCGTCGTCATGGTGTAGGCGGCAGGCCGCATGGAACGGTCCGCGGGCAAGCGGGGGTGCAGGGGGCGCAGCCCTGTCCTGAGCTGCGCCGAAGGAGCCCCTGCCGGGGGTGTGGGGGTGTCCCCCACACCTATTCATCAATCAGTTGCGGAGCAGACCGCCAGGGATGCGCAGCGCCATGGCGTGGCGTTGAAGGCGCTCGCCCTTCGAGAACCTCAGGGCGAGCGGACGATGGGCCGGACGTGACACCGTGATCCTCCATCCTAGCCTCGCAGAGGCGCGGGCGCTCGCCTCTCAGGGCAACCTCTGCCCTCTCTACTGCGAGGTGCCGGCCGACCTGGAGACGCCCGTCTCCGCCTTCCTCAAAGTCGCGCGCGGCCGTTACTCCTTCCTCCTCGAAAGCGTGGAGGGCGGCGAGCGGCTGGCGCGCTACAGCTTCATCGGCACGGAGCCCTACCGGACGCTGCGTTCTGGTCCGGGCCTGAGCGGCGACGGCGCCCTTGGCGACCCGCTTCGCACCGTCGAGGCGGAGCTCGGGCGCTTCACGGCGGTGCCGGTGCCCGGCCTGCCGCGCTTCACCGGCGGCGCCGTCGGCTACCTGGCCTACGAGGTCGCGCGCTACTTCGAGCCGCGCGTGCCGCAGTCGCCGAACGACGCCCTCGGCCTGCCGGAGGCCGTCTTCCTCTTCACGGACACGCTCCTCGTCTTCGACCACCTGCAGCACAAGATCAAGGTCGTCAGCCACTTCCGCCTCGACGGCGACGTTGAGGCGGCGTACCGCCAGGCCTCGTGGCGCATCGAGGAACTGGTGGGGCGGCTGGAGACGCCGCTGGCGCGGCTTCCATATCGCGCCGCCGCGGGTGAGCCGGCGGCGGAGGCCGTCGCGTCCAACATGACGCGCGAGGAGCACGCGGCCATCGTCAACAAGGCGAAAGAGTACATCGTCGCCGGCGACGTCATCCAGGTGGTGCTCGCGCAGCGCTTCCAGCGCCGGACGAACGCCCACCCGTTCGACGTCTACCGCGCCCTGCGCACGATCAACCCCTCGCCTTACATGTTCTACCTCGACCTGGGCGAGGTGCAGATCGTCGGCACGTCGCCGGAGATGCTGGTGCGCGTTGAGGACGGCAAGATCGACTATCACCCCATCGCCGGTACGCGTCGGCGGGGCGCCGACGCCGCCGAGGACGCGGCGCTGGAGGCGGAGCTGGTGGCGGACGAGAAGGAGCGGGCGGAGCACGTCATGCTCCTCGACCTCGGCCGCAACGACGTCGGCCGCGTCTCGCAGCCGGGGTCCGTGGAGGTGCCGCAGGTCATGGACGTGGAGCGCTACTCCCACGTCATGCACCTCGTCTCGCATGTGACCGGTCGCCTGCGGCCGGACATGACGCCCTACGACGCGCTGCGCGCCTGCTTCCCGGCCGGCACCGTCTCCGGCGCGCCGAAGATCCGGGCGATGGAGATCATCGCCGCGCTGGAGCGCGACCGTCGCGGCCCCTATGCTGGCGCCGTCGGCTACTTCGACCTGTCCGGGAACCTGGACACGGCGATCACGATCCGGACGATCTTGATGAAGGACGGCGTGGCGCACGTGCAGGCGGGTGGCGGCATTGTCTACGACTCCGACCCGGCGGCGGAGTACGCGGAGACGGAGAACAAGGCGCTGGCCCTGATCCGCGCCATCGAGCAGGCGGAGGCGCAGTCGGCGGCGCGGCCGGTTGGCAGCCTGGGGTACTGAGATGACGGGCAAACGGGCAAATGGGCAAACGGGCAAAGGGCGCGTAGCGGCGAGCTTTAGCTCGCCAGGGCGTGGCGACCTGAAGGTCGCCTCTACGCAGGCACTAGCGGACTCGTCCCGTACACGCAGGGGTGCAGGGGACGGCGTCCTCCTTCGGCAAGCTCAGGACGGAGCCTGTCGGGGGTCTGGGGTGTCCCCCATCCTCCGAGAGAAGAGCCGCGAGCCCCGACGCAGTCGGGGCGACGTGGCGGGGGTGCGTCGTGAGCCCTGAGCCCGACTTCGTCATAGAGGAGGTGCGCGACCTGGACGCTGCCTGGCCGGAGATGGCGCCGTTGTTTGTCGAGCTGCAGGAGTACCACCTTCCCCTCACCCAGCGGGACTTCGTCGGCGACTGGCAGGAGAGGCTGCGAGTGTACCTGGCGTCGGGCGCGGAATCGCTGACTCTCCTGGCTCGGCGCGGCGACCGGCCCATCGGCTTCATGGACGCGCGAATCGATCGCAGCCCAACGCTCTTCGAGGAGGAGTACGGCTACGTCGGCAACGCCTACGTGCGACCGGAAGCGCGCAGCCGGGGCGTCGGCCAGGCGATGCTGGCGCGGACGGAGGCGTGGTGCCGCTCGCGCGGCGTCGACGAGGTTCGCCTCAGCGTCGTCGCCGCGAACAAGCTGGGCGTTCGCTTCTGGACCCGCGCTGGCTTCGAGCTGCAGAGCATGACGATGCGCAAGCGCCTGTCGGGAGGGATGTAATGAGCGCCAACTTCGTCTGGCTGCTGGTGGAGCACGAGGGCGCCGTCCTGCTGGCGCTGCGTAGGGATGACGGCGCCGCGTTCGCCGGGCGCTGGACGCTGCCCGGCGGCGAGATCGAGGCGCCGGAGTCGGCCGGCGACGCTGCGCGCCGCCTAGCCAGCAAGCAGCTGGCCACCGAGGTCATGGGCCTCGCCCCCTTTAGCACGCTCAGCGTCGACGACGCCGGCGTCGCGCGGACGGTGGACGTGCTGCGCATCGGCTACGAGGGCCGGCCCCGCTACCGCCCGAGTGGCCCGTTCGCGGAGGTGGGCTGGGCCGACCCCGCCGAACTGGACGATCTCGACATCGAGCTGCCGCCGGAGCTGCGCTCGCTCCTCGAACGGCTGGCGAAGTAACGAAGACGATGCTGCTGCTCATCGATAACTACGACAGCTTCACCTACAACCTTTACCAGTACCTCTGCGAGCTGGGGGAAACGGTGGAGGTCTTCCGCAACGACAAGATCGGCGTCGAGGACATCGACCAGATGACGCCGGAGCGCATCGTCATCTCGCCCGGGCCCTGCACGCCCAAGGAGGCCGGCGTCAGCGTCGAGACGGTACGGCGCTTCGCCGGGCGTCTGCCAATCCTCGGCGTCTGCCTGGGCCACCAGTGCATCGGCGAGGCGTTCGGTGCCGTCGTCGCCGGCGCCGGCGAGATCAAGCACGGCAAGATGTCGACGATCACGCACGACGGCCGCGGCGTCTTCGCCGGCCTGCCCAACCCCTTCGAGGCGGTGCGCTATCACTCCCTGGCGATCGTGCCGGAGACGCTGCCGGCGGTGCTGGAGGTCAGCGCGCGGGCGGAGTCGGGCGTGATCATGGGCGTGCGCCACAGAGAGCTGACGGTGGAGGGTGTGCAGTTCCACCCGGAGTCGATCCTGACGAAGCCGGGCAAGCAGCTGCTGGCGAACTTCCTGAGAATGACAAAGTCTGAAAGGCTATGAAGAAGCTCACGCGCGTCGACGACGACTTGAAGCGGAGAGGAATCGAGCGTCCCGGGCCATGAGCACAGGCGAGATCGTCACGTCTGTAATCCTGATCGCGACCCTGGTTGGGGTTTGCTGGTATGCGTGGGAGGCGCGAAAGCAGGCTAAGGCGACTCAAGCGTTGGCGGAGGCCACTCTTACCCCGATTCTCGAGCAGTGGGTGAGAGACTATCCGCTACCAGATCGCGGTGGCGAGACCGCGCTCGAGATCAAGTACAGGAATGTGGGGAATGGTCCCGCCGTCAGGATACGTTGGACTCTGGTGGATATCGAAGGAAGGTCGATGAATGCGCTCGTCCATAGGCGTCTCGGAATGGGTACACACGAGGATGAGGACCAATTTGAGTATCGAGACGATGTATCTTTGCTGAGGAACGGCGTTCGCAGTGTTGTGGAGTACGAGAGCGTATTTGGGGTTCTCTGGAGGTCCCGCCTCTCACTTCCTAGCGAGAAGAGGAGTGACGGCAAGGACTACCTCGTGAACGGCGAGCCCTTCTTCGAGCGAATTAGAAAGCGCCGGATTGGAGTCAACTCATGATCCGTGAAGCCATCGCCGCCGTCGTAGCCGGGAAGGACCTGAGCGAGAGGGACGCCGCCGCGACGATGGAGGAGATCATGTCCGGTGAGGCGACGCCCTCGCAGATCGGCGCTCTCCTCGTCGGCCTGCGCATGAAGGGCGAGTCGGTGGACGAGATCGCCGGCATGGCGCGCGTCATGCGCGAGAAGGCCCTGCGCGTCGAGGTCGAGGGCGACCTCCTGGACACCTGCAGCACCGGCGGCGGCAGCTTCGACCCGCTGAACATCTCGACGGCCGCGGCGCTGGTCTGCGCCGGCGCCGGCGTGCGCGTCGCCAAGCACGGCAACCGCGGCTTCACCTCCGCTGCCGGCGCCGCCGACGTGCTGGAGGCGCTCGGCGCCAAGATCGACCTGGGGCCGGAGCAGGTGAAGGCCTGCATCGAGCGCGCCGGCTTCGGCTTCCTCTTCGCCCAGGCGTTCCACCCGGCGATGCGCCACGCCGGCCCGACGCGGCGCGAGATCGGCATCCGGACGGTCTTCAACTCCCTCGGCCCGCTGACCAACCCGGCGGGCGCCCGCTACCAGCTGCTCGGCGTCGGCGAGGCGGCCCTGGCGCCGAAGATCGCCCAGGTGCTGGCGCGGCTGGGCACGGGCCGCGCCCTCGTCGTCCACAGCGAGGACGGCCTCGACGAGGTGTCGCTGGGCGCGCCGACCGAGGTGCATGACGTGGAGGGCCACTCTGTGCGCACCTACCGCATCACGCCGGAGGAGGCTGGCCTGGGGCGCGTGCCCCTCGAAGCCGTGAGGTCGGGCTCCGCCGAGGGAAACGCGGCCCGCATCCGCTCCCTCTTCGCCGGCGCGAAGGGGCCGGACCGCGACTACGTGCTCATCAACGCCGGCGCCGCCCTCGTCGCCGCCGGCCGGGCGAAGGACGTGCGCGAGGGCGTCGGCATTGCCGCCGAGGCTATCGACTCCGGCGCTGCCGGCCGGGCGCTGGTCGCCTTCGTCACGGCGAGCAAGGAGGTCTAGGCGTGGCAACGCGGGCCGGCGTGGCCCAGACGGGCAGCATCCTCGACCGCATCGTCGCCGACGCGCGCGCCGACCTCGAGCGCGAGAAGCGGGCGGAGCCGGAGGCGGCGCTGCGCCGGCGCTTCGCCGACTACGACGCCCAGTGGCGCTTGAGCGACGCCATCCGCACGCCGCGAGGCCAGGCGCCGGCCAGCGCGGCCGTGCAGATCGTCGCCGAGATCAAGAAGGCGTCGCCGAGCCGGGGCGTGCTGGCCGAGGAGCTGGACCCGGTGCGCATCGCCCGCGCCTACGCCCTCGGCGGCGCGACGGGCATCTCCGTCGTCACGGAGCGACGCCACTTTCTCGGCGACCTTGCCTGGCTGCGGGACGTGCGCCTGCGCCTGGCGGCCGAGCTGCCCGGTGAGAGGCCCTCGCTGCTGCGCAAGGATTTCGTCACCGGCGCCTACGAGGTTGTCCAGGCGCGCGCCTACGGCGCCGACAACGTGCTGCTCATCGTCGCGCTGCTCGACCTGCCGCTGCTGCGCGACCTCATCGCCCTCGCAGGCGAGCTGGACATGGATGCCCTCGTGGAGGTGCATACGGAGGCGGAGGCGGCGCGGGCCGTGGCGGCCGGCGCGACGCTCTTCGGCGTCAACAACCGCGACCTCCACACCTTCGCGGTCGACCTGGCGACGACGGAGCGCATCCGGCCGCTGCTGCCCAAGGACGCGGTCGTGGTCGGCGAGAGCGGCGTGCAGACGCGGGCGGATGTCGAGCGTCTGCGGCGGGCCGGCGTGCTCGCCATCCTGGTGGGCGAGGCGTTCATGACGGCGCCGGACGTGGCGGCGAAGCTGGCGGAGCTGCGAGTCTAGGGCATAGGGCACGGATACATGGGCGATGGTCAGGGTTAAGATCTGCGGCTGCCGCAGCGTGGCGCAGGCGCTGGCCGCCGCCGAGGCCGGCGCCGACTTCGTCGGGCTCGTCTTCGCCGAGAGCCGTAGGCGCGTCGACGCGGAAGAGGCGTCGGAGATCGTGCGAGCGCTCGGTGCGCCGCTGCGCGAGCGGGAGATGGAGACGCCGCCGGCGCTCTACCGCATCGACGACGACGCCGGCCTGCGCCCCTGGTTCGAGCAGGGCGCGGCGGCGCTGGAGCGACTCCTCGAGCGCAAGCGGCCGCTAACCGTCGGCGTCTTCGCAAACAACGACGCGGAGGAGATCAACGAGATCGTCGACGAGTGCGGCATCGACCTCATCCAGCTCTCCGGCGGCGAGCCGTGGGGCGCCTGCCTGCTGGCGAACCGGCAGGTGATCAAGGTCGTGCACCTCGGCGCCGGGGACGGCGTCGAGTCGGCGCTGAGGCGCCTGGAGACGGGCAGCGCCGCGGCCGTGCTCCTCGACCGCGCCGGGGACCCTTCGACAGGCTCAGGGCAGGCCCCTTCGACGGGGCTCAGGGCAAGCCACGGCGGCAGCGGCCAGACCATCGACTGGGACGTGGCGGCGGGCGTCGCCGCGGCGTTGCCGGTCTGGCTGGCTGGCGGGCTCACGCCGGAGAACGTAGCGGAGGCGGTGCGGACGGTGCGTCCCTGGTGCGTGGACGTGTCCAGCGGCGTCGAGACGGACGGCGTCAAGGACGCGGCGAAGGTCCGCGCCTTCGTCCAGGCGGCAAAGGGGGCGTGATGCCCAATGCACCGCGGGTTGAAACCTGCGGCACGACGAAACCGGGTCTGCCTAGGCAGGGTAAAGGGGCGCAGCCCCTGACGGGGAGTCTGAGAGCCTGTCCTGAGCCTGCCGAAGGAGGTGTCCCCTCAGTAGACCCCCTTTTCGGGGCGGAGCAGACTAGTCCTTCCACCGGGAAGGACGCAGGATGCGCAGCGATAAGGCGGATGTCCCATGATCGACCTCCCTGACGCGCGCGGCCGCTACGGCGACTTCGGCGGGCGCTACGTCCCCGAGACGCTGATGACGGCGCACGAGGAGCTGGAGCGCGCCTACGTCGAGGCGCGCGCCGACCCGTCGTTCCAGGCGGAGCTGGCGGCGCTGCTGCGCGACTTCGCCGGCCGGCCGACGCCGCTTTACCTGGCGGCCAACCTGACGCGCGAGCTGGGCGGGGCCAAGATCTACCTCAAGCGCGAGGACCTGGCCCACACCGGCGCCCACAAGATCAACAACGCCATCGGCCAGGGGCTGCTGGCGAAGCGCCTCGGCAAGCGGCGCGTCATCGCCGAGACGGGCGCCGGCCAGCACGGCGTCGCCACGGCGACGATCTGCGCCCAGCTCGGCATCGAGTGCATCGTCTACATGGGCGAGGTCGACATGGAGCGCCAGGCGCCCAACGTCTTCCGCATGCGCCTCCTCGGCGCCGAGGTGCGCCCCGTCGGGGGCGGCAGCCGCACCCTCAAGGACGCCATCAACGAGGCGATGCGCGACTGGGTGACCAACGTGGCGACGACCTACTACCTCATCGGCAGCGTCGTCGGCGCCCACCCGTACCCGATGATCGTGCGCGACTTCCAGTCGGTCATCGGCCGCGAGGCGAGGGCGCAGCTGCTGGAGCGCGAGGGCCGCCTGCCCGACTACGCCGTCGCCTGCGTCGGCGGCGGCAGCAACGCCATCGGCCTGTTCAACGACTTCCTGGACGACGCCTCGGTGCGTCTCATCGGTGTCGAGGCGGCGGGCCACGGCATCGCCAGCGGCGAGCACGCGGCGTCTCTGGGCGCCGGGCGGCCCGGCGTCCTGCACGGCTCCTACTCCTACCTGCTGCAGGACGCGGCCGGCCAGGTGCTGGAGGCGCACAGCATCTCCGCCGGCCTCGACTACCCGGGCGTCGGGCCGGAGCACGCCTACCTGAAGGCGAGCGAGCGCGCCCACTATGAGTCGATCACCGACGCGGAGGCGCTGGCCGCCTTCCAGCGCCTCTGCCTGACGGAGGGGATCATCCCGGCGCTGGAGTCGGCGCATGCCATCGCTTACGTCGAGAAGCTGGCGCCGAAGCTGCGACGGGACGAGATCGTCCTCGTCTGCCTCTCCGGCCGCGGCGACAAGGACCTGGAGACGGTGGCGAAGTCACTTGCGTGACGGCATTGGGCTGCCGCGTGTCGAGTCGAGAAGTTGGTGCACCGCGGGTTGAAACCCGCGGCATAGACTCGGCGATTGCGCCAGACCGCCGGCTGACGGAGGCCGGAGAGGCGGGCTGAACCGACGAGCCGTCCGAGCATGCGGCTCCTGCCCGCTGCCACAGAAGAGCGTCTGGCCGGGCATCTGAAGGGCGGCCGTCGGTCGCCGGCTAGCTAGTCAGTACTGAAGGTGCTAGCAGCTAACCTCCATCCCTACGCCGCCCTTCGACAGGCTCAGGACGCTGCCTGCTTCGGCCGCTTGAGGATGACGTAGCTCGCCTCCATCCGAACCAGAGGGTGGACGCCGGTGACTTCCCAGCTCTCCTCGCCCAGGGTGTCGAGGTAGCGCTTGAGGAAGGCTGTCCGGTTCTCGCCGCTCTGCCGGACGAACTCCACGCCCTCGCAGGAGATGCGCCCGCGAGGGTCTACGTAAACGACCCGGTATTCCCATCTTTCAGCCATGTCCATCTCCTTTCGGCGACGAACCGGCCGCGCCAGGAAGCCCGAGCCAGACGCAGATCGATCTTAGCACTTCGGGCGGTTCGTGCTGTCGTTGCGAGGAGCGAAGCGACGAAGCAATCTTGGGCAGCTCGCAGCGGCGCGGAGAGACCGAGATTGCCACGGCCGCCTGCGGCGGCCTCGCAATGACAAGAGGGGTGTCTTGCCCCGCCCGTCACGTTGGTAGACGATGGCGTCATGCACGAAAGCGAGGAGCAGATCGCGGAGCTGCAGGCGATTCTCGACCGCAGCTTCGAGCGCGCGGGCGCGCATACTCTCTCGATCATCCGGCCGGAGCGACGTCTGAACGCCCGGCAGCTGGTCAAGTACCTGGAGGGCATGAAGCACATCGTCGTCGGCACCGTGACGTCGAAGGGCGAGCCGCGCGTCGCGCCGGTCGACGGCCACTTCCTGCGCGGGCGCTTCTACTTCGGC
>Ga0209109_10000698_pt1 | contig 18294 bp, 18 predicted proteins | sample Rifsed10ft2_FD_184004 | JGI IMG/M metagenome (GOLD analysis project Ga0209109, IMG submission 184004) | Soil microbial communities from Rifle, Colorado, USA - sediment 10ft 2 (version 2) | ecosystem: Environmental > Terrestrial > Deep subsurface > Rock core/Sediment | place: Rifle, Colorado... | reverse complement strand
GCCATGAGCGGGTCTCTCCTTACTTCACGATGATCTTGCCGGTCATCAGGTGGTGGCCGATGTTGCAGAATTCGTTGCACCATAGGCTATACTCCCCGGCCTGGTTTGGCGTGATCTTCATGATGAAGTCATAACCGGGGAAGATTTGCAGATTCAGGTTGATGGGCTGGATCGAGAGGCCGTGCTGCACGTCGAGGGACGAAACGTGCAGGGTATACGTCTGACCAGCCTCCAGTTCGAGGATCGGCGACCACTGCCACTGCTTGGCGATCAAGTAGATGTCGCTGCCGGGCTTGGGGTGCACAATGGCCACGTTCTTTTCCTCGCCGACCTTGTTCGCCTCCACGAAGGCATCGGCCAGCACCTTGTACTCGGCGGTCGAGATCCGGACGGCTTTCGTCGGGAGGTTCTGCGCGCCCAAGAAGTACCAGCCGATCAGCATGAAGAACATGAAGAAGCACCACACGGCGGCGACGGTCACCCACAGGCGTTCCTCGCGGCCGAGGGGCTTCCACCAGACTTTCTCAGGGGTATAGATGGCCATCGGATTGTCCTTTCTCGGTAGCGGGCCTCATCCCTTACGGATGAAACACGGGAATGACCGACACATGCCACAGGCTCCAGATAAGATAGAAGGCCGTGGGCACGACCAGCCCGAACATCAGGAGCAGGAACACATCGTCGAAAATGACCTGCCCGATCGGAACCTTCTCCTCGGGGGGAGCCTTGCCCTCCTGGGTGGGTTTGGGTTGATCTGCCATGTGCATCCTCCTTGTTCAAGTGTGAGAGTAGGGGGTATGGGGTCTGGGAGTATTCTCATCATCCCGTACTCCCATGGACAATTACCGGATCGCCACGTCTACGATCATGCCGAGGAACAACACCAGCAGGTAATAGCTGGAAAATTTGTAATTCCGCCACGCCGCCGGGATTTCGGGCTGGCGCAGCAAGCGCCACGAAGAATAGACGAACGCGCCGCCCATGAGCAGCGCCACGGCGAGATAGATCAGACCGAGGTCGCGCGTGAGCACCGGCATGAGCGAGACGCCAAGGGTGAGCAGCGCGCCCGCCAGGATCGCCCGCACGGTCCTGGCCCGGCCCGCCACCACCGGCAGCATGGGGATGCCCGCGCGCCGGTATTCGTTTTCTTTGCAAATCGCGAGGCTCCAGAAGTGCGGCGGCGTCCACAGGAAGATGATGCCCGCCAGCGCCCACGCCCCCAGCCCGATGGGGGCCACCGCCGCCCACGCCGCGAGCAGCGGCGCGCTCCCGGTCCACCCGCCGACGACGATGTTCCACGGGGTGCGGCGCTTCAGCCACACGGTGTAGATCAACACGTAGACCAGCGCGGCAATGCCGATGTGCAGCGTGACGATGCGGCCCAGCCGCCAGCTCAGCGCCAGCCCGCTCGCGATGAGCAGCGCGCCGATCACGAGCGCCGTCAACGGCGTGAGCTTGCCCGCCGGGATGGGCCGCTTCTGGGTGCGCCCCATGGCCGCGTCCACATCGCGGTCGAAGTATTGATTGAACGCTGCGGCCCCGGCGGCGGTGAGCATCCCGGCGGCGAACAGGCGGGCGAGCGGCCCCGCGTGCCCGGCCTGCTGCTGAGCGACGAAGGCCGCCACCATGGCCGTGAAGGTCACCACGCCAATGACAGGCAGCTTAATCAGCGCCGCCATCGTGCCGAGCCATGCCCACACCCGTCTTGCTGTGCGGGGGGCCGTCGTCACACCCATCGAGCTAACGGCGAGCGGGATGCTTTGGTTTTGCACGGGCTCCTCCTGTCGGCATCTTGAGGGAAGATGCGCTCAGTGGCTTGCGACGAGTGAACCGGGCCTTGCCTCTGCCAGACTCTGTGTGGTAATCGAAGTGCAACAACACACAGCCTGAGGATAGCGGCATTGTATGGCAATTCACAGCCGGGCGTATATGATGTGCATCATATTTCTCGAATTTGGAGAGGGGGCGCCCCAACAGGCAGCCGGGGCGAGGCAAACTTATGACGCCCGTCATAGCCGAGCGCAGCGCAATTCGTCTAAACTGCATCCAACTTTCTCACATCTCCAACCACCTGGAGGCTTCTCGGTCTGATGCCGCAAGCGAACACCACCAGCTCGTGGAGAGAGCGCGTCCGTCTCTGGCTCGGTCGTTGGGCGGAGCGGCTGGGGCTGCACCCTGCTCCCCCGGCGGCGCCGGGGCCGGCCGCGCCTTACCCCGATTACGTGACCTGCCCCCACTGTGGCGAGCCGGAAGTCGAAGTGTGGTGCAACGAGAAGACCGCCCGTTGCCACAACTGCGGACGCACGTTCGACCACGCCGTGCCGCCCGACTGCCCGGAAGGCAATCCGCCCTCAACTCAAACAGCGAAATAGCACCAGTGGACTCCAGAATCCCCCCCGTTTGACTAGCCCGACCTCCTCCTATCTTCAAAACTGATTCCACCCCTTTGACCGTTCCCCGGCACGCCGGTCAACGGTATCATCACAACCATATTGTGGAATGCATCACAAGCCGCATAGACGCTTGTCCCAATCCGCAGCCCAAATGAGGAGAACCTATGACCGCGACTGCCGCCCTGACCGGCTCCCCCATCGTCGAATTGAGCGCGAAGTACAAAGCCGGTGTGCGCCCGTATGCCTTGGACTACTACGTTCCGGACTACGCGCCCCTGGACACCGACCTGCTGTGCGCTTTCCGCATCCAGCCCAAACCGGACGTGGACGTGAGTGAGGCCGCCGCCGCCGTCGCCGCCGAATCCTCCACCGGCACGTGGACCGAGGTGTGGTCGAATCAACTCACCGATATTGACTACTACAAGGCGAAGGTTTATCGCATTGAAGGCGACCTCGCCTACATTGCCTATCCGATGGATCTGTTCGAGGAGAACAGCATTGTCAACATCATGTCCTCCATCGTCGGCAACGTCTTCGGCTTCAAGGCCGTGTCGGCCCTGCGGTTGGAGGACATGCGCATCCCAGTGGCGCTCGTCAAAACATTCCCCGGCCCGAACATCGGCATCTACGACGAGCGGGCGCGATTGAACAAGTGGGATCGCCCTCTGCTCGGCGGCACGGTCAAACCCAAACTCGGCCTCTCGCCCAAAGATTACGCCGTCATCATTTACGAATGTCTGGTGGGGGGATTGGATACGACGAAAGACGACGAGAACATGAACAGCCAGCCGTTCAACCGCTGGCGCGACCGCTTCCTCTACAGCATGGACGCGGTAAAACGAGCGGAGGCCGAAACGGGCGAGGCCAAAGGCCACTTCTTCAACGTGACCGCCAACTCCACCGAAGAAGCATTGCGGCGGCTGGAAACTATCGCCGCGCAGGGCAGCCGCTACATCATGTACGACTTCCTCACCGCGGGCTTCGCCGCCTCCGCCGATGTTTTCAAGCGCGCGGGCGAGCTGGGCGTCATCGTCCACTGCCACCGGGCCATGCACGCCGTCTTCACGCGCCAGAAGAATCACGGCCTCCACATGCGCGTCGTCGCCAAGTGGCTGCGGCTCACGGGCGGCGACCACCTGCACACCGGAACCGTCGTCGGCAAGCTCGAGGGGTCGCGCAACGAGACGCTGGGCATCATTGACCTGCTGCGCGAGCGCGTCACTCCGGCCAACGCGGAACGCGGCCTGTACTTCGAGCAGGATTTCGCCGGGCTGAAGACCGTGTGGCCGGTGGCCTCCGGCGGCATCCACGTCCTCAACGTCCCCGACCTGCACAAGATGTATGGCAACGACGCGTTCTGGCTCTTCGGCGGCGGGACGCACGGCCACCCTAAAGGGAGCCGCGCCGGGGCGCGCGCCAATCGCGTCGCCACCGAAGCCATTGCCGCGGGCAAGACTCTCGCCGCCGCCGCCCGGACCTGCCCCGAGCTGCGCGAGGCGATGGAGTTGTGGGGGAGTGTGAAGTTCGATGTGTCTGAGTAGTCGAGTAGTCAGATGGTCACGTGATCGGGGAGTCAGTCTGACCACATGACCATGCGACCAGGCGACTAAAGGACTAAACGACTATGAGCAGACAACGGCCAATCGTATTGGGCATCGTCGGCGACAGCGCCGCGGGAAAATCAACGATCAGTCGCGGGTTGGCGAACATCCTCGGGCCGGAGCGTGTCACGCACGTCTGCACCGACGACTACCACAAGTACGACCGGCGCGAACGCGCGCACAATCAGATCACCCCTCTTCATCCTGATTGCAACTATCTCGACGTGCTGGAGCTGCACCTGGAGCGGCTGCACTACGGCCAGCCGATCCTCAAGCCGGTCTACGATCACTCGACCGGCTCGCTCGTCCGCCCGGAATACGTTCAGCCGCGCGAGTTCGTCATCGTCGAAGGCCTGCTTGGCTTCTCGACCCCCGTGATGCGGCAGTTCTACGACGTGAAGGTGTTTCTCGACCCGCCCGAGGACTTACGGAAGGTGTGGAAGATCAAACGCGACACGACCCGGCGCAGCTATACCGCCGAGCAGGTGCTCGCCGAGCTGGAGAAGCGCGTGTCCGACTCGCGCGACTTCATCCGTCCGCAGCGCGCACACGCCGACATCGTCGTGCGGTTCCACCCGCCCGAGGGCGCACCTTTGGAGCAAGCCGGCCCCAACCTCAACGTCCGGCTCGTCCTGCGCCCGACGATCCCGCACCCCGACCTGAGTTATCTGTTCGACGGCGCATACCGCCCGGCGTCCGGCATCCGGCTGGAACTGGGCCGGGACGGCGGCCGCCCGGCCGACTTTCTCCACATTTGCGGCGACGTGACCCCGGAACACGTCGCCGAGATGGAGGATGTTGTCTGGCAGCACTTGCCCGACCTGCGTCCCTTGCGCGCCGATCAGTTCGGCGAATATCAGGATCGCGGCGAGGCGCGCCACAGCGACCCGCTGGCCCTCACGCAGCTGCTGCTGACCTATCACCTGCTGCGCAAGTACGGCGACACCGCGCGGTTGCCCTTCGCGCCCCCGGTCGCCGCGCTCAGCCGGTTGCAGAGTGCCCCCAACCGCTCTATCCGAGTCGGCGGAGCGCTTCCCGGTCGGTGATGACGATATACCCGCCGCGCAGCGTTTTCACCAACCCCTGGCTGCGAAACTTGGACATGATCCGGATGGCCGTCTCGAGGGTCGTGTCCGACAGTTCGGCGATGTCCTGGCGGGAGAGCCGCGCTCGGATCAGACACCCCTCCGCCGTGTCCTCCCCGAATTTGCTGGCCAGCTTGAGGAGGATGTGCGCGACGCGGCGCTCGGTGCGCTCAGAGGCCATGGCGCGCATCTGGATCACGCCCAGCAGCCGGTCGCCCAGGATCTCGACGACGCGCACCGCCACGGCCGGATAGTCCCGCAGCAGGCGCTTGTACTCGTCCACCGCCAGGCTGAGCGTCGTCGCGTCCGAGAGGGCCTGCGCCGTCGCCGGTTGCCGCGGCATCAACATCGTCGCGCCGCCAAAGACCTCACCCGGCGAGATCACCTCGATGACGATTTCCTTGCCGGGCTCTCCATACTTGACGATTTTGACCTGGCCGTCTTTGACCACCCAGAAGCGCGCCGCCGGGTCGCCCTCGTGAAAGATGAAATCGTCGCGCTTAAACCGGTCTTCGCCGAACCGTGACGCAATGGCCGTCAGGTCAGCGGAGCTCAAATCGCGAAAGAGTGGGATTTGCGCCAGAATCTCAGCCGTGGCAGCCATGAATGCGATCCGACTGGGCCGACAACCTCGACCGGCATTTTGAAAATTGTATCGTCAGGTCCGGCCTGGCACATCTCGGGATCGGTCAGTCGCTTCCGCTTCCCGCGGCGGCCGCTTTTTGCTTCTCGCGCTCTTTCTTGATCCGGTACGCCCGGTCGCCCTTGCTCTCTTTCATGCCCCTGATGATGGCGACCTCCTCCGGCCAATGCTTGTTGAGCGGGTGGTTCGGGTCTTCGGGCAAGTCGGCACCCTCCTCCCAAGCCATCACGGCCAGGATCGCGGTCGCGGCGGCCACCGCCGCGAACACGCGGCGCATGCCCGTCATCGGCCCGCACTGCATCCAGTCGCTCCACAGCACCGTCGAAAGCGCGCTCATGCCCGCGTCCATTCCTTTGAAAGCCTCCGGCCCCCAGTTCTTCAGGCAGTTGGTCCACATGTAGGATGCATTGGCCGGCGCGTTTCCGGCAGGCAGCCCGTACTCTTCTTTCACCATCCGGTTCGCCAGCAGGCAGAACCCGTGCGTGGGCAGATTCATCACCGTCGTGTCCACCAGGACCGATTCAAAGCCCGCGCCCTCCACCGACGCCATCATCTGCTCGAGGCTCTTCATCCGGCCCGAGGGACGCTTGTCCTCCATGTCAAACGGCTGGAGGATGACGCTGCGGATGCCGAGCGAGCGCAGCTCGGCCACCTGCCCCGGAATGTCTGGGTCCCAGGCCGTGATGCTATTGTAGTTGAAGCGCTTTTGAATGCCGAGTTTGGAAATGTAACGCGCGGCGGCGAGGCGCGCTTCCAGCGTCCAGGTGTCAACGCCGAAGGGCAGCTTGTTGCTCACGCTCAGAAAGAACTCGGTGTAAGCGATCATTTCCTCTTCGGTCGGCGCGACCAGCCCCACGAGCACCGGGATGCCGAACTCCACGGAGAGTTTTTCAATTTCCTTCACGCGCTGTGTGTACGCCTCGCGGTCCCACTCCGGCGGCTTGCGCTTTTTGACCAATTTGTCTTTGGTCTGGAACATGTTGAACATCAGCAGCGGCGGCCGTTCGCCCGGCTGCCCGCCGACCTGCGCGCCCCAGATATTGAAGACTTTCTGCGGTGTGTCGAAACGGAAGAGGCCCATGAAATGAATCTCCTGACGGGAAAGTATGGGAACTGAAGGAACTTCGCGAAGCACCCCGTTAGGGGCTGGGAACTGCGGGAACTCCCTGAACCAACTGGGCGGCGTGCGCGAACAGCGCCGGTTCGCCGCCCGTGTGTACGAACACGACGGTCTCATCTTTGCCGATGCGGCCTGAGAGGATCTCGGCGAGCAGCCCGGCCATGCCTTTGCCGGTGTACGTGGGATCGAGAAAGACGCCCTCGGTGCGCGCGACGAGCCGGATGGCCTCGACCCCTTCTGGGGTGGGGATGCCGTACCCCGGCCCGATGAACCCATCCCGAATCATCACATCTTCGGCTCCCAGCGTGATGGCATGTCCAACCAATCGCGCGGCCTCGATCGCTAACTGCCTCACTCGCTCGACGCATTCGGCGACGGGTCGGCTCACGGTGATGCCGAGCACACGATATGGCGCACCATCGATTTTCGATCCGGCGATCAGCCCCGCCTGCGTGCCGCACGCGCCCGTCGCCAGCACGATCCAACACGTCCTGTCCCAAGGGGATGCTTCGCGAAGCGCTGTCGAAGGATCGGGCCGCACATTCATCGCCCGCAGCTGAGTGTCGAGTTCGCGAACGCACTCGACGTATCCAAGCGCGCCGAGCGCCGAGGCGCCTCCGCGCGGGATCACGTAAGGCCGCCGCCCGGCGCGGCGCAACTCCTCGGCAACTTCCTCAATCTTGACATCCACCAGCGACCTATCGGTGGAATCAGTAAATCGTAATTCCGCGCCGAGCAACTCGTCGAGGAGCAGGTTGCCCTGCGTCTCCGCCGGGCGCGAGTCGTGCATCACGGCCACCACGTCCAGCCCGGCCACGCTCGCCGCCGCCGAGGTCGCGCGAATGTGATTCGACTGCGGCCCGGCGCCGGTCACGATGACGTCCGCATTCTGCGCGAGCGCGTCCGCGATGTAAAACTCCAGCCCGCGCACCTTGTTCCCGCCGAAGCCGAAGCCGGTCATGTCGTCGCGCTTGATGAAGAGGCGCGGCCCCTCCCCTGAAGGGGATTTTCGACCGAGCGCGCGAGAGAGGCGCGTGGCCTCGATGAGCGGCGTGGGCAACAGAGCGAGAGGGAAGCGAGGGGGTAGGGGCATCGGTCGAATACGATTATCTCGTCGGTCACGCTTTGAGCGTGCCGTCTTTGGCAACCAGAAATGTGACGCTTCAAGCGTGACCTACGCAAAGGCCATCCATATTCCCCATCCGACCAGCACCAACCCGACGATCCGGCTCACCCATTGCCCCGCCGGAGCGGCTTTCTCCACGAGGACGAAGGCGGCAATAGCCGCCACCCACAGGAGATTCATCGCCCCCGCTACCAACAACAGGCTCATGAGCAGCCAGCAGCAGCCTATGCAGTAAACGCCGTGCTTGAACCCCATGCGAAGCGCGCCCACTGTGCCCTCCCGCCACTTGGTCATGAAAAACCCCTGCGGGGAACGGCAGTGCGCCAGGCAGGCACGCTTGAGCGGTGTCCATTGAAAAATGCCGGCAATGATCAGAAGTACCGCCCCCAGGATCGGGCCGGCGCTGACCATGCCGGTTGTGAGCGAGGCCGCATGCAGGCCCCACTGGGCGAGAGTGGCCACGACGCTGAACCCCATCCACAGCGCCAGATAACCCAGAAGAAACACCGCCGTTGGGCCAAATGCCCCTTGCCATTCGCGGCGCTGCCGGTTGATGGCCGCAAACAACAGGATGGCAGGAGCCGCAGACGGAACCATCATCGCGACCATCATGATCGCCCACATGGCGAACATCAGAACAAGATCCCGGCCGGCCCACGCCTGCCTCTGGGGCATGGTTGACTCCATTCCCATGACCGTGTCCGGCATCCCCCGACTCAAGTAGACGAGGTACAGCCAGGCCAGCGCCGAGACTCCGGCGAGGCCGGACAACACGATCAGCCGATCACGCTTCAGCACTGCCTCAAGCCGCATCCCATCCGTCATCACCGTCCCAATTACTGGCCGCTGTGATACTCAAAGGTCGTCGTCAGCGCGTTCTTATTTGGGTGATCAAACTTCCACTCGCCATGGTCAAACCAGTCTGCCTCTGCCAGCGCCGCCACGCCGGGCACGTTTGGGAGACGGCACAGCGTCGGCCCGGCTTCCGGCTTGAGCACGCCGATGGCCAGCCCCAACTTTCCGAGAATGGAGGTGCGATGCTGCCACCCCTCGAGTTTCATCTCCATCGCTGCACGCTCGACTCGCTCTACTTCCCACAATTTAGCGAATGTCTTCGCGAGATGACCGCCATCGGTCAGCGAAAAGATGCGTTTCAAGGCGTCGAACTGTTCAGGCGTGGCGCGGTCGTCAACGTAATACCAGCATCTCCATTTGGTCTCGCGCATGAAGCCGTCGCAGCGCTGGATCATGATCACGTTCAACCCGTCGAGCGAGACGCCGCCAAACTGCCCCTGCAGGATGTGCCACGCACAGTTGCCTTCGCAAAAGCCATACGTGGGCGGCTTCCCCGAATAACACGGGCAAACCAGGTCACAGTTACACGCTTCGAAATAGAGACCAGAGAGTTTCCACGATACCTGGCCGCTCATTGGATTTCCTCCTTCGAGCGTTCTTCGTGCACTCTCCTCACCACCCGATCCACAAATTCGCGGCACAGGCCCGTATGTCGCCGGTAGTCGAACAGCGCCTCAATCGCATCGGATGAGAGATGCTGGCGGATTTCCGCATTCTCCATAATCGCATCCTTCAGCGGGCGTCCGGCCTCGTACGCTTTCATCGCCGTGTCGTACACGAGCGTGTGCGCGGTCTGCTTCCCGACCTTCTCGGCGAGCGCGAGCATGACGGACTCGGAGAGCACAAAGCCTTTTCCGGCTTCGAGATTGGCGAGCATACGGTCAGGGTGTACGACGAGGTTTGCCGCCAATGTATTCGTCAGCGCGAGGACTTTGGCAGCGGCCATGCACGATTCGGCCAATACGGCCCACTCCACCTTCCACGACCGCCCGTCGCGCTCGTGATCGTGCACCTGGCTCTCGGCGATCAGCGCGGCGTTGTGGCGGATGACGCGCGCCAGCGTCCCCAGATGCTCGGCGATCTCCGGGTTGCGCTTGTGCGGCATGGTGATGCTGCCCACCGTCCCCGGCACAAACCCCTCGGTCACCTCGCCGATTTCGGGCCGCTGCAAGTTGTAGACCTCGTGCCCGATCTTGTCCGCGGTGCCGGAGATGAGCGTGAGCAGTTGGAACCACTCGACGACGACATCCCGCGCCGTGTTCCACACGATGTCCGGCGGGCGGAGGCCGAGGCGCGCGAAGAACTTTTCCTGCAACTCCATCCCGCGCGGGCCGAGCGACGACAGGCTCCCCACCCCGCCCGCAAGTTGCCCCACCCCCAGCCGCGTTTTGATCTCTCTCAACCTTTGAAGGTGCCGCCCGGCTTCACTCGCCCACACCGCCGCTTTGAACCCGAAGGTGATGGGCAGCCCCGGCTGGCCGTGCGTGCGCCCGGCCATCACCGTGTCCCGGTGCGCCTCTGCCAGTTTCAGCAGATTAGCCTCAATGGCGCGCAATTCGCGATATGCTATCTGCCATACGCGATTCAGCGCCATCATCATCCACGTGTCGGTGAGGTCCTGCACGGTCGCGCCGTAATACACCCACTCGCCCGCGTTCCCGGCGCAGCGGCGCTGCACGGCCTTGATGAGTCCGAGCGTGGAATGGTTCGTCGCCTCGAAGCCTTGGCGCACCTCTTCGAAAAACTCGGCGTCGAGCGGCAGGGTGCGGCAGGCGCGGGCGACTTCGCGCGCCGCGTCCGCCGGGATCAGCCCGACCTCGGCCTGCGCCTCCGCCAGCGCGGCCAGAATCTCAAGCCACGCGCGCGTGCGCGGCTCGTCGTCGAAGAGCGCGCGGGTCGCCTCTGTGCCCCACGAATTGCGATAAATGAGGGAGTCGGAGATGTGGACAGGCATGGCGGCTTATCGCTTATGGCGTATCGCATATCGCATGTCACAAGCCGCACAGGGCGATAAGCGATACGCGATACGCTACCCACGCCAACGGCGGCGGGGGTTGGGCGGTCGGGGCAGGTCTTTGAACAATTCGTCGGCGATCTCATCCAGTGATTTCGGCTCGCCGGAGCGTTGCGCCTGCGGCCCACCGGTTTCGTCGTGTGCGGGCGCTTCAGGACGCGGAGAGAGGGCGGCTTTCAGCGAGGTCGCCGTCATGAGTAAAAATGATTCGGCGGCGTCAAGCCGGATGTGAGTCGCCTCGCGCCAGCGCATATGGTCGGCCAGCGCCGCACGGCATTCGGCGATCATCTTCGCCACCGGGGCCTCTGCCGCGCCGCCGGGGCCGGTGCGCGCCGCGACGATACGGGCCGGGTCGAGCGCCTCGGCGATTATTTCGGGTGTGAGGGATTGTAGAGACGCGGCATGCCGCGTCTCTGCTGCGGCGGCACGCATGCGGTCCGTCGTGAGGGTGGTCTCACCCGATTCGAGGGCGGCGCGCACGGCGCGGCCCACGAGGTCGTGCGCGGTTTTGTAATCAATGCCGTAGGGGCGTTCAATTGAACGCCCGTACGTGAGCATGATGACTTCGGCGAGGTCGGTTGCGCCGATGAAGTTCTCGGACGCGCGGCGGGCGGCGAGGTCGGCGTTCACGGCTAAGCCGCGCAGAATATCGGCCATCAACCGCACCGCGCCGGTCGCGCGGTCGAGCGCGCGGGGGATGTCGCCATAGGCGAAGATGCGGTTGTCAATCTGCCCGGAGGGCGTCTTGCCCACCGCCGCCATCGCCGCGAGGTTGCCGATTGATTCGCCGCAAACCCCGCGCACGTAGGCGAGCGAATACGGGTTCTTCTTCTGCGGCATGATCACGCTCGTGCGCGTGTGGCGGTCGGCGAGTTCCACGAGGCCGAACTCGGCGGTCGAGAAGATTTGTAGATCCTCTGCGAGGCGGTCAAGGGTAATTATTGAAGTGGTAATTAGGGCGGCGATTTCAATCGGGCCATCAGCCTGCCACATCGCGTCGCGCGTGTGCGGGACGAGGCCGTCGAAGCCGAGGAGTTCTGCGAGGCGCGCGCGGTCGAGCGGGAGGCGGCTGCCGTTGACGCTGCCCGATCCCGCCGGGCTGAGGTTAGTGCGCCCGAACGCGGCGCGCGTCCGGTCGAGGTCGCGCAGCATCGGGTACACAAACGTCAGCAAGTAATGGCCGAAAGTGGTGGGCTGGGCCGGTTGCAGGTAGGTGTAATCGGGGAAGAGAGTGGAGCGATGTTTTTCGGCCAGGTCGAGGGCGGCGGCAACACAATCGCCGAGGGCGGCGGCGAGCGCGAGCAGGCGTGTGCGGACGGCGATGAGGTAGCCGATGGTCGTAGCCTCGCGGCGCGCGCGGCCCGCCGAGAGCCACCCGACCGCCCGGGTGAGCATCCTCAGATAGGCTTCGCGATTCGAGTAGAGGTCGCCGCGCGCGGGGTCGAGGGCAAAGTCGAGCGGGGGCGCGGGATGCATCTCGAGCAGCGCGGCGATCAATTCGCCGCCCGCCTCGGGCGGGATGACGTTCGCCTCCATCAGCCCGACGACGTGCGCAATGTCGGCGAGGCTCATCCCTTCATAGAGGATCACCACGTCGCCAGTCTCACGGGCATAAGCGGTGTGGACGAGGTCGTCGGCGGGAGGCTCAGAGAGGCGCATGGACGGCAGATAGCAAATAGCAGATGGCCGATGGCAAATGGCTTATAGCAGACAGCGTGACGCGAAGGTGTTTGCCATACGCGATCTGCCACGCGAAGCGGCCATCGGCTAACTCACGCTTCGGGCACTGGGCGATGCAACATCCGCGAAATGCGCTCGGCCAGCGACAGGCCCTCTTCCCTTTCCATTTTCTCGACCAGGGGCTGAAGGGTCTCGAAGCGTAGGCCGGCGCGTAGGGCCTCGGTCGCCAGCACCTCACGCGGCTGAATGTTGCCGAGGCCCACATCGGGGCCGAAGCGCAGGATCAGGTATTCCTGTTGGTTCTTGAGCGGGGCTTCCCAGATCAACTGGCCAAGATGGCTGTTGAGCGCGTTGACGATCGTGTTCACGTCGGCCTCGTGCACATCCCCCTCCTTGCCATACACCCCCACGCCCTTGCCCGATTCGCGCGCTTCGACGATGACCCACGCGGCGCCATCTTCGAAATCGGCCAGCGCCTGCTCGGCCATTTTTTCCGCCGTGGGCTGCTCACGCGGGTCTTTCTTGCCGACCTCCGAGACGACGGTGAGGCCGAAATCGAGCGCGAAACGGATCAGGTCACGGCGGATGTCCGGCGGGAGGTGGATGGTGCCATCCGAGATTTCGACGCCGTTGAATCCCAGTTCACGCGCCCGCCGGATGAACTCGGGATACACCCCCTTCAGGACGGAGTATTCGGTCAAGGTGCCGCCGGGGTAGACCAGGAGGCCCTGGTCGCGCCCCAGCGCGATCTTCTTGCGCAACACGTCCTCGTCGAGCAGGGCCGAAGTGCCGAATGAGAGTTTCCAGTGATCGACGAAATCGCCCGTCAATGCCAGCAGATCGGCCATGTTGGTGAGGCCCTGACATTTGTCAATGACCATTGTAGGGCCGACCGTGCGCGGTTTGCGGCTGCGCTCGTCGAGATGTGTGAACACCTCCGACCAGGCTTTCATATTCAGTCTCCAGATGACAGTAGTCAGTAGCCAGATAATTAGGCCGGCCGAGCTGCCTTTTCCCAGCCCAATGATTTCATGAGGCCGACAATCATGGCAGCGATTTCGAAAGCTTCAGCCAACAGTATGTCGGTGCGTTCAGGTGATGACTGACGACTGGCTACTGACGACTGGCTACTAATCTCTTCAGCGCCTCTTCCACCATCTTCAAATCCGCGCCCCACGGCACGATCGCGACCGGGCCATCCTCCTCAATGTGATATTCGAGCAGGCAGCACTTGAGCAGGGTCGGCTCAGCGCGGCTCCCGGCCAGCCTGCGCGGGCACATCTCGATGCGCGGCGGCTCGTCGCCGTAGTAATGGCGATGGAATTGCAGGCTGCGCTCACAGCCGACCATCGTCCAGTCGTGGCGCGCGGGGCGCTCGTCTAGAAAATACACCGGGGCGGCGAATCTGTCCAATCCGCCTGAGCGGCACGGGGCGAGGAACGCGGGCGGAGCGTGTCCCGCGGCGAGGTCGTTCAGATCAATGCGCTCGAGTTCGAGGCGGATCGGCGGGAGGTCGGCATAACCGAGGACGTGCTGGGCGAGGCCGAAGAGCTTGGGCGGCTCGGGCGGCGCGACCTCGACCACGCGGATGACGAGCGGGTCGGGTTGATGGATGAAGTTGACGTGCTCGTACTTGCCCCGCACGACCAGTGTGCCCTCCGGCCCAATGCCGAGATCGCGCGCTTTGGCCGCCAGGGCCGACGGATTCGCCGGATCGGTATCGGGCGCGTCGGCGAACACACACGCGTCCGGCAGCGCCAGCACCTCCACCGAGTCAATCGGGCTGAAGAGGCTCTCGCGGTCGGGCGCGGTGATCGCGACGACAGCCGTTTGCGACTCTTTGCGGAGGACGACGAAGTCCGTGCGGCGATACGCCTCGCGGCCCAGCAGGTGCGCGCGGATCGCGGCCTCGCTCATCTCCCCTGTGTACGGCTGGACGCTGACGCGGCGATAGGGGAGCGGCACGAGATTCTTCATGGATGTCCGTTGCTGGAAGGCTTCGCTGGTGTGGGCGCGCTCACGCCCGCCGCGGCGTCTTCGGCGCGGGCCAGCACGTACAGGAGGGCTGAGAGGCGGTTGAGGTAGGCGATGATGTTGGGATTGTGCAGCGGCCTTTCGGCGTGAAGTTGGGTGACGTTCCGCTCGGCGCGGCGGACGATGGTGCGGGCGAGATGCAGGGCCGCGCCCGCCGCGCTGTCGCCGGGCACGACGAACCCCTGTCCCAGCGGATGGCGATGGATCAGCGTTTGGAAATGCCCATCCAGCCAGTTCACGCGCTCGTCCGTGATGTGGGAGGCCGGGCGCGCATCCTCCGACTCGGCGGCGAGTTCGGACATCATCCAACACAGGTCGCGCTGGAGGTCGAGGATCAGCGCTTTGGCCTCGGCGGAGGTCTCCACGGCGCGCGCCAAACCGAGCGCGGAGGAGGCCTCGTCGAGCGAGCCGAGGACCTCGAAGCGCTGGTCGTGCTTGGGCACTTCCCGCTTGTCGAGCAAATCGGAGTAGCCGAGGTCACCGCGCCACATGTGCGTATTAATCAACTCGGCGCGAGGATGCCGTCCTCGCCCCACTCTTTCGTCTTGCGCTCGGTCTTGAACTGGTCGCCGAGGTCGCGCAGGACGCCGATCATGTTCAGGGCCTCCTGCAGGGCATTGGGCGCGTCTTTGCCGGTGCCATCCGCGCCCCACTTGTGGGCAATGTCTTCGTTGATAGGCGCGCCGCCGATCATGATTTTGGCCCTCGGGTTCTTGGCGCGCACTTTCTCGATGACCACCGGCATGCCGATCATCGTCGTCGTCATCATCGCGCTCATGCAGATGATGTCGGAGTCGGTCTCCATGTACTTCTCGACGAAGTTGTCGAGCGGCACGTCGCGGCCCAGGTCGTGGACGGTGAACCCGGCGACCTCGAACATCATTTTGACGAGGTTCTTGCCGATGTCGTGGATGTCGCCTTCTACGGTACCGATGACGACGCTGCCCTTGACCATCTTGTCGGGGTCGAGTTTGATGTGGGGCCGCAGGATGTTCAGCCCGCCATAGAGGGCGTCGGCGCACATCAGAACTTCGGGCACGAAATACTCGCCGCTGGCAAAGTATTTGCCGACCACGTCCATCCCGGCGGCGAGGCCGTCCATCACGGCCTTGTAGGCGTCCATATCTCTTTCCAACGCCTCGTTCGCCGCACTGACGACGGCTTCCTCGTCATACTCGACCACGCCGTTCTTGAGGCGCTCGAGGATGTCGGCCTGTTGTTCCGGGGTTGCTGTCATGTCTGCCTCCGTGGACCGCAGGGGCGATCAATTGATCGCCCCTACTGTGAATTTAGTCCATACTTCTTCATCGCGCCCATCATGGCGTGCATGTTCTCGACAGGCACCTGCGGCCAGATGTCGCAGCCAGGCCACACCGCGTCCGCGCCTGCTTCAATGGACTGCTTGATGAGGGCTTCCACCTGCTCCGGCGTGCCCTCGCAAAACGGCTCGCCGAACGCCTTGTAGTTGCCCAGCAGAACGACGTTGGGCAGTTTGGCGCGCGACTCGGGCAAGCGGTTCATCTGGTCAATGCTCAGCGCGTTCGCGCCGGACTGCGCCATCATCTCGATGATCGGGTTCGTGTCGCCGCAGATGTGCAGGACGGTCGGCACGGACGTAATGCGCCCGAACAGCGCCTGCAGGTTGGGCAGCACCAGCGACTTGAACATGCGCGGGCTGAGGATGCTGGCGGTCGCGCCCATCTCGCGCACCGTGATGAAATCGGCCCCGGCCTCGACGTACAGGTTGATCACGTCGGTGAGGTACTCTACCATGAATTGCAGGTGCCGGGTGACCACGTCGGGCTTCTTGGCCGCCATCTTCAGCAGGATTTCCAGATCCATCACCTGCCCGAGCTCGGTGAACGGCCCCAGCGTCCACGAGCCGATGGCGACCTTGTCCCCGAGTTCGCGCTTGAGGCGGCGCAGCGCCTCCAGCACCACGGGGATGCGGCCCGTCTTCGCGATGTCCGCCGGCTTCTTGAATTGGTATTCGGTGATCTGGCGCTCGACCTCTTTCATCGTGTAGGTCTTGGCGTCGGCCTCGCTCAGGCCGCCGGGGGCGGCCACGGCGGCGCGGTCAATGATTTTGCGCGTCATCGTAGGATAGATGATCTGGCCGAGGTCGGCCTTCTCGTAATACTTCACCGTCGCGCCGAGCGACTCGGCGACCACCCCCATGTCGAAGGGCACCACGGCGCTTTCCACGCCGAAGAGGCGATAGGTGCTGGCAGCGGCCTCGGCCATCTTGCGCCCATCCACGTGAATCTCGTTGAAGCGGTAGCCGAGCTCCTGAATGCCGGTCAGCGTGATGGACCCCATCCCCGAAAAGTTTGGGACGTGGTCGGCCTTCTGACCGCGCAGGACTTTGAGAACGGCGTCTTTGGGGGTGTCGGGCATGGTGAAGGTCTCCTATGATTGACAGAGCTTTGGCAGCGTTACTCAGAGTGAACGAACCTGCCCCGGATGTCAGGCGCTTCCGCGATCACCTTGCGCATCTCTTCCGCCGGGATCGCCAGCAATTTCGTGTTCAACGCCGCGGCTTTGGCCGTGACAACGTGCGGACGACTGAGGGCGACGGCCTCCCCGTTCAACGCCGCGCCATCTTTGATCTCCGCCGTCTGCGGGTTGTGGCCGTCCGGATTGAAGGTCAGCGTGACCGCCCCCTCTTTGACGATGTAGAGCGTCGCCGGTTCCGTGCCTTCGGCGAAAATCACCTGGTTCTTCTTGAACCGCACCTCGTCGGTGACGCTCGCCAGGCGGCGCAGGGTCGCGTCGGGCAGACCGGCGAAGAGGGGGTTGGTTCGCAACAGCCGCTGGGCGCGCTCGCGCGTCGCCTTGTCGAGCATCTTCTGCAGGTGCGGGAACGAGTCCGACATGTGCGGGAAGTGCATCGCCGCCGCAAACTGTTTTTCAAAATCCGGCTCGACGGTCAGTTCGACGTATTCGATCTGGCGGGCAACCTCGTCGGCTTCAGCGCGCTTGTCCACGTTGAGCAGCGCCATGCGCGCGCCGTCGCCCGCCGCGTTGCCCACCGCGAACACGCCGTGCAGTTCGCAATCGGGATACAGGCCCATCGCCATCGCCTTCACCTTGTCAATGAAACTCCCGAAAGCCCCCGCCAGCACGACCTTGTCCAGCTTCTGCACGCCCAGCCGCCGCATCATGATCTTGGCCGCCGAGTACATCGCGGACTTGGCAAGTTGCAGGGCGCGCATGTCGGCGTTATTAAAAGTGATGTCGCGCCCGATGGCAGTCTGGTTGGCCCACGCGAGGACGAATTCGATTCCGCCCGGCCCCTCGCGCAGGCGCGGCGAGTGGGTTTCCCTCGAAAAGCGCCCGGTCGCGTCGACCACCCCGGCGCGGTACATCTCCCAGCCGAGGTCAATCATCGCCGAGCCGCACAGCCCGCGCGCTTTGATCTCCTCCGGCGGCATTTCGTCCGACCACTTGTCCTGCCCGATCGTTCTGAAGCGCACGTCCCACGTCACCGGGTCAATGTCCACCTTCTCGATCGCGCCCACCGCCGCGCGCATGCCAAACTGAATCTGCGCGCCCTCGAACGCCGGGCCGGTGGGGACGGAGGCCGAGATGAGTTTGTGGCGGTTGCCCAGCACCATCTCGCCGTTCGTGCCGATGTCAATCACCAGCATGATGTCGTCCTGGTTATACGGCTCCTCGGCGATGACGCAGGCCACGTTGTCCGCGCCGACGAACCCGGCCTCGTTGGGCAGGACGTGCACGTT
>Ga0209109_10000696_pt1 | contig 18318 bp, 21 predicted proteins | sample Rifsed10ft2_FD_184004 | JGI IMG/M metagenome (GOLD analysis project Ga0209109, IMG submission 184004) | Soil microbial communities from Rifle, Colorado, USA - sediment 10ft 2 (version 2) | ecosystem: Environmental > Terrestrial > Deep subsurface > Rock core/Sediment | place: Rifle, Colorado... | reverse complement strand
TCCCCGTGCTCGCGCAACGCGCGGCCTCGGAAGGCCCTCGTTGGACGCGCGCAGTTGGGATCATCCCAGCCACCCCTTAAAAAGTGATAGCTCGCTGCGGCCTTGCTTGGGACAAGGCGCGTCTCGGCGCGCCAGGGCTGGGCGGGTGAGAAGTCTGGTCTTTTTGAGCATTCTGCGGGGGACTAATCTTGTTCTAAACGTGTGACCACTGAAGTTCTGCTGTGCCGAAATGGTTTTCAGCAGTCTGATAGAAGCTGGTAAGGGGATAAGGGGTAGAGGCAAGGGGTAACGGGGTAAGGGATAGATGATGATTTTGGTTCGGATAATACCGACAGTATTTGCGCTGAGTATATGGAGTGCAGGCGGGATGCTGGGGGCTGCCACTCAGGCACCCTCAGCGGTCCCGCCATCTCCGCAGCAAGCCCCAGGCCATGGGGAAAGTCAGCCTCAATACGATCCCTTCGGTCAGCAGGCCGCGAGCATTCAGGCACTCACGTCTGTCGGGAGCGACCTGGTCTATGCCGGCTCCTTTGGCCTTGGCCTATTTCGCAGCGAGGATCGTGGCGCCATCTGGACGAAATCGGGCCAGGGTGTGACCGATCCGTTTATTCTGACGCTCACTACGGGAAAAGACGGTGCGATCTATGTCGGAACCTTCCGTGGTGGGGTCTTTCGTTCGCGCGATCGAGGGAAGAGCTGGCATGCGATCAACAGCGGTTTCAAGCACCTGGAAATCAAAGCCCTTCTTGCCGTGGGTGAGGGGGTGTATGCAGGAACGGCCGACGGGGTCTATCGACTTTCCTCCGACGACCGCTGGTCGGTGGTGACCTCCGGTCTCGACGATATCCTGGTCCATGCGTTGGCCCTCTCGTCCGACGGGACACTGTTTGCCGGAACCTCAGGAAAAGGCATCGTGCGATTTAAACCTCGATCGACCGGCTGGGTGCGTCAGCAACAAGGACTCAAAGATCATGAAGGTATGACGGAGAACTTTATTCGCGTGTTGACGATCGATCCAGAGGGTGGCATTTATGCCGGCACGTTCGACGGAGGCGTCTTTTGCAGTGCTGATGGAGGCATAACCTGGCGGCCCATCAGCCGGGCGCTTCCGAACGATTCGATTCGCGGGATTCTGTTCAACAGCCGGGGGCTTTTTGTGGCGACGGGGCACGGCATTTTCAAAACGACTGACAAGGGGCGTCAGTGGGTGCCGCTCAATAAGGGGTTGAGGAGTATGGCCATCCAAGTCTTAATCGAGTCCGGCGCCGGAGTGCTGTATGTTGGTACAAGCGACGGGGCGTTTCGAAGTGACGACGACGGACGGTCGTGGAATCCCATTAATCAGGGTCTTGAGGGAGAGGCGGCCCCGTCACCCTTCCGTTTTCGCTAACCAAGAAAGGGTAGAGCACGATGTCAGAGCCGACAGAGAACACACGAGCCACCATTTTCATCAGCAGCAAGGGGACCCATCTGGGCGAGATTGTGTTGCGATTGTTCCATGATGTAGCGCCAGGTCATGTGAAGAACTTCACGAAGTTGGCCCAAGAAGGTTTCTATAATGGCACGACCTTTCATCGGGTCATTCCCGGTTTCATGATCCAGGGCGGCGATCCCAACAGCAAGAACCCTGACCGCGCATCGCACGGCATGGGGGGGCCGGGACACAGGGTTAAGGCCGAGTTCAACAGTAAACCACACAAGCGCGGGGTACTATCCATGGCGCGTTCGAACGACCCGGACAGCGCCGGCTCCCAATTCTTCATCTGCGTCGCAGATGCGAATTTTCTCGATTGGCAGTACACGGCATTCGGTGAAGTGGTCAGCGGAATGGACGTGGCGGACGAGGTGGTAAACATGAAGCGGGACGGCCGTGACAATCCCCTCGAACGAGTCGAGATGACGGTCACGATCACGGACTAGCGTGAGGGGTTAGGGGTAAGGCGTGAGGGGTTTAGACCGAAGAGAATATGGACTGCCTGATTCAGTGTGGGAGGCCTTCAGGGCGATCGCCTCGCGCCTCGCGCCTTACGCCTTACTGTTATTCGCAGGCTGCGCCATTCCTATGGTGCCCTATCGTGCGGTCTATGAAGATCCGGTGAACTTTGTTCGATTGGAAGTGGATTATTCCGTCCTGCCGGAGTGGCCTCCCAGCGCGCATGCGCATCCGAAGGCGATGCGCGCCGAGGACGTTGCTCGTATCCTCGGCGGCATCTCGGTCAAAGAAGATCGGATCTGGTTACAGAAATGGCTGCAGGGCGAGGCGCCGCTGATGCCGGCGTTTCGGCCTGAGGAAATCGCGCTCTTATCTCAGCAGATCGCAGAGGCCTTCGCCCTGGCCCGCCCGGACGAACGCGTGACGTTTTATCTCAGTCAACCACAAACATCCGTCAAGCGCATCATCACCTCGGGCGGCATCTATCTCCACGGCACAGAACTGCATTTCATTTTGGGGAATTGGCAGGTCCCCTACGGTATTCCAACCTATGGCATGATCTACGATCGGCGCTATCCCATGCGACCGACGGCCGCCAAAGGATTTTACTTGTTCTTCGATCCAGGTGAGGCGACTATCGCACAGCAGCACAGCCTTTGGGATACACTGCTGGCCAACACCAATGACGAACTCGTGATCGATCTTACGAAAACCGTCTCTGGACCTATCGCTTCTCTAGCAGGACGCTGAAAAAGTCCGCCAGCGTAAGAAGACCGTTATTTGGTTTATTTGGTTTGTCTCGTTTGCTTGGTTGAACCAGACAGACCAGATGAACCAGATAAACAAAACAAACCAGTTTGAGCATCCTGCCAGTCCCGCTTGTCGTGCCCATCACTCGCATGCGGACGTTCCCTTCATCCTGCCGATTGTTGAACGGGAAAAGCGGAGATTTCCCTGTCAAGACACAGACTTAGTAGATTTGACTCGGGGGATTCGGTAAGATGCCATACGCGTGGCAATGATGCAGTTTACCCACCGAGCGTAATCGATCCAGGGAGCAGTAGTGGCCCGAACTCGTGTTGTTGTCGCCTTGATTGTCATTCTGCTGATCGGCGGTGGAGCCTTTTTCATTTTCTCTTCCTACCTGACCGGCAACGATTATCTCAAAAATTTCTTCCTCCAGCAGCTGGAGCAGAGTATCGGACGCAAGATCGACGTTCATCGCATCAAGCTGGTCTTGTTCCCTCGCATTCGATTGGAACTGACGCAAGTAGCGATTCATGATCGGAATTCCGATGACATCTTGTTATCGGCCAAGAAGCTGGACTTGGTCTTGCGGCTGCTCCCCCTGTTTCGCAAACAGGTGGTAGGGAAGCGGCTGCTTATCGAAGAGCCGACCTTAACGCTTCGTCGCGATCGCAGCGGGCACTGGAATCTCCTCGATCAGGTCGTCCAGGGGGGCTCAGCTGATCACGATGCCATGCAGACGATCAGCCAGATCTTCCGCATTCGTGAAGCAACGTTGGTGAATGGGAAGCTGATCATCATCGACGACGCACGGCCTGATGGGACTCGATTGATGACGTGGGAGTCGGTGGAGGCGGCACTCGTCATCCGAGCGGAGCGGGGACAGGCGGATCTGCAGGTCTCTACCGGTCAAGTGGGCGACAAGGGCCTGTCTGCCATCTCCCTGGCCGGAACGATCAGCACTGCCCAGCGGCAGACGTTGGTGATCGACGATGCCTCTGGTTCATCGAGCACATTCCAATTCGACGGCACACTTGAAGCGGCCAATCTCAATCTTCGAGAGGTGGCGGATTTCTTCGGGCCACGCCCGCTTCCGGAGCAGTTGCAGGGCACCCTGAATGTGCACAGTCACGTTCGGGCTGTGCCTGGCGTAGCGGGCTATGATGTGGTGTTGTCCGATCTGTCCGCAAATCTCGAGCAGCTGCGCCTTGCAGGCCAAGCGAGCCTCTCCGGTCTGCTGACGCCTCAGCCCACGTTTGCGTTCACCTTTGCGGCACCCCCGATCCAATTGAGCCAGTTCTTCTCGACCGTGCCGGCCGCGTGGCTGCATCCGCAGCTGCCGGTGGTGATCAAGGACCGGGAGATCGACGGGATAGTGGAGATTGTCTCGGCCACCGTCACGGGATCGGCAGCGGCAGGGCCGCAGTTGTCGATGACTGGTGAATTCCGCGTGAAGCAGGGGCAAGCTCTGATCGGAGACCGTCGTGTCCCTGCCAAGGACTTGGCGGCGGTGGTATTGGTCGAAACGGGTCGTCTCAGGGTGTCGAATCTGAGTGGGCTCTATGGCACGATCCATATGAATGAGAGCAAGGCGCTCGTCTCATTTTTGGAGGCGGGGCCCTGGCTTGAGATGGACATTACCGGGGCGATGGCCGCCGCAGACCTGTTGCAGTTTCTCTCGAAGACCGTCAAGTCGGAACAGCTGTCGCGTCTGTTGGCAGCCACGCATGATGTCGAAGGCAATGCCGCTCCCACGTTTCGTATGGTCGGCTCGCTCAATCAGCCCGGTGGCGTCACCTTTGCCGGGGGAGAGATTACCGTTCAGCGTGTCAGTTTGACCCATCCATCGTTGCCCGAACGGCTAACGGAGTTGCAAGGCCGGTTCGTGCTGTCGGATGGCGGGACTCTGTTCGATCAGGTGACAGGAAATTTTGGCGATCTGGCCTTGCAGGTCAGCGGGGGCATCACGGGGGGCAGTGGCAGTACCTTTCAAGATTTTCTGATTCGGATCATGGGCGATGCGGACCATATGGCCAAGTTGCTGCCCTCGAAAGCCATTTCAGCCGGGGTGATCGAGGGCGTGGTCAACGGTGCCGTGGTCTTGACCGGGCCGACCGTGTCGCCGCACATACGGGGTGAGGTCGTCCTGACCGAATCGAAAGTGACGCTTCCAGGTCTGGTCGAGAAACCGATCGGCGCCCAGGTGACGGTGGAATTCGAGGGGGTGATCCCACAGGGCTCCGGGCTCTTGCTCGATCGGCTCGAGCTGATCGTGCCGCCGATCCGACTGCCGGTCAAAGGCAAGATTCAGCTGGGTAAACGATTCTCCATCGACGCAGCGCTTTCGACCGGCACGATCTTATTGTCCCGCGTTCCAGAATGGATTGCGAAAGGAGGGTTTGAGGCGGGGAGTATCGAATTGTCGCTCGACATGAAGGGGAAGGATCTCGATTGGAAAGCCTGGAGGACCACCGGGTGGCTCGCGTTGACCAACGGTCTGATGAACGCCAAGGGGGCCGAGGGACCGATCCAGGATTTGCATCTGCGGGTCCACTTCGTGAAGAACGGTGCGGAAATCAAACGGTTGTCGTTCCGCCTGCTCGACAGCGACGTCTCGCTGGAAGGTACGATCCGCAACTGGGCGGCGAAACCCACGATTACCGCCAAGATCGAGTCCAATCAGATGGATCTCGACCTCCTCATCCCGAAAGGTGCGCGGTCACCCATTCGAGAATTTCTGGAAACTCTCGCAGCCACCAGCAAGGTCAATGCAACCGCGTCGATGGCGCGCGGCCACTATAAACATCTCAAATTTGGAAGCCTCTCCGCCCGTATCATGATTCAAGACGGCGTGCTCGATGTGGATCGTGTGTCCGGCCAATCGACCAGTGGGGAAGTGGCCGGACGTATTGTGGTGCAATTGCCGCGCAATGAGCCAGCCGACGCTGAGCTCTCGGTTCGGGCGACGGGTTTGTTGGTGGAAGATGTGCTGAAACTTTTTGGCTCGAAAGCGGGAATGGCTACGGGCGAAGCTCGAGTAACGGGGACGATCCGCGGCCATGGAAAGAATCCGCACGGGCTGTACCCCACGTTGAACGGTAAGGTGGATATCCTGGTTGAGAACGGACGTATCTTTAAATCGCAGGGACGGGCGGTCTGGAAAATCATCAGCATTTTGAATCTCCCGGCCGTGCTCCAAGGGAAAGTGGATTTGGAGAAAGACGGGTTGCCCTATAACAAGATTTCTGCGACGGTTCTCGTGCGGAACGGACTCTTTGAGACCGAGAACTTGATCATCGATAGCCCGATCGTCAAGATTACCGCTGCCGGCAACTATGATCTGCCGACGGATCAAATCGACATGGTCTGGGCCGTCAGCCCGTTCGGATCGTATTCGCAATTCCTGAAAACAATTCCACTCTTCGGGCGGCTCTTTGCCGGTGATCGCAAAGGCATTGCCACTGCGCTGTTCTCCGTCAAAGGGTCAATAGAGGATCCGGAGGTGACGTACCTGCCGATGAAGTCGTTCGCCACCGGCGTGACAGGCCTGGCGCAACTTGCCTTCGACATCTTGAAGAATACGGTCATGCTGCCGATTGATTTAATGACGCCTGAAGAGGATCAAAGTGCCGGCAAGGAATCGATTCCTGCGCCTGAACCAGCGCCTGAACCGGTTCCATCCGCGCCTTGACCGACCTCCCCCCCCGTGCTAGATTCCGAGAACCATTCACTATGCCGCCATCCACTCCGCAATCTCAACGTGCCACGGTCTTCATCGCTGCCAGCGAGGCCGACGCCAATTTATATTACGCGACAAAATTTATTGCGCCGGACCCCTTTATCTATTTGGAGATTAAAGGGGAGCGGATTCTGGTGATGAGCGATCTCGAAATGGATCGGGCGAAGAGCCAGTCGTCCGTCGATCAGGTGCTCTCGTATTCTAAGGTTGAAGGGCGAGCAAAGACGCAAGGCATCGCCGAGCCAGGCACGGTCGAGGTCGTCCATATTCTTCTGCGGGAAGCCGGCATTACTCAGATCCTGGTTCCCGCGAATTTCCCCTTCGCTCATGCCGTCAAATTCCAGTCCTTGGGATATCAGCTGCATCCGAAGCGAGATCCGTTCTATGAACAGCGTGAGGTGAAGACCGCCGAAGAAGTCCGCTTTATCGAAGCGGCCCAGCGCGCGACCGAACAGGCGGTCGCGGCAGCCCACGATCTGCTGCGTCAGGCCTCGATCAAGCAGGATCAACTGTGGTTCGATGGGGTACCGTTGACGACTGAACGAGTGAAGAAGCTGATCAATGTGACATTGATGGAGTCCGATTGTGTTGCCCAGCATACTATCGTTGCCGGGGGAGAGCAGGCTTGCGATCCCCACAACGAAGGCAGTGGGCCGTTACCGGCTCACCGCAGCATTATCTTCGACGTGTTTCCTCGTTCCGCCGGCAACCGATATTTCGCCGACATGTCCAGGACTGTGGTACGCGGGACCCCAAGTCCCGAGCTGAAGCGGCTGTACCAAACAGTCTTGGACGCACAGGAAGAGGCCATCACGAAAATCAAAGACGGGGCGGACGGAAAAAGAATTCATCAAGGCATCTGCACCAGGTTTGAAAAAGCCGGGTATAAGACCGGCCTCGTCAATGGACGGATGCAGGGCTATTTCCACGGTACCGGCCATGGGGTGGGTCTCGATATCCACGAAGCGCCTCGCATCAGCCGCACCGGGTCGCTGCTCCAAGAAGGCCATGTTGTCACGGTCGAGCCGGGCCTCTACTATCCTGGTCTCGGTGCCGTGCGCATCGAAGATATGGTGCTCGTCACAAAAAACGGCTGCCGCAATCTGACGAATTTTCCCAAGACCTTCGAGTTGGGCTGAACAAGATGTTTGGCGTAAGGGGCAAGAAGTCTCTCCACATTTTACGCTTTACGTTTCCGCCTCACGTCCTATATGCGCCTGACCTTCACAATTCAACGATTCAATCCTGAAGTCGATGCCTCACCCTATCCCCAAGATATCCGGCTTGACGTCGGGCGCGGGATGACCGTCCTCGATGCGCTCATTCGCATCAAGCAAGAGTGCGACGGCAGCCTGGCAGTCCGCTATTCCTGCCGCTCCGCTATCTGCGGGTCTTGTGCGATGACGATCAACGGCAGCGAGAAACTGGCCTGCCGTACCTCCCTCCGCAAAGAACTTGAGCGACACGGGCACATCACGGTCGCGCCGCTCCGCAACTTACCGGTAATCAAAGACCTGGTTGTGGATATGGCGTCGTTCTGGGAGAAGATTCGCGATGTGCATCCCTGGCTGGTGTCGGAGGCTCGCCCTGCGCAGGTGGGCGTAGCTGCACAGACAGGGGTGCGGGACCAGGCCACGCCGCAGTTTCACAATGTGGATGCCTGCATCATGTGCGGCGCCTGCGTCGCGGCTTGTACGGTGCATGAAGTCTCGAAGGGGTTTGCCGGCCCTGCAGCCTTGGCGAAGGCCGATCGCTTCCTTTCCGACCCACGAGATTCCCCTTCGGCGACCAGCGCCAGACTTTCGGCTCTTCAAGACGAGGATGGGATCTGGGACTGCACCCGCTGCAACTTCTGCGTGGAGGTCTGTCCGAAAGATGTCAAACCGATGGAGGCGATCGTCCGGTTGCGGCGGGCCTCGCTCGAGCGTGGATTTACGACGACCGGCGGCGCGCGTCACATTCTCGGCTTTACCGATCTGGTCGAACAGCAAGGGCGTTTGAACGAAGCGATCATGCCGCTGAAAGTGGTGGGGTTCGCACCACGTGGCCTCTTGCGTATCCTGCCCCTGGGCCTCAAGATGTTGCTCAAAGGAAAAATCCCCAATCCCCTCGGACATGCGATTCCTGGGCTCAGCCAGCTCCAGGCCCTCTTACGACGAGTGCGACGTGCTTCACCTCCAGCCTGATGCCCATGGCCTGGACCTTTCGCTTTCTTGAAGAGATTGCCCTGGCCGATATCGCCTTCGAAGCCGAGGGGGAATCGCTCGAGGAGGTCTTTCGAGGCGCGACGCAGGCCCTTCTTGAGTGCATGGCGAACCCTGCCAAGGTGTCGGGAGAATGGGAGCGCGCGATTGAACGGACCGATGTGGACCCGTCGGCGCTGTTGTTTGATTGGTTGTCGGATGTGGTGTACTGGAAGGACGCCGCAGGGGTCGTCTTCCGAGAGGCGCCGCTGACCGTGACGAGAGAGGGGGACCTGTGGCTATTGCAAGCCTGTCTCATCGGCGCGCCGGTGGATCAGCAGACGCAAGAACTCCACGCCGATGTGAAGGGGGTCACGAAACATCTCTACGAGCTCAAGCAGACTGGCGGTTGCTGGAAGGTGCGCGTGGTGCTCGACGTATGAAGCAGCCTGAAAGTGAGAAAGGCGCAAGGAGCGAGACGGGTGAGGTCAGGCAGCTGTTTCGAACGCGTCGCGCGTGTCTCGCTCGTCCCGCAGGTCTCGCCAGGTTGATCATGGCCACTTTGACATGAACCTCAACACCGACATGACGGTCAATCGGATCACGGACGAAATTTGGGAAATCCCTATGTCTGAAAAACCTGGCATGCTAGTGCCGGCCAGGATTTACGCAACCGAGGGGATTCTTCAGGCTATGGATTCCGGAGTCTTCGATCAGGTGACCAATGTCGCCTGCCTGCCCGGCATTCGCCGGTACGCGCTCTGTATGCCTGACGGCCATTGGGGCTATGGATTTCCGATCGGGGGTGTCGCGGCGTTCGACGTGCAGGACGGCGTCATTTCTCCCGGCGGTGTGGGATACGATATTAACTGCGGCATGCGGCTGATTCGAACAGATTTGACGCTGGCGGACGTGCAGCCATATCTAGAGAAGCTTATGACCGAACTCTTTCGGAAAGTGCCGGCCGGCGTCGGGGCGAGTGGATTTGTTCGGCTCTCGAGGGAGGACTTTGGTCGCGTGATGACCCATGGGGCCAAGTGGTGTGTGGAGCGCGGATACGGATGGCATCGGGATCTCGTTCGCATGGAAGAAGGCGGCTGCATCGAAGGAGCCGATCCGTCGATTGTGACCGACCATGCGCTCCAACGTGGCATCAACCAGCTGGGGACCTTGGGATCGGGCAATCACTACCTCGAAGTCCAGGTGGTCTCGAACGAGCGGATATTCGATCCGGTCACGGCTGCGGCGCTCGGCATCACCGGCCACGAGCAGATTGTTGTGATGGTGCATTGTGGCTCGCGTGGGTTCGGCCATCAGGTGGCGAGCGACTATCTCAAGGTTTTTGAAAAGGCCATGCGCCGCTACGGCATCACTGTGAAGGATCAACAGTTGGCCTGTGCGCCGTTTCGATCTCCCGAGGGGCAGGACTATTTTTCCGCCATGAACTGTGCCGCGAACACGGCCTTTGCCAATCGCCAAGTCATTACGCATCAGATCCGCGAAGCCTTCGCGACGGTCTTCGGTCGGTCCGCCGAGGCATTGGGCATGGAACTGGTGTATGACGTGGCGCACAACATTGCCAAGGTAGAACGGTATGCAGAAGGGGAATTGGTGGTGCATCGCAAAGGAGCGACCAGGGCATTTGGGCCGGGGAGTCCGGAGCTACCAGAAACGTTTCGACAGACAGGCCAGCCGGTCATCTGTGGCGGCTCGATGGAGACCGGCTCATATTTGTTGGTGGGGACAGACCAAGCGGTGCGTGACACGTTCGGGTCGACGATGCACGGGGCCGGGAGAACGATGTCCCGCGCGCAAGCGAAGAGAACAGTTCGCGGCGAGCAGCTGCAACTGCAGATGAAAAAGCGCGGCATTGTGGTCAAGGCCGTGTCGATGTCGGGCCTTGCGGAGGAGGCCGGCCTGGCCTACAAAAATATATCTGAAGTTGTAGAATCGGTCGCGCGTGCGGGAATTATAAGAAAGGTGTTGGAATTGCGCCCGATCGGGAATATAAAGGGGTAACAGTGTGCCGGTTTGCGAGGCGCGATGATGGAGCAACGAAAGAACCTCCGGTTTCACGTCCAATTTCGCAGTTCGTTTTCTTCCATCGCCATGGTCGGAGGAGAGGGCAGCGTCGTCGATCTCTCCATCAGGGGTTGTCGTATCGAAAGTCCCATCGACGTTCAGCCAGGAGCTTCACTAGAGGTCCGGATCGCGGCGATAGAGCACGAACCCCCAATTCAGATTCAGCAAGCGTTAGTTCGGTGGAGTCGAGGGCGACAATTCGGCCTTGAGTTTGTGACGATGGCTCCGGAAGAGTGGGCTAGGCTGCAGCACACCGTGAGTCAGATCGAAATGGAGCCCTACGAACGGGACAAACAGGCGACTGAGCGTAACGAATATTCTTGAGTCAGTGAAGGATCATCTGCGAAGCCGTCATGCGGTGGACGCGCGAGGGCCGCTTCGGCATCGAATTCCTCTCCATGGTTTCTGAAGAACGGGCTCGTTTGTAACACACCCTCACGCAGTTGAAACTGCACCCCTACCAGAAGAAGCCGGCTGACGAGACGTCCGCAGTGGCGTAACAGCAATCGGCCACGCGGGCTCAGTCGGCAGACCATTTTCGCTGTGTGTGGTCTGTCTGGTTCATCTGGTTTATTTGGTTAAACAAGACCAACCAGAGAAACCAGACAAACCAGACAGACCAAAGCAACCAACCGGTGCTCGCGCGACACAGTCCATGTACGGTGACTTTCCGAAACACGGAAGTTATACTTGCCGGCTATGGATACATCGGTGGAATGGAGGTGGTTTCTATGAAGACTTATATCGGAGCGTTGTGGGGGATCGTGGGAATAGGGTTGTTCGCCATACCCGTTGTTGTCGCGGCTGGAGCCTCAGATAAGCCGGTGACCGGTGACACAGTTGTCCGGGAAGCGCAGGAGGCAGTGACGGCCACCAAGGATTATACGATTCATCAAAAAGACGCGTTTCAGCGAAAGGTTCAAACGGAACTGGATGAGATGCAAGTGCGTATCACGCAGCTCCGTGGTCACGTCAAGCAGGCGTCGGCAGAAGCACGAACGGATATCCAGAAGGCGATCGGAGAATTAGAAAAGAAAAAAGACCTGGCCCAGAAAAAAGCGCAGGACATTCATTCTGCAACGGAGTCTTCCTGGGAGCAGGTGAAATCGAAAACGACAGCTGCGATGGACGATCTTCGAGATTCTCTCACACGGGCCCGGTCTTATCTCCCGTGACGGTAGACCAATGAAATATGCCCTCTACCCCGGTTGTGCGGCGCAAGGGGCGACCCCGGAGCTGTATCAATCGACGAGGGCTATCATCGTCCGATTGGGGATCGAGGTCGTCGAACTCTCTGCCGCGGCCTGTTGCGGTGCCGGGGTGGTGACGGAAGCACATCCCGATATGGCGCTGGCGCTCAACGCCAGGACGTTTGCGCAAGCGGAGGCGCTTGGACTGGACGTCATGACGATCTGCGGCACCTGCCAAGGGGTGATGAGCGCAGCCAATCGGCGATTAAAGGCAGAGGCAGGGACCCTGGATCGCATCAACGCCCTTCTGGCACCGGAAGGCCTGGCCTACCACGGTCACCTCCAAGTCAAACATCTGTTGTGGATTGTGGTGCGAGACATCGGGCTGGCTCGCCTGGGTGCCCTGGTCTCCGTGCCGATGCGAGACTTCCGCATCGCTCCGTTTTACGGTTGCTACATTCTGCGTCCTTCGTGGGATCTGGGGTTTGACGATCCTGAGAATCCCCAATCCCTCGAGCGCGTCATCAAGGCCGTCGGTGGCGAACCGGTGGCCTATGCCGGGAGAACCAAATGCTGTGGGTTTCCCATCATCCTCGAAAAGGAAGCCATTGCCGTGGCGATGGCAGGGATGCACATGAAAGAAGCTAAGGAGCAGGGAGCAGATTTTATGGTGACGCCCTGTCCTCTGTGTCACATGAGTCTAGATATTTATCAAGATCGGGCTGGTCGAGCGGTGAACACCGAACTCCACTTACCGATCTTGCACGTGCCGCAGTTACTTGGTTTGGCGATGGGACTTCCGGCCAAGGACTTAGGGCTCTCGCATCATTTGATCTCGGTTGATTCCATTCTGGCAACGATTGAACGTCGTCGAACACATCCGCAACCATTCTGAATGAGCTGGCGAATGAACGTGGTGAATCTTTCAGACTATCAGCAGTTTAGCAGTGAGAAGATGAAGAAGAACAATATGTTTGAAACTCCACGATTCTTCTGCGACATCTACTGCTTCGAGCCAGGGCAGGAACAGAAGGGGCATCGCCACGGTGAGCAGGATAAAGTCTATCTCGTGCTTGAGGGACAGGGTACGTTTCATGTCGGGTCAGAGAAACAGGTGCTGGGTCCAGGGCAGGGAACTATGGCGCCGGCCGGGGAAGAACACGGCGTGAAGAATCACACGGGCCAGCGTCTCAAAGTGCTGGTGTTCGTGGCGCCGAATCCCTCTTGAAGACAGGAGGAGAGGCGTGGCCAGGTGCCCTTGTTGCTCGCAGAACGCGCACGATAAGAATGTGCTCGTTCGACGCGCGCAGTAAAGGGCAGCCTCGGCCACTCCTCTAAGGAAAGGTATAGAGATTTGGACGGGCCTCGCTCGACGGCCGCAGTCGAAAGCTTCTCACACCCTTGCTTGGTTGGATGATGAACTGGGAGAGAGTAAGCATCTATGCGCGCAGTGGGAGACCACACCAGCCGCCTCGCTGAACGAAGGTGCAGGTGAAGAGTTCAGGCCTCGCTTGCCCCGCCATCTCTGATCTTTTGAGTGAGCCCCCGAAAGCTTTGGCGTTGGTTACGATCGGCGTGGAACTGTCCGGCCTTCTTCGAGGTCTTGTAGATCTGCCCAGCTGGTGAGGTCGGTTCGGGAGGGATCGACTGCGTCTCGAAGCTTGTTGAAGTATTCCTGCTTCTCCGGCGTGCTTGGCCCACGCAGCAACATCATCTTGTTCCACTCGTTCAGCTCAGCCGGCGTGTGAGGCTTCGCCGTCTTCCTGAACCATTGCGCCACTGCTGTGTCTGATGGATTGGCTTTGACCGCTGCGGTGAACTGATCGGGCGTGATCCCTGTGAATTCCATGAGCCGGAAGTCCAAGGGGCAGGGGTAGATGTATTCGCCCTCGGTGCCAGTCAGCACGGCGCAACATTTATCGATCATGCGTACCAGATGGACGTAACCTTCCATCGTGGACCGCATGCTGCGGGGGAATGAGCTTCGAAGATCCATCGAACTTCCGTGCGAGTGCTGCTTCGCCGCTCCCCTTGTGGGGGAGGGGCGAAGCAGCAGAGATCGTTAGAGCAACTTGTGATTCGTAAACGTGAGGTTTTTCACAACGACTGCGCCGTTTTCGTAGGAAATGATGCGACGGGTGGCCGGCAGATCCGATGATCCGACGCGGACATGGGTATCAGTAAGGCTTTCCACGTTGTTCAGCTTCCCATCGGTAGGTGAATAGTAGTACACGCAGTACTTCGTCGTCAGATTCTTCTGATCCTGGGTGACTGCGCTCTCTTCCACGTTAATCGTGAAGGCAAAGGGGGTCATGCCTGGGTGCGCCATCGTGCGATTGATCTGGGTGATGCGATTGTCTTTGAGACGATAAAACGAGTTCGACCCGTGGATGATCAATTTCGTGCCGAACGGGTGCCCATCTTCTTCCATGGTCAATGAGTACTTACCGTCCGATTCTTCGAAGCTTCTTGGGGCACGGTGCACCGCGATCATACCGAGCTGTTCCTGCGCCCACTTTTGCACGTCGGCATCTCCCAGTTGGACCGATACTTCACGAGGGCCTTTCACCATGACGGGTCCGCTGGTTTCTTTCCCGTTCACATTCACTATCAGTTCGGCAGTGAATCCTTTAAAGTCTTGTTGCCACCGCGCGGTCTTTTCGAAGGCTTGCCGAAGCATTTCGCGGGCCTTCGGATCGTCGGCAACCGTGGTCTCTTCCTGTTTTCGTTGATGCTGTTCCATTGTGTAGTCTCCTTGTTGAACCGACCTGAGGAGTCATTATACGCATGGAGCGAAACGTGCCACAAGCGCTAGCAGGCGCGCGATGGGCACGTCTAGTCTGACAGGCGCGATATGCAAGCCCTGACTCTGCCCGTCATGCTCATCCCGCCTGCCCCGCCAGTCTTGCAGAGCAGTCCTGCGAAGCCGCTAGAAGAAATTGAACATTTCGGCTATACTGCGCCGCGCGGGGGCTTTATGCCCACGTAGAACGAAAGGACGGACATGGAACGACGGGCTGCTTCCCATACCGAAGAAGAAGAGATGAACCATCGCCGCCGGTTGCTGAATGCCGCAAAGAAAGGCGATCAGAAAGCCATTGGTAAGCTCTTAGAGCTCTATCAAGTGAGGATCTATAGTGGCGATATGGTGACGAAAATGAATAAAACATCCGCGACGCACAAGCTTCAGGCTCAGCTCGCTGAAGGGAAGCCTGTGAAGGGTGGGTCGGGGAGTCACGGCAAGAAGACTGCACCAGCGAAGCTCACTTCAGCAAAACCCACACATGCGAAGTCGGCTCCAGCGAAACGCGCACCTGCGAAAGCCGCAGTGCGCCCTGCCATCTCGAAGGCAAAGGCTAAGCCAAAGGCAAAACCAAAAGCTCGACCAATCAAACCCTCAGCAAAGAAACACAAAAAGTAGCCAGGCTGCGATTATTGCACGGCCACTCGTAGTCCCCCTCCCGCCAGTTTTGCGGCGATTTCTTCCGCTTGTGCCAGTGCACCTGCGAACACGATGGCTTCCCCATCATGATCGATCTTCCATGCCAGCTCAAAGGCCTTCGTGGAATTCATGCCCGGAATGTACTGGCAAAAGAGCGCAATGACTTGCTCATAGGTATGACACTCGCAGTTGAACACGATCACACGCGCGTCGTGCCCGACACCTGCGTCGATGCTGGTGGTCTCTGTCGGGACGGGGGGTGCGAAGGGGGTTTTCGTGCCGGCCATAGGAGCGAATTCTAGCAGACTGGGCTGTAATTATTAACTGGCTTCGGGAAAACTATGTGTGCATGCAAAATGTCATTGATCTGCACATCTAGAGCAACAGGAGAATGCCACGAAGGATGCTCAAAAAGGCCGTTCAGCAAGGCCGCAGTAAGCGAAGAGGCGAGGCGTACGCTTCGGTACGTTGAGCCTCTGAGCGATGCGAGAACGAAGCTGGCGGACTTTTTCAGCATCCTTCTAATAGCCTGCCCGGATAAGCAGGTGGTTCGTTCTCAGCCAATTCTCTCGGACACAGGACTGCGCATAGAGCACGAAATGAGCGGGGGAGTCTGTGACTGGTTGGAGCTGGTGTGCCAGCGCCAGGGTCTGCGTATAGGCGAGTGAGGCGGATGTCTTCACGAGGGCGAGCCCATATTCAAAGTGGTACCCCTCTTCAAGGGTGGCGCTACTCTTCGAGAGTGCTCTCACCCGACCGAGATCATAGGCCTGCTGTCTGAACGAGTCGTCCATGAGACGCAGGAGTGCGGCAGGGCCTGGCACGAGACTGTCGCCGATACGAAGACTGTGGGAGGGCTCGAATAGTCCACGTTGGAGACGACGGTCCCGGCGAAGCGCGTTGTGAAAGTGCGCACGCCAAAGAGGATCCTGAAGGTCGCGATCGATGGCGGTTGCCACAGTAGGTGGAAGCGGTCCACTCACATCATAGCCTTGCACGAGTCGTCCGGACTCGATGAGATCAGGGAAGCTCATACCCATCCGGTCTTGGAACGCCGTCATCCCGGACATGGGGGTCAATTGTAGCGCCATGAAATCACGAAAATGGACGGTGGCAAAGCGAGTCAGGAGCCGTGCCAAGGTATCTGGGTGGCATAGATGAAAGGGGTAGAACAGCGCGTGGGGTGGTCGGGGTCGATTCATCGACAAAGTTTCACGGTCATGCTAGGGTTTGCGCGTGCGATATCTCTTCACGTCGTGGCTTGATTTCCTGCTCATCTTTGTCCCGGCGACTATCGCGCTCGAAGTCCTTCGAGCCGATCCACTGCTGGTCTTTGTGTCGGCTGGACTTGCCATTATTCCGTTGGCGGGCATATTGGGGCGCGCCACCGAGCATTTGACGACCCATGTCGGTGCCGGCATTGGTGCGCTGCTCAATGCTTCGCTTGGCAATGCCGCGGAATTGATTATCGCACTTGTGGCTCTGCGCGAGGGCCTTCACGATGTCGTCAAAGCCTCTCTCACCGGCTCGATCCTGGGCAACATCTTACTCGTACTCGGGGTCTCCATGTTTGCCGGCGGGATGAAGTTCGAGCGGCAGAAGTTTAATCAGACCGCTGCCGGAATGGGCGCCAGCCTCCTGCTCCTGGCTGCTGTGGGGCTGGTCATTCCGGCCCTGTTCCATTACACCGCGTCCAATCGGGGCATTGCGATCGAACGAGAGCTGAGTCTTGAAATCGCGGTCGTGCTATTCATTATTTATGTGCTGAGCCTCGTGTTTTCCTTGAAGACACATCGCCATCTGTTTGCGGGAGAGGCTCATGATGCCTCGGACCTCGGAGAGCAACCCTGGACTCGGGGCGCCTCGATTACAGTGCTCACCGTAGTGACCTGTCTCGTGGCCCTCATGAGCGAGATGTTGGTGGGGGCCTTGGAGCCAGCTGCGCACCAACTCGGGCTCACGCAAGTCTTTGTCGGTGTCATTCTCGTTGCCCTTGTGGGCAATGCGGCCGAACATTCCACGGCCGTGATGGTGGCGCTGAAAAACAAGATGGACCTAGCCTATGGTATCGCGGTTGGGTCGAGCCTGCAGATTGCATTACTCGTTGCACCAGTGCTCGTCTTTGCCAGTTATCTCTTCGGCACGCCGCTGGATCTGATCTTCACACCGTTCGAGGTGGCTGCGGTGACAATCTCGGTTCTGATTGTGGGATTTGTGGCGATGGACGGAGAATCGAACTGGATGGAAGGCGTGATGTTGGTCGGGGTCTACCTGATGCTGGCCATCGCCTTTTTCTTCCTACCCGCCTAGGAGCCTGTCCGCCAGCGGCCATGCGGCGTGACGCGCGAGACATGCGAGAAAGGCGCGACGCCCAAGCCCTGATTCTGAGTGTCTCGCTTTTCCCGTCAGTCTCGCTTGTCTCGCGCACTATTCGCGTCAGACTTTATCCATGTCGATGACTTCCGTGGCCTCCCACAGATTCTTCTGCTCCGCATCCGCGAGTTCCTTCACCCGATCCTCTTCCGTCTCTGCGCCGAACTGAACCTCTGGAGTCGGCACAGGCGTTTCCTTCTCGGACAGAGACGAAGTGGTCGCTAGTGGCGACGGCTGTCTTCGGCGCTTCTTGGCGGGATCCATATTGACGGGCATGCCACCTCCGACGTAATCGAGGTTCAGTTTCCACCTGACGAAAGGATAAAGTCAATCGAGTAAGGTCGCCGCCACCCAGAGAGGCTTGTCTGGTTTGTCTCGTTTATTTGGTTTTTATCAGGTTTGCCGAAGAAACCAGAGAAGCCAGATGAACCAAACAAACCAGAGCTGTGCTAGCCTGCACTATTCATTACGGTTCGTGGCGAAATGGTGAAGTGGCGCGCGACAAGCGCGAGGAGCGGGACTTGCGTGATGTGTGAGCCCTGTCCCTACCTGTCGCGCTTTTCCCGCTAGTCTCGCCCGTCTCGCTTAAGTCAGGCTTCGGCGATTGCAGCAGAAGTGTTCATGAATAA
>Ga0209109_10000694_pt1 | contig 18324 bp, 18 predicted proteins | sample Rifsed10ft2_FD_184004 | JGI IMG/M metagenome (GOLD analysis project Ga0209109, IMG submission 184004) | Soil microbial communities from Rifle, Colorado, USA - sediment 10ft 2 (version 2) | ecosystem: Environmental > Terrestrial > Deep subsurface > Rock core/Sediment | place: Rifle, Colorado... | reverse complement strand
GTCACGACAAATCTCCGGATGATCTCCTTCGGAATAAAATACTGCGCCACCGACTTGCGGCCGAAAAATTCGGTCAATGCTTCCTGTATCGTGCCATCGCTGTCATTTAACGGTGGCAGCGGCTTTGGCTCCTGAGGCGGCGCTTGAACCGGATAACGTATTTGCGGTTCAACCTTGGCTGGAGGAGGAGCTTCGGTGCGGAGCGGTGGCGGCGGTTCCGGCTGGTCGAGCGATTGCCAATACAGAAAGGCGACAATACCTCCGAGGACAAGGATTAGTATCAACCACCAATTAGTCTCTTTCATAAACCAGATGGATAAGTCGTAACATTGCGGAGCAGGCCGTCAGCATATCGCAGCAACCGCCCGGTGTCCCGATCAAATTCCAGGTCACGGTAAAGAATTATCATGGCCCGTCAAATCTCCGGTTTGGCCCGGGTTTTTTGCGTTCGCCTTGGCGGCTTGATGAGGGTGGTTATAGTTGTGTTGGTATTTGCGCTGAAAGCCGGAGTCCATCAACTCAAGAAAATGGGCGGCTTGCGGAGTGATAAATTTATTGCGCAGCATGACAACGCCGTAATTGCGCCGCGGGAAATATTGGTTTAGCGGCTTGGCTGCCAGTTTTTCTTTTCCCGTCAGGCAAATGCTGGTTACGATGGAAATCCCCAATCCCAATTCGACAAATTTTTTGACAACTTCCCAACCTCCCGCTTCCAACACGACATGATACGGAACCGCATTTTGCTGAAATACCAGATCGACGATGCGCCAGGTACTCAGATGTCGCGGTGGGAGGATTAAACCGTAAGGACTGATATCTTCAAGGCGCAAATGCTTTTTTTCCGCCAACGGATGATTCAACGGTGTAATCAGCATTGGGTCGTAACGAAAGACGGGGAAATAGGCGATATCTTCCGGAATTTCAGTCATGGAACCGACGGCAAAATCCACATCGCCGGCTCGTACCATGGCCAGCCCGTCCCGGCCGGTTACATTGTGGATTTGGACCTTGATTTTCGGGTAAGCATCATTGAACCGCTTAATGAAATCGGCCAGAAGATACAAAATGGTCGATTCTCCGGCGGCGACCGAGAGTGATCCTGACTCCACCTCGCCCAACCGCGCTGCCAATATATCCGGGAGATGGTCCATTCCCTCCACCAACGGCAGTGCCGTTGCCAACAAGGTTTCGCCTGCTGTCGTCAACTGAATGCGTGGACCGTGACGATCGAATAACACCACCCCCAGATCCCCTTCCAGCGCCTTGATTAACAGGGAAACCGAAGGCTGACTCAGAAACAGGCGCTCAGCCGCCCGGGAGATACTGCCCGTTTGCGCCGCGTGACAGAATGCACGCAGTTTTTGCAGGCGGTTGTGTTTATTCGCGTTCTCGATCTCTGGCATGGATTAGGTACGCAAGACAAATAATTGAAAGCCCCGCATATCGTCCGGCATTTTCAGCTGCAGCCTTCGCGTTGTCGGAAAATTTCTAGCACCGGGGCTGATGCCCATTGCCCATCGCTGGGAGCGCGGTTCCAAACCCGTGATTCGCCCTTCGCGTGTATTTACGGCCGATATCAGTATTAAAAAATAATATAGTAAATATTACAAATATAGGCTAGTCAAATATTAAAACCGGCTTTAGCTTAGCTGACTGATTTAGTAGGCAGTCCAAAGAAAATCGGTACCGGCCGCATGAATTAATGGTTTCAAACCGTTAATTCCTTGGTCTAGGAGACACGACGATGCCCGTTCAAACCCCTGAAAAACTCCGGCAAGATGTTCGCTTTACGTTACCGCTGCAAGGCTACGAACACCTGCTTTCCCTGGAAGCACAAACCTTTCTGGTATTGCTGCAACGCAAATTCGGTGCACGCATTCAGGATTTGCTAGCAGGGCGCAAACAACGCCAAGCGAAAATTGATTCCGGCAGCCTGCCGAGTTTTCTCAATGAGACGCGTCACATTCGCGAGTCCGAGTGGAAAATAGCCGGCACTCCGCACGACCTGCTTGACCGGCGCGTCGAAATCACCGGACCCGTGGACCGCAAAATGGTCATCAACGCGCTCAACTCCGGATCCAGCGTGTACATGGCCGATTTCGAAGATGCGACGACTCCTACCTGGAGCAATTTGCTGGAAGGTCAAATCAACCTCATGGAGGCCGTCCGCCGCACGCTTAATTACGAATCGCCCGAAGGCAAACGCTATAGCCTGAATAGATCCATCGCTACGTTGATCGTGCGTCCACGCGGGTTGCATCTGCCGGAAAAACATCTGCTGATCGATAACCGACCGATGTGGGGTGCGTTGTTCGATTTTGGACTGTTCCTCTTTCACAACGCCAGGGAATTGCTGACACGCGGCACCGGGCCGTATTTCTACCTTCCCAAACTGGAGAGTCACCTTGAGTCGCGCCTCTGGAACGACGTGTTTGTTTTTTCGCAGGATTATCTCGGTCTGAAACAAGGAACGATCAAGGCCACGGTACTGATCGAAACCTTTGCGGCTGCTTTCGAGATGGACGAAATTCTGTATGAAATGCGGGATCATATCGTCGGCCTGAATTGCGGCCGCTGGGATTATATTTTCAGTTTCATCAAACTGCTGCGCAACAAACCCGAATTCGTTTTGCCGGATCGCGCCCAGGTCACGATGGACACCCATTTCATGAATTCCTATTCACAACTGCTGATTCGGATCTGTCACCGACGCGGCGCCCATGCGATGGGTGGTATGGCCGCGCAAATTCCGGTTAAAAATGATACCGAGGCCAACGACCTGGCGATGGCAAAGGTGGAAGAAGACAAATTACGCGAAGTCCGAAATGGTCATGACGGAACCTGGGTGGCACATCCCGGCCTCATTCCCGTGGCCATGAAAGTTTTCAACAAACACATGCCGTCAGCCAATCAAGTAAACAACAAGCGTGAAGATGTAAGGGTATCGGAACAGGATCTCCTGCAGGTTCCGGAAGGTTCGATTACCGAATCCGGTCTGCGCAACAATATCAGTGTTGCTATCCAGTATCTGGAGGCATGGCTCGGCGGTCAGGGTTGCGTGCCGATCAATAACCTGATGGAAGACGCGGCCACGGCGGAAATCGCGCGCGCCCAGTTGTGGCAATGGGTGCGTCACCCCGGTGGAGTGCTCAATGACGGGCGGCGGATCACGCTGAAGCTGTTCCGATCGGTGATTACCGAGGAATTGGAAAAAATTCGCGAACAGGTGGGTGAGTCCCGATTTAAACAAGGCCACTATAGTCTTGCGGCCAGATTGCTCGATGAAATTACATCCAGCGATGAATTTGCCGACTTCCTGACTCTGGTCGCTTACGACTATCTCGACTGATGTTCAGGGGAACAAATAAATTTAAAGTGCTTGTTTTGGGAGCTTCCTACGGCTCCTTGTTGGGCACGAAATTGTCATTGGCGGGGCATGCCGTCACACTGGTCTGCACCACGGCCACGGCGGAATTGATAAACCGTGAAGGCACCTTTGTCCGTTTGCCGATCCGGGATCGCCAAACACCGGTAGTAATCTCCTCCAGGGCAAACGGGTTAGACATTCTGGCATCGACGCCTGACGCGGTGGATCCGCGTCATTTCGATCTGGTCGTGTTTGCCATGCAGGAACCCCATTACGGTTCCGAAGGCGTCAAGCAGCTGATGAGGCGCATCGCGGTAGCGCAGGTGCCGTGCCTCGCGATCATGAACATGCCTCCCTTGCCATTCCTGAAACGCATTGCCGGAATTGCAACTAAAGATCTTTCTTTGTGTTATGTGGATCCCGGCGTTTGGGACGGCATCGCTCCCGGATTGGTCACGCTTGCGAGCCCGGACCCACAAGCCTATCGGCCACCGGAAGAAGATCGAAACGTCCTTCAGGTCGGATTGCCGACGAATTTCAAGGTGGCGTCATTTGAATCCGCAGAACATACGGCCATGCTTGGGCAGCTTCAGGACGACATCGAAGCAATTCGTTACGACGCGGGCGATGGCGACATTGAGCTTCCGGTCAAGCTCAAAGTGCACGACTCGCTCTTCGTTCCACTCGCCAAATGGCTGATGTTGCTCACCGGAAACTACCGGTGCATCCAAAGCGATAAAATGATTTCCATCAAAGAAGCCGTGTACACGGATATCGACGCCTCACGGGCTATTTACGATTGGGTAGGAAATCTCTGCAAACTACTGGGCGCCACGGACAAGGACTTGGTTCCTTTCGACAAATACGCGGCAGCCGCCAAGGGATTGCTGAAACCCTCCTCCGTGGCCAGAGCTTTATTCGGCGGCGCAAATCAGATTGAACGTGTCGATCTGCTGGTTCAGCGAATCGCATTGCAACAAGGCCTGCGGCATAGTGTCGTCGATGAGATGGTCATGCAGGTGAATCGCCGACTCCAAATCAATCGGGAGACAAGGTTGGTCGAAAAAGTAGACTGATTTTATCTCTCTGTCCCGCTAATAAATTCCTCTCGCCGTTATAACTTCTTCAGTTCGAGCGACCCGCAAAAATCACAGGGAGAAAGCTTGTCCGTGTCTTCCGCGACTGCCACGCGCGTGCTGCAGACCGTGCATTGATACATGCCGGCGGAGTATTTTTTGGAAGGCGGGGGACGAATCACGGTAATCTTGGGCTCGTGCCCGAGGTACTCGCGACTGCCGCAATTGTCACAGGGGGGCAGCTCCCGGTAGGCTTGCGAGAATATAACGCCTTGCCCGCAACGTTTGCATTCATATCGCCCAACCGGATATTCAACGATTTTCTTCACCGATTCGGGCTCAGGCCTGTCGGTGGCCCTGGCTCTGGGTTCGGCTTTGACGCGGGTTTTCGTCCTGGTTTCGGTACCGACTTCGGTTTCAGGACGAGCTTTGCTCTTGTTTTTACTCACGGTTGCTTTTCCCGCTGCAGCCTCCGCAGTATTTGCCGACGCCTTCTGCGTCGGGATTTTCTGTTCACCGGTTTTTAAAACATTTGCTGTGTCCCCGCCGCCGAAAAAGCGGCGCAATTCCTGCGCCACGGTTACCGGATCTTCTTCAGCGAGGAAATGGCCGCAGTTGAGTGCCTTGCCTTCGACGTCCTCGGCATATTGTTTCCACACGTCAAGTACGTTGTAAGTGCGGTGCACAAAACCTTTTTTCCCCCAGAGGACCAGCAACGGACAGGTTATCTTCTTTTGACGGCTTTCTTCGTCATGTATCAGATCTACGGTGGCCGCCGCGCGGTAGTCCTCACAGGTCGCATGAATGGTATGCGGATCGCGGAAACAACGCTGGTATTCCGCTATGGCATCGGGATCAAACTCGGTGTTCGGCGCGCTCCAGCGCTTGAGTTTTTCCTTAAGATAAAAATCGGAATCAACTCCGATCATGTGTTCGGGCAAACCATCGGGTTGAATCAGGAAAAACCAGTGGTAATACCCGGCGGCGAAATTTTGATCGACATTTTTGAACATATGATAGGTGGGAACGACATCCATGACGCAGGCGCGTGTTATCTTGTCAGGAAAATCCAACGCCATTCGGTGCGCCACCCGCGCGCCTCGATCATGTCCGGCAATGAAGAAGGCGCGGTGACCCAAAAAGGCCATCAGCTCGATCATGTCCAAGGCCATGGCGCGCTTGGAATAGGGATAATGATCCGCCCTGCTTTCCGGTTTTGAACTGTCGCCGTAACCGCGCAAGTCCGGACAAATTACGTGGAAGTGATTTCTCAAATCCGGTGCCACGCGATGCCACATCACATGGGTTTGTGGATAACCATGCAACAACAGGAGTGGATTTCCGGTCCCGCCGTGGAGAACGTTTATTTCTGCACCGCTCGTTTTTACCCTGACTTTTTCAAATCCTATGTCAAACATTCCAGTCACGATCCATGTGAGTCCTGGCGTATTATTGAAATAATAAAATTACTATTTGGTTACAAGATAGCATCATTTCAGGAGGACTGAGCGCACTGGTAAAACCAAGCGGTTGAGCGGAAAATTCAGCAGCCGTACTGAATACTATTCCATTAGTCAGGGCATTATCCTTGATCAAAATGGCTGCACTATGTCGGCATATACTGATCTAATCATGTCGTAGAGCTTAAGCAAGACATCTTTTAAGGAGTGGAATCATGCGCGTCCAAGTCGTTTATTTTATGGTGGCCGTGTTGCTCGGTGGATGCGCGAGCGTGGTTCCAGAAGCCATTCGCACCCCGGCGCCGGGTAACGTGCAGATTGCCCATGTGCGCGATCAACCACAGCTGTACCGCGATGCCACCGTGCGCTGGGGCGGGAAAATTGTCAGCGCCCGGAACGAATCCGACCGAACGGAATTGGAAATTGTCGGCCGCAACCTGGGCAGCGAAGGACGCCCGGAAACGGACGATATCAGTCAAGGCCGGTTTCTCGTTAAGGTTCAGGGGTTCCTCGATCCAACGATTTACAAGCGGGACCGACTGGTGACCGTTCGGGGACGTATCGAGGGAGTTGTTGATCGATCGATCGGGGAATACCGTTATACTTACCCGGTCGTGGTAGCCGATACCGTCCACCTGTGGAAATCGCCGCCACTCCCGCTGACGCGTTACCCGTATTATTACGACCCATTTTACGACCCTTGGAGATGGCCGTACTACCGGCCCTGGCCCTGAAAAATCCGTTTGACAAACCGAGGGAAGGAAATGACATGAACCGCCCGATTACGTTGTTAATACTGCTGACAATCGTCAGCATTCCATTCGCGGGTGGCTGCGCCACTCCGTATGATATCGGTTCTGCCGACCCGCGTGTCACGCCGCACGAAGCGGCGCAAAACGTACCCGGGATGTTGAATCACAACGTGGCCTGGGGCGGGATGATCGCCGCAACCAAGAATCTGAAGGATAAAACCGAACTCGAGGTAGTGGGCTATCCGCTCGATTCAGGCAACCGTCCTGATTACGATGCCGCACCCATCGGCCGGTTTCTCGTGATCCAGTCGGGATACCTCGAGACAGCCGACTACGCCCCCGGCCGGCTGATCACGGTCGTGGGGATGGTGACAGAAACCCGCACCGGCACGGTGGGCGAAGCCAAATACGTATACCCCGTTGTGGCCGCGAACAAATTGCAACTCTGGCCGCGGTCTGCCGGTGGTCGCAACGAACCCTCGATTCATTTCGGAATTGGAATCGGGATTATTCGCTAGGCATCTCACAAAGTTTCCATTGGCAACCACAATAGGTAACGCGCGCCTGGAAAAAACATATTATCAAACCCCCCGGCGCGGAATTCTTGTGCCTTCGGCAATTTCGGCTATTCCGGTCACGCGTCAATGTCCGTGTCCGCTCGTCAACCGTTATCGACATATCGTCGGTTACCCGGCGATGATCGGTAGATTGTCATGTAACGATAACAATTGCCATTTAGAATTTTTTTGAAGCGGCAGCCAATTACGCCACGACATCGGGCAAGCAACCCCCGGACTCAATGCAACGGCATCACAGGCAACAGGAGGGTTACCATGCGTAAGGAAGAATCCCCGGATTCCGGTTTTCCCGGCATCGCATTTGCCACCCTGCCCAACACCGGCGAAACGGTCGCAATACGTTATAGCGAACGGATTTATTACCGGGTGGACACCAAGATGACGGCTGATGAACTCAACGCCGTCTATGGCGTGACCGAAGCCCAAGCGAATGCGATTCTGGCCAGCGTGCTCACCACCTGGGAAACATCATCCGTGAACAGAGAAAATCAAGAACCGCAGAAACGCAGGCAGGAAAAAAACAAGGCACTGCGAATCGTAAGTTCATACGGCACGCGACGCTGACACCCTGCGGACATCTCATAAATCCAACTTAACGCGTTTCAGGATTACGCGCAGGCAACCCGTAGCGCGGTTGCCTCAAACGCGTGCATGATGCTTTTAATGATCCGTTCCGACTTTGAAGACAGCGATACCACGGGATTCTTCTGTTCACGTCGGAGATAATATTCAACCAGTATGGCGCGCAGATATTGCATGCTGTGAACCGGGTGCGTGTTCATGTCGCTCATGAGGTAATGAAACTTGGCGACGAACTCGGCATCGTCACAATATGCCGCGAACATGCCGCCGTCGATGGCCGCCTCCAACGCCGTGAAAAACGCTCGCTGCCCGGCATAAAGTGCCGGCGTGTGGTAAAACTTGTACGCATGCTCGAGATCGTGCCGGAAAAAAGCAAAGGCATCGGGTTTGTTCAGAACGGGTTCGCGCAGGCGAGGCCAGGCCGTGAGCACCGTCACTGCGCGCTTGCCGCGCGCCTGCATGCGCAGCACTTCCAGAGGCTTGGGAATATCCTCGCGCAAGACAAGCGGCCAGGCTCCGCGCAACCATTGCGCCAAGGCGGCCGGTACATTGGCGATCACACCGCGGAACTGATAACGTTCAAGCCAATCGAGCAACTGTATCCGCAGACATTCACCTTCTGCCGTCTCAATCACCGCCGTCCATTCCGCCGCGTCGGGTCGCGGATCACTTTTGCATTGGCGTGATGCAAACGGTTTGTCAGGTGTCGCAATTTGCCAAACTAGAAAATATTGGGCTGCAAACACGGCATCGTCGAGCTTGCTCGTGCGCCAGCGCACTGCGAGCGCGGGAAGCCGTGTCAATAAGCCTTGTGGATAGCCGTTGGCAAGAGTCATTTTAAGAGTGGATGATCCTCCGGCAGTTGCTTCGAGTACCAAATGGCCAGTTTGTGTCGCATGGATTGCTGCGAGACCTGATCTTCCGGCAATGGTTGTATGAGTTTGTCGTGAACCAGAAGACGGTAGATAAAAAGTATTTTCTCGCTGGCCGAATCGGTCGGTTCGAATACGACGGCACCACGCTCCACGCCATACTTCATGCCGGCGAGAATCGCCCCTTTCACCAATTCGGCTTCATGTTTTAATTTCTTCATGGCGGTCTCGGTTAGTCACGTGTGTGAGCGGTACCTTCGTTGCCTTTCATGTGTGCCCGCGCATCGACGTTACCGGAACTCGAGTCTCGCAGGCGAGATCAGCACGCTGAAGTGCTCACACCAGATCACCACGCTGGGATATTTTTTCAGGTCCAAGCCCGGCGGAATGTCATAAACCTGACTGCCCTTGAAGGCGCGGAGGCGGCCGAGATCCACGAACATGGTCTTGTCAACAGCCGTGGCCGGCGTCACCGTATCGAGCGGGACCAAATAGACGTGGAAGGCGGGCCCGGGACCGACCTCAAAATCGGCGTTCAGGTGGACGGTATCGTTGTATACCGTCACCCCGCCCTTTCCGTGATGAATCGGATCATTCGGATTCGCATGAATGAACTTGCCGGTGGCGATGATTTTTTTCTCCGCCACATTCACGACCTGTTCCTTGGCCACGATATCCGACAGAAAAATATACGGGTACAGGAAAATTCCAAGTGCAAAACCGCCCGCGCCGCCCAGCAGTGCGCCAATAAAAAGCGATACGAATATTTTTTTCATACCTCGTCCCTCCTGATACTCGGTGAGGTGGAATAAAATACTGCAACCAACTTAACGGTTTGCTCGGTTTCCAAGGCTAACGTTGTATCTTGTCGCTTATCTGATTCGGGTGGCCGAGCAACTTCTCGGTGTTTTTCATCCCTGTCGAGGACAAATTGAAGATGAAAAGAATGATGAACGCGATGACTCCGAGAATCAGGCAGACCGCGACCGCCTTCACGAAAAGCTTGAGTTTGATATAAGCCAGGAAACCCACAACGGCCAAAATGGCTCCGGTCGTATACGGATGGGCGGAGATAAGATCGAGCGCACCCTGCATCAGGCTTTCTAAATTCATGGTGCGCCGAATAGTATCAAGATCAATCCAGGGTTATCCAGCCGGCTCGGTCCCGGTTCAACCAGCCGTAATGCGGCAATCCTTGCGTGACACCAATCAAAATCAGGAATTATCCGCCGCCGTGCCGTACGATCCGATTTGCGCGCGAATACCTGCGTGTGACCGGAATCCGCCGGTAAGCGGAGAAGACATCGTGGAGGGAGTGTTAGGAAAGCAGAATTAGTTATAACCTGTCAAGCAGGATGACTGTCGCCTCCGCGATCCTACTTGTCACGTGAGTCGATCAAAATCGTTACGCCGCTTCCATCGTCCGCGTATATTTACCGTCGCGGGCCATACCGTTCAGATAGCAGCGCGTATGAAATGCTTGCTGAGCGGCGGCGACATTGCTTTCCTGACCCTTCCAGACTGCAAGCACTGGCGCCTGCAGCGCCCGGCCGTAAGAGAAACTGACCTGCCACGGATGCGGACCCATCGCGTTGATGGCGTTCAGGTGATCGGTCGCGTCTTCGGCGCTCTGCCCGCCGGATAAAAACACGATGCCCGGCACCGCCGCCGGTACGTAGCGAGTCAAACAGCGTGCCGTGGCCTCGGCCACTTGCGTCACGCCGGCTTGACGCGCGCATTTTTTGCCCGCAATCACCATATTCGGCTTGAGCAACATGCCTTCGAATATCACGCGGTGGGCGTCGAGTTCGGTGAATACCTCTTCAAGCACTCGAGCGGTCACCGTTTCGCAACGCTCAATCCCGTGAGCACCGTCCATCAGCACTTCCGGTTCCACGATCGGCACGATGTCCGCCTCCTGGCACAGGGCGGCATAGCGCGCGAGCGCATGGGCGTTCGCCCGGATCGCGTAGTCAGAAGGGAGATCGGTGTCGTTGATATCGATGACCGCGCGCCATTTCGCGAATTTTGCTCCGAGCTGCTTGTATTCCGCGAGGCGTTCGCGCAGGCCATCCAGGCCCTCCGTGACTTTATCGCCGGGATAGAGCGCCAGTGCCTTGGCGCCTTTATCCACCTTGATGCCGGGGACAATTCCCCGGTTCGACAGCAGCCTGGCAAACGGTGTGCCGTCCCGGGTGGTCTGGCGCAGCGTCTCGTCGAAAAAAATGACGCCGCCGATATAGCGCTCGATGCCTTCGGTGGTAAAAAGGATCTCTCGATAACGCCGGCGGTTTTCCTCGGTGGATTCGAGCTTGATCGAATCGAACCGTTTCTTGATGGTAGGACCGCTTTCGTCTGCCGCCAGCACGCCTTTCTGTTTCGCCACAATGGATTGGGCTACGGATTTGAGTTCTTTCGTATTCATGATTGATCCGCTCCGGAGAAAATGGAATGTAATTCGTTCCGGAGATTTTAACACAACCGATTGACTCAGTTTTAACGACAGGCAAGTGCGAGCGGCATATCGCCCGATCTGCGCGATCTGGCCTCATTTATTGCAATCCAGAAAGCGTGGTGGTGCCTACGGAAGAATGGTGATCGGCGTGCCATCCGGCACGGCGCGCCAGATTTCCTCGATCTCCGCGTTGGTGACCGCGATGCACCCATCCGTCCAGTCGCGGCTGTTGAAAAGAATATCATTAGAACCGATGAATACCGGGCGCCCGTGAATCATGATGGCGCCGCCCGGAGAATAACCGCCGCGCTCCGCCTTCCCTCTGTCCTGAGTCCCGGGATAAGAAATATGCAGCGATAAATGATACAGGCTCGTCGGGTTGCGCCAATCGATCAGGTACGTACCTTCGGGGGTACGGTAGTCGCCCTCCCGTTGTTTATGGCCGAAGGGCTGCCGGCCAAGGGATATCTGGTAACTTTTTATCACTTCACCCTGCTTCATCAACATGAGCGTTCTTACGCCTTTGTTGACCACCACCCGGTCGGCCTGGGGTAACGGTTCTGCAAGGAGGTATGAATAGGTGCTGCTTGCGTGGCAGAAACCGCTGAGGACGAGGAAAAGAATAACCACAGCCGTAGCGGAATAATGCATCATGAACTGACGCTCAAAACTGTCATTTCGCTCGCCTGGCATTGCCTGTCCCAGCTTTAAGTTAAGCCTGAATTTGTGTCATGGCAACAGACGATTATCGACCGAGTGCAGCCGCCGGGCGAACAACCGTGACCTGAAATCAAATCCCGCCAGTTTTTAAACATCTTCGCGAAACCCACGCCTTTTTCGAAGGAATCGCTCTCGTTTGCATTCAGCATGTGCAGCAACGCGGCAAAACACTCCGTATCAGAGAACGGGGGCGGCGGTGTGCGCAGGCCGTCGTCACTGCCGCGCCCAATATCGACACGATATCTGCACGATTTTCGCATCAGCCACGTGTGGATAGCCTTGCTAATCGTGTTAGAAATATAAGCCGACGATAAATTTGGTAGCATTACGTGCCCGCAATGGAACCGTTCGCGGGCGCGAACGATCAAAACAGCCATCAAACAAAATCAGCTTGATTTACAGGAGGGTATTATGGGATTACGCATAGGTGACGATGCACCCGACTTTACCGCCGAAACCACGGAAGGAAAGATCGAGTTTCACAAATGGATTGGAGACGGCTGGGCCATGTTGTTCTCCCATCCCAAGGATTTCACGCCGGTATGCACCACGGAACTGGGATTCCTGGCGAAACTCAAACCGGAATTCGAAAAACGTAATTGCAAAATCATCGGTTTGAGCGTGGACTCGGTCGAGGATCACAAGCGCTGGGCCAAGGATATCGCCGAAGCGACGGGCAATGCGCTCAATTATCCGCTGATCGGTGATACCAACCTCGAAGTCGCAAAGCTGTACGACATGATCCACCCGAACGCCAGCGGCAATGCCACGGGCCGCACGGCGGCGGACAACGCCACCGTGCGCTCGGTATTCATGATCGGCCCCGACAAGAAAATCAAGCTCATGCTTACCTACCCGATGAGCACGGGACGCAATTTCAATGAAGTCCTGCGCGCGCTTGATTCCTGCCAGCTGACCGCCAAGCACAAGGTGGCGACACCGGTGAACTGGAAGCAGGGCCAGGATGTGATCATTGTCCCTTCCGTGTCGGACGAGGAGGCCAAGAAAAAATTCCCCGACGGCTGGAAGGCGCCCAAACCTTACATGCGCTTCGTTCCACAACCGCGCAGCTGAAAAAACGTCGGGGAAAAGCAACCAGGGCGCCTTCGGGCGCCCTTGTGTTTGGCCGGATACCTAAACTGACTCTTGTTCCACTTCTTGCGCCGCGGCGCGGTAATTGCAGAACTCGCAGACAGGGTTAAGCGGCGGGATGTCGTTCGATGTCAGGCAGCGGTGGGCCGCCTCAATGCACGGTTCCACCCAACCGTCATCGCCGACGTAGGAAATGATTTTTACGGAAAATTCCAGTCTGCCGTCGAAACTTTCACGGTTGCGGCGGCCGTTGCAGTAGACGAAGTAACCGGTCGCGGATATGTTCAGGCCGGTGCGTCGCAGCAGCCATTGATAAATTTCCATCTGGCGCTTGTAGGAAATCTGCCAGTCGGCGTCGATATTGACCTCGCTGTCCTTGCTGGTGGATTTGTAGTCGACGACGCTCACCCCGCCCTTCGGGTCAATCCACAAATCATCCACCGCCCCGGATATGATCAGGTTGGTGGCTGCGTGGTGGTGCGTCACTCCCTTGAAGTTTTCGCGCCAATCGGCAAGCCGCGCGTCCCGATAAGGTATGGCATCGATGCCGTGCGCCTGCATGAGCGGATGGGGTTCGCCAATAGCCCGATAGTGGTCGAATTCCTTCTTGAGCAGGTGGTCCACCGCGGAGTTGAGATTGAACGGCGGTCCCGAGGGCTGGCCGATGCCCAACCGGCGGTCGAGATAAAAGCAACGCGGGCAATTCAGATAATCCTCCAGCTTGGAGCGAGACAGCTTGAAAGGCTTGCGGGCCGCCGGCTCGAATAGGTTCCGTGTACGGCGGGTAGGCGTGGACATCGACTTGGATAACAATGCCTATTTTCTTCGCCGGCGGGCGACGCGCAGAGCGCGCTCGCGCGCGGCAATTTGTTTTGGCCGCGGGACATGCAGCAGATCAGCAATCTTGTGCGCCAGGGTGCGCTCGAAGCGGTCGATCTCGTGGTCGGCGGCGGCTACCTGCCACATGTGCTCGACCACCTGCTCCTTCTGCGCCGGGGTGTAGTGTTTGTTGATGAGTGCGGTGAATTGATAGTAATCGGTGGCCTGCTCCGCCTCGGCCTCCGCCAAGCGCACGAGTTCAGCCGTCTCCCCGGCCGTGAGTTCGAATCGCGTCTGGATTGCGTCCGTCATGGCATGGCGTTCGACATCCTTGAGTTCGCGGTCCATGCGCATGACCTCGAACAGCAGCGCGGCCGTGGCGACTTGCAAGGCGTGATGTGCGCTCTCGCCCTCCTCCCGTCCGGCCGGAAGAATGCGCTGGTCAAAAAACTGTTTCAGGTTTTGCAGCATGGGAACCGCGGATATTACCGCAGCGGTCCGTCCCGAGTCTTCGTGCTTAAACCCAATTCGACATTGCCGGTGATGTCCACCGCCGCTGCTGGCAAATGCTGAACCCGACTTTCTGTTTCCAGGTTTGGCAGGAATCCCGCGAGCAGGCCGATGACCGGGAGAAATGCGCAAACATGAAACACGAACTGGATGCTGGTCGCATCGGCGAGCTCACCCAGCACCGCCGCACCGATCCCCCCGAGGCCGAAGGCAAAACCGAAGAACAGGCCGGCGACGGTGCCAACCCGGGAAGGCATCAGTTCCTGCGCGTAAACCACAATTGCCGGAAACGCGGACGCGAGGATAAAGCCGATCAGCACGCTGAGCACGCCGGTCCAGAACAGGTTGACATACGGCAGCAGCAAGGTGAAAGGCAGCACGCCGAGGATTGAAACCCAGATCACGAGCTTACGACCGAAGCGGTCGCCGATCGGTCCTCCCGCGAACGTGCCGATGGCGACGGCGGCGAGAAACGCGAACAGGTGAATCTGGGCGCTGCGCACCGAAACCTGAAACTGATCGATCAAATAAAAGATGTAGTAGCTGTTAATGCTGGCGGTGTAAAAGAACTTCGAGAAAACCAGGGCGATCAGCACGGCGATGGCCAGTGTCACTTTGACGCTCGGAAGCGCGGCCCGCGTACCGTCCTTCTCGGTGCGCGATTTAATCCGCACCAGCCCGCGCTCCTTGTACCAGTGCGCCACTCGCACCAGCAGGAAAATCCCGAGCAGCGCCGCGAGCGAAAACCAGGCGACGCTGGACTGCCCGTATCGCAGCACGATGAATGCGGCGACCAGTGGACCGAGGGCGGAGCCGGTACTGCCACCCACCTGAAACAGCGATTGCGCCAATCCGTGTCGGCCGCCCGAGGCCATGCGCGCGACGCGCGACGACTCCGGGTGGAACACCGATGAGCCGGCGCCCACCAGCGCCGCCGCCAGCAACAGTGTGGCGTAATTGTGAGCGTACGCCAGCAGCAGCAAGCCGGCCAGCGAAAAGCCCATTCCGGTCGCGAGCGAATACGGCTTCGGTTTGCGGTCGGTGTAGAAACCGACCATCGGTTGCAGCACCGAGGCGGTGAATTGAAACGTGAACGTAAGCACGCCGATCTGGCCGAAATCGAGACCGTAATTAGTTTTCAGCATCGGGTAAATCGCCGGCAACAGCGATTGAATCATGTCATTGAGCAAATGACAGACGCTGATGGCGGCCAGGATGGGGAACGCCGTTTGCGCCGCTGTGGGATTGCCGTCTCCGGCCCGAATCGTGCTCACATGATTTAATGATTATCGTTTCTGAAATCCTAGCATAAAACCCGGTGCTGCCGCTTCGTTGTCTTCCGGGTTCGAAGGCGGATATACTGCTGGGTGCCGTCGCGCAACGCTGGTTCGCGCTCTACGTTTCACGCCCTGCACTTCCCGCGTTGACCGCGTGGTATCAACGGCTGCGCGAACACCCGGCGTTTGCGCAGCACGTGGACCTGCCGCTTACCTAAGGCCGTTCACGCAAAACCCATCGCGACTTCTAATCCGTCGCCCGGGGCGGTGACGCGAACGTAAGGTCGCCGTCACGTTCGAGCTGTTCCAGCAATTGAAACTCCCATTCGAGATAAGCGCGCATCAAGTCCTGGCGCTGATTTTCGCCCAGATGGTATGGACGCAGGTAAACGTCGTCGGGCTCGTCCGCCATGCGCTCATCATCCTGGGCGAGCGGCAGATCACGCGCGCGCCAGGCCGCGGTTCCGCCGTCCAGCACGCGCACCGGCGCTTCGACCAAGCGCGTCACCTCGGACGCCGCCAACCGCGCCAGCCGTCCGTCTTCCGACGTGAGTACAACGAGCGGCGCGCGCGGAATTTTTTTGATACTGGACATCAAGCGGGCGCGAATGGCAAACCAAGCGCCCGGTATATGGCCCGCACGATAGTTGAGGCTGCGCGCCAGATCGATCACCACCGCCTTGCCCCGTTCCATCAGCGCTGCAAGCTCCGCCGCGGTAATCGCGTCGACTCGCGCCGCGTCGAGTCCCAGCACGGGCGCCGGCGGCATGCCAATCTCGATCGGCCCGGCCGTGCGTATATCGCGCAGCACGACCGTGTCGCGAAAACCCAGCTGCTGCATCCATGACGCGACGAACACGGCGCGCACGCCCACATCGTCGATGAGGACGAGTCGCGCGTTGCGCGTCCCGACATAGTGATCGGTGGCCTGCACCAGTTGCCCGCCGGGCGCACTAATGCTGCCGGCCGGATGTCCGGCCTCATATTCTTCCGGTGAGCGAACATCGAGCAGATAGAGCGAACGCTCCTCGATCTCCGCGCGCCAGACAGCGAGCGTGTCGGCACCGACGACGCGCACGCCGAAACGTTCCGCCGCTCGCTGCGCCGCCGCCGGCGCCGCCTGGCGTGTGGCGGTGGACGCCGCCGGCGCACGGCGATCAGCGCCGCGTTCGAGCTTGAATCCCGCGAGATGCCAGCCCATCGTGCCGTTGCGCAGCGCCGCCACGCGATTGGGAATCCCAGCGTTGATCAGCGTCTGCGCGCCGACGATGCTGCGCGTGCGCCCGGCGCAGTTCACGACGACGAAGGTATTGGGCGATGGAATCGCATCGCGCGCGCGATACGCCAGCTCCGCGCCGGGCAGTGAAATGCCGCCCGGGATATTCTGCACGCGGTATTCATCCCAAGGCCGGCTGTCGAGTATTACGACGTCATCATCGCGATCGAGCATGGCCTTGAGCTCGGTCGCCGTGATCGACGGCGTGCCGTAAACATGCTCGACGTGTTCGCCGAAAATCTTGCTCGGTACGTTGGTACCGATAAACAACTCGAAACCGGCGGCGCGCCATGCGGGTACGCCGCCCGCCAGCACCGCGACATCCATGTAGCCGAAACGCGCGAGCTCGACGGCGGCGCGTTCCGCGAGACCCTCGGCGTCGTCGCACACGACGATGCGCGTGCCACGTCGCGGGACGATCCGCGACAATAGAAACTCCAGCCGGCTCAAAGGGACCGGCACTGCGAACAGGGGATGGCCGCGCGCGTGGACGCCCTCCTCGCGCACGTCGAGCAGCGCGAATTCACCGCCGTCGCGAACGATCGACTTGAGGATCGCCGGGCTTACCGTTCGCGGTGTATTGGCGGACATGGATCGGTAGTAATTTATATTGATGGAAAAAATAATAATCGAATAATCGGAGTTAAGGATTTGCCGGCCATGGTCGCCTCCTGTCGACTCGACGTGGGCAGGCTTTTGATAAAACATATGATGGCTTAACAGAGATTCTTATGAAAGAAGATCCGTCATGGTCTGTAAGGAAGCGCTGACGAGCGGCGAGGACTTAGGCGATGGCGGGGGGCGGAGGGCGATGCAATGGCACACGCCGACGCGAAGCTGCTGGATGCCTCTTCGCGCACCGTGATTCACTCTTGGCCGCGCGCGCGGTCGGCCGCAGGGCGTAATGCGCGCTCTTGCCCTGCCCCCGACCGGCCGGAAGAATGTGCCAGTCGAAGAATTGTTTCAGATTTTGCAGGATGGGAGCCGCGAATTGCACCGCACCGGACATCCCGAACCGAGAAACCGGTTTCGAGTGTTCATGAGACATGATTTGCCGGCGCCCTTTCTGCCTGTCATCCAAGGTACGGCTTTGATCCATATCATTACCAAACCGGCCCCGAATGTGTATAGTCATGCGGTAATAATACGTGGGAGGTATTATGGATATTGACCTCAACCGCGACCGTGCTTTCCCGCCACTTGCTCGTCCTCCCAAGGCGGGCGCCATGTCAGCGCGCCATCACCCATTAAACCATACCACGCATCCGTAACGATTCGCCTTGAGAATTTTTCTGCTGACTCTGTTGTTGCAGTTCCCCGCTGCTGCGCCGCTGGCCCAGGATTATGGCCCATCGCGATTTCTAAGCCGAGGCATTAATCGGCGACTCAAGGCTTGATGATGGTGAAGTTGAAGTGAAACGGTGGAAATAAATGATTGGTTCAGTAAACTTTCGTTCTAAAATGTGTGGCCATACTCGTCTGAATTGA
>Ga0209109_10000690_pt1 | contig 18371 bp, 17 predicted proteins | sample Rifsed10ft2_FD_184004 | JGI IMG/M metagenome (GOLD analysis project Ga0209109, IMG submission 184004) | Soil microbial communities from Rifle, Colorado, USA - sediment 10ft 2 (version 2) | ecosystem: Environmental > Terrestrial > Deep subsurface > Rock core/Sediment | place: Rifle, Colorado... | reverse complement strand
GAAGATCAGGTCGTACCAGTAGTCGCCGCACAGGAGGGCGTCGTAGTGCATGAGGCAGAGTTGGGAGTTAGAGTTTGAGTCGGGGACGGCTCACTTATTACCCCTTACTTTTTCCACAGCCATCTTCGCCGCCTCCGCCACGCGCTTCCCGCTCCGCGTCTTGCCCTCGTCCTCCTGCGCCACACGCTTCAATTCCGGCGCGGCGCGCGCATCGCCGATTTCGCCCAGCAGGCGCGCGGCGTTCCAGCGCAGGTTCGGGTCACGGTCGCGCAGCGCGGCGATGAGTGAGTCCACGGCAGGCGCGCCGATTTTGTTGAGCGCGAACGCCGCCTGGTGGCTCACGTCCGCATCCGGGCTGCGCAAGGCGATCACGAGCGGCTCGACGACTTCCGCGCTGCCGATCTGACCGAGGGCTTTTGTCGCCAGTTGACGCACCTGCGCCTCGGGATCGTCGAGCGCAGTGATGAGGTGTTTGAGGGCGGGCGCGCCGATGCGACCCAACGCCTCTGCCGCGCGCTGGCGCACGCCGGAGTCCGGGTCGGCCAGCGCCGCGCCGAGCGGCTCGACCGCGCGCGGCTCGCGGTTCTCGCCCAGAATCTGCGCGGCCTTCATGCGCGTGTTCGCGTCCGGCTCTTTCAACTGCTTGATCAGATAATCGAAGTATTTCTCCCACGCCGCCTTCTCTTCGAGCGAACCGGTGTCGCGAGGGCTTCGCCTCGGCTCGGGTTTGGCAGGATTCATGCAACTGCTCCTATGATTGGGAAAAGTCGGAACGCCGCCATTATAGCCGATGGCGGATGGCATATGGCATATGGCTTATCGCGTATCGTGGGTTGTGGGTTGCTGGCCAGGCTTTGCGATAAACGATACGCCATACGCTATCCGCCAACCGCCATTTGTCCATTTGTCCATTTGTCATTTGCCATTCTATAATCCCTGCCATGCCTGAGCGCTTCGAAGCCGACACCAGCCTGCTGAACATCTCCGGCGGGCGTCCGCTGCCCGAAGACCCGCCGGGGTTTGGCGCATTTGCCCCGCCCCGCAAAACCGCCCGCGGGCGCGAGAAGGACACGCTCTTCCTCTGCCTCGGCCTGCGCTCGCGCGTGCCCATCCCGCCCGGGCGTTACACGGCCCTCCTCGACCTTGCCGCGGCGACTTTCTTCGGCAGCACCGGCTCGATCACCGCGGCGTTGCGGCAGGCCCTTGCCGCCGTCAATCAAGACTTGCTCGACGCGAACATCACCACCGGCGCGCCCGTGCAGGGCGGCCTCATCTGCGCGGCGCTGCGCGGCGAAGATTTCTACGCCGTGCAGTGCGGGCCGGGCCTCGTCGTCGCCGCGCATCGCGCCGGGGTGGAGCGCTTTCCCAATCTCCCCAGCCGCCCGCTCGGGCTGAGCAACAACCTCGACGCGCTTTATTTCCACACCGCCGTGCGCGAAGGCGAATACTTTGCGCTCAGCAGTTCCGCGCCCTCCGGCTGGACGGAGGCCGCCCTCGCCGGCGTCGGCGGACTGGCCACGATGTCCAACGTCGCCGAGCGATTGAAAGAAGCGGCGGGCGGCGACTTCACTGCGCTGGTCGGGCGCTTCGAACCCGGCGGCACGATTGCGCCCATGCGGCCCGCGCCCGTTCCTTCGGCCCCATTCAGGGCAGGCTCCTCGCTCGCGGCCTCCACGCCCCTTCAATCGCTCACAAATCTGATTCGCCCCCGCGCCGAACCGGCCGCCGAAAAACCGACACCCCTGCCAGCGGTCACCCGGCCCCCGGCTGATCTTCGGGGCGAACCGGCGGCCACAGGAACGCCGGTTTCCCCGGCGACTGAGATTCCCCTCGCGTCCTCGGTCGTCCAGCCCGCCCCGGAATCCCCGATGCCTCCCGCACCCGCTTCCGAAGCCGCCCCCGACACCGACTGGCAATCCCTCATCCACCGCGCCGAGCGCCTCGGCGGGGCCGAACCTGCGCAGCAACCGCACATTCCCGTCATCGAAGAAATGCCGCCTCTCTCCTCTCCCGGCGACGCAGTTCCATCGTCGGGGGCGGGGGCTTTCACCGATCAGCTCAAACAAGGCTTGCGCTCCTTCGGGCGGGCCTTCGGCATCACGCTGACCGAAGCCACGCGCAGCCTGCGCAAAATGCTGGCCCGCATGCTGCCCGAAGGCATGTTGCAGCAGGCGGGCTTGTTCACCGTGCCCAGCACAGTCCTCATGGGCATGGCCATCCTCATCCCGCTGGTGGTGGTGGCGATTGTGGCCGTGGTGTATTTCCAGCGCGGGCGCACTCAGCAATTCGAAGACACGCTCGACCAGGCCGATGCGGCTGTCAAGTGGGGCCGAATCGTGGCACAAACCGATCCCGTGGCCGCGCGCCCATACTGGGAAGAAGCCCTCAAGTGGCTCGCACAGGCCGAGCAGTTGCAGCCCGACAACGCCGAGGTCATCACCCTGGAACAGGAGGCGCAGAGCAAGCTCGACGAGCTTGACTGGATCACGCGCCTCGACTACCGGCCAATCGTGGTGGGCGGTCTGGGCCAAAAAGTGACGGTGAGGCAGATTGTGCTCTCCGGGCCGGACGTCTACGCGCTTGACGCGGCCCGCAACCGCGTCCTGCGCCTCGTGCCCACGCCCGCGAGCGGGTACAATATTGACCCGGACTTCGAATGCGCCAGCGGTACGGTCGGCCAGTTCACCATCCGCGATCTGATGGACATTGGCCTCGTCCCCGGCCCCAACGCGCTCGGCAATAGCGACGCGGTGATCGCGCTCGATACGCACGGCGGATTGTTGTATTGCGCCACGGGGATGAAGCCGTCGGCCACCTACCTGCCCACGCCGGAGACGAGTTGGGTCCGCCCCACCGCCCTCGAGGTGTACACTGATCGCCTGTATGTTCTCGACCCGGGCGGCAACGAGGTCTGGCAATATCAGGCGTCCGGCGGCGCGTTCACGCAGCCGCCCTCGCGCTACTTCATCAACACGGCTTACAATCTGCAAGATGTGATGGAGTTCGCCATCGCCGGGGGCGACCTGTTTCTGCTCCGCAAAGATGGCCGCGTGACGAACTGCACCCGGCCCGTCGTCGGCGCGCCCCCCACCTGCACGGAGAACGTCCAATACTCCGACCCGCGCCCGGGCCGCGCGGCGGGCGACCATCTTGTAGACGTGACCGCGCCCGCGCGCTTTGTCTACGACCCGCCGCCCGAACCGTCCATGTATCTGTTGGATGCGAACACCGGGGGCATCTATCAACTCAGCCTCAAGCTGCTGTTCGTCAAACAATATCGTTCGCGCCTCCCTGTCGCCGCTCCGGTCACCGCCGTCGCCATTGATCCCTCCAAGCGCATTTTCATCGCTGCGGGCGACAACCTGTACGTCGCCACGCGACCGTAGGCTCTGGCAAACGCGGGTCCTCGCCCTCGCTCGACAAATCCTGTATCCTCCTATATACTCACTCGGTGAGTATGTAGCCGATGCCGTCTCGAACCTCGTATGCCAGCGCCCTCTCGCCCGAATTTGCCCTGCTCGGCTTTCTAGCGCAACATCCTGCCCACGGCTATGAACTGCATCAGCGGCTCGTCACCGACCTGGGGCAGGTCTGGCACGTGAGTCTGAGCCAGACCTACAACATCCTCAACCGGCTGGAGGCGCAGGGCTTCATCGCTGGCACGGTTCAAGAGCAGGCCAAATTGCCAGCCCGCCGCTCCTTTCGTCTCACCGCCGCTGGCCGCCGCCGCTTCAATACCTGGCTGCACTCGCCCGCGCCGTGCAGCGTCCGCACCGTCCGGGTCGAATTCACCACCCGCCTTTACTTCGCGCAAGCCCTCAGCCCCGCTACCGTTCCCGACTTGATCGAAGCCCAGACTACCGAGGTTAGGGCGGGTCTCAGACGCCTGCAAAACATCCAGGCCGAGTTCCCGCCGAATCAGATGTTTAACCGCCTGGGCCTCAACCTGCGTATCCGGCAGCTTGCCTCGCTCCTCGATTGGCTGGCTGAATGCCGCGCCGCGCTTGGGCTGCGCGCATAACTCACCCCCGGGAGGAAATATGTTTCGCCGTTCGATTCGCGTGATGGTGTTGATCGTTGCGCTGGCATCGGCCTGCGCCGCCCCGGCCCCGCCTTCGGCCCGCAATCCAACGCGCGAATTGCGAACGCTCGACGTCTTCGCCGCGGCCTCGCTGACAGATGCATTCACCGAGATCGGCCGGGACTTTGAGGCGGCGCACCCCGGCGTGACCGTCGCCTTCAACTTTGGGGGATCGCAGAACCTTCGCACGCAGTTGGAGTTGGGCGCCGTCGCCGATGTGTTTGCTTCAGCGAATCAAAAGGAAATGGAGGGTGCCGTGACGGCGGGGCTGGTGGTCAGCGGCGCGGCGCAGGTGTTCCTGACCAATCAACTCATCGTCATCCTCCCCCCAGACAATCCGGGCCGCGTCGAAAAGTTGGAAGACCTCGCCCGATCCGGCCTCAAGCTGGTGCTTGCCGCCGAAGACGTGCCGGTGGGCAGCTACTCGCGCCAGGTGCTGGAGGAACTCGAAACGCAGTTCGGCGCGGGGTTCAAAGACAAAACGCTCGCCAACGTCGTCTCAAACGAAGACAACGTCAAACAGATCGTCGCCAAAGTCCAGTTGGGCGAGGCGGACGCCGGCCTCGTCTACGGTTCGGACGCCGTCGCCGCGCCCGAGCTCAAGACCCTCGCGATCCCAACCGGGTTCAACGTGATCGCCCAATACCCGATCGCCGCCCTGGCCCGCGCGCCTCACCCCGATCTCGCTCAAGCGTTTGTGGACGATGTGTTATCCTCTGCGGGACAGGCAGTGCTGAAGAAATGGGGCTTCATACCCATCCACTGACGACTGTCCACTGATCATTGTTTACGCCCCCCTATGCCCGATCACTTCCTCCCTCGTGTAGCGACGCGCGGCAAATCGGCCTGGCTGTTCATCGTCCCGGGTGGCGCGCTCGTGAGTCTGCTCGCGCTGCCGCTCGTGGCGCTCCTGTGGCGCGCGTGGGTGGCCGGCCCGGTGGGCATGCTGCTGACTGCCACGGCGCTGTCTGCTCTGCGACTCAGTCTGTTCACCAGTGCCGTGTGCGCGTTGGTGGCCGTCATCACCGGCACGCCGCTGGCCTACGCGCTCGCGCGCTGGTCGTTCCGGGGCCGCGCGTGGATCGAAGTGCTGATTGATCTGCCGGTCGTCCTGCCGCCCTCGGTGGCGGGCCTCGCGCTGCTTATGGCCTTCGGGCGGCGCGGTCTGCTGGGGGACGCGCTCGCCGAGGTCGGCGTGAGCCTGCCGTTCACCACCGCGGCGGTGGTCGTGGCGCAGTTGTTTGTGGCCGCGCCCTTCTACGTGCGCGCCGCCCGCCTCGGCTTTGCCAGTATTGATCCACAGCTCGAAGAGGCCGCCTACACCGAGGGCGCGAACCAGTGGCAGTTGTTCCGCCACGTCATGTTGCCGCTTGCCGGGAGAGCGATGGTCAGCGGCCTCATCCTGTGCTGGGCGCGCGCGCTCGGCGAGTTCGGCGCGACCATCCTCTTCGCCGGCAACCTCGTCGGGCGGACGCAGACGATGCCGCTCGCGATCTACCTCGGCCTCGAGCGCGACCTCGGCGTGGCGTTGGCGCTCTCCGCGCTGTTGCTCGTGGTCTCCGTGCTTCTGCTCGTGGCGCTGCGGCGGCTGGAAAAGGCTTCGGTGACGACATGAGTAGCGTAATCCGAGGTTGCGACTCCGCCCCCCGCCTTCGTTCTTGACTTGCCCCCTTGCCGAGACTAGAATACGCCGCACTCACAGGCGAGAAAGCAAACAACCCCATGAGCAATCGTTGGCCCGGCAAATACGTCATCGGCCTGACTGGCAACATCGCCACGGGCAAGAGTGTGGTGCGCAAGATGCTCGAGCACCTCGGCGCGTTCACCATTGACGCCGACGCCTTCGCGCATCAGGCTATGGCGAAAGGCGGCCCCGCGTATGCGGCGGTGGTCAAGACCTTTGGGGAGTGGCTGCTCACGCCGGAGGGGGAGATCAACCGCGCCTACCTCGCTAAGATCGTCTTTGCCGAGCCGGTGGCGCTGGCGAAGCTGGAAGCCATCCTCCATCCCTTCGTCGGGCAGGCGATTGACATTCTCCTCAAACGCTCAAAGGCTCCGGTGGCGGTGATCGAGGCGATCAAGCTCATCGAGTCCGGGCTGGCCAAAGAGTGCGACGCGCTGTGGGTGGTGAACGTGCCCGCGCCCGTGCAAGAGGCCCGGCTGATCGAAAAGCGCAAGCTGAGCGAGGCGGAGGCGGCCATGCGCATCGCCGCCCAGCCCCCACAGGCCGACAAGCTCAAGGCCGCTTCGATGGTGATTGACAACAGCGGCACGTTCGAGGACACGTGGACGCAGGTGCAGGCGGCCTTCGGCAGGATCACGCCCCCGGCGGGCGCGCCCGCGGCCGAAGCGCCGGCCCCGGCGGCGGCCCCCGCGGTCCCCGGAGCGAAGGAAGTCAAAGTGCGGCGCGGCAAGCCCGGCGATGCCAATGCCATCGCGGCCTTCATCAAGCAGGTCACCCGCGGCCAGCGCAGCCTGACGCGCGCCGACGTGATGGCCGCCTTCGGGGACAAGGCGTATATGCTGGCGGACTACGACGGGCAGCTCGGAGCCATCGCGGGATGGAAAGTGGAGAATCTGGTGGCGCGCGTAGACGAGTTTTACATCGCCGCGACTACGCCGCTGGAGCAGGTGGCCTCGCCGTTGATTGATGCGGTGGAGAACGCCGCCCGCGAATTGCAATGCGAAGCGGCTTTGGTTTTCGTGCCCACGCCGCTGGCCCAGTCCGCCGCGCAGGCGCTGTCCGGCCTCGAATACGCGCCGCAGGTTCTGGAGAAGCTGGGCGTGGCGGCGTGGAAGGAAGCCGCCAAAGAATCCATGCCGCCGGACACGGCCCTGCTTTTCAAGAAACTGCGCGAAGACCGCGTGCTGAAGCCGATTTAGTTATTAGGGAGGCAAGTTGCGGCGCACTTTCTCAGACCCTCGCAGCGCAGGGGAGAGGGCCGACGTGCGTCGCAACCCGGGTTTTTTATGAACCGTGCTCTAGACTGGATCAAATCACACCCCCGCCTGACCGCCTGGATCGTGTTGGCGCTGGGCATGAATGCGATCGTGGTGTACGAGGCCCGCAACGTAGGACTGCAGGCGGGGCAGTGGGTGGCGCTGGTGGCAGCGACCACGCTCGTGGCCGGGTTGTGCGTGTGGATCATTGGATGGGACGATGAGGGGACCGAAGAACCGCCCGCCGGGACACCGCCTTCCGAAAAACCGGCGGAGCCGAAGAGTTGAACGCCGCGCAGACGCGAAGTGTCTGCGCCGCGAGAACATAAAAAGCCCGCCGAAGCGGGCTTTTTGATGCGAGGCGCGGCGGGCTAGTAGTACCACACCATGTAGCTGGTGCGGGTGCGGATCTCTTTGAGATTCGGAGACTTCACGATAAATTCGACGGTGACCATCGTGCCGGGAGCCACGTTGCCCACGTCGAAGGTCTCGTACGTCGCACCCTGTTCGCTGGTGGGCTTGAGCGTGAAACTTTCATCGCGACCGGGATGGTGAACGATCAGCGTGACTGTGGCGTTAGGCACGGGCTTGCCTAGCTGGTCGGTCACGTAAATATAAGCCGTCTGCTTTTTGCCGCGGGGCACGTAGCTCTCCAGCACAGAGGCGCGTGCGCGGATGGACGTGACTTCCCCGAAACTGGCCGATATCAACCACTCGCGGGGGAGCGGGACATAGTCGAAATAAATCGAGCCGAGCGGCGCAAGCTGCATGCGCTGGTCCTTCGGCTTTTCGGGATGCCATTCCATCTTGGCGCGCTGGAAGTACTGGACGATGATCCCGTTTTCTATCATGTACTCGGTGATGGGATAGCCAAACGAATCCAGTCCCCCGTGGTTGCGCCAGTATTTCAGGAATTCGAAACACGCCCTGTGGCCGGTCTCGGGGAAAAAATGACAGTTGGGGTCCGGAGAAATCTGGCTGACGAGGGGGCCGGTCGTCTGCTTGCCGAGTTCGTCGCCCAGCAGGCCGAGTTGGATTTTGTACGGATTGGGGTTGGCGGGGTGCCATTCCATGCGCGCGTTCTGGAAGTATTGCACCAACAACCCGGTCTTCGGATCGACGATTTCGTCGGTGATGGGATACCCGTAGCGCGCCAGCCCGCCCGTGGCGTTGAAGTAACTCAAGAAGGGTTCGCGGACGGTGTGTCCGGTTTGGGGGAAGTCGTGTGAATCATCTGACTGCGCCAGGGCAAAGGGCGCCGACCCAAGCGCGATCAGCAGTATCACTCCGATGAGGCCAGTGAAGAAGCGGCGTTTCAGCAAGAGGTCATCCCCATTGGACTTGCAAGAGACATGCCCAGATTATATAGTCCTTAATTCCTAGAAGCAAGTCCCAATGTGGGTAATTCTGAATTTTTTAGGATTTCTCTGTGCTGTTTCGCAGAGGGAACAAACAATTTTCTCTAAAACGTTTGAAGCCGAATTGTTTGAGCTTGCCAGGCCCAACTCTCTGTAGCGGGAGGCAGCCTCTAACCCCACCACCGTTAGTCGTCGCCCAAACGCAAACGGCAATAGCTTTCGTAGCGCGAAACGGAGACCTCGCCTGCCTCCACGGCTTTTCGCACGGCGCATCCCGGCTCGTGCAGATGCGTACAGTCGCTGAACTCGCAGTACGCGACGAGCGGCTTGATTTCCACAAAATATCCGTCGAGCTCTTCCGGCTCGATGTCCCACAACGCCACCGCGCGCACCCCCGGCGTGTCGGCCACAAAGCCGCCGCCCTCCAGCGGGAGCAGTTCCGGGTACACGGTGGTGTGCTGCCCTTTCGTCGTCGCCCGCGAAACCTCGCGTGCTCTCAACCCCAACCCCGGCTGCACGGCGTTGAGCAGGGTGGACTTGCCCACCCCGGACGGCCCGGCGAGCACCGAGAGTTTGCCGCGCAGGAGGTCGCGCAGTTCGGCCACGCCCATCCCCGTGATCGCCGACGTATACCACACTTTATAACCGAGCGGTGGGTAAAGTTTGAAAAGTTCGTGCGCCGCCTCGGGCGTCACCAGATCGCATTTGTTCGCGCAGATGACGGCGGGCAGGTGCGCGGCTTCGGCGATGACGATGAAGCGATCGAGCATGCGCAGGTGCGGGGCCGGTTCCGTGCAGGCGAACACGAACACCGCCTGATCCGGGTTCGCGACGAGAACCTGTTCCCGCTCGCCGGCGCGGTCGCGCACCCCGCCTCGCCCGCCCCCGGTGGACGCGCGCCGCGAAAGGACGCGCTCGCGGGGCGCGATCTCTTCGATCATCCCGGTGCCGTCGGGGTGCACCGAAACCTGCACACGGTCGCCGATCGCGGCGAGGTCGGTGTCCTGCCGCCGTTTCTTGAGCCGGCCGCGCAGTTGGCAGACAAAGTCGCCCGCGTCGGTGCGGACGGTGAAGAAGCCGCTCTGGGCCTTGAGGAGGATGCCGGGGAGATGCTCAGTCAACGGATGGAACGGATGAAATTGTGAATTCCTACGGTGTGGGCGTCGGCGTAGCCGGGACGCTGAACTCCGCCTCCCAATCATATAGGGTCAACGGCTGGCCGAAGAAATAGATCTCCACGATGCGCCGGAAGATCGGCGCGGCGAACTCTGAGCCTTCGCCTTTGTTCTCCACCACGACCACGATCACGATGTCCGGCTTGTCCGGGCGGTTGGCCTCCGTGTAGCCCACGAACCACGCGTGCGGCGTCCCGCCCGACCCCGGGTCTTCGGCGGTGCCGGTCTTCCCGGCGACGGGAATCTCGAGATTGAGGAAGCGATGCCGGGCCGTGCCGCCGGGGATGCTCGTCACGTCCCGCAGGCCCTCTTGAAGCAGCGAGAGCTGTTCAGGCGTGACCGGCAGTTTGCCATTGACGATGGGCTTGAACTCGTAGGTCGGTGCGCCGCCGGGAGGCGCGATGTGATGCACCAACTGCGGGCGGTAGAGCGTGCCGCCGTTGCGGATGGCGGCCATCATCTGCGCGATCTGCAAGGGCGTCGCCAGCACATAGCCCTGCCCGATGCCCATGTTCACGCTGTCGCCGGGTGTCCAGGGCTCGCCGTACGTCGCCAGCTTCCATTTCGGATCCGGGATCAGCCCCTGCGCTTCCGCCGCCTGTCCGATCTGGGTGTATTCGCCCAGCCCGAACTGCCGCGCGACTTGCGACATGTAGTCCGGATTATATTGATACAAGTTATAGGCGATCGTGTAGAAGTACGGATCGCACGAGAAGGCCAGCGCCTGCACCAGATCAACCTTCCCGTGCGGCTTGACGCCGAAAGACACCGTCCAGTCGTATTTAACCGCCTCCGGGCCGAGCAAATCCCATTTGCCGGTGCAGGTGTAGGTCGTGTCGCGCGTGTACAGGCCGGACATGAGTGCGGCGGCGAACATCGGCGCCTTGAAGACCGAGCCGGGCGGGTATTGGCCCTGCGTGGCGCGGTTGAGCAGCGAGTTGCCGGGATCGTTCAGGACGGCGCTCAGCCGGTCGTGATTTGGATGGGTCGGCTCGAACAAGTTGGGGTCGAAGGTCGGGTTGGACACCATCGCCAGCACTTCGCCGGTCTGAGGGTTCATGGCGATGATGGAACCCTTGAAATCCCCGAGCGCTTTTTGCACTTCAATTTGAAACGGCCGGTCGAGGGTGGCGTAAACCGCCTGCGAGGCTTGAGGCTGACTCTCGGCCAGCATCGCCACGAATTTTCCGGTGGGCGTGATCACGTTCAACTTGCCCCCGCGTTGGCCCGCGAGATATTGCTCGCCCCACGCCTCGAGTCCCGCGCGGCCCACGCGCTCGTCGCCGCTGTAGCCCTTGGCCTGATATTCCGCCAGCGCCTCCGGGGGAATGGCGGACATGTAGCCCACCACCTGCGGCGCGACGCCGCCGAAGAGATAGTCGCGCGTGGTGAATGGAGTGAGCACTACGCCGCTCAACGCCGAGAGCGTGGCATAGTTCGTCTGCACCGCTTCCGCCGAGGCCTCGCCGATGGGCACGTACCAGTCCGCGGGGACCGAGGCGTACTTCTGCCGGATCGCCTCGGGTGACAACCCGAGCAGAGATGAAAGCGCCGACAGCACCCCGGCCTCATCGGTGATCCTCCCCGGCAGCACGCTGACGGCGACGGCTTTGCTCTGTCCTTGCACGGCCAGCCCCAACCCGTTGCGGTCGTAGATGTTGGCGCGCGCAGGCCGCGAGTATTCCATGGCGAGTGAATTGCCCCCGGTCAGCTCCGGCAGGATCATCGCCTCCGCCCACGAGATCACCCAGCGCCCGTCCGCGTAAAGCATCTGCATCTCCGTCTGGCTCGGGATGTCGCCGACGATGGCGGTGTGGAAGGTGAGGCTGTACAGGGCGTGGGCCGTCGGCCCGCTCTTGAGCACCGAAAGAATCCTGGTCTCGACGCTGAGGAGCGACATGGCCCGGGCGACTGACTCGTAGCGTGCCTGAAAATCGTTCAGATTGATGGCGTCGCGGCTGAGCGGCGAGAGGAGAGAATACATCCCGGCGTAGTCGCCCTTCTGCCAGTCTTCGAGGAATGTGAGCGCCGTGCCCTCGGGGTCGGGCGTGTCGGGGGTGGGGGTGGGCGGGGGCGGGGGAGTGACGGTGGGCGGCGGCCCGAGGCCGGTGCAGGCGGCGAGGAAAATCCCAAATCCCAAAAGCCAAATTCCAAAACGGAATGCGTAATGCGTAGTGCGTATCGCGTATCGCATATCGCGGATCGCTTTCAAAACACTTCTTCCTTCAAGATCGTCTCAAACACCGGACACGCGTATGGGATGAACCGCTGGCACGCGGCGGGCACGCTCTCGTGGATGGTCGGTTCCACGCCCAACCGGCGCAGGCGGCGCAGCAGGTGGCACAGGGGCAGGCCCATCACGTTGGCGAAGCAATCGCCGAATTGCTCCTTGTCCACAGGCTCGAAGCCGGGATGTTGAATGGCGTAGGCCCCGGCCTTGTCGAGCGGATCGCCAGTGGCGACGTAAACGTTAAGCTCGTCGTCGCTGTACGTGCGCATGGGCACGCGCGACCGGGCGAGGTCGGTGGAGGCGCGGCCCGTCGCCGTGTCGAGCACCGTGATCGCGGTCAGCACCTCGTGCGTCCGACCGCGCAGTTGCGCCAGCATCGCTCTGGCCTCACGCGCGTCGGCGGGCTTGTTGAGGATGCGCCCGTCAATCGTCACCGTCGTGTCCGCCGCGACGATCAGCGCGTTGTGATTCACGCCCTGCGCCGCCAGCCGCGCTTTGGTCTGGCTCATGCGCCGGACAAAATCAGACGGGCTTTCGTCGGGATGCGGAATCTCGACGGCGTCCACAGGGCGCAGTTCAAACGCCCAGCCGCCGAGGGCGAGCAGTTGCCGGCGGCGTGGCGAGGCGGAGGCGAGGATGAGGCGACGGGATGCCATCGTATGTACGTGTGTACGTCACTTACATGCCCACACGTGCTCACTTTCCATTCTAGCACACCCGCCTTGTAACCACTGCTCAAGCGGACTACAATCATGCCATGCCTCTCCGGTTCGACCTGTTCACCCTCTTCCCCGAAATCTGCGCCGCCTACCTGGGCGAGTCCATCCTCAAGCGCGCGCAGGAGGCGGGCCTCGTCAGCGTGCACATCCACGACATTCGCAATTATGCGACGGACAAGCATCACGTCACGGACGACATGCCCTACGGCGGCGGCGGCGGGATGGTCATGAAGCCGGAGCCGGTGTTCGCGGCCGTGGAGAGTGTGCTGGGAATCTCTCATCTCCCATCTCCAATGACCAATGACCCATCGCTGATCCCCATCATCCTTCTCACGCCTCAAGGCCGTCTCTTCACGCAGACCGTCGCGCAGGAACTCGCGCAGCACCAACGTGTCGCGCTCATCTGTGGGCGCTACGAGGGCTTTGACGAGCGCATCCGTCAGCGCCTCGCCACCGACGAAATCTCGATTGGCGATTATGTGCTGACCGGCGGCGAGCTGGCTGCGCTCGTGGTCGTGGATGCGGTGACGCGCCTCCGGCCCGGCGCGCTCGGCGACCCGACCGGCGCGGTGGACGACTCGCACGCCTCCGGCCTGCTGGAATATCCGCACTACACCCGCCCGCCCGAGTTTCGCGGCTGGGCCGTGCCGGACGTTCTGCTCAGCGGCGACCACGGGCGCATCGCCCGCTGGCGGCGTGAAGAGGCGCTGCGCCGCACCTTTCAGCGCCGCCCGGATATGCTGCTGAAATTGGAGCTCTCCGAAGAAGACAAGTTGTTTCTAGCGAAGGTGGCGGAAGAAGAGACGAGAAATCTCGCGCCAGCGTCCCAAAAGCCAAATCCCGAATGAGATTGACCTAGCGGGGCAAGTGGTTCATAATCATTACAGACATGAGAACGGAGCGAGGAACCTGAGATGGCTGTCCAACAAGCTGAGAAACTTTATACCGTGGACGATTATCTGGCGATGCCGGATGAATACCCGCGCTACGAGTTGCTGGAAGGAGAGCTAATTGAAATGGTCTCGCCTACGTCGCGCCATCAACTCATTCTACAGAGACTTTTCAAGGTGCTTGATGCACATACAGAGGCTCATCACTTAGGGGTGATTTTTGTGGCCCCACTCGATGTGATCCTCTCCCGTACCAGCGTTGTCCAACCGGACCTCCTCTTCATCTCCAAAGCACGCCGGGCGGAGTTGATCGGCGAGCGCATTACGGGCGCGCCCGACCTCGTGATTGAAATTCTCTCTCCCGCTACCAGCGCGCGTGATTTCAACCAGAAACGCAAACTCTACGCCCGGCACGGCGTGAAAGAATACTGGATCGTTGACCCGGATGACGGGACTATCGAAGTTCAGCGCCTGCAAGGCACCGTCTTCTCAACGCTGGCGCTCTACGAACAAGGACAGATCCTGACCACCCCCACGTTTGAAGGGCTGGGGGTGGATGTAGGGCAAGTCTTTGCTGAATAAGAACCTGTCCACAGATCTGTCAGGTCTGCGGACTGAACCTTTCACCCTCCTTCAAAGTAATACTCAAGAGTCATCGCGGGAACCGGCATGAGTCAAGACACCCCCCTCATCCAAAAACTGCAAGCGGGCGATCTGGAAGCTCTGGGCGCTTTGTACGACCAATATCGGTTGACCGTCTACCGGACGGCGCTGGCCGTCACGCGTGACCCGGAAGCCGCCGAAGACATCTTGCAGGATGCCTTCCTCCGCTTGCAGGCCCATGCCGATCAGGTGAACAGTGAACTGCCCCTGGCCCCGTGGCTGTACCGCGTCACCGTCAACTTGAGCTACACCTGGCTCACCCGCCGCAACCGGTGGCGCGTGCCGCTCGGAGACTTCATTGACCAGCTCATCGGCCCGGCCAAGCACAACCCGGAGCCGGTCGCCGAACGGCGCGACGAACAGCGCCTCATGCAGCGCGCCATTGACGCGCTGGCCTTCAGCCAGCGGGTGGTGATTGTGCTCTACTACCTGAACAACCTCAGCCTGCAGGAAATCGCGGACATTCTGGGCTGCCCGGTCGGCACCGTGAAATCCCGGCTGCATTACGGACGGGAGAACCTGCGCGAACTGCTCAACGGCGACGCGCAGGCTCCGGAGGTGCAATATGAATTCACGTGAGGCTTGCCCGCCCAGGGACGACCTGGACGCCCGCATTCGCCAGAGCCTGCGCGCGGCCTACGGCAACAAATGCCCGGCGCGGGGCGTGCGCCGCCAATTGATGGACCGCGCCGCCGAGCAGCGCCGCGACCTGCGCAAACTCGCCCTGCCTCTCCCGGATTGGCTGAGTCACTCCCGCACCGCCCGCCCGATGGAGTCCGGCTGGAATCATCTGGACTACATCAGCCTCCTGAGCGCGCTGGGTTTTGTCGGCGTGACCTACGCTATTCGGTGACCCCGGCGCGTTGGGGCGTAGCATGCTACGCCCCTACTTGTATGTCCGCCCCCCTATTGCGCGTCGAAAACCTCACCGGGAGCGAAACCTCCGACCCGATTCATCCCAGCCCCGTGCGCACGCGGGTCTTCGAGCGCGTCTCCTTTGACATCGCCGAGGGCGAGCACGTGGCGGTGGTGGGCGCGCCGGGATCGGGCAAAACGGCGCTGGTGCGCGCGGTGGCTCTGCTGGAAAAATCGAAGGGCGGCAAAGTCTACCTGGAAGGGCGCGACATCACCCGCCTGTGGGGCGGGCAGCTCCGGGCACTGCGCCAGCGCCTGCAATTCGTAGGCGGCGACCCCATGCGCACCCTGCCCCCGCACTACACCGTCGAGCAGACCCTGCTCGAGCCGTTGCAGATTCACCGTCTCGGGTCGGCGGACGAGCAACGCGCGCGCGTGTCGGCTGCGACCGAGTGGTTCCGTCTCAACCCGCTGCTCTTGACGCGCAAAGTGAGCATGCTCTCCCCCGCCATGCGCCAGAGGGTAGCCCTCGCGCGCGCGCTTACCCTCCACCCGCGCCTGCTCGTGTGCGACGAACTCACCGATCGCCTCGAACCCTCGGCGGCGCAGCCCCTGCTGGCGATGGTGGCCCGCGCCTGCCGCGCCCCCCGCGAGCGCATCGCCTGGCTGTGGACCACCTCCGACCGCGCCCTCGCCCACGCCTGCGCCGACCGCGTGCTCCGCCTCGAAGACGGCCAGCTCGTCGCCGACTGAGCACAGACCTCGCAGGTCTTTCGCAGACCCTCGTAGCGAGCGGAGAGGGCGAAGACCTGCGAGGTCTGAGGGTTATGATATACTCGCCGCCATCTGAAGACCGTTCGCTGCGCGAAGACGCAGTGGTCTTTAGACCATTCCCGGTGGACGAGGACCTCACTTGACTCATTGGCTGCGCCGCACCGCGTTTATTGCTTTGGACCTGATACTTCTCCTGACTGCTTGCTCTCCCAGCCCGACCCCGCCGCCTCCTTCGGCTCCCACTCCCACACCCGCCCCGCCGACCGCGGCGGCGACCCCATTGCCATCGGCCACCTCGGAGCCGACTCTCACGCCTACTCCGACGCCCATCGAACTCGTCGTCTGCCAGAAGGACGAGCCGCTCTCCCTCTATTTATATGGCGATGGTCCGTCCGCGCGCGCGGGCCTCTTCGACGCGCTCTTCGACGGCCCGATAGACTCCCTCGGTTACGCTTATCAACCCGTGATCCTCGAGGCCCTGCCGAGTCTGGCCGCAGGCGGCGGCGCGTCGCTGACTGAAGTCGAAGTGCGCCCCGGCGACCGCGTGGTGGATGCGGTCACGCATCAGGTCGTCTCGCTCGGCGACGGAGTCCGGTTGGCTCAACTGGACGGCAGCCAACTCGCGTACTCCGGGGGTGATCCTGCGCGCACGGTGCAAGTTTCGGCGGCCTTCGCCCTCAAGCCCGGCCTCGTGTGGTCGGACGGCCAGCCGCTCACCGCCGACGACTCGGTCTTCTCCTTTGAAATCGCCGCCAGCGCGGACACCCCCATCAGCCATTTCGTCACGGATCGCACGGCGCACTATGACGCGCTGGACCCCCTCACTGTGCGCTGGACGGGCCTCCCCGGCTGGCGTGACACCGAATTCTTTCTGCGCTTCTGGACGCCCTTCCCGCGCCACCTCTACGGCCAGCTTTCCCCGCGCGAGATTCTCGCCAGCCCGGACCCCGCCGAGCGGCCGGTGGGCTGGGGGCCGTTCGTGCTCGGCCCCGATGGATGGGTGAAGGGCGATCACCTCACGCTGCTGCGCAATCCCCACTACTTCCGCGCCGCCGAGGGCCTGCCCCGCGTGGACAGGGTCACGTTCCGCTTCGGGCTGAGTCCCGAACAAATCCTCGCCGAGATGCTCAAAGGGCGCTGCGACATCGGCGCGGAAGAGGCGGACTTCAGCGGGCAGATCGCATTCCTGCTGCAGGCGCAGGCCGGTCACGTCCTCACCCCGCAGTTCGTCCCCGACACGAAGTTCGAGCATCTGGATTTCGGGATTCAGCCTCCGGACGACTACAAGCGCGCGGCGGGGAATGACCTCTTTCAAGACGCGCGCGTGCGCAGAGCGGTGGCCTATTGCCTCGACCGCGAGGCGCTGGTGGATCAATTGCTGAACGGCGTCGCCGAAGCGCCCGCCGCGTATCTCTCTTCCCGCCATCCGCTCTACGCGGCGGCTCAGATCACGCCCTATCCGTTTGACCCGGCGCAAGGGCAGGCGTTATTGGAGGAAGCCAGTTGGTCGGATCGGGACGGCGACGGCGTTCGAGAAAATGGCCAGCGCAAGCTCTCGCTCAGTTACGCCTCCGGCCCGGAAGGCAGCGCCTTCCGGGAAGCGCTCATGCAGTTCGTGCAGGCGCAGCTCCTCGCCAACTGCGGCATCGAGGCGCGCCCGCAGCTCTACACGCTGGAAGAACTTTACAACGACCTCTGGCCGACCGGCGTGGTGTTCGGGCGCCGGTTCGATCTCGCGGAGTTCGCGTGGGTCACCGGCGTAGAGCCGCCGTGTGAGCTTTATCTGACCGAGGCGATTGCCTCCGAGCAGAATCCGGGCGGCGAGAACAACACCGGTTACAGCAACCCGGCCTTTGACGCGGCGTGCCGGGCTGCGCGGACTGCGCTGGACGAAGCCACGCGCCGGGCCAGGCACGCCGAGGCGCAGGCCATCTTCACCCGGGATTTACCCTCTCTGCCGCTGTTCCTGCGGGTCAAGGTCGGCGTGGCGCTGCCGCGCGTCAACGGCTATCAACCGGACTCGACGGCCAGCTCGGATTTATGGAACATAGAATCGATTAGTTTGTCCGCGCCGTAAATCAAATAGACACAAACGGCAAATTGAACCTTCCGGCGCGACCGCGAGTAAATACTCTTAGGCAGAGCCGGATGGACGCCGACCAACCGAGTCTGACCGCGCGGCCATCGCGCCGGATGTGTGGCCCCGCCGACGTCGTGTCCACGGAAAGGTTGTCGGGACTTCGGGTCCGCCATCGGCTGGAAGCCGACGGCTATAGCCCATCGAAGCCCGCGAAGCGGGCTTGCCCAGCAGCATTAGCCGTCCGTTTCCAACGGATGGCTGACATTTGACTCGCTTTGTGAGCGTGTGATATAGTTCGGCTGCTTCGCCCCATGCAAACTCGCCGCCAACCCAGGGTTTCGACCGTTGCTGCTGTTTTCCCCGCGCATCTGCATCGGTTGAGTGATGCCAGGCACGATGTGTTCGTCGCTAGCGAGACCCTTCGGGTCTGCCCTAGTATGAGTATGTGAAGGGAGGTGGTCGCTCAGCCGTTCGCCCAAACCCAATCCCCTGAATTCGCACACAACGTCGCACCACTTACCCATCCTTTAGGAGGAGAGAAATGCTTAAAAGCAAGAAGTGGGCGCTGCTCGCCGGGTTCACGCTCGTCAGCCTGATCCTGGCCGC
>Ga0209109_10000685_pt1 | contig 18483 bp, 17 predicted proteins | sample Rifsed10ft2_FD_184004 | JGI IMG/M metagenome (GOLD analysis project Ga0209109, IMG submission 184004) | Soil microbial communities from Rifle, Colorado, USA - sediment 10ft 2 (version 2) | ecosystem: Environmental > Terrestrial > Deep subsurface > Rock core/Sediment | place: Rifle, Colorado... | reverse complement strand
CGTCTGGCTCGTCGCCTCGGCGGCGGCGAGAATGTCGGCCTGGGTCTGGATCGTGAAGTCATCGGGCTGACCCTCCCGCACGCGGTGCCGCTCACGCAGCAGGGCCGCGACTTCCCGCGCCGCCGACTCCATGGACCGCTCATCGCGCGCCTGGAGATAGAGGCCGCTCAGATGGGCCAGGTTGAACAGGCGGCGGAGCGCCGTCGTGACGGGGACCAGGACCTGGTCGTCCTCGTCCACGCCCGCGTAGTTGACCCCACGAGGCTCGAGCACGCCGACGACGTCGAACGGCACGTTGGCGATCCTGATCGTCTCGCCCACGAGGCCGCCCGGCGCGCCGAGGTTCACCAGGACCGTTCGTCCGACGACGGCGACGCGCTGCGCGCTCTGGACGTGCTCTTCGTCGAAGAACTGTCCGGCGATGGTCCGGACCTGCCGGACGGACGGAAAGTCGGCCGACGTCCCGATGAGAGTCGTGTTCGTGGTCCCGGTCCCGTACTTCACGGCGAGCTTGCGGCTCTGGATCGGGACGACGCGCGCGACGGCCGGGCACTCCTCGGCGACGGCGCGCGCGTCACGCGGGTCCAGCGTCGTGACGTTGCCGACCACTTGAGGCCGCCCCGCCACGGTCTTCATCTGGCCGGCGCTGACGATGAGGATGTTCGTCCCCAGCGCCCGGATCTTCCGGAGGACCTCCCGCCTGGCGCCCTCGCCGACCGCCATCATGACGATGACGGCCGCCACGCCGATGACGATGCCGAGCATGGTGAGGAGCGTCCTCATCTTGTTCTTGAGGATGCTGTCCACCGCGAGCTTGACGAGCGTCGAGCGTCTCATGCGGTCTCTGCAAGCTCGGGCGGCGCCATCGCTTCGAGATCGTCTGCGGCTCGGCGGCGGGACTTCACCGGCTCGTCGCGGATGATGCGGCCGTCGCGCAACTCCACGATTCGTTTGGCGCAAGAGGCGATGTCCGCTTCGTGGGTCACGATCAGCATCGTGATGCCCTGGTCGTTCAGCACCTGAAAGAGCGCCATGATGCCGAGCGAAGTGTGGCTATCGAGATTGCCCGTGGGTTCATCGGCCAGGAGCACCGTGGGTTCAGTGACCAGAGCGCGCGCGATCGCGACCCGCTGCTGCTGGCCACCGGACAATTCGCTCGTTTGATGATTCAGGCGGTCGCCGAGCCCCACGCGTTCGAGTGCCAGTGTCGCGAGCGCGAGAGTGTCGCGGCGGCGGCCGCTGCGGTCGTAGAGCAATGGCAGCTCGACGTTCTCGAGCGCGGAAGTGCGCGGCAGCAGGTTGAATCCCTGGAACACGAACCCGAGCTTCTGGTTGCGCAGATCAGCCAACGCGTTGCGAGCGAGATCGTTGACACGAACGCCGTCGAGAATGTACTGGCCCGAGGTCGGAACGTCGAGACAGCCGATGATGTTCATGAGCGTGGACTTTCCGGACCCCGAGGCGCCGACGATGGCGATCATTTCGCCGCGCGTGACCTTGAGATCCACGCCGCGCAAAGCGTGCACCTCGGTCTTCCCGGTGCGGTACACCTTGGTGACGCGTTCGACGTGGATCAGGCTCATCGTCAGAAAGGCGGTCCCCCGGGACCCATCGGCGCCGTCGCCTGGAACGGATTGGAGGTGGTGCTCGTCTGCGAGCTCTGGGTGACGCCGACGATCACCTGCGTGCCCTCGCGAAATGCATCGGTCTCGATCTGCGTGCGCTGTCCGTCCGTGAGTCCGGTGCGCACCCGAGTCAGTGCAAGTTTCCCGTTCTCGTCCAGATACCAGAGTATGGAACCGTTGGCCGGCCGGCGCCCCGTGCCATTGCTTCGCGAGGTCGCATCCGCCATGCCTCCGGTGCCTGTCCCGAGAGCCTGGCCCAGTCCGCGATCATTGCCGGTCGCTTGCTCCGCGCCCCGCGCGGCGCGGATTTCGGTGTACATCGCCTCGCTCGGCCGTATGCGGAGCGCGGCGTTCGGCACCATCAGCACGGCCGATGCGAAGCCCGTGATGAATTCCACCGTCGCGGTCATGCCTGGAAGAAGCTTTCCCTCCGGGTTCTGAACGGCGACTACGACGGTGTAGTTGACGACGTTTTCCTGCGTGGTCGATTGCAGGCGCACCTGTTGCACGGTTCCCGGAAATGTCTCATCGGGATACGCCTGCACGGAGAAACGCACCGGCTGGTCAGTGCGGATCATGCCGATGTCGCTTTCGTCCACGGACGCCAGGATCTGCATGCGGGAGAGATCGTTGGCGATGAGGAAGAGCTGCGGCGTTGCCAGGCTCGCCGCCACGGTTTGCCCCACATCCACGTTGCGCTCCACGACGACGCCGTCGATCGGCGCGTAGATAGAGGTGTAGGCCAGGTTTTTGCGGGCGCGGTCGAGCGTGACTTGTGCTGACTTGACGTTCGCGCGCGCCACCGCGAAGGCGTATTTCGCGCTATTGAACTCGATTTCGGTGAGCACTTTCTGCTCGAACAGTTGCTGGTTGCGCTGGTACTCGCGCTCCGCCTGCTCGATCTCGGCCTGGCTGCGCTCAAGACCCGCCTGCGCGTCGCGCACCGCCTGTTCCTGCAGCGTCGGGTCGATACGCGCGATCAACTGGCCCTGCTTCACGTGATCGTTGAAGTCGACCAGGATGGTCTGGATCTGGCCGGACACCTGCGTGCCGACCTGCACGGTCGTGACCGCGCTCAGCTTGCCGGTGGCCGAAACGATGGCCTCGAGATCACCGCGTTCGACCGTCGCGAGTCGAAAGGGCGACGCTTCCTCCTTGGCGCTGCGCTGATAGAGCCAGAAGCCGCCGGCCGCGAGCAGCACGATGGCTGCGGCAATGGAGAGGAGCCGCGTCCTGTTCATGTTGGTCATGCTATCGATTTGCCGCTGCCTGATGGTGCCGTTCTTGCGTCCCTGCGTGCGTTCCAAAATGTAACCTGGTGTTATTCAGCGCCGGTTCCTGTTTTTTTGCGCGCAGGCCGAAGTGTGCCGCGAAGCCCAGACCACCGCCATCGGAGAGCGTTCAGCTGGGGCGGAGCGAGGCGGTCGAGGCTTGGATGGGCGTGGGAGAGGGAAGTTCGGACCGAGAACCCTCAACCCAACCCTCTCCCGCCAGCGGGAGAGGGAGAAGAGAGTCGGATCAGCTTGCTGCGGATTGTTCGACGCGAAATCCGCTGTCGCGCCAGGCTTTCATGCCGCCATCGAGCGCCACTGCGCGCAAGAAACCGAGCTGGCGCAAGGTCGCTGCTGCCAGGGTGGAGATCTTTCCGAACTCGCAATAGACGACAATGCGCGCGGTGGGATCGGGGAGCTCGTCATTGACCCTGAGTTCCAGCTGGCCGCGCGGTAAGTGGCGCGCAAACGGAATGTGCCCGGCGTCGTAAGCCTCCTTCTCGCGCACGTCGAGGACCACCAGATCGCCGGCGCTTGCAACGAGGCGTGCATCCAATTCGGCCAGCGCCATGAAGGGGACCGCTGCTGAGGCTTCGGACAGGAGCTGGGTGACAGTCTTTCCGCCGCTCATGTTGGTGCGCAACGCTTCGGTGATGTGCGTCGGTGCGGTGAGATTCAACTGTCGCATCATCGCCGTGAAGCCCGCGCGGTCCCGCTCCTGTAGCCGCGGGTTTTCGCTGAGTTCTGTGGCGATGGTGGAATGGCTGCGACCCTTGTAGTCGTGGGCCGGATAGACCTTGAGTGCCGCGTCCAGCTGCAACACCTTGTTGAACAGGCTATCGAACAGAGCGTCCGGATCCCCGGTGGGGAGATCCGTGCGGCCGGTGGCCCCGATGAGCAGCGTATCGCCCGTGAATACACGATCTTCAGTTACGAGACACATGGAATCGCGGGTATGTCCGGGCGTGTGGATTGCCCGCACGCGCAGCTGGCCGATCGCCAGCATGTCGCCGTCGTCGAGCCGCATGGTGGCGAAAGGCGCCGGACTTTCGCGATGCATGACCACCGGAACGCCGAGCATTTCTCCGAGCTGTCGGGCCGCCGAGAAATGATCCGCGTGGGTATGAGTGTCGATGACGAAGCGAATGCGCAGGCCGTCGCGTGTCGCGAGGGTCTGATAGCGATCGATCTGGCGGATTTCCGGATCGATCAGCGCCGCCGCGCAGGTTTCACCGCAGCCGATGAGATAGGACTGGCAGCCGCCGGTGACAACTTGCTCGAAGATCATGGCCTCGCTCCACGCTGACGCGTCATCGTGGACGATTGGGTGGGCGCGGAGCAAGTGAAGACCCTTACCCCGGCCCTCTCCCGCAAGCGGGAGAGGGGGAAAGATAAGGACCCTCAGCCCAGCCCTCTCCCGCAAGCGGGAGAGGGGGGTGGACCCTTACCGCGGTTGCGGGACGATGCGCAGATACGGCTTTGGTGCCTTCCAGCCGTTCGGGTAGATCTTCTTGGCCTCTTCGTCCGTGACGGAGCCCGCGATGATCACGTCCTGGCCCTGTTTCCAGTTCACGGGCGTCGCCACGCGGTGCTTGGCCGTCAGTTGAATCGAATCGATCACGCGCAGCACTTCGTCGAAGTTGCGGCCGGTGGTCATCGGGTAGGCGATGATCAATCTGATCTTCTTGTCTGGGCCAATCACGAGCACGTTGCGCACCGTCTGATTGTCCGCTGGCGTGCGCCCCGCCGAGGTGCCCGACGTCTCGGCCGGCAGCATCCCGTAGAGCTTGGACACCTTGAGATCGGGATCGCCGATGAGCGGATAGTTGGGCGCTTTGCCCTGGGTCTCCTCTATGTCGGCCATCCAGCGCGCGTGGTCGGCGACCGGGTCGACGCTCAGGCCGATGACCTTGACGTTGCGCTCGTCGAACTGCGGCTTGAGCTTCGCCATGTAGCCGAGCTCGGTCGTACAGACGGGCGTGAAGTCCTTCGGATGCGAGAACAGCACGGCCCAGGAATTGCCGATCCAGTCGTGGAAGCGAATGCGGCCTTCGGTGGTGTCGGCCTCAAAATCCGGTGCGGTATCGCCAATGCGCAGAGTCATAACCCACCTCCATCTCCATTCGGGGCGCAAGAGTGTAGTGCACGCATGGGACCCTGGTTATTACGTTTGGTTCGCCCAGTCGTGCTCGGGGCTATGGTGCGCTTGACCTGCGTATCTCTCAAGGTCGCCCGGAGCTCTCTCCCCGGCTGACGCCACCCGCGATCAAGTGGGCCGTGCGTAGCGGCTCCGGCACATTGCTGTGGCGCACATGCCGGCGAAGCGCGCTGGTTGCCGCCTCGACGGATAGGCCGGCGCGTTGCACGAACAGTCCGTCAATTTCCTCCAGGGGGCCCGTGCGCTCAATGAGTTGCCACTTGCGCTTGCCTCCTCGCACTCGGCTTAGCAACGCGGAGCGGATCGCCGCCAGGTTCGGCCGCCGCCGAACGACCACCAGGACCGGCCGAGCGAGCGTCTCGGAGAGCGTATGGATGTCGACCACGTTGAAGCCCGCGAAGGCGATGCCTTGCAGGAACACGGCATCGATCTGCGGATAGAAGCGTGACCGCCGGATGCAAGCCGAAAGCCGCGCAGTGGCGTTCGCGCCGTCGCGGCGCACCCGGCACGAGAGCACGCCGTCGAGGCGCTCGCCGGCGAAAACTGCACCGACGACCAGAACATCGCCGCGATGATCGGGCGAAAACGGCGCGTCGTCGAATCCGACCACGTGCGACCACCGAGCGTATTTGCGCTTCACGGAACCGCCTGGGTGCTGCCCTTCAAAGGGGAGTCTAATAGTATTGAGGCACGCTCCGACTTCCACCGCCTCAAACGGGCCAGATTGCCCCTTAATGAAGCTGCGCCTCCTCTCAGACGTTCATCTCGAGTTCGACCCGTGGACGCCACCGCCTGCAGAGGTCGACGCGGTGGTCCTCGCGGGTGACATTGCCCCCGGCTGCGCCGGGCTCACGTGGGCGCGTGAGCAATTTCCCGATACGCCAATCATCTACGTGTTCGGCAATCATGAATTCTATGACCAACACTTCGAGGCGCTGACGGAGCGCGCCCGCGCAGAGGCCGCGCGCCTTGGAATTCACCTGCTCGAGTGCGACGAAGCCGTCATCGGCGGAGTGCGGATTCTCGGCTGTACTCTGTGGACGGACTTTCGGTGGGATGGGCCCGGCAAAGCGGCGCAAATCCGCGCGAAGCTTGCTGCCAGGCACGCAATGAACGACTTTCGGCTGATTCGTCGCGCGGGCGGACTCTTCAGCCCCGACGATGCGCAGAATCTTCACGAACAGGCCCGGCGCTGGCTCGAAGCCCGGCTCGGCGAGCCATTCGCCGGAACAACCGTGGTGGTCACCCATCACCTGCCCCATCGGCGCAGCGTCGTTCCGAAATTTGCAGGCCATCCGCTCAATCCCTGTTTCGTGAGCCACCTGCCGACGCTCGTAAAGCCACCCGTAGCCCTGTGGATTCACGGCCACACGCATGAATCATTGGACTATCGCGTCCACGGAACGCGCGTGGTGTGCAATCCACGCGGATACTGTCCGGGCGAGCCCAATCCCGCGTTCGAGCCGGCGCTCGTCGTGGAGGTGTGAGCCGCATGCGGTCAGTCACGCGCGCGGCGCGGACGGGATGCGGCCATCGCAGACACGGGTGCCGGGTTGCAGTTGCAAACCCGGCACCCGTTGCAGGATCAGTCTATTTCTTCGGATCGTCCCCGCCGGCCCAGGCGATGAACAGCCAGCGGCCATTCTCTTTGACGAGGATGTCGGTGTAGCGGCCGCTGACGGTCTCGCGCTCTTTCTTATAGTTCTCGCTCGCGACCACATAGCGGTAATTCACGACAGCCAAATTGCCCGTGATCGTGATTGAGATCGGGAACAGCTCTTGTTCCAGAGTTGTGCTGTTCGCATTGCTGTAGCGATTCCAGCGCGTCAGAGAGGCTCTGTTCTGTGGCATCTGCTGGTCAACGTCCCAGAAGCTCACGTTGGGGTGCACCATCGTCTCAATCCAGCTCAAGTCCTTGTCCTTTGCCATCTGCCACTGCTGCTCTTCGAACTTCCAGATCTCCTGCTGCGCGGAAGTCCAGGTCTGGGCTGAGGCTGTGCAGGCGAACGCGGCCAGTAAGACAGCTGCGAACAGCGATGAAAGTGCTTGATTAAACATCAGGTACCTCGTCTTGTTATGCGCGTAGTCCGCGCGTGGAAAAACTGTCGATGAGAAACGATGCCGGGAAAACTCAACTTGTAATGCGAAGTGTATACAGTCATGACTTGCGTTACCTGCGCACGCGCACGCCCTGCGCGCTATCCCACTGCAGCGCCCTGTCACTCTTCGGCAGCGGCGCCTCGGGCACGGAGCCGATCGTCACGCCTTGTGGCCAGTTGGGCGGGCAGATCGCGACGTAACGCGCGTAGCCTCCGAGGCCGCCCTGGAACTTGGGGAATCCGATCGTGACGAGGCAACCGACCTCGGGCACCTGATCGAGATGCGCGACGCCTTCGGCCTGCGCATAGCCGTTGTGCATCAGCCAGTACTCGCCCTCGAGCGTGGGGGTCGTGTCCGTGTCGAGCGGCTCGTGGCCGTGAAAGAGAATCTGGCGCTGCTCATGCAGGAACTTGAGCGCGGCCAGTGACACGCCGGGGAACACGGCGTTCGTGGCCAACTTGGGATCCGGCCACGCCTTCGACCAGTCGGAGCGCACCATCACGACGGAACCTTGCGGGACGCGACCGTGTTGCGCTTCCCAGGCCTCGATGTCCGCGACTTGCAGGTGATAACCCTGTTCCTTCGCAACCTGCTCCACGATCGAGATCACGACGAGCGGGCGCACGGCGTAGGTCGCGGGCAGCTCGTCGATGGTTGGGTACTCGGGCGCCCAGTGCGCGGGCGGATCGAGCTGCGTGCCGAACTGATCGGTGGTGAGCTCGTAGTGTGTAGCCTCGAAGCCGTCGCTCGCGTACTGGTAGGGCTTGCCGGTCTCGGGATTCACGCTTGGTCCGAACTTCGCGGGGCCGAATCCTTTCCACACCGGGCTCGTCGGCGCAAGCGTGTGCGTCAAGTCGATGTACTTCGCCCCTTTAAGCGATTGATCGTAGAGCGACCACAAACCGGGGGCCGTGGCGGCGGGCTCGCCGGGCGGCCAACGATTACACGCGGTGAGCACTGAGAGTGTCGCCAGGGATGCGGCGATACGGACTGCTGTTCTCCGTGTCATGGCAGATCTCCGCGGGCGCGTGCGTGGGCGCAGGCGCGGGATCATACGCCGGAGGTTTGCAGTCGGCGGCGTAATGGTCCAGTTGCGCTTCTCAATCAACACGTTACAAGCCTGTCGGCGCAGATTGCCATCAGCTGGCATCACCCCTCAAACGCGTCGCGCCGTACATCCACGCTCCTTGTCCGCTGCAGACACGCTTCGGTGTCCTATCTGTGCGAATGCAGCCGATTACCGCGTGGCCCGGCCGCACATCACATCCAAGACTCTCGCGAAAGCGCGGAACTACCTATATGTATATGGTGCATATACAATTGCCATGAGGTACTCCTTCGACCCGACGAAGAATGCGACCAACCTGCGCAAGCTATGAAAAAGGTGTATGACTTCAGCAAGGGCCGTCGCGGTGCGGTAATTCCGGCAGCCGGTAAGACGCGCATCACGATTTACCTGGACGAAGTCATTGTCCGCTACTTCAAGGCCCAGTCAGAGAAGACAGGCAAAGGCTATCAGACGCTGATCAACGAGGCGTTGGCGGCGCACATCGGCGCGGACGAGAAGCCGCTCACCGCATCGGCGGTTCGGCGCATTCTACGCGAGGAGATCGAGGCAGCTCGTCGTTAGGTGTTGAGGCGGAAATATCGGTCCGATTCTCCCTTGGCATTGACGTGCGGCACCTCGTGGGGGCCCATCAGCTTCATGACGGCGGACATTGTCCCGGCGGTGCCGCGGCGTCTGGATGTTCGATGCAGGTCTTGATGCGCGGGTCATACCAGAGCGCCGGGAATTCTGGTTCCACACTGAAAGTCGCCCGCGCTCGGGTCCCGTAGTTGCCGCAGTTCTTTGCCTCCACCGTCAGCTTGCGAGTCAGGAGCTTCGCAGCCAGCGCATCGCGCTCATCAAGGGCAGTGAATGTCAGCAGCTCCATTCCAATCTTGTCGCGCCAATCGTGAATCTCCGCGTTGCTGAGACACCCGGGATTGTCCTTGGCAATATTGCAGCGTTGCTTGGCCGGGTCGCTGATGTGGCTCGTCACCAGCGTATCAACCGTAAGCGCCGATTCTTGCTTTGAGAGAGGCAGCTGAATCCGGTAGGCGTAGGGGCTGCGGAACTGGCCCTCGGGGAACTCGCATCCGGATTCCGACGTTGCACAGTGTTGTGCGAACCGCTGCAGCCGGTGCAGCGCGTCGAGGACGTCATCCTGCACCTGTTCAAGGCGCTCGATCTGTTCCGCGGTGAGCGATCTATCGTGGTTGAGCTCAACGCAGCCGTTGGTCATCGTTGCGCCGATGAACAGTGCCGGATGATCCAGTGCGTACTGGATTTCGTCGTAAAGCGTGTTGTAGGAGCCCCAGTAACTCGCGAGCTCGTCGTATTCGTTCTCTTCCACAAGCAGGGACGCCGCCGGCCAGTTCGACAGCGTCTCGTAGGGCATCACCGCCATATGGAAGTCTTTGCGCGCATCTTCGGCGAGCGCAGACAACACCTCCAGTTTTTTGATGAGGTCGGCGCTCGTCACCGGGATGCTGTCGCGGCGACCTCCCGTCTGGAAGATCGAGATGTGCATGTTCTTGCCCTTGGTCGCGCTGCTGCCCGACTGCTCCATCGAGGCGTGAAATCGCGCGCCCCATCCCGCGCCCGCCATTTCGGCTGACAGGGTCTCCTGCTGCTCCTGCGATTGTGTCTCGATGGTAATGACGCCGGTGAGCTTTGCGCCGCTGAAGATCGCGGACACGAACGCATTGCCGCAAAGGTGCAGAAATTCAGTCGGGTCGCGTTTCCCGGCGAGTTTCCGCGCCTCCGGCGTCAGGCGAATCTCGCCCTGCCGGCCGCCGCGTTCCGAAATCAGGCTGACATCGGCCGTGGCCGTATTCCAGTTCGCCGGCACCGGGGCTGCAAAGCGCACGCCATTTTCAACGCTCGCGTTCATGACGAAGTTCGATGAGAAGCCGGTGATGTTAAGGTCCTTGGCGAACTTCGCTTTGCCGCTGGCGGCGAATCCGATCGTCTTGACTGAAGCCGCCGCGGACATTCCCATGCTCTGCATCAGTTCATAGCTGTCCGAGACTTCACTCATGGTCATGTAGCGGGTCTGCGCCAGCTCGTTGCCTTCGACGAACTGCACGCAGATTGTCGGCACGGGCTCATTGTCCACGCTGTTCCAGCCCCAGCCGAGGCTGATGCCGGTGTCGGGCACCTCGACGATCTCGATCGACGCCGTGGGTGGCGGGCGATAGGAAGCGCTCTGGGGATCGGTCGCCGATTCCGTCTTGCCGCCGGGTGCAGGTCCGTCGGTTGGCGATCCGTTGCACGCCGCGAGGGCCGCGACCAGCCAACAACCCAGAACGCCTGAGCGAGTGACTTTCGGGCCAGGCTCGCGCGGACACGGTACGGTGGCTGGGCCCGCGATGCGGATGGAGTTCGTCATTGCGATTGCCTTTGAAGTCACGAGAGCCAATTCCCAGGCCCGTTTCCCCTGCATGGTGCGACCCTGGCGCGGGATCCGCAAATCTGCGCGTTCACCTGAGATTCAACGCTGACGTGCGGTACGACAAGCCATGGAAGGACCGTCGTCGTGCCCGAGCTCGGTTAGGACAAGAGATATGCGACTAGGCGTTCGACGTGCAGACGCGTCGTGTCGAGGACCGCAATCCCGAGATCGCCGGCCTCACGCAGGAGCAGTGGCAACTCGGTTCCCGCGAGGACGAGTCCGTCGATCCGCTCCTCGTGCTTGAGGCGCTCAATGAGCGTGCGAAACGCCTGGCGCGTTTCCGGGCGGAATACGCCAAGTACCAGCTCATTCATGTATTTGTCGTGAACGAATGCTTGCTCCTCAGCGTTCGGTACCACCAGTTCGATGCCGGCCTTACTAAAGACGTCGCTGTAGAAGCGCCCTCGCATCGTGAATTGCGTGCCGAGCAGGCCGAGCCGCTTGAGACCCTGCCCTTGGGCGGCCTGGCACGCGGTCTCGACGATGCTGATCAAGGGAATCGGAGAGGCGGCCTGAAGTGCGTCGAACACGATGTGCGGTGTGTTGGCGGCGAGCAGCGCGAAGTCCGCGCCGGCAGACGCAAGCTTGCGAATCTCTGCGCCGAGATAATCCGTGACGTCGGCGAGCCGATTGCTCGCAATCAGATCCAGCATCTTTGTCATGTCGATGCTGTTGATGAGCAACGGCGGGTAGCTGCCATCCGGTCTCCGTTCGCGATACAGCGCGATGATCGAACGGTAGTAGTCCACCGTGGACTCGGGGCCGGTGCCACCGATGAGGCCTGCGGTTTTCACGCGCGAGTTCACTGGAAGATTGTAGCGTGGGTTCGAAGGCCACCCTCACTCCCTCCCTCTCCCGCAAGCGGGAGAGGGAGTGGAAGACATCATGCGGCAATCCGCAATTGAGACTCGTCGGGGTTGTCTGCTATTAAGGCGGCGATCCAAAACGAGGAAATGAACCATGAAGAACCTGCTTTCGGCGATCGTCGCACTCGTTGCGCTGCATGCGTCAGGCGTATGCCTCGCCACCGGACTCGCGACCTGCGACTCCGGGCCGCAGGAAACCTGGCAACCGCAGTCCAAGCTCGAGAAGCAGTTGACGGACAAGGGCTGGCAGGTCCGACGCATCAAGATCGATGGCGGCTGCTACGAGGTCTACGCGATCAACGAGAAAGGCGAGCGTGTCGAGGCCTACTTTCACCCGCAAACGCTCGAGCCCGTTCCCACGAAGAAAGAGTGATCCCGCTGGGTACGGCGATGAACCCCACTGTCAAGGTGTGGGACGCGCTGGTGCGCGTCGGCCACTGGTCGCTCGTGCTCAGCGTCATCTTTGCGTGGCTGACGCGACACGGCTGGGGCCGATGGCACGAATGGATCGGCTACGTGTCACTCGCGATCGTCGCGGTACGCATCGTATGGGGATGGACCGGATCGCAACACGCGCGCTTTGACGATTTCGTGCGCTCGCTGGCGGTGATCTGGCGGTACGCGCGGCAAATGCTGCAAGGTCGGGAGCCGCGCTATCTCGGCCACAATCCCCTGGGTGGGTGGATGATCCTCGCACTACTTTTCAACGTGACGCTCGTCGGCGTGAGCGGGTGGCTATACACAACAGATCGCTTCTGGGGCGTCGAGTGGGTCGAGACCCTGCACTCGATGCTCACCGATTTGCTGCTCATTCTCGCCGCCGTGCATGTGCTTGGTGCGTTGTATGCGTCTTTCCGCCACCGCGAAAATCTTGTCGCTGCGATGGTGCATGGTCGCAAGCGGCCAGCGGAATGAACGAGGCACATGTCAAAAATAGGGGCAGACCCCATTTCCCCCGACCCTCACCCCAACCTTCTCCCACAAGCGGGAGAGGGAGCGCGAAAGGAAACGTCAGGGACTTCCCGAAAGCTGTGTCATCACGTGAACCATCGCGTGGGTGTCGAAGCGGCAGTACTCGAGCAGTGACGTCTTGAGGTGATCCTTTCTCTCCTGTGAAGTCCTGGGACTGATCGCTTCCAGATACGCCCGCTGGGCCTCGTCGCCCTCTTTCACGTCGCCGAGATTCTCGTAGCGCAGGTCCGGCACGACGGCGGGCAACACCGCCTTGATCGACCAACTGCCTCTCATCGCCGGGTGGTAGTAGCCACGCTTGATGATCGGCAGCAGATCCACGATTCGCGGCTCGAGCGCGCGCAGCGTGTCGGCCAGCGTCGGCACGAGTTGTGCGAGTGACTGGACGCATTGGCGTTCGTAGTTGGAGTACGTAAGGATCGGGCCGTCACCGCCGAGCGCCTTGAGCAATGCCTGCGCCACACCTCGAGACGGCAATTCGCCACTCAGGTCGAGATAGTCGAGATGCTCGAGCACACCGGGCGATTTCTCGATGTGGATCGACCATTGAAATGGGATCACCTGGTACGGGCGCGTGCCCGGCCAGATCGGGACCGCGAAATTGATGGTTTCGAAGTCGAGGTAATAGCGCGGATAAGGAATCGCGCGCAGCTCGTCGCGCAGTGTCGGCTGGATCTCGGGGCGATTGGCGACCGTCGCGCGCCACACGCGCAGCCGTGTCTCGCCGCTCACCTCCTCTTCCGGCACGTCGCGCAGGTCGCGGAAGCCCCGCGCCACGTATTCATTGAGCTTGGATCCGAGATTCGGCAGCGCAGTGAGCGGGTACTCGGTCTTCGGCCAGCAGTAACTGATGAACGGGCACTCGTACGGCGCGCGGCAATGTGTTCCGACCGGGATATTGGGTTCGGAACCGGCGAGCACCTGCTGGGCTCGGCGTGTCCATTCGGGCACTTGCGGCGCGATGCGGCGCGCGAGATCGCCGATCGGCTCCTCGGTGAGCAGTCCCGCGTATTCGCCATTGCCGCGATATGTGAATTGATTGTCGATATGCGCCAACGCGATGTCGTTCACGCGCACGCCGGCACCGTCCAGCACCCAGGTCTGTATGGCGACGTCGGGCGTGTACTCCTCTTTCATCTTCGTTGAGGACTTCACTTCGACCAGCCGCGTGCGGGTTGGCGAGTGCTCAAGGATGTCGGTGCGCACGAGAACGCCTTGATGCTCGAAGGTGGCTTCGAAGAAGACCCGCGGGCGGCCCTCTCCTGCAAGCGGGAGAGGGAGTGACCCCTGGCCCGCGACGCGAGGCGACTGGCCGGCGGAAGTAGTGAGCAGCGCCTGCGTCTGTTTGAGTGCGGCAGTGAGATTGTTTGAGGCGCCGATGTGGATGCCGGTGCCGTTGTCGTAGAGCTTGCGCGCGATTTCGCCGACCCGGTGACCGGTGTCGAAGAGCGCCTGAGTCGCGGGACTCACCTCGGCGAGCTCGGGGCGCTTGGTCTCGAGCCAGAGGCGCTTGGAGCATTGCAGGAAATTGAGGAGACGGGTCTTGGAGAGACGCATGACATGCAGGGTAAACCAAGACCCCTCACCCTACCTTCTCCCCGCAGGGGAGAGGGCAGGAAAAAGAGGGGTTCGGGTCAGCGCGCTGGCGTTTCGCCATGACGCACCATCCAGCCGTCATAGCGGCCGTTGAGCTCGCGGGCGAGGATCGTGAAGCGCTTTGACAGCGCAGTGAGGTCGTCCACGATCAGTCGCATCGACTTGCGCGCGTGCAGGCTGATGCGCTCGCCTTCATCGCCTTCGAGCTGCCGCATGTCTATCGTAAACCCTTCGGGCTCGAGCATCTTGGCCACTTTCTGGGCAGCCGCCTGATTGGGCAACACGAAGAAGAAATCGAGCTCGTGCGCGCTGAAGGGATCGAGCCCGCGATCGCGCAGCTGCCGGATGACCTTGGCGTCAAAGTTCTCCGGGCGCTGGAGCGACCGCCGGCGCAGGGTCACGAAGATCCGCAGCCCCGCGAGCGCCAGGACGATGAGGATGAGCAGCGGCAACCATTTCACGAGATCTTCCTCCGGACCGGGCCTTTATACCCGAGTCTTCGGCGCGGCACCGCGGGACATGGCGGGCTTGAAGCGATTCAATCTCCGCCGGAGAAATACTGCCGCTGGCGACTGCGGTCGGTGTCGCCGAAATAGCTTCGAAACCAGTTGTTGCTGATGTCGAGAAACTTGAATTTGGTCTCGCTGGGAGCTTGCTGAGCGGCCGCCCATTCGCGAAATGCGTAATGATTCCACAGCCGCATGTACTCGCCCACGTAAATGTCGGCGACGCGCTTGTTACCGCGAATGACCAGCATGTTCTCGTCGTTCCCGGTGGTGGAGGCGTCGCTGAAGTTGGCGGAACCCGTGACGACGATCGAATCCTCGCTCAAGGGATCGATCAGCATGAACTTGGTGTGAATGAACTGCACGTGGGTGTTCAGGCCCGTGAGCGTCTCTTTCACCCAGCGGTCGAACTTGTTGGTCGCGAGCCGGTTGCCGACGGCAAAGCGGTTCTCCTTCTTCCTGCGCAGACGCAGCATTTCCTTCTCGGCCGCGGGCTTCTTCGCCTTCGGGATGCCCGGCCCGAGGAGCTTGTCGAGCAGCGCATAGCGCAGCATTGCCGTGCCGTTGTCGTACACGTTGAGAAACACCTTGTTGATGCCGAAGGCGAAGGTCATGAAGAGGGCACCCTGGGTCTCCATCGCGCGCTGCGCGTACCAATCGAGCGCGGCGAGCGTCTGTTGTGGGCTGAAGATCGTAATGGTGCCGACCGGTGGCTTGCCAGTTGGGAGCTGATTCATCGCTGACAAATCCGTGCGCAGCGTCTGATGGTCCGGATTGTCGACGATCAAATTCCAGCACTGGTGGTAGGCCGCCGCCACGTTGGCATCATCGACGATGTGCACGACATTCGTCTGCCCGTACACGCCGCCCAGCGAAAAGTTCGTCGAGCCGGTCAGCACGGCTTGCGGCGCACCGTTCTTGAGCAGAACTATGAACTTGTGGTGCGAGATTGGTGGCTTCTTGACGTCGGCACGCGTGATGCGATCCTCGCACAGCGATTTGATGTGCACCGATTGGGCAGTGGCGCGATTGTCATCGCGGGGGAAGACCTTGCCGTTGCTGTCGGGCGGATTGTTGCAGGCATCGTAGAGAATCTTGACGTCGGCGCCTCGCTGGTGCGCGGCTCGCAGGGCCTGCGCGAAACTCTTGAGGCGGAATTCGTAAGCGGACACTCGCACGCTCCAGGAGCTGTCGGCCGCCCGCCCGACAAACGCCTCGATCGCCTCGTAAGCCCCGCGGGAAAGCCAGGCCCATCGAGGATCATCCGGATTGGACTCGTCCGGTCTCACATTGCCGAAGCGACGTGCGAATTCCTGCGAAGCCGCGGCGCCGCGATTGAAGAACACATCGTGATTGCCCGCCGCTTCCGATTCGGTTGTGACCTTGAGCTCGACTTCGTCGAACGGGGTCAGCGTGGACGGAGTGCCGGTGAGCGCCTGGACCCGATACGTATAGGTCCGCCCAGGCTTGGCCGTGAAGTCGGACCAGGTGAAACCCTGGATCGGGTGCTCGTTCGTCGGGTATTTCGAGCCCGGCAGAAAACCGGGATCGGTCGCCTCGAACGTCTTCATGCCCTCCATCCAGTGGGCCTCCTCGCCGTCGTGATCCGTGCGGTGGATGGCGAAGCCCATATGGCCTTCGCAATCCGCTTTTTTCAGGTTCATGCCCAGCATCACGACGTGCGCCCCGGCGATGGCTTGGGCCGTGAGTTTTTGCGACGATTTTCGAATTCTCATGGCTATCCCTCCTGCCATCATTTCTGGGGCGGTACGCAGTCCTCTCCTTCGGCCGTCTTTTCGCACCACTTGTTCAAATCAACGGCATAGGCGCTCTGCCGGACCTCGGACTTGATCTTGCCCAGAGCGGCCGCCGAGTCCTGGTTGGGCTGGACCGGCACCACGGTTCGATACCAGTCGCCGCGCTTGACCACCTGCGCCTCGTCGAACCCCGCGGCTTTCAGTTTGTCGACCTCGGTTTGCGCGGATTCCCGGCTCTTGTCGGCGCCCGCGACAATCACCATGTTGTCGGTGCCCGACGGCTGCGCCGCCTGCGTATTCGAGAGCGCCTGCTCGGCCGCGGTCGAAGCGCCGCTACTCGCGCTCCCGCGTGCGATCGCCTCAAGCGCCCCAACCGCCCTATTGGCGGCATCCGTATCGCTGGTGGCGGCAATCGCGGCGAGCGCCTGGACGTTGCTCGGCGTCGGATCGGTCGCCACGACCTTGATGACCAGATCGGTGTATCCCAGCGACGCCAGCACTGTGAGCGCCGCTTGCTGCTGGTTCTCGTCCGCCTTGTTCGCCAGGTACTCGAAGTACTGCTTGACGACACTGGCCTTGTCGAGCAAGAGGCGCTGCTGGCGTTCGAGCTCGAGTCGGTCCTGGTTGATGCGATTCGCCTCGGTTTCCTGCGTCTTGTAGACGTTGGTGAAGTAGATGCCGAGCGCGCCGATGACGAGCGGCGTGAGCACCGACACCATTGTGATCAGTACGGGCTTGTCCGAGTCGCTCATAAGTGTTCTCCCTTCAGGTCGCTACGAGCATCTTGAGCAGATTGACGAGACCGCTGCCCTGCTGGGCGCGATCGCGCTTCAGGTCCGTGCACGCGCCGAGCAGGATCTCCTTGACCTTGTCCGGATAGCCGATGAATTCGCGCCGCCGGGAGAGGAAAGCCGCGATCACGCCCGACACGTGCGGTGCAGCCATGCTGGTGCCACTCATGGCGACGTAGTGATTGTCGAGCGGCTTCTTCGATTTCAGGACCTTGTGGCGGCACGACACGATCCGCTCGCCGGGGGCGACCAGGTCCGGTTTCATGCGGCCATCCGCCGTCGGCCCGCGCGAGGAGAAGTACGACACGCCGTAGGTGTGCGGATGCTCCTTGTGGACAGAGCCGACCGCGATCGCTTCGTCGAGGTTGGCCGGGTCACCGATCGAAATGTCCATGTTGGCCTCGATCGGGCCTTCCTCGGATTCCAGCACGGCGAAGCCTTCGTTGCCGGCGGCAATGACGACCGCGACGCCTTGCTGCCAGAGTCGGCGCAGCTCCCGACACAACGGCGTATGCCCGCACGCATATGCGCTCTGGTCGAAGCCGCCACCAAGCGAGAGATTCAGGCCATGGATGGCCAGCTGCGGCGAGTTGGCGTTGGCAGAGGCGACATGATCGAGGGCCTTGATGATCCAGGAATCCTTCCCCGAGCCCTCGTCGTCCAGCACCTTGTAGACATGCAGCTTGGCCTGAGGCGCGACGCCCGCGAGCGCTTCTTCGCTGCCGGGAAGCTTCGCGCTGCCGCAGATGATCCCCGCGACGTGCGTGCCGTGACCGTTGCCGTCGCTGTTGCGCTCATTGCCGGTCAGTGTCTTGACCGCGCCACCCGAGGTGCAGTCCAGGCTGGCCGCGATCGAGTCGTGGGTCTTGAAGTGCGGATGATCGGCGAAAATACCGGTGTCGAGCACCGCCCAGTGGATGTCGCGGCCGTGAGTTTCGTAGGCATTGCGCGCCGGAATCGCCTGCACTGTATGGCCCGAAACGTTGAGGAGCGCGCGCTTGGCCGCGTTCTTCCAGATGCGCTTCACCGACAACGCCGCGCCGGATACGCCGCCGCCGAGTTGACCGGCGAGCGATTCCGCTTCCTCGCGCGTGAGCTGTGCGGCGACGAAGCGCTGCATCGATTCGATGACGAGCTCGCTTTCTTTTGCTTTGCTCACCTTGCGGATGCCGTCGATTGCATCCCTGCGCGCGTCATCCAGCGTCCTGCCCGAAGCACTCGACACCTCGGTCAGCTCGATCAGAACCTCGTGACGAGCGGCTGAAGGGGCATCTTCCAGATCCCGCGACACGTCACGCGCGATCGTGAAGGGCGAGACCGGCTGGAACAACGCCGTATCGACCG
>Ga0209109_10000684_pt1 | contig 18486 bp, 11 predicted proteins | sample Rifsed10ft2_FD_184004 | JGI IMG/M metagenome (GOLD analysis project Ga0209109, IMG submission 184004) | Soil microbial communities from Rifle, Colorado, USA - sediment 10ft 2 (version 2) | ecosystem: Environmental > Terrestrial > Deep subsurface > Rock core/Sediment | place: Rifle, Colorado... | reverse complement strand
GCCCGTCAAAATCGGCCCGGAACTGCTTGAGGCTCGACAGCACCGGGGCCACCGAGAACTCCCCAAGCGGGCACAGACACTTCCCGGCGATCTGGCTGGCGACGTTGTTAAGCAAATCCACATCGGCCTTCGTGGCGGCATGCCGGTTGAGGCGCTCGAGGATGTTGAGCATCCAGTACGTGCCTTCCCGGCAGGGCGTGCACTTGCCGCACGACTCGTGCTTGAAGAATCGAGAGGTCTTCAGCGTCAGCCAGGCCATGTCCACCGACTCGTCGAGGACGATGATGGAGGCCGAACCGAGCGCGCCGCCTTTGGCCGCCACTGACTCGTAATCCATCGGCGTGTCGAGGATGTCGTCGCCGCCGGTCAGGACGGTGGACGAGGCGCCCGCGGTCAGGATCGCTTTGACCTTCAGGCCGCTGGGCGGGCCGCCGCCGAGTTCGTAAATCAGATGCCGGAAGGTCGTGCCGAGCGGCAATTCGTAGTTGCCGGGGTTCTTCACGTGCCCCGAGAGGCAGAAGACTTTGGGGCCGGGGCTTTTCTCCGTGCCGATGGTCTTGTACCACGCCGCGCCGCGCGCGATGATCATCGGCACGTTGGTGAGCGTCTCGGTGTTGTTGACGATGGTCGGCTTGTTGTAAAGGCCCTTGTCCGCCGGGAAGGGTGGCTTGAGGCGCGGCTGGCCGAGCTTGCCCTCGATGGACTCGAGCAGCGCGCTCTCCTCGCCGCAGATGTACGCGCCCGCGCCGAGATGATTGTGGATGTCGAGCGAATAGTTCGTGCCGAACAGGTTCTTCCCCAGAAAGCCGCGTTCGCGCAGTTCGGCCAGCACCTGATCCAGCCGCATGGCGATGTCCCAGAACTCGCCGCGCATGTAATTGTAGGCGACGTTCGCCTGCGCGGCGTAGGCGCAGATCATCACGCCCTCGAAGAACTGGTGCGGGTTTTTCTCCAGAATCTCGCGGTCTTTGAACGTGCCCGGCTCGGACTCGTCGGAGTTGGCCGTGACGTAGCGGGGAAAGTCTTTAGTCAGGAAACCCCACTTGAGGCCGGTCGGGAAGCCCGCGCCCCCGCGCCCGCGCAGGCCGGAGGCCTTCACCTCGTCAATCACCTGCTGGGGCGTCATCGTCGTGACAACTTTCTTGAACGCCTCGTACCCGCCGTGCTGCAGGTACACGTCGAGCTTGTGAAGATCGGGGATGTCGCGGTGGCGCAATAAGATGTGTTCGGCCATGAGGTCTTCCAAGAAGAGTAATCGGTCAGTGGTAATGACCCGTTCCGAATTACTTCTTACGCTTGTAGCCTTCCAGGATTGCCAGCGCCTGCTCCACCGTCATCGGCTTCTCGGGCGACTCGCTCTCATGGTAGTGGAGGCCGTCCACGTCCTGCACCTGGAACATGGGCGCCTTGTCGCATCCGGCCAGGCACATCACTGCTTCCACGGTGAACTCGCCGTCCTTTGTGGTTTCGCCCATCTTCACGCCGAGGTTCTGGCACAGGTCTTCGGCGAACTTTTCCGCGCCGCGCAGCGCGCACGGCAGGTCGGTGCAGATTTGCACGTACCGCTGGCCGCCTCTGTGGTCGTGGTACAGCGTATAGAACCCGACGACCCCGGCCACTTGCGTAGGCGAGATGCCGCACAGTTCGCCCACTTCGGCCATCGCCGCCGCAGTGACGTAGCCGTATTCCTTCTGGGCCAGATACAACAACGGCATTACCGCCGAGCGTTTCTGCTCCGGCGGATACTTGGCGAGGAGGGTTTCGATTTCAGCGCGGTATTTTTCGGCGAGCAACTTGGCCTCCGGCGGTTCGTGGAGGGTGGGGCGTGCAGCGTGGAGCGACCTTCGCCTCACGCTTCACTCTCCACGCTTCACGTTACCTATCCACGTCCCCCAGCACAATATCAATGCTGCCAATGATCCCCACCACGTCCGCGACGAAGTGATCCTTAGACATCAGCGGCAGGGCTTGCAGGTTCACAAAGGACGGCGTGCGGAAGTGGACGCGGTGCGGCCTGGGGCCGCCGTTCCCGGCGAGGAACACACCCAGTTCGCCGCGCGGCGATTCGGTCGCCACGTACACTTCGCCCTTCGGCGCGCTGAACCCTTCCGTCCACAGCTTGAAGTGGTGGATCAGCGCCTCCATGCTCGTCCCCAGCTCGGAGCGCGGCGGCGGCGCGACCTTGCGGTTGTCGGTCATCACCGGGCCTTTCGGCAATTTGCCGAGCGCCTGATCAATGATGCGGATGGATTGGCGGAACTCCTGCATGCGGCAGAGGTAGCGGTCGTACACATCGCCGTTCTGGCCGAGCGGCACGTCGAACTCGTACTGCTCGTAACCGCCGTAAGGCATCGCCTTGCGGACGTCGAAGTTCACGCCCGACCCGCGCAGCGACGGGCCGGTGATGCCCCAGGCGAGCGCGGTCTCCCCGTCAATCACGCCGATGCCCTGGGTGCGGTCGAGCCAGATGGGATTCCGGCTGAGCAGGGCCTCGTAGTCGTCGAGCTTCGCGGGCAGGTAGTTGAGGAAGTCGCGCACGGCTTCCTCGAACCCGGCGGGCACGTCGCGCCACAGGCCGCCGGGGCGGATATACGAGGTCATCATGCGTTGGCCGGACACCATCTCGCAGATGTCCATGATGCGCTCGCGCTCGCGGAAGCAATAGAAGAGTACGGACTGCGAGGCGATGTCGGCGGAGTGCGTCCCCAGCCACACGAGGTGCGAGGCGATGCGCTGGAGCTCGGCGAGGATGACGCGGATGGTCTGTGCGCGCGGCGGGACGTGCACGTCCATCAGCTTTTCGATGGCCAGGCAGTACACCAGGTTGTTGCCCATGGTGTTGAGGTAGTCCAGCCGGTCGGTCATCACGAGGGCCTTGAGGAAGGTTTTGGCCTCCATGTTCTTCTCCACGCCCGTGTGGAGGTAGCCGATGTCCGGCACCGCGTTGACGATGATCTCGCCGTCCAGCTCGACGATCAGACGAAGCACGCCGTGGGTGCTGGGATGCTGCGGCCCCATGTTCAGCACCATCGTCTCACCCGTCTCGGCGCGGGGCGAGAACAGGTGCTTCAATTCGTCAACAGTCGCTTCGAGCAGTTGATGTTCGGCTTCGGCAGTCATGCGGACTCCAGAAGGCAGTCGGCAGAAAGCATTCGGCAGTCGTCATTCTCAGACTGCCTTCTGCGCTCTGCCTTCTGCCTACTCTTTGGCATAAGGCTTCTTCTTTTCGATCTCGTCGAAGTTGAAGGTGAACTCGACTTCTTCGTAGCCCAGCGGGTAGTCTTTGCGCAGGGGGTGACCGCCCCAGTCGGCGGGCATGAGGATGCGCCGCAGGTCGGGGTGGCCGGCGAACTTGATCCCGAACATGTCGAAGACTTCCCGCTCGTGCCAGTTGGCGTTGAGGTGGACGCCCGTGGCGGTGGGCAGCTCGGCGTCGTCGCCGTGCACCGCGCAGGTGACGCGGAAGTTCACCGGGCCGGTCATCTCGCGCAGCTGATAGGCCACTTTGAAGCGCGGCTCCTCCGGCCAGTCGTCGTAAGCCGTGAGGTCGGCCAGGAAGGTGTAGCGCAAGTCCGGCGCCTCTTTGAGGAAGCGCAGGACTTCGACAACCACTTCCTTCTTGACCCACGCGGTCGTCTCGCCCCGGAACACGGCGACCTGCTCAATCGCATCCCCGAACTTCTCTTTCAGCGCTGTGACGGTCTTTTCGATGTGTGTCATGTGGATTTGAGATTTGAGATTAGAGATTAGAGATTGGAGATTGGAGATTAGGCAATCTCTAATCTCCAACGATTAGGCCCAGTCCTTGATCTTTTCTTTCTTGACCTTCTCGTGCAGGGTGAGGATGCCGTGCATGAGCGCCTCGGGGCGCGGGGGGCAGCCGGCCACGTACACGTCCACCGGAACCACCTCGTCCACGCCCTGCACGATGGCGTAGTTGTTGAAGACGCCGCCGCAGGCGGCGCAGTCGCCCATGGCGATCACCCACTTCGGGTCGGGCATCTGGTCGTACAGGCGGCGCAGGACGGGAGCCATCTTCCGGCTCACGCGCCCGGCCACGATCATCAGGTCGCTCTGGCGCGGGGAGGCGCGCATCAGCTCCATCCCGAAGCGCGAGAGGTCGTTGTTCGGCATCACCGTGCTGATCATCTCGATAGCGCAGCAGGCCAGCCCGAAGAGCATCGGCCACATCGCGTTCGTGCGGCCCCAGTTCATCGCCGTTTCCAGCGTGGTAGTGACCACACCCATGTTGCCGAGTTTTTGTTCAAGACCCATAGACACCTCCGGGAACCAAAGGAACCGAAGGAACTTTGGAGAACTCGGGGAACTCCGTCAAGTTCCTTGAGTTCCTTTCATTCCCTGAGTTCCTTCGCACTTATTCCCACTCCAACGCGCCCTTCTTCCAAACCCAGACGTATCCCACCAGTAGAATGCCGATGAAGACGACCATCTCGAGAAAGCCGAACACCCCGAGCGAGCGAAACGTCACCGCCCAGGGCAGGAAGAAAATCACTTCGATGTCGAACAGGATGAATAAGACCGCGACGAGGTAAAAGCGCACCGGCATGCGCCGCAGGGCCGGGCCGATGGGCCGCATGCCGGATTCGTAGGGTTCAAGTTTGCGAGGGGTGGGACGTTTGGGGCCAAAAAGATGGCCGAGGACAACAGCGATGGCTGCAAAGCCGGTAGAGATGACGAGGAGGACGACGATCGGCAGATAATCTGTGAGCATCAAACTCTCCGAGATATTGCGTTCGACCAGCCGCGGGAGTGTGTAAAGTTTATCACAAGCCCATACCAGCGTCAAAGAGAAATTTCAAAATTCCAACTCCCCGGTTCCAAAATCCCAAAACTTGTGCGTCACGCTGGCAGCGTGACATGCTATTTCGTCACACTCACAGCGTGACCTCCTATCATATCCCTGCAAACAAGTCGGCTTCTTTGCCATTCAGCGCGATCGTGGATGGCGCCATGCTTGCCTGGGCAAGCACGAAGCGCTCGTGGCCGAACATCTCCAACCGCTGCTCTTCCGGAACCGAAAACGCGAATGTTTTGGGCTGTTTGGTCTCCGGATCAAACTCAAACTGCGTGCGGTGGCAGCTCAGCGCGTCAAGCTTGACCCTCATCCACGCCCGAATATCCACCTCGGTCGTGATCTTCTCGTCTTCCACGCCGACGAACCCCAGCTTTTCGCCGCGAATATCGGCGCGGCGCTCGCGAAAGGCCGGGATTTTCTCCATGAAACTGCGCGGGATGGCGGTGTAATACAGCTTGGCCGGGGCGAACGGTCGCAGATCCCCTTCAGGGGAGGACAGGCCGAACTCGGCGCGCGGATCCGAGGCCAACACGCACGCCCGCGTGGTGAACGCGCTGACGGCGAGATGATCCGGGTGGCCGTAGCCGCCCTCCGGCCCGTGCGTGACGACGACGAGCGGCTTCAGCTCGCGAATGATTCTGGCGACGTTGCGCGCCGCATCTTCCACCGGGACTTTATCCACTTCCCCATCCTGATAGCCGAGGAAGAGGGGCGGCTGGATGCCCAGCTTCTCACACGCGCACGCCAGCTCTTGCGAGCGCACCCGCCCCAGCGTCTCCCGTGTGGCGATGGCGGGGTCTTTGATCTGCGCGTCCACGCCGTCGCCGCGCGTGGCGCAGGCCACGTAGACGCGCGCGCCTTCCGCCGCATATTTGGCAAGACACCCACCGATACTCCCTTCGTCGTCGGGATGGGCAAAAACACCGAGAATCGATGCGTTGCGATTCGTCACCACAAACCTCTGCCTGCCTCCAAAAAACTTCACCGCCAAGAACGCAAAGGGCGCGAAGTTTCAAGTCGTGCGTTTATCTTCGCGTTCTTTGCGCCTTTCGCGATTCAAGAAAGACTTTGCGATCAGCCCAGATAATCGCGCAGCGCGCGGCTGCGGGTGGGGTGGCGCAGTTTGCGCAGGGCTTTGGCTTCGATCTGCCGGATACGCTCGCGCGTGACGCGGAAGTGCTGGCCCACCTCTTCGAGCGTGTGATCCTGCCCGTCCTTGAGGCCGAAGCGCATCTCCAGCACTTCGCGCTCGCGGTCGGTGAGCACCGAGAGGGCGCTGCGCACCTGCTCTTTGAGCAGTTGATGCGAGGCCGCGTCCGCCGGGGCCGGGATGGTCTCGTCCTCGATGAAGTCCCCCAGCAGGCTGGATTCCTCCTGCCCCACCGGGGTCTCCAGGCTCATCGGCTCCTGCGCGATGCGGACGATGCGGCGGACTTTGGCCGCGGCGCGGCGGAGCTGCCGCTCCAGCATCGGGTCGAGGCGCTCCCCGTTGGCCTTGGCCTGGCGGATCGCCTCCGCTTCTTCCGGGAGAAGCAAATCGAGTTCGAGCGCGATCTCCTCCGAGGTCGGCTCGCGCCCGAGGTCTTGCAGTTGCTGCCGCTGGATGCGCATCAGCCGGTTGATCGTCTCCACCATGTGCACGGGGATGCGGATGGTGCGGGCCTGGTCGGCGATGGCGCGGGTGATCGCCTGGCGGATCCACCACGTGGCGTAGGTGCTGAACTTGTAGCCCTTCGTCGGGTCGAACTTCTCCACCGCGCGCAGCAGCCCGATATTGCCCTCCTGAATCAGATCGAGGAACGAGATGCCGCGCCCGATGTAGCGCTTGGCCACGCTCACCACAAGTCTGAGATTGGCGCGGACGAGCGACTTGCTGGCATCCTCGGCGCGCGCCGCCACCGCGGCGAACTCGGCCTCCAGCGCGGCGTCGCCGGGGAGCCACGCGCGGAAGGTGCGCTTGGGAGGCAGGGACTTGGATTTCTTTTTGTGGAGGTAGTCGTAGAGTTTGCGCTGAACCGGATCGGGATAGAGATACAGCGTGAAGAAGATTTCGAACGCTTCCTGCGCCACCTTGTCCCACGTGCGGTCGCGGCCCCACATGCCATTGTCCAGCCGGCTGCGCAGATAGGAGGGCGCGTCGGAGTTCCAGTTCTGCCGGAGCGCCTGCGCCTCCTGCAGGAGCGTGCTCAGATCGAATTGCGACGACTTGTGCTTGCGCGTGTCTTCGTGCAGGCGCTTCCAGTCCAGTTCCAGCTCGTCGAAGAGCGTCAGGCAGATCCCCGTCGGGGTGAGCGGGCTTTTCGTTTTGGGGTCCACGCCCTCCTCTTTAAGCTGGTGGATGCGCTGCGCGGCCAGCATCTGGGTCGCCAGCCAAACCTCGCGGTCGGAGTCCAGCAGAGGCACCTGGCCGATCTCCTTGAGGTACATCCGCACCGGGTCGTCGGCCAGCTCGGCGAGGGAGACGGCGGGTTCGGCCTCCAGTCCCTCTTCTTCGATTTCCTCCAGCTCGTCCTCGCCGGGTTCGCCCTCCCCGCTGTCGAACCCGATTTCGTCCGCCTCGAGCTCCTCGAGCGTGGGTTCCCCCCCCGGAGCCTCCCCCTCCGCCGGAACTTCCAGCGCGGCCTCGCTCAAGCGCCCGAGGAACGCGCGGACCTCGTCCGTGTCCACGTCGGCGTCGTCGAACGTCGCCACGTCTTCGGCTTCGGGGAAGCCTTCGCCTTTGACCCCCTCCGGCACCTGGTCGTCCGAAGGAGGCGCGTCGGGCTGCTTGGGTTTTCTGAGTTTCTTCATCTACCGGATACCCAGGCGAGGCGCGGCCACGTGGCCGCGCTTGCGTTTGCGGGCCAGGGCGCGATTTACCAGATCGAACGCCAACGCATGCTGTTGATACTCTCGCAGATAAAAGTCCGCCGACTCCAGATCGCCCTTTTCGCGGGCCTCTTGAGCCAGAAAGTGCAGTTCTCGCTTGCGGAGGTCCTCCGCATGCTGTCGCAGACGCATGATATTCGTCAGCAAATCCTCCATGGTCTTCGTTTCGCCCAGCGGGCGCAGCCTGACGCCTTTCAATTGTTTAGCCAGACCGGGCTGGAACGCCGGGTCGAAGCTTTCGCTCAAGAGCATCTCTGCGTAGGGCTGAAGCGCCGGGTCCAGATTCTCGCGCAAGTGGTCGGAAGAATCAACCTCCGTTTGCTCCAGCGCCGCCTGCAACGCGCGGAAAATCAGTTGATGCTCGGTGTTCGTGAAATCGTCCGGATCGAGGTTGGGCAGATTCCAGCCTTGCAACTCGCGATTGGCCTTGTACACCCACGCGGGGTTGCGCAAGAGCGCGCCCAGGCAATACGCCTCGAGCCTGGAGAGCGGGGCATAGGAATCGTCAACGGATGAATCAGATGGCTGAGATGAGGCGGGTGCGGGCGGCGGCGGGGCGCGGCGTTTGGGGGCGGCGCGCTTCACGGCCAGCGCGCGCTCGTCCACTTTCAGCAGACGCGCCAGCTTCTGGCGGTATGTGTCGCGCTCAATCGGCTGGGCCACGTCCTCGATGAGCGGCAGGATCGCCTCCGCGACCTCGGTCTTCACCTTCGGGTCGTCGAGGTTGCGGCCCGTGGTCAGCACGCGCATGACGTAGGCAACCACCGGTTCGGCGGCCTCGACGAATCCCCGCCACTCGTCCGGGCTGCGGTTGATCACGTCGTCCGGGTCGAGGCCAGCGGGCAGCGTCATCACGCGAATGTCTGTGCCCAATCGGCCTTCGGTCTTGACGAGGCCGCGCGGGTCGAAGACAAAATCGGCCTCGCGGTCGAGCGCTTCGCGCGCCACCGTCAGCCCGCGCATTGTGGCCGCGTCGCCCGCCTCGTCCGCGTCGAGCGCGAGCACGATGCGCTTCGCATATTTCTTGAGCAACCGCAATTGATGCTCGGTGAGCGCGGTGCCTTGCGACGAGACGACGTTGGCGAAACCGGCCTGGTGCGCGGCGACCACGTCGAGGTTGCCCTCGACGACGATGGCCGCGCCTGCCTCGCGGATGGCCTTGCGCGCAAGGTGCAGCCCGAACAGCGTGCGCCCCTTGTCGAAGAGCGCGGTCTGCGGGCTGTTCATGAACTTGGGCCCCGCGTTAGCGGCCGCCTCGATTTTGAGCGCACGCGCCTGAAAGCCCGTCATGCGTCCCGGCTCGTCGCGCACCGGGATCATCAGCCGGTCGCGAAAACGATCAAAGACCTTGCCCTCGTCCTCTTTTTCCACGATCAGCCCGGCGTCAAGCAAATCCTTCTGGCTGTAGCCCTTGCTGGTGAAATACTTGAGGCCGGCATCCCAACCCTCCAGCGCGTACCCAAGTTGGAACAGCTCCACCGCCTTATTGGTCAGCCCCCGTTTAGCGAGGTGCTCGCGCGCGTGCTGCGGGCCAGGGCCCGGCGCGTTCTTCAGCAGATGGTGATAGTACGTGACCGCCGCTTCGAGCAACTGCCGCAGGTGGCCGAGGTTGTCTTCCTGCTCCTGTTCTTCGGGCGTGCGCGGCTTGAGCTCCACCCCGGCGCGCGCGGCAAGCGTGCGCAGCGCCTCGGAGAAGTCCACGCCGTCGCGCTTCATCACAAACTTGAAGACATCGCCGCCTTCGTTGCACTGCCCGAAGCACTTCCAGGTGCCGCTGTCCGGCCACACGGCGAACGAGGGCGTGTTGTTCTTGTGCGCGTGGAACGGGCACAAGCCCATGTACGTGCTCCCGGACTTGCGCAGCTTCACCGTCTGCGAGATCAACTCGACGATGTCTATGCGGGACTTGATGTCGTCAATGACGGGCATAGGACTCGTGGTGCATATTGCGTGTTGCGTAAAGCATGCCCCAAACGGAACACGCACTACGCCATACACCGCTCATCTGTCAGCAGGTAACAGTTGCTTCAAATCGCTATGCGCAACCACACGGGCGGAAAACAAAAAGCGCTCCCGGCGTTGCGCGCGGCTTCAGTTGCCTTCCACTTGCCTCGTTCGATCAACTCGCGCCAGGTGTCCTCCGAGAGCACCGTCAGGGGGGATTATAGACTCGCGGGGGGTGAGTCTGCAAGGGGGTGTCAACGGATACAAAGCGGATAAACGGATAGAGTCGTCGGCGCAGAGCGTATCCGCTTATCTATTGCTCATCCGTTGACGCCCCCACACTCCTTCAACACCGCCTGCGCCTGGGCCATTTCCGGCGAGGGGAGTTTGTTGAAGATGTCAACGGCGCGTTGAGCATAGGGCAGGCCTTCGGCGGGGCGGCCCTGCCGGGCGATGGCCAGCGCGAGACGCCAACAGTTGTACGCGATGAACAGTTGATGCCCCATCGCCTCGGTCAATTGCAGCGCCTCGCGGCCCAGCGCTTCGGCGGCGAGCCAGTCCTCACGCAGCAGCAAAAGGCCGGCCAGCGTGCCGAGGTTCGTGGCGACGCCTTCGTTGTACCCGATTGCCGTCGCAATGCGCAAGGCCTCGCTATAATGGCGCTCGGCGGAATCCAGGTCGCCCGACTCCTGCTCGGCCCAGCCCAGATCGTTGAGGCCCATCGCCACGTTCTCGTTCTCCGGAGAGAGCGCACGGGCGAAGTCAATCATTTCCTGAAAGGCGGCGCGGGCGGCGGGATAGTTTTTCTCCAACTGATAGCCTTTGCCGCGCAGACGGATCGCCAACGCTTTTTCGGGAGAGTTGCTCTTCGCCCAGTGCGCCTCCATGCGGCGCGCGCAATCCAACACTTCTTTGCCCTGCCCGCGCAGGCGATAGACCCAACCCGCGTTGTAAGCCCGCCATCCCGCGCTCTCGCTGTCCCCGGCGAGCGCCGCGCGCGCTTCGGCCTGCAGACTGAGGGCCAGCCACTCGTCCCAATGCCCGGAGAAATTCAAGAATCGGTTGAGCGCGCCGCAGAGCTTCTGCAGGCGCTCGTGGTCGCCCTGCACAAAGAGCGGGAAGGCTGCCGCAATCTTCGGCCACTGCGCGGTGAGCACCGGGACGCGCGCGTAGTTCCGGAAATCGCGGAAATCACCTTCGAGCGCGAGCGCGTACACGGAGTCGGCGAGGCGCTGGCCCGTCTGCGCGATGACCTCCGGGTGCCTGCGGCGCAGGAACAGGGCGACGAGCGGCGAGAGCACAAACGCTTGTGCCACGTCATCCCCCTGCACCAGCGCGCGGTCGGATAAATCTTCGAGATGCGTGTGGGCGACGGTCTCGGCCATCCCGGCGACTTCGGCAATCCACGTGATGCGGGCAGGAGAGGTGAAGTGGGAGAGCGCGGCGAGCACGGCTCGTTCGTTCTCGGTGAAGGTGTTGAACACGTCGCCGAAGATGTGCTCCAACGGGTCGTTGCCCGGCGACGCCGCTTCCATATATCGGCCAGCATCGGCGATGGTGCGGCACTGGCTGCGGGGCCGCCCCAACTGCGCGGCCAGCCATTCGATGAGCAGGGGGTTGCCCTGCGTGATCTCGTACAACTGCTGGCGCTCTTTCTCGCTGGCGCGGGCCAGCAGCGGATTGCGCTCGGACAGTTTGGCGATGAGCTTCTGCGCGTCTTCGGGTTTCAGCCGGTCGAGGCGGATGATCTCGGCGGCCACGTCCATGCGGCGGCGGCTGGTGACGATGGCCTTGCACGAGCGCGGCAGGCGGCGCAGGAATAGGAAGAGCCGCTCCCGCTCGTATTCCTGAAACGTCTCGACGTTGTCAATGATGACGAGCGCCTGCCGGTTGGAGAGCGCGCGGCGCACTTCGTTGGGGCGCTCGTTCGGGTTGCCTTTGGCGATTTCGTCTTCGCCCAACTCGCGGGCCAGCTCCGCCAGCAGCGCCATGTAATTGGTGAGCATGAAGTCTTCCAGCTTCTGCTCGCCGTGCGGGGTGAGTTCCCGCATTTTGGCGGAGAGGAAGATTTTAGTCGGGTAGTGCTGAGACGGAGCGAGATGCCCGGCGCGAATGGCGAGCGCGGTCTTCCCAATGCCGCCCGCGCCGTCAATCAGCACTCCCCAGCCCGTGGTCTCCGGATCAAGCGCGTCGGCGATGCGGGCCAGCTCTTCTTCGCGCCCGAAGAAGTAAGGCTGGTGCGGGAGCTCGGAGCGGCGGGGTTGATCGGAGGGCGTGGCGTAATTGTAGGTGGTGATGCTGGTGATCTTGTCGCGGCCCACGGCGTCGCCGCCGACCGTCGCATCTCCGTCCGCTTCCACCTTGATGCCGCCGGTTTGGTCGTCAGACATTAAAACCCTTCCAGTTTCGAAAAGTCCGCCACGCCCTTCGCCATCGCTGCGATGCGCTGCAACAGCCCGAGGCGGTTGGCGCGCAGTATCGAATCGTCTGCCATAACCAGCACGTCTTCAAAGAATCTGGAGATGGCGGGGATCATCGGCACAAGCGCGGCGAAAAAAGAATCAACGGATTGAACGGATTCACCAGAAGGGGATTGATAGGCATCGTAGAGGGCTTTCTCCGCCGGTTCGATGAATTTGTCCGCCGAGAGCACATGGGCTTGTCTCTGATCGCGGGTGATACGCACACAGCGCGAGTACGCGGCGAGGATTTGCGGCCAGTCGTCGCGCTTCACCCACTCGGAGAGCTGCTTCACATTTTGCAGAGCCGCATGGGGGTTGTGCCTTTGCTCAGCCAGCACAGCATCAACAATATCATAGCGATAGCCCGCCTCTATTAATTGGCCTCGCAAGCGGCCCGCGATAAAGGCAAGCACTTCGTCGAGCAGCTGGCGCCGCGCGGCGTCGCTCCGGGGTTGAACGCCAGCGGGTAACAGAGCCAGTGCATCAACCAACGACTGTTCCAGGTCAAAGTCAATCTCCTTTTCAACGAGAATACGAACAACGCTCAACGCCGCGCGCCGGAGGCCGAACGGGTCGGCGGAGCCGGTGGGGGCGAGGCCCGCTGCAAATAAGCCGACGAGTGAGTCGAGGCGATCCGCGAGGCCGACGGCAACGCCTGCTTTCGATTCGGGCATTGTGTCGCCCGCACCCGCCGGGAGGCAATGTTCCTGAATGGCGAGCGCAACCTCGGGCATCTCGCCGGAGCGGAGCGCGTATTCGCGCCCCATGACGCCTTGCAGCGCCGTCATCTCGACGACCATCTTCGTGGTGAGGTCGGCTTTGCACAGGTGCGCGGCGCGAAGCGCGGTGCGCGTCTCGGCCTCGCCGAGGTTCAACATGCGCGCGACGGCGGCCGCGAGTTTTTCAACTCGCTCGACCTTGTCGAGCATCGAGCCGAGTTGCTTCTGGAAGGTGAGCGTGGCGAGTTTGGGGCGGAAGCCTTCGAGTTTGTGCTTCACGTCCTCGCGCACGAAGAAATCGGCGTCGGCGAAGCGGGCGCGGATGACGTGCTCGTTGCCCTGGCGCACCAGGTCGAGGTGGCGGCTGTCGCCGTTGCGCACGGCGATGAAATATGGCAACAGCCGACTATCCTTCTCTACCGGGAAATACCGCTGGTGTTTTTTCATCACCGCGATCAGCACGTCGCGCGGGAGAGCGAGGTGCGCTTCGTCGAACGAGCCGAGGAATGCGGTCGGGCGCTCGACGAGGTTAGTTACTTCAGCGAGCACGCCCTCGTCGGCTAACCGACCACCGGCTGCCGCGTCACGCGCGAGTTTGCGGACTTGCTTGAGAACGGCGGCGCGGCGCTTCTCCGGGTCAACTTCGATCTTCGCTTTCGCCATCGTGTTGAGATAGTCGTCCGCGTTGGCAATGGCGATCTCCGGCGAGCCGAGAGGGAGCAGCCCTCGGCTGGTCTTTCCGCTTTGAACTCCGGCGTACTCGAAGGGGATCACGTTCTCGCCGAGCAATGCGACGATCCAGCGGATGGGGCGCGAGAACATCGTCGGGTCGCCCGCGCGCCAGCGCATGGGTTTGTCGAACTTGATCGCCGCGATTAACTTGGGCAGCAGTTCGCTCAAGACTTCGGGCGCGGGCCTGCCCGTTTCCTTCACAATGGCGACCACGTATTCGCCGCCGTCGAGTTGCCGCTTTTCCAGCGCGGTGACGGGCACGCCTTTGCTGCGGGCGAAGCCCTCGGCAGCGGGGGTCGGGACGCCGAATGAGTCGAACGCGCGCGCGGCGGGCGGGCCTTTCGCCGCCGTTTCGCGGTCGGGCTGGCGCGGAGCCAGGTCGCTCACCAACAGGGCGAGGCGGCGCGGCGTGCCGAGGACGTTGATCGTGCCATGATCCAGCCGGGCTTCGTCCAGCATCTTCGGCGCGAGTTCCTTCAGTTGCGCCAGCGCGGAGTCGAGGTCGGCGGCGGGGAGTTCTTCGGTTCCAATCTCAAGGAGTAATGTAGCCGGCTCGCTGGAATTGGTAATTGACAATTGGAGATTGAGGATTGGGGATTGGGGATTGGGGATCGGGGATTTCCCATGATCCTTCATCAGCGGATATTCCAGCCGCTGCCTCTGCTCCAGATACGCCTCGGACACCTGGCGCGCGAGGCCGCGCATGCGCCCAAACGAGGCCTGCCGCTCGGTAACGCCGATGGCCCCACGCGTGTCGAGGATGTTGAATGTGTGTGAACATTTCAACACGTAGTCATACGCCGGGAGCACGAGGCCTGCTGCGAGCGCGGCCTTCGCTTCGGACTCGTACGTCGCGAACATCTGCCGCAGACGCTCCACGTCTGCGATCTCAAAATAGTATTGGCTGTGCTCGTACTCGCCCTGCCGGAGTATCTCGCCATAGGTGATGGCCCCGTTGGGGCTTTCAACCCACGGCTCATTCCAGATGCCGCCCGAGGCGTTGCGGAGCGCAATGAGGATGCGTTCGAGGCCGTAGGTGAGTTCTACGGAGACCGGATCACAGGGCAAACCGCCCGCCTGTTGGAAGTAGGTGAACTGCGTGATCTCCTGCCCATCCGCCCACACTTCCCAGCCCAGCCCCCACGCGCCGAGGGCGGGCGATTCCCAGTTGTCCTCCACGAAGCGGAGGTCGTGCTCGCGCGGGTTCAGCCCGAGGGCGGCGAGCGATTGCAGATAGAGTTCCTGTGGGTTGCCGGGGTCGGGCTTGAGGATGACCTGATATTGATAGTGCTGCTGGAAGCGGTTGGGGTTCTCGCCGTAGCGGCCATCGTCGGGGCGGATGGAAGGCTCGACGTAGGCGACGTTCCACGGCTCCGGCCCCAGCACGCGCAGGAAAGTGGCGGGGTTCATCGTCCCCGCGCCCATCTGCGTGTAATACGGCTGCCAGATCACGCAGCCGTGATCGGCCCAGAATTTTTCGAGGGTGAGGATGAGGGATTGAAAGGTGTGAGAGGATTTCATCTAGTAATGTTCGCGTTTGACGAGTTTGAGAAACTCGATGGATTTCAACTGCCGTTCCAGCACGCCGGCGAGGTAGCGCGCCAGGACGTGCTCGATCTCGGCGTGCAGACTCGGGAGGATTTTCACCGTTCTGGCTTTGGCGTACGGCTGAGCTTGAAAGTAGCGCAGAACCTTGAGCGCCTCCATCGAGATGGGCATCACGTCCGGGCGATTCGGCCCGCAGCGGGCGCACACCGCCCCGCCCCTGGACGGCGAGAAGAACTGGTCTTCGGCTACAATCGTCTCATCCCCCACCACGCAGTACCGCAGTTGCGGCTGGAATCCGGCCAGGCCAAGCAGGTGCAGCTCGTAGTACCGGACGGTCAAGGCGAGGTCGGGCGATTCGCACAACCAGTTGAACCCATGACACAACAGATCATAGATCTCGCGGTTCTCCTGCTCATCCGGCGTGAGGCGGTCAATCAACTCCACCATATACGCCGCGTACGCGCCGCGCAACAGGTACTCGCGCAGGGGGCGGTAGGCGCTCATCGTCTCGGCCTGTGTGATGATGTCGAGGTCGCGTCCCTTCGCGACGAGCAGTTTCGAGCGCATAAAGAGCTCGAGATGTCCCGCCTTGCGCGAGGCCGGTTTACGGATGCCCTTCGCCACCACACGCACCTTGCCGTGCTCCGGCGTGAGAAGCGTGAGCATGCGATCCGCCTCCCCGAAATCTTTGCGCCGGAGGACGATGGCTTCAGTGCGATACGTGCGGTCACGCGCGGGCATACGAGGGATTATACCATCGGGTGAAACGACAAAATCCCAAATCCCAAATTGCATAATCCTAAAAAGGCAATTGGAGTAGAATTGGCTAAATTACTGCGTCGCCTGCCCCGGCGGAGAGGAACTAAATGAATCGTCTGCGAGCCGCACTCAAGGTGCAACCCGGCGAAGGCCGGATGGCCGCGTTGCTCATCGGCCTGATGCTGTGCGCCTCGGCGGGGAGCACCATCGGCAGCACGAGCATTGACGCGCTCTTCTTCGCCCGCTTTGGCACCGAGTGGCTCCCGTACCTGTACGTAGTGCTCGGCCTCGTCACGTTCATCAACCTGATGGCTGTGAGCGCGCTGTTGGGCCGCGTGCGCCGCGAACGGTTGTATCTTCTCGTCCCGCTCGTCCTCGCCCTCCTCCTCATCGCCGGACGCATCGTGGTCGCGTCGAGCTTGCGCTGGTTCTACCCGGTGCTATGGCTGGGCAAGGACGTGATAAACGCCCTGCAAGGCCTCGTCATCTGGGGGCTGGCCGGGGCTGTCTGCGATACGCGGCAGGCCAAGCGGCTCTTTCCGCTCTTCACCGCCGGTTCTATCTTCGGTTCGGTCGTCGGCGCGTCGGGCACGCCGCTGCTCGTCAACGTCTTGCATGCCGAGAACCTGTTGCTCGTCTGGGCCGGAGCGCTGGGCGTGGCGTTCGCGCTGGCGTGGGCGCTGATGGGTCGCGCGAAAGGCGAGGTGCCACGGCACGATCGGGGCCGCGCCACTCGCCGCACCGCCCGCCACAAGCCGCCGAGTTTTGTCGGCGAAATGCAGCAGGGCTATCGCGTCGTCCGCAAATCGCCGCTCCTGTTGTGGATGTCGGCGTCGGCGATTCTCTTCTCGGTGCTGTGGTTCTCGTACCTCCTGCCGTTTTCCCGCCTCGCGACGGAGCAGTTCCCCGACGCGGACAAACTCGCCGGCTTCTTCGCCGCCTTCCAGAGTCTGTACACCATCGGCGCGCTGCTGGCCTCGCTCTTCCTCGCCAACCGCCTGTTCGCGCGCTTCGGCATCATGAATATGCTGCTGGTCTATCCGGTCATCTACGCGCTCGGCTTCAGCGTGCTCGTGTTCGTCCCCGCCTTCAACGTGCTCGTCGCCGCGCGCTTCGCCAAATTGATCTGGAGCCAGGGGATCGCCGAGACGGTGTGGAACGCCTCCCTCAACGTCATCCCGCTGGAGCGGCGCGATCAGGCCCGCGCCTTCCTCAACGGCGTCCCCGGCCAGGCGGGCATCGTGATCGCCGGAGTGATTCTGGTCATCGGCGAGCAGGCGCTTCAGCCCCAGCAGTTGTACTGGATCGGGCTGGGCACGGCGGCGCTCTGCATCTTCGTCATCTGGCGGGCCAGGCGGGCGTACAATGGGGCGTTGGTCGAAGCGCTGAGAGCGGGCCAGCCGCAAGTTTTCCTCAGCGAGGAAGAACCGTTCGGCGGGTTCCAGCGCGATCCGACGACGGTGACCGTCGCCCGCATCGAGCTGTTGAACCCGGACACGGCCATTCGGCGCATCGCGGCTGAGATTCTGGGGCACATCTCCGCACCGCAGGCGGTGGACGCGCTCGTTGAGGCGCTGCATGATTCGGATGCGCAGGTGCGTGTTGCCGCCCTCCGCGCGCTGGCGCGCGCCAAAGCCGCCCCGGCCCTGCTCGACGTGGCCGCCCATCTCCGCGACCCCGAGCCGGAAGTCCGCGCGCATGCCGCCGAAGCACTCTCGCATCTCACGTCGTATCCGCAAGGGTTGTATGCCTATCTGCGCCCCCTGATGGACGACCCCGACCCGACGGTGTGCGCGCATGCGGCGGCCGCGCTCCTGCGCGTCGCAGATCCCCTTCAGGGGGCCGGCCCGAACACAGAGGCCCGCGACTTCCTGCGCTACATGGCGGCGATGGGCGATCTGGAGGCGCGCGTTAGCGCGCTGGAGGCGCTCGGCGAGGTCGGGGATGCCGAGGCGTATGAACTGGTCGAGATGGAGTTGAGCGACGTAGCCGCCCCCGCCGCCGTGCGCCGTGCGGCCGCCACCGCGTTGGCGTGTTTCGGCATCAACCTTGACCGCTCGATAGCTCTGCTCGTCTGCACCCTCGCCGACCGGGATCGGTCGGTGCGCGAGGCGGCGGCGCGGGCTACCGGCAAGTTCGGCGCGCGCGCGCTCGCGTGGACGGCGGCCGCCCTCAAGTCCGTGGAGGCGGAAGCGGGCGCATTATCGGCATTGGAGTATCTTCCGGTCATGCAGGCCGCGCCCGCGTTGAGGGCGTATGCGCGCGAACAGGTGGCCCATGCCCTTCGTTATCACGACTTATTCAGCTGCGTCGAAGTGAGGGACGGGGACGGCCGCGTGCGCCTCCTGGCCGACTCGCTGCGGGACAAAGCCACCCGCCACGCCACGCGTGCGCTGCGAGCGGTCGGGCTGCTCGGCGACCGCCGTGCGATCGCGCTCGCCGTCGAAAACCTGAAAAGCCGCGACCCGTCCCAGCGCGCGAACGCGCTGGAGACGCTGGAGGCGATGGGCGAGGCCGAGATCGTCAAACCCCTGTTGAAAATCTGGGAGGCCGGGGAACCAATACCCGCTTCACCCGACGGCGTGTGGCTGCGCGTGCTGGAAGATTCCGATCCGTGGCTGAGCGCCTGCGCCGTCTT
>Ga0209109_10000679_pt1 | contig 18578 bp, 21 predicted proteins | sample Rifsed10ft2_FD_184004 | JGI IMG/M metagenome (GOLD analysis project Ga0209109, IMG submission 184004) | Soil microbial communities from Rifle, Colorado, USA - sediment 10ft 2 (version 2) | ecosystem: Environmental > Terrestrial > Deep subsurface > Rock core/Sediment | place: Rifle, Colorado... | reverse complement strand
CTCCGCCGATCGGCCGCTCCAACGCGAAAGAATTTGATACGCAGCCCAGCCGATCTGAAAAAATTTTCCACGGACCGGATCGACGATGACCCATGTCGGCGAACCGTCGGCGGCCGAAGCGCCTGCGATGAGCCGGAGATCCTCGCGCAACGGCGGCAATACGACATCCTGCTTTGGGAGCGTGGTCAGTTTCATAGGCCGATCCATGGCCGAATGGCGGAAATCGGGCGACGGAACAGGTAGGTGAACAGCGTGACCCGCTCTCCGTAAATTTTGGCGCTTCCTTGCCAGCCGATGCGAAGTTCCGACGACCCCTGTTCAAGCTGTGCCGTTACGCGGTAGGCCAGCGTATTGTTCGGCAAGACTTCGGCATGGTAGCTCGCATGACTGACCGTGGCAGGAACGCTGGAAAAGGGGTTGGCATTCAGGAACAGCGTCGCCGATGCGCCTTCGCGCAACACAATGGCATCCTCCACCGGCAGATCAATCCGCACCTCCAGCTGGTGCGGATTCGCCAGTTCCATGATACGTTGGCCGACCACGACCGGCTTCCCGATCCAATCGGACTTGTCTGTGTAGAGCAACAGCCCGGCTTGCTCCGCCTTCACCTCGACCTTCGTCAATTGTTCATGGGCATAGTTCCTCTCGGTTTCTCGCAACTCGACTTCGGCTTTCAACAACGGAACATCGGCCTTTTGCTCGGCTTCCACGAAGGAGCCTTGCGCTGCGCGCCGATACTGCGCCATCGCTACGTCAAGGTTCCGTTCCGCGACGTCATACTCGCTTCTGAACGTGGTATCTTCGAATTTGAACAACACTTGGCCTTCGGACACGACGGGATTGGGGAGGACGAGAATCTCGGCAATGACCCCGTCGATCGGCGCGCTCACGATGAGAGGATCCTTTGCGACAATCTTTGCAGGTGCCAGCGTCGACATGGGGACGGGAATGGCCAGTGCGCCCAGAGTTGCGGCTGCGAGTATCCACGTCGTGGTCCGGCTCAGTCCCCATCGCCACCGACGGCTGTTCGATGGACCGACGGCACGCCAGGCATAAGCATAGGCTTCGCTGAGCCGTTGCAGGACCGTCATCTCGTGGTCCGCCCAGGGCTGGTCCCGCGTCAACCACAGGCCACAGAGGATCTGTCCCCCTGGGTGCTTGAGAGGACACCACAATCCATGGCCCGGAGTAAATTCCTTCCAGTCTAGTCTGAGCTCGGCTGGACACTCTGCTTCCGTGACGTGAAGCATGTTCGGCCCTGTCGAGGTTGTGCGCAGATCCCGAATCAATCGCTCGGTCCATTGCATTAAGGGCACGGTGCGATCCACCACCGGGACGCTCGATGCGGCGCGCACCTCGTAGCTCTGCGTAGACAGGGTCGGCGGGGCCAGTAAAATTGCTTGTCCATAGGGAACCAACCGGCGCGTTTCATTGACGAAGAAAAATTGCAGCTCTTGCTGGGTTTGGGCGGCGCGCACCATCCCTTCCAGCTGAAGCAGCAGGGAGAGCGCCTGGCTCGTTGGCGGGCTGAGGGGTTTGACTTCTGCTGCGAGCATATCAGCGGGGGATCTCAGCGAAGGAGGCAGTTCCGCTCATCCCTGCCAGCACGTTATCGGGCTGGGTGAGGAACAGGCCCTTCACCTTCACCGTCTGACTGGCAGGATCGACATTCGCGCCGATATCCTGAACCACGGCGGGATACCGGAGCCCCGTTTCATCGACGGCATACTCGAAGGGCGTACCGACCTTCAGCCAGGCAAGGGACTTCGACGGCAGAATCAGCGCGATCTCCAGCAGACTGTCATCCAACAGGCTTATGAGCTGGTCGTTGGGAAAGACATTCTCGTGTTCGTTCACGATCATTTTGACGACACGTCCGGGAAACGGTGCACGTATGGTGCAGCCTTTCACGTTAACTTGTGCGACCTTCACGGCTGCGAACGCTTTCTCGGCTTCGGCGTGAGAGACTTCGGTTTCGAGTTCACCAACAGCCTGGTGTTCGGCGAGCTGGAGGTTGTTCTTGTAGGTCTTCTTCTTGCTGCGATGTTCCGCCTGAGCGATTGCCAATTCTGCCTCATACCTCGAACAATCGAGGGCGACCAGGAGGGCTCCTTTTTTAAACCGCTGTCCCTCCTTAATGGGCAGCTGGCTGATCCGGCCCTGAACCTGGCTGGCTAAGGTAGCTTGTGCGGTCGCCTTCACTACCCCACGAATCGTGCTGAGTTCTGCCGCGCTGCTTACTGGCTTGGGATCTGACTTGGTGCCGGCCGTTGCGAGCCACACCGGCATCAGGAGCCATACGCTCATGATCACACCACCGACCAGCGGCCAGCCGGTGCGGGTCACTTGAGCAACTCCTTGCTCTTCGCCCATCGTGTACGAACTTCGAGGGCCAGATCGGACACACTCTGTTCCTGCGTCAGATCGTTGGGCAGCAGGTCTTCGCCGACGGCAGCCAGGAGCGACGCCCAGGCGGTTTGGAGTTCCGCCTCCGCGACATCGTAGCGTAGTTGCGCCGCCACCTGATTGACTCGCTCGCGCAGCACGGCCTGTTCGCTCAACCGGGCCGTCCGCCATGCCAGGCGCGTCTGCTCGGCAATTTGGGATTGCGTGTCGTGATAGAGCTTCGCCGTCGAGGTTTCTTTCTTCGCTTGTGCCACTTGCGCCACGCTGACATGCACTTGCGACATGATGGCCATGGTCAGCGCGAGGTTCTGCGTGTGCAGCACCTTATCTTGCGCCTCAATGGTCTTCGCCCGGGCCGGATACCGAAAGATGTTCAGCAAATTCCAACTGGCCCGTGCGGCATAGGCGGCCCAATTGTTATTGAAGAGAAACGCGTTGCTGTTGTAGTTCCCTCCGGCTTGGAGATTCAGACTGGGTAACATTTCAAGGATCGCCGCTTTGGTCTCGCGCGCGTTGATGCGACGACGATAATCGATCATTCTCAGTTCCGGACGTGCTTCCAGAGCCCGATCCTCCAGCACCGACATATCGAGCGGAAGGCTCAGCGTTCTGGCCTCTCCCTCCGGCACCATCAGCTTCATCTCTTGCTCTTGGCCGGGGGGAAGATTAATCAGCGCGGCCAAGTGCAGCTTCGCGACGGAGAGCTCCCGGAACAGCTGTTGACTGTAGCGTTGCGTATTGAGGAGATCGAGCTTGTATTGCAAGGGAACCAGCGGGGTACTGAGCTTTTCGTCCTGGACGGCCTGGGCCTTCTCGAGCGCACTCTTGACCCACTCATCCAGCATCTTCAGGAACGGAAGAATCCGCTCCGCGCTGACGGCCCGCCAATAGGCGGCCCGCACATCCTGCATCACGCGATTGGCCACACGCCGCCGTTCTTCCTCGGCGATCAACACATCGTCGGAGGCCTGCTTCGCCCGGATATACGACATGCCGAAATCCAAGACATTCCAACTGAGCGACAGATCGGCCGAGAAAATGTTCCTCTCAGACGAGGTAAAGGGCTCGAGAATCTGGTTCCCCGTAATCAAGGATCGCGCCACTCCTCCCGTGAAATTATTGCGACCGTCGAATCCCGCGTTCGCCGCGAGACGAGGCAACATGGCATAGTGAGACAGGTCGAGTTGGGTTTGCGCCAGCATCTTGTGCATCAACTCGACGCGCGCGTCGAGGTTATATTTCAATGCCCGCGCCATCGCTTCGTAGAGGTCGATCGGGCCCGAGACGGGCTCTTGATCCTTTGTCAGAACGGCCCGGTCTTCTTGCACTCGCGATCGCACCTCGTCCGTCGTCAACGGGATCGGTTTGATGGCACAACTACTCAGACCGATGACGGCGACGGTCGTCAGCACCGCCAGCAAAGGGCCGGTCATGCCGCGCGAGCGTTCAGTTGGAGAATTCGGTCCGTTCACTACGTCCCTTCCTGCTCAGGCACAGTCGTTGAGCCAGACCGGTGTCGCACAGCGCCAGACAACGGAGCGCTGCCGCAAGACCACTGATCGGCTCAAAGCCTACGTAGATTCTTATCAGAGTACTTGATTGCCGTGGTTTGTCATCATTTTTCCGCCTTTGGCACATCTCTCCATCAGTGTGTTCATGGCTCATGCTCTGCGCATACCTCGCTTTGTGATCGCGATGATCATCCTCGGTGGCACTGGAACGATCGCACAAACCGTGTTTTTCCTTTTTGCACGTCATATTTCTTGGTAGTTTACGTACGAGATGTTCGGAATGTGTCCCTGTCGGTTGATGACAGTTCCATCCATCACAAAGGAGATCTTTATGAAAGAGGCAGGATCAACAGGGAAGGTAACGAGCCTGTCCTCAGCAAGCCCGTCACAGCCAAACCAGCCCACCAATGCCACACCGACGGTCCAGTTTGATGTCTCCAAGCTTCAGAGTTCCTACGCCAACGTGTGCAACGTGTCATCGACCCGTGAAGAAGTGGTGCTGGCCTTTGGCGCAAATAATGTGTGGGAGCTGGGGCAGGCGAATATCCAGGTTCAGATGACGAACCGTATCGTGCTGAACCCCTATTCGGCGAAGCGGTTGGCTGCCGTGCTCAATCGCGTCATCGCCGAATATGAGTCCAAGTTTGGGCCGTTGAAGGACGACGCCAGACCGCAAGCCAATGCGGCCTAAGAGATAGAGGAACCCCATCGGACGTCGTCTAGCAGGATGCTGAAACAGTCCACCAGCGTAAGGAAAACGTCATTTGGTTTGTTTGGTTTGTCTCGTTTATTTGGTTGAACAAGACCAACTCATGATCTAAACCAACCAGATAGACCAGATGAACCAGATGAACCAGACAAACCAACAGAGTTTTTCCGCAGCCTGCTAGGCCGGATAGGGCGTTTCAGGAGCCTTGCAGGTGATTTGATCAGCTACGGGGGGCGACCGCCCGGCCAGCCAGAAATCCTGTCGCCCAGGCCCATTGGAAGTTGAACCCGCCGATCCGGCCGTCGCAGTCGAGGATCTCACCGATCAGATAGAGGCCCGGCACCAACTTGGACTCCATTGTCCTGAAACTGATCTCTTCGAGAGGGATCCCGCCCGCCGTGACTTCTGCGTAATTCCAGCCGCGATCCTGCACGATGGGAAATCGAAACTTGGTCAGTGCAGTGAGGATGTGGTCTCGATCCTTGCGCGGCAGTTGGGCGATGGTCATGTGCACCTCGCACCCGACGTGATGGATAACCGCCTCAGCGAATCGTTGGGGAAGCCGTTGCGCCAGTGTCTTGACCAGTGAGCGTCGGGGATTGTCTCGCATCTGCTCCATAAACCACTCCCGCACCTGTTCCAGGTTCTGACCAGGCAGAACGTTGCCATAGACGGCCACGGCTTCTTTTTGCTCCTGTGCCAGGCACCAGAAGCGGCTCGCGTCCATGACCACTGGCCCACTGATCCCGAAGTGGGTCCAGAGTAAACTCCCCGTCCGGCGGTCAACGATGCGACCCTTCACCACTGTGGTCAACTCGACGTCATGCGAGAGACCGGAGAGTGTCTTATGAAACATCGTGTCCTCGAGCACCAGCGGCACGAGTGCCGGGACGGTGGCGGTCACCTGGTGACCTAACCGTCGTGCCAACTCGTAGCCAAATCCATCACTTCCCGATTTGGGGATCGATCGGCCACCCGTTGCCAGAATAACCTTCTTCGCTTGCAGGGTTCCGTGGGTATGGTGAATGACGAACCCAGCTTCGGGGCCGTTGAGACAGGCAACGTCTGTCACGCGATGATCCGGACGGATGGTGACGCCAAGTGCGTGACAGCGATTGGCAAGGGCCGTCAGGATAGTTCGCGCCTTGTCGATTACCGGAAAGAGCTTCCCGGTCTCTTCGCGTTTGAGTTCGACCCCTAACGAAGCAAACCACTTGACGGTCTGCTCAACGGAAAACGCTGCCAACACGTTCTTGATGATGTGACGATTGCCGAAGAAGTCGGTGGGGGTGACGACCTCGTGCGTGACGTTGCAGCGCCCCCCGCCGGAGACGAGGATCTTGGCGCCGATCGTTTTCACACCATCAAGAAGCACGATCCTCTGCGGACGATCGCCCTTCGCGGCCGCCGCTGCCGCAAAAATCGAGGCCGCCAATCCGGCGGCGCCCGCACCAATCACCGCGACATCATGCATCTCGTCATGTATAGACATTAGAGAGTTTTAACTGCCAGTTAACACCCTATTAATCTTGCAATGCTAGAGTTCCCCTTGTGCAAGGCGACTCGTCGGCGCTGGAACACGTGAAAACAGGAGGTGGGCACGATGACCTGTCAAAAATGCAAAGGGCTGATGGTGCAAGAGTGGCGACCGGAGTTTTCGCAGGACGCCTCGGTGCTCCGCTGTATCAATTGCGGGCTGGTCCTTGATCCGTTGATTGCACAGAATCGCGTAATTCCGTTGCGCGCGAAGCAGCGGGTCCTGAACGCGGCTTAATAGTTCGTTCGAGCTCGTAACCCAGTCCGATCGGTGCCAGACGACTTACCGGGATCGACCGAATTGGGCAGGTGTGGACGTTGCGCTCGTGGTTAGACCGAAAACTCCGCCCATAAGAATGTATGATCTGAGGGGTCTTTCGCTCGCCGCGGCTCGACGTCCACCTCTACCCTGGCACAACGCTCTGCCAGCGAGGCCGTCGCCAGAATATGGTCGATGCGCCAGCCTTTATTCGCTTCCAGCGAACCAGGCGCCCGGTAATCCCAAAACGTATACTGCTGTCGGTCCGGATAGAGTTTCACAAACACATCCTGAAATCCCCACGCCAACGTGCTCTCATAGGCCCGTCGCGCATCTTCGTGATAGCAGACATGCTTGAGATGTTTCTCGGGGCTGTGCACGTCCATCGGCCGCGGAGCGACGTTCATGTCGCCGCACCAGATGGCCGGTTTGTTCGGTGACAGATGCTTCTTGAAATACTTGCGGAGTCGATCGTACCACCCCAGTTTGTATTGATACTTGGGTGAGTCGATCTCGAAACCCTGCGGCACGTAGGTATTTACGATGGGAATCCCCTTGATCACCACACGCAAGATCCGCGCGTCCTCCGATTCGCCTCCATCATCAAACCCGTATGCCACCGCCTCCGGTTTCTCCCGGCTCAATATCGCGACGCCGTTGTAAGACTTCATCCCCCGGTAGGTGATTTCGTACCCGGATTCCGCCAATGCCAGCAGCGGAAACTCGCTGTCCTGGACTTTGGTTTCTTGAAGACAGAGCACATCAGGCTTCTGCGTGGCTAACCAGCCGAGCACGATCGGCAAACGTTTGCGGAGAGAATTGACGTTGAAGGTGGCGATTTTCATTCAAGGACCCATCGATAGTCAGACCGCCGCATCCTAGCAAAAGGCCCAGGGGGGGAACAAGGCAGTGAGATGGTTCATCAAGCGGTACGCAGCGGTGGCGATTCCGGTGCTCATCGTGACTGGTTCAGCTTGATGTCATGACGGTGAGCCACCCCCTTCGAAGAGTTTCTTTCACGCCCGGCCTCGATCCGAGAGGTTTCCAACATAGAACGGCCCTCAGGAGGAAAAACCTCCCGAGGGCCAGGTAGTCTACTGATGCGATTGCGAGAACCTATGGCACGGCAGCAGGAACAGGAGCTTCCGGAACTGCCATTTCCATGTCTTGCCCCATAGACTGAGCGGAATCCTTAGCCCCTTCGCCTTTGGCTTTTGCCGCGTCTTTGTGTGCCTTCATCTTGTCTTTCATTTCGTGGCGCTTCGCCTTCATCTTCTCCTTATGTTCCTTCTTCTTGGCCTTCATCTCTTCTTTCTTCGCCTTCATCTTCTCCTTCTTCGCCTTCATCTCTTCTTTCTTGGCCTTCATATCGCCCTTCATCGCATCTTTATCAGCCTTCATCTCGTCTTTCATATTACCCATCTCGCCCATCATGGCATCGTCAGCCAGGGCCAGCGAGCCGGTTCCGATCAAGCACAATGCCGCAAACGCGACAATGATCAACTTCTGCATAGGGCACCTCCGGAAAAATAGTAGCGAGTGGTGGTCGATTCCATTGCAATCCAGTGCTCAGCCTGAACTCCTTTTTCAACTCTGTCAAGAACCGGCTCCATGGGGCACTGGTGAAGACCGGTTAGTTTCTTGACGTCGCGGTCACAGTGGTGAGATACCGGCGCAAGATGGCTTGTTCGATCCGCGAACGCCCTCGGTCCGGCGCCGGGAACCGCAACACCAAATTGATGCGTCCCGGCTCGGACAATTGGATCGTGATGCGGGGCGACGGCGAGGGCGCTTCGAGCAGATTCGTCTGCTCCAACAACTTCATCTGACGACCGGCTTCTTCCATAAAGGGAGTACATTCGGCCTTGGCTGCGTCGAGCAGGTGCTGTTCAGCCTCCCGCCAGTCATCCTGATCCCTGAGCGGAATCATGAGGATATACAGCCCATACTCCTGGCCGGGATTCTCCTTGACCAAGGCATTCGTAAACAGCAAGCTGTTCGGAAACACGGTCACGCGGCCCGTATAAAGATGCGACGCTTGGCCCGGCCCGATCTCGAGGAGCTTGGTTGCAAAAATGTCATGATCCAAGACGATGCCTCGATGACCTGCGATCTGAATGCGATCGCCCACCGAGTAGACTTTTCCGCCGATTCTCAGCGCGGCTCCGCTCCAGCAGAGAATGAGTTCTTTGGTCGCCAGGACGAGCGCCGCCGCCAAGGCAACGAGGGACAGGCCAAAGGCTTGGAGTTCGTGCGCCCAGATGACGACCAACCCCACCAGCAACACGAACACCATGGTATTGCGGACCAAAACAACCCATCGACGTTTCGCTTCCATCGAGAGGGTCGGATTCTTAGCGATCGCTCGGACGATCAACGCCCGTAAGATGAGGAGGGAGAGCAGTAGTAGAATCGAGGTGAGCCCGTCGATCACGGCTGAGCTATCGATATGCGGCAACCAGGCAGACATGGATTACAGAATCAGAACATTAATTGGCGTTGAGGGTATCATGGGTTCCCGGCACACATTCTTCACGTTTCCACTGTTTTAGAATCTTCTGTTCGTTGAAGCTCAGGGTATACCGGTAGCAATACAACATGTCTTTGGGCCCCTCCCCAGGCTTTCCCAGCAACGAGGTGGCTTGCGTCGTGGCATTGGCCAGGCCAGAAAAATGCAACGAGCTCAATTCCTTTTCGGCCACGGGCACGCGATAGGTCCAGACCGAATCCCCCCCGAGAACCGGTGTCTTCACCGTATGGGGCGGCCCCAACTTCTCCGTCACCTCGTCTTGCGTGAGTCGATCCACGCCCTTCTTGAAATAACCGTCGCGCCACGGACCTCCGCAGGCGAGCATCGCCCCTGCGAGGAGGAGCATCCCGACCGACAATACGAATTGACGCACTCGTCTCATGACTTGGGCTGGTCCTTGAGCTCTCGTCCACGTTTCATGGAACAATAGAGCGCATAGCCTTGGGCCAACATGCCGGTGGCCAGTAAGCCCAACGCCGTCAGCAGCCACCGCCCTCCTGTGTCTTCCAGTCCATAGATCCCGATGACGAACCCGAGCGCAATCGCCACAATCCCCACGAATCGCGCGATCATCCCGTTCATGCGTAAGCTGATGAGAGCCTGCTCGTTATGCATCGCCATAGGGGGTACGCTACACTGGATGGCGCAACCGATTCAACTGGCCGGCACAGCCCTGCACCAACTGTGAGAGGTTGACCGCCACGTGTCGGTCTTCCAGGTCAAACTCCTCTGCGTGATGCATCGCCACAACAAGAATCTGTTCCGCGTTTGCGTAATTGCCTTGGTGCAGGGCCTGCTGTCCTGCCGCCATCGCCGACTCCCACGTCTGTTGCCGGCAACCAGGCTATGACACGAGGGGGGAAAGCTGAGCGCGGTCCCACCGAGTCTCGTCATCATGCGCCCAACCGTTCGACTATGGACTCCGCTGGATAGGTCACGATTTCCGCAAGCGTGGGATGGTAGTGCGGCATGCGCAAGAGATCGGCCGCGGTCCCATGGAAATACATCACGGCGATCAGTTCGTGGATCAGTTCACCCGCCTCCGGGCCGACAATCTGCACGCCAAGGATTTCGCCTGTCTGCGGCGCGCAGAGGAGTTTCACGAAGCCGTGCGTCGCACCAAGACAGAGCGCCTTCCCATGATCGGAGAAAAGATAGGAGGCCGCGAGATAGAGCGTCCCCGCGGCCTTCGCGTGCGTTTCATTGAGTCCCAGCACCGCGACCTGCGGATCGGTAAAAACCACTTCCGTATCCAATCGATGATCCACTATCTTCGCCGGTTGATCTGCATGCGTCGCGTTGTACGCCGCAATCTCTCCCTGCTGGATAGCGAGATGCACAATGGGCGTGACATCATTCATGTCACCCACGGCAAAGATATGTGCTTGCGACGTACGCATGGCACCATCGACCACAATCCGCCCGCCGTCGAGCGTCATCTCTGCCAGATCAAGGTGAAGCCCTTCGATGTTGGGTTGTCTGCCTAGGGCCTGGAGAATCTCCTCCCCGACGAAGGACCGTTCACGCCCGTCTTTCATCACCCACACCGTCTTCCCTGTTGCGTCGTGGGTCACCCGCAGCAATTGCAAGCCCGTGACGACTTCGATGCCCTCGTCGATCAATGCGGCTTCCAGCGCGCGTCCAACATCCTCATCCATCCCGGAGAGGAGCGTACGTCCCCGTTGAAGAATCGTAACCCTCGTCCCAAGTCGAGCAAAAAACTGGCCGAGCTCAAGAGCGACAGCCCCACCACCCAGGACGATCAACGAGCCAGGCTGGGTACGAAGATCCAGAATCGTATCGCTCGTGAAATATCCGGCTTGGGCCAAGCCAGGGATCGGAACCTCCCTGGGTCTCGATCCGGTGGCCAGGATGAATGAGCCGGCCGACAAGACGGTGTCTCCGACGGTGACCTCGCGAGGCGACTGAAAAACCGCCTGCGATTGATAGAGCGTGAGCCGCGGGTCGCGAAGCTGCTGAATGCGATAGTCAGCAAACTCGCGGACTAGCCGATCCTTCCGATCCACGATCGCCGACAGATCGGCCCGGGCTGAAACCGGGGAGAGTCCGAACTCTTTCGCTCGCCTGAGAAGGGCTGCCACTTCGGCAGAACGCAGGATGGCCTTTGTCGGCATGCAGCCACGCAGAATACAGAGCCCCCCAAGCGGGCCCTGATCTACAATCGCCACGTCGGCACCGGCATCGCGCGCGGTCCGCGCCGCTGCATAGCCAGCCGACCCGCCGCCGATGACGACGACATCATGTGTCTTGCGCATCGTAACCTGGCCCTGTGATTCCATCGTCCGTTCCCGTTATAGTACGAAGACAGGAAGGGAAGGATACACGATGGTGCAGCCTGGTCGCTATCGGCACTATAAGGGCCACGAATATGAGGTGCTGGGGGTGGCTCGGCATTCGGAAACGGAAGAGGATTTCGTCGTCTATCGCGCACTCTACGGCGACCGCGGGCTGTGGATCAGACCAATGGCGATGTTCCTGGAGCCTGTAGTAGTTGAGGGTCTATCATACCCACGGTTCCAACGGCTCACGAACGAACCAACAGGCTAATCGACCTTCCCCCTCAGAGCGCCCGTTCGCGTTCCAGGCCCGAGGCATGGGCCACTTACAGCCCCCCCCTTTGGGGAACGAGGCGCTCCGTGGCTTATTCCCGCGCGCTTCCTTCCTGTGCAAGGGCTTACGAGGCCTTATCCCTCGAAAGTGTTTCCCCCCACTGTAGGGATAGGCAGCTTTCCGTTTCTGACTTAATCTTCACCATAACAATCGTAAGGAGACGAGGCGATGGGGTTCTTCCCTGGTGAGAACGATACTGTAGTGAAACGGTTTCAATGACGATCCTCAACGCCTTCTTCAGTACACCAATCGCCTTCGGGATCTCGGGCCTGGCGCTTTTCGTGATCGGCCTCCTGATCAAGCAGAATCGGGGCCGGAGGCTGATGTTGACACTCAGCCTCTTTCTCTATGCCCGGTATATGCTGTGGCGTCTGCTGTACACAATCCCCACCGATGACGTAGCTACCATGGCCCTCGGATCGGTCGTCTATCTGGCGGAGCTCTACGGGCTCTGCCAGTTCTGCTTCTTCACCTATCAGTCCTGGTCACCGACAGAACGGACACCAGCCCCCATTACCACCTATCCCACCGTGGATATCATGGTGACGGTCGTGGACGAACCGCTCTCGATCCTTCGTCAGACCTTGATCAGCTGTCTCGCGCAGGAGTATCCCCGCGACCGCTTTACGGTGTATGTCCTCGATGACGGACATCGCGCCGAAGCCCAGCAATTGGCCGCCTCGCTCGGCTGCGAATATCTCCGTCGCCCGGATCGACCTCGCCATGCGAAAGCCGGAAATTTGAACCATGCTCTCCATCTGAGTTACGGAGAGTTGGTCGCGATCCTCGACGTGGATCACATTCCAGCCCGAACATTTCTCAAGGACACCGTCGGGTTTTTCGACGATCCGAAGGTCGCAATCGTGCAAACGCCTCATCACTTCTACAATCTGGATATTTTCCAACGGAACCTGCGCGTCGGCGAAGAGGTGAAGAACGAACAGGCGCTCTTCTTCCGCGGGCTGCAAGCCGGCCGTGATACCCACAACAGCGCCTTCTTCGCAGGCAGCGGCGGCCTTCTCCGCCGGCAGCCCCTGATGGAGATCGGAGGATTCCAGACCCAGACCATCACCGAAGACATTCATACCAGCATGAATCTGCATGCCAGGGGCTACCGCTCCTGCTACCTCAATAAGGTGCTATCGGCGGGCCTGATGCCGGAGACCTTTGACGGGTACTTGAAGCAGCGAAAACGCTGGGCCATGGGATGCATTCAGGTCTTGCTGCGGGATAATCCGTTGACCAAGCGCGGACTGACCCTGGCTCAGCGGATCGACTACTTCGGGTCGATCTTCTACTTCTTCTTCGGCCTCCCGCGGGTGATCTGTCTTGTCGCGCCGCTGGCGAGCTTACTCTTCTCGACGCCACCGTTGAAAGCCGACACACTCGCGCTGACGAACTACTTCTTCTCGTTCTATCTGGCTTCCGCGCTCGTGATGCGGCCGGTCAGCCGGGGATCGCGCAACCCCTTCTGGTCGGACGTCTATGAGGTCGCCATGTGTTTCGCCCTCAGTGTCGTCGCACTCAAGGCGCTGGCTGCACCACGCAAGGAACGGCCGTTCGAAGTAACACCGAAGGGACAACGGGTGAAGAAAAGTTTCGTGACAGAATTGTCCTTGGCCTGGCCGCATCTGGTGACGTTCGGTCTGCTCGTCATCGGCTTGACCTTGGGCGTCCAACATTGGTGGCAGGGCGTCGGTGAGCCAGGATTGTCGATCAGCCTCTTTTGGGGAAGTGCCAACCTCCTCCTCCTCACCATCGCCCTGTTCATCGCCAGCGAGCAAGCACAGGAGCGACAGGGATTCCGACTCAAACGGGATTTTGCCGGCAGTCTGTTCGTGGACGGAGAAGGAGTCCCGGCGCGCGTCGTCGATGTGAGCGAGCAGGGAGCAGCGGTGACCGTGGATCAACCAATCTTTACGCTGCAGGAGTCCATCAAGTTCGCACTGACCTCACCGCAAGGCGTGCTGGTCACACTCACCGCCCGCATTATCCGACAGGAACCGAATCCATCAGGCGGAATTAGCGTGGGCCTCCAGTTCGATGAGCTGGACGAACGCACGCGGCAGGTCCTGGTCAATAAAATTTATGGAGACCCCGCCCCCTGGGAAGATACCTACCGTATCCAACCGGGGATCGGCAGCAGTCTCCGTTCACTCCTCCAGGCCCTGACCGTCCCATGGCATCCCCTCACCTGGAATCGCCGGAGCATGATTCGCGTCACGGGAGGAACCATGTGCCAGATCACCACGCCGTCTTCAGTGTGGAGGGGCCAAGTGGAGAACATGTCCTACACTGGCGTCAGCGCCCTCTTTTCTGGACCCCCACAAGACTCGCTGGTCGGCACCCTGTTGGAACTTCCCGGAGTCACGCTGAAAGTCAGTCCTGTGGCGATGGTCCAAAAACGGCAGGAGACACTCGTGCACTTCCAGGTTGTGAGTATCGAGTCCGGCGAGGTAGGGTGGCGTCGCTTGCACGCTGCACGCTGGCGCGAGGCATAACCAGGAATCTGGCATACAATGGGATCTTCGCATCTTCACGAGGGAACTCCTGAGGACGAAGACGGCCATGTTCTTGTAGATCACACGCAAAGGCTTGACCCAGGATCTGTCCTATTCGGAACTGGCTGCCCTGTTTCCCAACTTCTCCCCTGGTCAATTCGGGGGCGCGATCCTGCAAGTGAAATTCGTCAGGCTGAAGGCCCTGCCCGTCAGCATTAAGCATCGAGGAGCGGATGCGCTGGTTCGGTTTCGTGAGGATACTATTGAGAGGGGAAGGAACGATGACGAGATTTATACTACTCCTACTGGCAGCATTCATCCTGGCCTGCCAGCCTCTTGTGAGCGAAGCAGGGGACGTCTTCACGGGATTTCAGATCGACAATAGGAGTCAGTACTTTGGCTATCTCGGCGTGCGGACCCCGATCTTGCGGGCTTCAGGAGGACCAGACTTCTTTGTTCAGGCCATGACTGCGGGGCTCGGATACAACTTTAAGACCAACGGACAAATCCTGGATGCCAATGTCCAGTTCATTGTCCCGTCGCTCGGCATTACCAAGACGCTCGGTGGCTGGGCGCTCTCCGCTCTCGCCGGGCCCCAACTGCGCCGAATCGAAGAACAGCGGCTGAACGCGAGTAGCACGACCACCTATCAGGCCGGCGTTTACGGCCAACTTGAAGCGTTCTACTGGCATGAGAAATGGAACCTCCTCGCCATCGGGTCGTACGCCGACCTCGATAATTTCTTTTGGAGCCGGCTGCGCGGGAAGGTTCTGGCCTTCAAGCCCGAGAAGAGCTGTTGCGCGACGTATGTCGGCTGGGACGTGACCGGAATGGGTAACGCCGATTTCCGGGCGGTCATGACAGGGCCTGTCGTCGAAGTTCAGGTCGAGAAAGTGTTTTTGCTCGCCAGGGGTGGGTACCAGAACAGCAATACTTTTCACAGCGGGACCTATGGGGGGTTCGAGATCTACTTCCCGTTCTAGCCGTCAGGTCAACCAGGTCCATTGCGAGAAGGTCGCGGCCTGCCCGACTCTCCGTCCCTCTGCATCCACGACATTCCAGATAAGGGCGTTCTCGACGAGAAAGCGGCGTCCGGTTGAAGCAATTCTTACACCTTGATAAGTGTCGAGATAGCCGCGTGTCTTGGCTTGCTCCAACATCCATTCGCGTTCAGCCCGATTCATGGGCTCCGCCGTCAGCCGCGACGGTGTCTTTACGAGCTGTTCCCAGGTCATCTCCCAAAGCTCCAACGCGACCTGATTGCCGTAATTGAGGAGAGGATCCTCTTCCGTCCCGTGGGAGACGACAACAAAGGGAGACTGGAAGAGCGCGTGGGCCTGATAGTCCGGATCGCCCGCTCGTTCAAGCAGTTCACGCCCGGTCCAGTGACGGAAACTGTTGAGGAGCAGTTGCGACCACTCCATGACGGCGGGATTGGTCCAAATCTGAGAAGTCACGGCACAATCCTCTGGTGGAGCCGCAAGGCAGGGGCCTCGTACCCACCGACCAGGCGGTGTACCACGTCCATTCAGTCAACGCAAGAATATGGTGAGCACTCTTGTACAATGTCTATGGCGGTACAGCTTGTAACTTACTAACTTTATTGCGGGAGAAACCAGACCATCTGAGTTGAGCCTACACCGAAACTTATTGAAAAGACGCCACCCCCCACTACGGTATCTGAATGGATAAACCGCTCTGTTGCCTGTTTTGTCCATTCACCTGCGCGATTCATTCTGACCTCAAGCATCATATAGGCTCAGCTCGTTTCTTCGCTTGTAGTCTGAATAGTTGAAATCCTGGCGTTTACTCCACGTCGATCACACCATTCACCTGCGGCGTCCCATACTCTGCTGCACCCGTGAAGACCGTCAGATTCGGTAGCACGTGCGCCGTACCGCTATTGTGCGTATGACCGCAATACACGGTCAGCTGACACCGCGGTCTCGCCTCCATCGTCTCGCGCAACACCGCTCCCACTGCCTGACAGGCAAAGAACGGAAGCCACTCGTCGTTGCTCACGTGTCCCTGATACCAACAAGATTCTCGAAAGGGCGGGACATGGGTCAGCAGAATCACGTGCCGGTACCGGTTAAAGGCGAGGGGCAGTGTCTCGCGCAGATAGCTGGCCGATTCGTCCCCTAACCGCATGAGATGGTGCTGCAGCTCATGCGGAGTCAGGCCTGTCAGTTCCTTGATGAGCACATGGTCGTTCAGCTTGACAGGAGACGTCGCATAGTTCCCATAGCGACTGTCACCCCATCCATCGTGTCCGACCAACGCGGTAGATGGAGTCAAGGGAACGACGCCGGCCTCTGGAAGATAGGTCAAGAGAGGATGCGCGTGAGCGCATTCGCGAACAGCGGTGCGCACCGCTGTCATCGACCCATGGTAGAAGTCGTGGTTTCCCAGCACAAAATAGATGGGTTGGCTCAGGGCCTGGCCCATGGCCTCAAGATGAGTCAGCAGCAGAGGCGCGACGGAAATATCTCCGGTGAGGAAGACCGCGTCAGGGTTGTGTGAGGCGATGGTGGCAAAGAACTCATCGCATGCGTGTCGGCTCAAGAAATCCAAGTGAATATCAGTGAGCCAGGCTGCACGCATTGGTCTAGTCGTCCGGCAGACCGTCGATGGAGTCCCACGCAGGACCGGGTTCATCCTGCCGTTCTGTCATTTCCCTCGCCACGGCCTGTTTCGTCGCAGAATCATCAGCGGTTACCAGATTGGTATACAAGTCTTCGACGGCTTGTCTATCGCCCGGGCTCGACATGGCCATAGCGAGCAGTAAGATCTGCGAAGGCATGGGTGGGAATCGGCATGACTCCACAATTATGCCAGCTGTTCTCCTGTGAAACTAGCCACCTCATCCGAATCAGGCCAGCTGTTTCCTTCCTCGAGTCCCTGCAATTACGGAGTCACTTCCGCTACCCTTTCCTTCCAGTTCTTGGGTTAGCCCCAACAGATGAACTAGGAGGGACAATATGTTCAACGATCACCACCAGACAAAGACCGTTCAGCGCGAAGTCCTGTACGACCAGGTCTGGGCTCAGCCCATGACCAAGTTGGCCAAGGAATATGGGATCTCCGACGTCGCATTGGCCAAGATTTGCAAGAAACTGAATGTTCCCTGCCCATGGCGCGGCTACTGGCGGAGAAAGGAGACGGGAAAATCGGTGAAACCGCTTTCGCTGCCACCGAGCTCGGACCCGACCAAGCAGGTTGTGGCGATTCATCGAACAATTCGACCAGAGGCTGTCGTGCAGATGTCAGAGGATGCCTTGCAACGCATCAACACAGAGCAGACTGCTGAACAGAAAATCGAAGTACCCGACCGGCTCACAAGCCCACATCACTTGCTGAAAGCTCACTTGGAGGAATGGCGATCCCCTAAAGTGGACGACTACGGTGCCATTTGGTCTGGTGATATCAGGCAACTCAATATTCGTGTCAGCCCCAAGAGTCTCGCTAGAGCTTTGCGAATCATGGATACTCTCTTCAAAGCTCTGGAGGTCCGCGACCATCAGGTTGGGATTCAGGATGGGTATGAGCGGACCCTCGGTGTTCGGATCAATGGAGAGCCTATTCATTTTGGCCTCGAAGAAAAGTTTCAACGACTTGACCATCCCAGCCAGAAGAATCCGCGGCTTGAGTGGTGGCAGCGTCAACGCTATCAATACGCTCCGACTGGTTCTCTCAACCTGAAGATTATTGCCTGGGGTGTTGAGGGGATACAGAAGAACTGGAGCGATGGAAAAACCTCCAAGATTGAAACCTGCCTGAATGATTTTGTGGTGGGGCTTATCAGGGTAGCTGAAGTGGAAAAAGCCCGCCGGCTAAAACGCGAGCAGGAGGAACGCCTCAGACACGAGGCTGAACAGCGACGTCAGGAGGAGGCACAAAAGCGGCAGGAGGAGTTGGCCAGACGACAGGCCCTAGAACAGGAGGCAGTCAATTGGGCAAAGGCTCAGCAGCTTCGGGCCTATCTCGCAGCGGTCAAGGACAGGCTACATGCCAAGCACGGCGAGATTCAGTCAGGAAGCCGAGCAGATCAATGGCTGACCTGGGCTCACCAGCATGCCGACCGGCTCGATCCGTTGATAAACGAGTGAAAATACACTCATTTCCTCTCCCAAGGCGGAGTGATTTCCCACCACGAAAAGCGTATCCTTCGGCGTCAACGACGGCGAGAAGGGGAGTGAGGGCTGCCAGTGAGCGACGAGCTAGACGTTCTACAATCAGTAACCGCGCAATTGGAAGGGGCCGGCATCTCGGACGGTGGAGTTATGAACGATACATCCTCTGAAATGGAGGAACGCTATCGTTCCATGATCATGGAACGCTCCGGCGAAGACCGGATCAAGATGGGCTGTTCAATGTTCGATGCAGCGAAGGCGTTGATGCGGGCTGGCATTTTGGATCGAAACCCGCATGCATCGCCAGCCGAAATTCGCCAAGCCCTGTTCATACAACTCTACGGGCACGAATTCAATGCCGA
>Ga0209109_10000678_pt1 | contig 18585 bp, 18 predicted proteins | sample Rifsed10ft2_FD_184004 | JGI IMG/M metagenome (GOLD analysis project Ga0209109, IMG submission 184004) | Soil microbial communities from Rifle, Colorado, USA - sediment 10ft 2 (version 2) | ecosystem: Environmental > Terrestrial > Deep subsurface > Rock core/Sediment | place: Rifle, Colorado... | reverse complement strand
GAGCAGGAGCTCCCGGCGGACGAGGTCGAAGCTGGGGACCTGCTCGTGGTCCGCCCCGGCGAGAGTATTCCGGTGGACGGCCTGGTCGAAGAGGGCTACTCCGCGGTGGATGAGTCGATGCTCACCGGAGAAAGCCTGCCGCTGGAAAAGAAGGCCGGCGACCCGGTCATCGCCGGGACGCTGAACAAGACCGGCGCCTTCAAATTCCGCGCGACCCGGGTAGGCAAGGAGACTGCCCTGGCACAGATCATCAAGCTGGTGGAAGACGCCCAGGCCAGTAAGGCCCCTATCCAGAAGCTGGCCGACTGGGTGGCCGGCCATTTCATCCTGGGCGTGCACGTGCTGGCAGTCCTGGTTTTCGTGTTTTGGTTCTTCTTCGGATATCGCCTTTTCTTCGATCCCAACAGTTCCTTCATTCTCTCGCCGTATAGGCTGGGGGAGATCGGCGTGTTCGGCTTTTCGTTGCTGCTCTCGGTCACGGTGTTGGTGATCTCCTGCCCGTGCGCCGTCGGCTTGGCCACTCCCAGCGCCATGATGGCCGGCACCGGGAAGGCCGCGGAATACGGCGTGCTGTTCAAAGGTGGGCATGCTATCGAGAGCACCAGCAAGCTTCAGACTTTGATCTTCGACAAGACAGGAACGTTGACCCGCGGCGAGCCGTCCGTCACCGACGTTTTAGTGACCGGCCTACCACCCGGCAAGCCCGAATCTCCGTGGAACCTTCAACCGGATGCCATTCTGCATTTCGCTGCCAGTGCCGAGAAGAACAGCGAGCATCCGCTTGGCGAAGCCATCGTGCGCGGCGCGCAGGAACGTGGGGTGGAGGTCTCCGACCCGGAGCGCTTCGAGTCCATCCCCGGCCATGGCGTCGAAGCGACGCTACAGGGCCGGGCGGTCTTGCTCGGCAACCGGCGCCTCATGAGCCAGCGGGCGGTTGACATCGGAGGCCTGGCAGGGGAGGCGGAGCGATTGGAAGGCGAGGGGAAGACCGTCATGTTCCTGGCCGTAGACGGCCACCCGGCGGGTTTGATCGCGGTTGCTGACACGCTCAAGGAACACTCCCGAGAAGCGATCCAACGACTGCAACGTCTGGGACTCGAGGTGGTCATGATCACGGGCGACAACGCCCGCACCGCGCGGGCCATCGCCCTGCAGGTTGGGATCGACCGGGTGCTGGCCGAGGTGCTGCCTCAAGATAAGGCAGAGCAGGTCAAGCTGCTGCAATCCCAGGGCAAGCAGGTGGCCATGGTCGGCGACGGGGTGAACGACGCGCCGGCGCTAGCACAAGCCGACGTCGGTATGGCGATCGGCTCCGGCACCGACGTCGCTAAAGAAACCGGCGACGTCATTCTGATCAAGGACGATCTGCGCGACGTTGTCGTGGCGCTGGAGGCGGCCAAGGCCACCATGCGCAAGGTGAAGCAAAACCTGTTCTGGGCCTTCTTCTACAACACCTTGGGCATCCCGATTGGCGCCGGCCTGTTGTATCCGGTGATCCGGCTCGTCGTTAGCCCGGAGTTAGCCGGCGCGTTGATGGCGGTGAGCTCGGTATCGGTGACGCTCAACACGCTACTGCTCAAGCGGTTCAAGCCCTCCTTTCGCGGGGACGTCCCGCTGGGGCGCGCTGAGCAAGAATTGGACAGACTTGGTTGGGCTGGCGCGCCCGCGGGCAGCGATTGATCAGGAGGACCGATGGAACGGGAACGAGTGGACCAGGGAATTGCACGCCGCAGCGCGAGGATCTACGTGCCGATCTCGGTCACGGCCGCGCTGCTGTTTATCATCACAGCGAATGTCGTCGGGGGCTACCCACTGGTCGCCCGAGTCGGCGGCGCGGTGTGGGTGGGAATGCTCAGCCTCATCGTCTCGATGCCCTTGGTCACGGCCCGTCTGAAGCGGAACGCCCGCCAGGATCTCGGCGCCTGAGTCGGGCCGCGAGTGGAAGGGAAGCCCTGAAACCGGAATTTGAATGGAGACAGCCTAAGTGAAGACGATCGTCGTCCTGGCCATGCTTGGCTCACCACCCACGGATTTTCCGCCGGCGGATTTGGGCGAGTTCTTTGCCTTGCACTTGCGGGTGGAGGCCTCCCACGGCCCTGTGCCTTCCGAAATTCTGCAGCAATTCCAGGCGCTTGAGTCCCGGCTGCGGGCCTGGCCTCGGAATGAAACCAACGATCCATTTTATGCTGGCTCGATGGCCCTGGGTCGCCAATTGGAAGCGGCCCTCGGCCACAAGGTAATCGTCGGGTTCAATGAGTTTTGTGCCCCAAGCCTTGCAGAAGCTTTCGACGCAGCCGTGGAGCAAGGTGCCCGGCAGGTCGTAGTGGCTACCCCAATGATGACCCGCGGCGGCGAACACTCGGAGCTGGATATCCCCGAAGCCGTGGATGTCGCACAGCGCCGATACGCGGACGTGATCTTTCGGTACGCTTGGCCATTCGAGCCTGGGCGGGTAGCGACCTTCCTCGCAGAGCACATCGAGCAGCACCTGATACCCGTTGGCGAGGCGGAACCCGGCGGGGGCAAGCGGTCCTGATGCTCGTCGCCCGTAAGAACTTGATCCAAGAGAAGACCCGTTTCGCGTTGAGCGTCGGCGGGGTTGCCCTGGCCATTATGCTGGTGCTCATCCTGGACGGCTTCCAGGTAGGGATGTACCGTCAGATCACCTCGTACTTGGATCACAGCGAAGGCAGTCTCGTCGTCGCCCAGGAGGGGGTCGTCAATCTGATCGGGGCGACCTCGCTCTTGCCGCTGGGGACCCGCGCACAAGTCGAAGCTGTCGAAGGAGTGCAAGGGGTGGCGCCCATCCTCTCCCAGTTCGTCATCCTCGACCTGCACGACAAGAAGCAGCCGGCGTACCTGGTGGGGTATTCTCCGGAACTGGGGGGCGGCCCGTGGGAGATCGTTGAGGGCCGGGAGCCTGAAGTAGACGAGGAGATGGTGTTCGACCGTGTGCTGGCCGAGCGGCACGCGATCGGAGTCGGGGATCGGGTGGTGCTGATGGACCGGAGTTACCGAATTGTCGGGCTTTCCGGAGGAACGACATCCTGGATGACGAGCTTTCTCTTCCTGCGGAAGTCCGCGGTGGAGAGTCTGCTGCTCAGCCCCGGGGCAACGAGTTTCTTGCTCGTGGTTGTGGCAGACGGACAGTCTCCGGAAATAATCCGCGATCGAATCAGCCGGTTGAGCGGCGTGGATGCGATGCTCAAATCGGAAGTACAGGCCAATGACAGCCGGCTCTTAGCACGCTTCTTCTCGGCTCCCGTGCGGTTGATGACCGCTATCGCCTTTCTGGTGGGCGTGCTGGTCGTCGGCCTGGTGATCTACACGGCTACCGTAGAACGCCAGCGCGAGTACGGGGTGCTCAAGGCGTTGGGTGCCCGTAACCGGCTGCTCTACAAGGTGGTCCTGGCCCAGGCCGCTCTCGCCGCCCTTGTGGGGACCGGCCTGGGCATCCTACTGGCCCGGGCCGCGAGCGCCGCCATCATGGCTGCCCGCCCGCAGTTCTTGGTCGTGATGCAATCCGAGATGGCCGGCCGGGCAATCGTCATCGGACTCGGAATGGGCTTATTGGCGGCCCTATTTCCGGCCCGGGTCCTGGCCGGCCTGGCACCGGCGGAGGTCTTCCGGCGATGATCCGCCTGGCGATCCGAAACCTGTTCCAGAACCGGACCCGCCTGATCATCTCGGTCGGGGGCGTGGCCCTAGCTCTTATGCTGATCCTCTCTTTGGACGGTATCGTCCGCTGGATTCAGACCCGAGTAGCCGCCTATATCGACGCCAGCGAGGCCGACATCTGGGTGGCACAGGCTGGGGTACGCAACATGCATATGGCCTCCTCCTCCCTCTCCTCCGAGCGGGCCCTCGAAGTCGGCAGGGTGGAAGGGGTGGACTCCGTCACCCCCATCCTCTACCTCACTAATGTCGTCGTCGCGGGAGAGGAACGGACGATCTCCTACATCATCGGCCTGCCCGAGGAGGCCCAGGCTGGCCGGCCCTGGATCGTCAGCGCCGGACGGGGCGACCCACGGCCCGGAGGCGCGGTGATCGACCAGGGGATTGCGGAGGCATCTGGGATTGGGCTGGGAGATCGGGTCGAACTCCTGGGTGCGGATTTCGAGGTGGTCGGTCTCTCCGGCGGAACCACGAGCCTCACCAACTCGATCGCCTTCATCTCCAGCGAGGATTTTGCCCGGCTGCGCGCCAGCCCCGACACAGTCAGTTTTCTGCTCGTACGCGTCGAGGCCAGCGCCCCGCCAGACAAGATCGCCCGCCTGATCGAGGATCAAGTGGAGGGAGTGACCGCCCAAACCCGGGAGCAGTTCTCCGCCCAGGAACGCAAGGTGGTCCGGGATATGAGCACCGATCTGGTAACGATCATGAACTCAGTCGGTTTCCTCATCGGGCTGGCGGTCATGGGATTGACGGTCTATACGGCGACGCTCTCACGTCGGGCTGAATACGGGGTGCTCAAGGCGCTCGGTGCGCGCAATCGGGATCTCTACCTCAGCGTGGGGGTACAGGCCCTGGCCAGTGTCGTCTTAGGACTGGCGGCGGGCCTGGCTTTTACCCTGTTACTGGCGGGGATCGTGCCGCGCATCGTGTCCAATCTGGGACTGGAGGTCAGCCTCGAGTCATTAGGGAAAGTGGCCACGGCCTCCCTGATCTTCGCCAGCACGGCCGCGCTGCTACCGATCCGCCAAATCCGCGGCCTCGATCCGGCCGTTGTCTTCCGAGGGAAATGACATGGAGAACTCAACGATGCTCGTTTCGGATCTGTCGAAGCGTTTCGGATCCGGCCCGACCGAGGTGACCGCAGTCCGGGGGGTGTCGATGGATATCGACCCGGGAGAGGTCGTCTTGATCATGGGACCCTCGGGCTCAGGGAAGACGACCCTGCTCATGATGCTGGGCGCACTGCTGAAGCCCACCGAAGGCACCATTAGGCTTAACGGGCAAGTGATCAGCGAGCTGAGCGAGGGCAAACTGCCGATGGTGCGGTTGCACCAGTTCGGATTCATTTTCCAGGACTTCAATCTGCTCTCCGCGCTGACCGCTTTGGAGAACGTGGCATTAGTGGCTTCGTTGTCCGGCCGGAAGAATGGAGAGGCGAGCCGCAAGGCGCAGGAGCTGCTTTCGCAACTGGGTCTGCAGGAGCGCCTGCATTTCCTTCCCGAGAAGCTCTCCGGAGGAGAGAAACAGCGGGTCGCCATCGCACGGGCGCTGGTCAATGATCCGGCCATCCTTTTCGCAGACGAGCCCACCGCCAACCTCGACTCGAAGATCGGGCATGAAATCATGCGGCTGCTGCGGTCGATCGCCAAAGAGCAAGGCCGCAGCGTGGTGATCGTCAGCCACGACCAGCGCATCAAGGACATCGCCGACCGGGTGCTCTGGCTCGAGGATGGGCAGTTCAAGGACATGATCCGCCTGGCCACCGATCCGGTTTGCGGCATGTCGGTGGAGCAGGATGAGGCGGCCCACCGGCTGGACTACCGCGGTGAGCGCTACTACTTCTGCGCCAGAGGCTGCCTGGAGGAATTCGCCGCCACTCCTGAGCGGTTCACTGCAGGTAATGAGCGGATCGGCCTGACTCGATCTTTGCCAGATCTTTGAGGTCGCATCAAACCTAGAGGGAAGGAGGAGCGAAGATGTGCATGATGTGCATGATGGGCCATGCGATGGATCACTCAAGCCACACAAATCCGGCGGCTCAGGCTGGCAGCCGTGACGAACCCTTGCTCGACATCCTCAAGCGCCGCTACGCGCTCGGGGAAATCGACCAGGACCAGTTCGCGGAGATGAAGCGAGTGCTTGGCGTTGAGGAGAGCCGGGCTCTCTCGAGGCCCGCGACGCACGAACACGCCTAGCCGCCCGGTCGGCGTCTGGCGAATGGCAGGCGCGCCGCAGGCAAGATACCCTGGTGCGTGATCGGAGTCGGGGTAAGCGAGCAATGCCGCCCGCTCAGGGGGCGGCTGGCAAGATGTCTGCGATGAGGCGGAATTCGACCTCGGGGCTGTCTGGATCGTTAGAGGCGATAAAGACCTGCTTGAGCACTGGTCCCAATTCTTCCGGGCCGTGGGCTCCTGAATCGAAGGTCACCTGCAGCGAACCACTCTCGCCCGGTCCGATGGTAGTCGGGATCACGCGGGCCGAGGTGCAGCCGCAGGAGGTGCTGACCGCCTCGATCACCAGATCACGGCTCCCTTGATTTACTACCCCGACCTCGAAACTGCGCACTTCGCCGTTCTGCACCGGACCGAGATCGAGCTGCTCTTCTTCCAACCGGATGTCCGGTTCCCCACCCGAGCAAGCGGATAGCAGCGCGGTAGTTGCAGCCAGCAGGGCCAGGCCCAGAGTGGCACCTCGACCCGGGAGACTGAGCCGGCCACTCATTCTCACGGGTAGTTCTCCCCCAATAGCCCTTCCAGCTTTTCCTCCAACTCTGGATAAGCGAGCGGACCGATCGTCACCCCACGCAAGGTGCCATCCTTGGCGACGAAGAAGGTCTCGGGGACCCCCTGAATGCGATAGGCCTGGGAGATGCGGGTGCCGATGTCGGGGCCGTTAGGATAGGTGATGTCGAACTCATCGATGTAAGCCAGCGCCTCTCGGTCCGTGTCGGCATAATCGACCCCGATGAATACTACCCCCTGATCCCGGTAGGCACGCCAGCTTCTTTCCAGGTAGGCCGCCTCCTCCCGGCAGGGCGGGCACCAGGAGGCCCAGAAGTTGATCACCACCACCCGGCCTCGCAATGCGCTCAGGCTAACCTGCTCCCCGGTGAACGTGGTCAAGCTGAAGTCCGGCGCAGGACCTTCCTCCCTCGGACCGGCCTGGGCCCGCACGAGCCCCCAGCCGACCAGGCCGAGCAGCGCTAATAGACTCCCGTAGGCCAGAGGCCTGACCCAGCCGCGGCCGCCCGCCTTCGGGATCGAAGGCCCTGGATCGGGCTCGCTCATGAGTTGGGTCGGACGGCGGCTTGGATCCAGATCTCAGCGGAGGGTCGGTCGGGGTCGTTGTTCTCGATGATGATTCCGCGGCGCACGGTTTGCCCGGCCGTGTCGTGGAACCCTGCATCGAAGCGCAGGCTGACCAGCACCACCTTGCCTGGGGGAATCACGGACGAAGTGAAGTCGGCGGTCGTGCAGCCGCAGGTGGTGTAGGCCCGGCTGATGGTCAGCGGCGCCTCTCCTAAGTTGGCAACCACAAACTCGCGGGTGACCACATCTGTTGGACCGATGCTGCCAAAGTCATAGAAGCGTTCATTGACCGCGATTTCCGGCTGCGGTCCGTCGTTAGGCAAGAATGAGATCGGCGGCCCTTGTTCCATCTCATGTACCGCCTGGAAGGGCTGCTCGCGGGCGACATCCCCCGGATCGTAATCAAAGGCCGTGACTGCCGAATCCGGGCCAGCTGATCTTAGCCAGAATGCCGTCCCCACCAGCAGGCCGCCGAGCAGAACCAGTGCGCCGGCCAGTCCACGCTTGCGCCGCGCTTCCTTCCTACGCTTCTCTAGGTGGGCCTTCGTGCTTAACGCTTGGGTCGCCATCTGCCACACTCCTCTGCTTCGGGTCTGATCACCGCGACGGGGCCACCGGCTCTGAGCTGTGCCGAATCCGTCAATGCTCCGATCAGCGCCATCAAGGTAGCAAGGCCGGGTCAGGGCGAGAAGCGCCATTTGGCCCGTCATATGACATTCGTCTTGGATTCGGGGGGCCTGACTAAGAACTGGTGGGTGGCTAGGGATTCGAGCGGGGGCGGGCTCGCCGCACTTTACGCCGGATGATCGGGGGAAGTGCGCAGCCGGGTGCCGCAGTTACGGCAAAACCGGTCGCTGACCTGAGCCTTGCTGCCACACTGATGGCAAAAGACCGCCGAGACCTCGAGGGTACGCTCGACCGCTGCGCCTCTGCGGCGGCGGGGCGCAGGAAGCGCGGGTCGGGAGCGGAGGTAATACACGATCCCGCCGGCAACGACTGTCAGCCCAAGCCCGCCCAGCACCCATGGCACGAGAGCAGATGAGTCGCCAGCGGCGCTCGTCCCAGCGGCCGGTACTCCAAGCGGCTGGAGCGCCTCAACGGACAAGATTGCGTCTGGCTTGCGGTAGCTGAGTTCGATCGCCCAGCTAACCCCCGCCGCCTGGGGACCAAGCTCGGCCAGGTGGTAGGTGAGCCCAAAGGGCCCGGGGCTCTGCCGGTCCGGCTCCGGCCCGATCGTCAGATCGGTTGCCGTGACCGGCTGCTGAACTTCATAGGCCAGGGCCTCGATCTGGATCCCCCCCGGCCAATCAAACCGGAAGCTCCGGAGGTCATCGACTATCTCCAGATCGGCGTAGTACTCGAGCTGTCCGGTACGGCTCTGCTCCATTTCGATCCAGACGGTCGCCCATTCGCCGTCACTTTCAATCGTGTGGGGAGCGTCGAAGAGTGACTGATCCGCGTTCTGCCACGCCACCGCGTTGGGTTCCCCGACCGAGGACGGAATCGGCAGCTCGACCACTGCCGGGAGAGTAGTCTCCGCATCCAGCTGAAAGCGATAGATCACCAGGGTCGCGGTCCGGTCGTATTCGGGCCACAGGGCAACTTCGAGCCGCTGCAGACCGGCAGTTGCCTGCTGGGCCCGAACTTGCGACGGCCAAACCGTGAGGCACAACAGCCCAGCCGCCGCGATCCACTGGTGTGCCGTTCAGGCCCTCCGGTAGTAAGCGTATCCGATCACAGCACCCAGCACGACCAGCCCGGCCACAACTAGCAGCACGGTGCTCGTCCCGATGGGACCTGCCGGGGTCGTCGGCGCTGCGGAAGATCCGGATGGTGTCAGGGTAAGCAGATAGGCCGCAACGTTGGCAATCTCTTCGTCGCTCAACGGTCCACCGTTCGATTGTGCCCAGGTCGGCATCTTGGTCCCGTCGATCCCATCGCTCACCACCTGCCGGATAAAGAGCTCGGGCTGTGTACCTGGCCAGGATGTGGCCAGCGGCTTGCCAATGCGCCCGCGACCCTGCTCGCCATGACAGACAGCACAGTTTGCTTGATAAACGACCGCCCCGAGCGATGGATCGCCCTCCACATCCGGTAGCCGGGCGATCACAGGCGGCACGTACTCCGGTAGCGGTTCGATCGACTCAGTCCCGTTAAACGCGTTCACGACGTAGGCGACAACGTCGGCGATGTCTTGGTCCGAGAGCGGCCCGCCGTTGGCCGCTCCCCAGGCCGGCATGACCGTTCCCTCGATCCCCCGGGCGACCGTTGCAGCAATCACCGCGCTCGGGTCGATACCGGAGAAGGCCTCCAACCGTGCCCCGATGCGGCCTTTACCATCTACCCCATGGCACACGGCGCAATTCTCGACGTAAAGCTCACCGCCCCGCCCCGGATCGCCTTCGGTCTGGGCAATCGCAGTGCTCCACCCCACGAGTGCAGCCGCCAGCGAGATCCCGATCGCCTTTAGTATTCGCATGCCTGGCCTCCCGGAGTCGCTCTGCCTGCCTGGTCGATTGTAGCGGCGCGTTCCAATCGGCAACTAGTGACGATGCTCCCCACTGTGACGGCTTTCTTGTGAGAGACGCCGCCGCCTCGCAGGAGGCCGCGGCGTCGAGTTTTCAACTCAGCCCGCGCTTCGGCTCAGCGAAAGGTCAGCATGTAGGCCAGCAGGTCGGCCATGTTCTGCAGGGTGATCCGCTCTCCGAAATTGGGGGGCATAATGTCTGGCTGGTAGCCTGCCACGACATAGGCGTTAGTCTGGACCACCGACTCGATCAGGTACTCCGCGGCCGTCGTGGCCTCCCCTTGGTAATCGTCTTGGCCGATGCGAATCTCCGCTCGCACAGCCAGGCCAGGAAGCCCATCTTTGGCCGCCCAGGAGGGACCCACCTCAGAGAGCATGTGGCAGGCGGCGCATCCGAGGGTGCCTTCGGCCAAGGCCCGACCGGCCTCCGAATCGCCCGTCGGGAGTGCGACGTGCATGTCGGTGCCCATCATCTCACCCGTAACCGGGGTCGGCTCCGCCCCCGCCAACGCCCGCTCCTCCCAATTCAGGATGAATCCCACCACCGACTCAACTTGATCGATCCGCATCGGCCCACCGTAGGCCTCGCTCCAGGTCGGCATCCTTCCAGGGTAATTGGTCCCCTCACTCGGCACTGGCCGGCCGGCAGAGATTGTGCCGCGCAAGAAATCCTCCAGCGTCCCAGACCACCCGAACGCCTGCAGCCGCTCACCGTTGAACATGGCCGCGTTGTTCAGGGTCGGGCCTAGCGGGGTGCCCTCGCCCTGCGGACCATGGCAGGTGCGACAGTTGTTCTCAAAGATCGCGGCGCCCTCTTCGATCCGGCGAGAGTTGTAGGAGCGGGCGAATGACTCCATGCGCGGCTGCTCGCCAATGCCCATCAGGGCAAACAGCACTACCGCTCCAGCCAGTGCTCCCATCCCAACCAGGATGTAGTACTTCACGGGTTACTCCCCCTGGCCGTAATCGCTGAAGCGGTGTAGGTATTGAACCTGGCTGAACGCATCCGCCTCACCCGTTTCGCCATCGGTCCAGACTACCCGCAGAGTGATCTTCTTCAGGTCTGGCTGCCAGTCCTCGATGATCATCAGGCCTTCAGGTCCCACGTAGCGCGGGTCGCGCCCGGCTTTCTCGACTTCCTCGTCGAAGGTCTCCAGCAGCCTTGAGAGTGTCCGGGTCGGCGCCTGAGCCCACTGGCCGGCCTCGAAGGTCCCGTACGGCAGCTGCTCCCAGTCCGCCTGACGCAGCGGGCCGGGACTCGTTTGAGGCAGCAGGACCGCGACCGCTTCCTGATCGGGAGAGGTCTCGACCGCAAACCAGGGGGTACCCATGTAGGTCAGCACCGCCGTGCCGATCAAGCTGAAGGCCGCAATCGAGAGCCCAAATCGTCGACTCCCGTAGCGCCGGCTCGGGCCGACCTCAAGGTAAGGCCATACCACGATCAGGGGAAGGACGATGCCAAAGGGAATGATTGCCCCGAAGATCAGTTTGTCGCCCAATTTCATCATTCCCTGGATCCACAGGAAGTACCAGGGAGAGGTCGTGTGCAGCGGTGTCACCAATGGATCGGCGTGCGGCTCCAGCGGCGCGTGGTAGCCCCATGAGAACGCCGAGGCCGCCAGCAAGAGCAGGACCAACACTGAGACATAGGCCAGCTCGCGAGTCATGACCTTGGGCATGAAGTACACCCGCGCTTCCATGGGCACTTTGCGAGCGGTATCTGTCCCGACCTCCTCTACCTCGGGAGGCAGGCTGAAGCCGTGGTGGGTCACCTTGTAGTAGTGCACGCCCAATGCGATGACTCCGACCACTGGCAGCGCGATCACATGCAGCAGATAGGCGCGCAGTAGACCATTCGCTCCAATCTCCGGACCCCCGCGCAGCAGCAAGTCCATTTCACGACCGACCAAGGGGGTCGCTTCGGCCGTCGAGGCGCCGATGGTCACCGCCCACAGGCTGAGCTGATCCCAGGGCAGCAGATAGCCAAAGAAGGAAACAAACAGCGTGACGATCAGCAAGATCCCGCCGGTCGCCCAGGTGAACTGTCGCGGCCGTTTGTAAGAGCCGGTCACGAACGAGCGCAGCATGTGCAGCGCTACGATGATCACCATCAGTTCGCCGCCGAGTTTATGTGTGTCCCGCATCCAGCGGCCAAAGGGCACGTTGCTCAGAATGCCGAGCATGTTTTCGTAGGCCACCAGCGGCGAAGGAGTGTAGAAGACCATCAGGTAGATCCCGGTCAGGATCTCCCAGGCGAAGAAGAAGGTGGCCAGCCAGCCCAACCGAAACGTGGGGTAGAGCCCATCCATGAGGTTGTGATAGTAGGTCGGCTTCATGTGCAGCCAGAAACCCTCGGCATGGGGGGTCAGACGCGGATTCGGCCGGCGGGGCGTGTCGCCGCGCAGCACGGATCGGACGTCGGAGATGTTCAGACCGGAGGTGATCCGGGTCGTCCAATCGTCGGCCAGGTCCGTGACGGACTTTTTCAGGCCCTTGTGCTTGATGTCATCGAGGAACGGGAGATGAATGAAACTTGGCAGAGGTGGGATTGGGACACGCATATCCAGCCTCCCTGGTTACAAGCCGCCGCCGGCCCGGGTGTTCGGCGCCCCATTGATGCGCCGTCCGGTGTCGATTCGCAGTGCCACTGCGCCCGCCGGGATGGGGACCGAAGCGCCTTCCCGTCCGTCCATGGAAGGCTCCGCTCTGGCCAACACTAGTCCGCTGGCATCGATGACTTCCATGATGTACTGGTCCAGGTTGCGATTGGCCGGCCCGTCGATCCGGGTACCGGTTTTGAGGTACTTCGAGCCGTGGCAGGGGCACTCGAAGCGGTCATTGTTGGGCGTCCACTTGTAGAGGCAGCCCAGGTGGACGCAGACCTTGTATAGGGCCCGGATGCCTGGTTGAAGGGGATAATCGCTCGGCTGCCGTGGGTCGCTTAGGGTGGCCTCGCCAATGTTGACCAGCCAAAAGCGTCCGTCCGGAAACTCCTTGGGACCCGAATCCGGTGGGGGGATCTCTTCGATGGGAAGGGTGAATACCCCGCCAAACTCGCCTGCCCGGAAGCGGGGCAACGCAAACCAGATCGACACCCCACCCGACCCGGCGAGAAACACCGCCATTGAAGAACCCCAGAGATAGTAGAGGAATTCCCGGCGGGTCAGCGGAAGACTGCCGGCTCCGGCCCCTGCGGACTGCGCTTGGGCCGCCTGGTTATCCGCGTCCGTCATGCAGGCGGACCTCCTTCAAATGGGCTGCTACTGTGGATTGACTGCACCCTTGGCAATGCGCCGCGGCGCATTTGTGGTATTTGTAACATATAGCCTGATGTGAGTCAATTTTAAGCCCGCGGGACATATAATTCCCGATTGGAGAGGTGCCAGAGCCCGGTTGAATGGGACGGTCTCGAAAACCGTTGTAGCCCTATGGGTTACCGTGGGTTCGAATCCCACCCTCTCCGCCTGCCCCGCTCTGCTTGCTTAACGGTCACGCCCGCGGCTCCAACCGATCGATAGTCGACTCGATCAGGGCGACCGCCTCGCCGAGGGTTCGGGCGTCGAAGGCGAACCTGGCCCCGGCCGACTGATAGAGCTCCGGCAGCGTAACGGTGTAGCCCAACGCCAAGGCGCTCCGGTACCATTGCACTGCGCCGGCCTGATCCTCCAGCGCGTTCCTCCAGATCTGGACCGCGGCGAGCTGTGCCATTCCATACTCGACATAGTAGAACGGGACCAGAAAGAAATGCAGGACCCGTTGCCAGCCGGCCCTCAGCTCCTCGGCCAGATCGCTCCAGTCAATAAACGGCGTGAAACGGCCCACCAGGTCCGCGAAGGTTTGATCGCAGTTGTCTGGGTCGCGGGCCGCTTCCGGATGCTCGTAGACCCAATGCTGAAACGCGTCGCCGACGGCCATGGACGGCCAGAACCACAGGATCCTTTCCAGATGGTCGATGCGCGCTCGGGCGGCCTGCTCCTCTGAGTAGAAGCCGCCATGCTCGGTGGTCAGGTACGGCGAGGCGAGCAGCTCCATGGACATGGAAGCGACCTCGGCGAATTCCATCGGCACCTGTAGTTGGGGGTAGTACGGCAGCGGGGCCGACTCAAAGACGTGGAAGGCATGCCCCGCCTCATGCAGCAGGGTCTCCACATCGCGGGCGGTGCCGACCGCGTTCATGAAGATAAACGGCCGCCGGGCAGCCGCCAAAGGCTCGTTGTATCCCCCGGGAGCCTTGCCCTTTCGATTGTCCAGATCCAGCAGTCGTTCGGACTGCATCGAATCGAAGTAGCTCCCCAGGACCGGATCGACGTTGTGAAAGATCGCCGCGGACTTGTCAACCAGCTCCCGAACCGCGGCGAAGGGTCGAAGAGGATCTCTTCCATTCTTGTCGGCACTTGCGTCCAAAGGCCGCATGGAAGCAATACCCGGAGTTCGCGTTCGCCGATCGATAACCCTGCTCGCAGCCGGCACCACCACCGCCTCAATCGCCTCATGAAATCGCCGGCAGTCGTCGGGCGAGTAGTCGAATCGCAAAAGCTGCCGCCAGCGGTAAGAACGGTATTCCGCCAGGTCGGCGTTCCGGGCAAGCTCGCTCCGCAGATCCAGAAAGCGGACCCACAGGTCGTTGAGCGCCTTGCGATCCTGGAGCTGGCGAAGTCGTCCTAACCGCCAGGCCTTCTCCCGTCGCGCCCGATCTGCTCCTTCGAGTTCGAGGAACAGACGATCGAGGGTAACCTCCTCGCCCTCCCATTCGACGGTCTGGCCGCCGCGGATCCGGTCATACTCGGAGCCGAGTTTCTTTTCCTGTTCAAGCAGGGGCAGGTTGGCGTCCCGATACAGCTCAGCCTGCGCCCTCAGGTTCCGCAGCGGGATCGCGAAGCCCTCCGGCTCCAGGCCGCTTGCCAGCAGCTTCTCCTTCAGTTTCTGGTCCTGTTGCTCCGCCGGAGTGTAAATCTCTTCCAGATACTTCTGATACCGCTGCTCGCGCTGTCGATCGGCCGTATTGAGGGTCTTGGCCACATACAGCCGCGATTGGCCCTCTTCGATGAGCTCCTTGAGACGCGACCAATCGGCCAGCCAGGCCGCGATGTTCGCTTCGGACAGGTTCCGGGAACGCAGCCCTTGATAGTGCGATTCGATCCGGCTCCAATCCCAATTCAGGAATTCGAGCGCACTTCCGGGAAGCATCGATCATCCGACCTTGGCCGGGACCTCCAGGCTCGCTAAGCGCTCGAGCGCATCTTCTAAGACCTGGAAGCCTCCACTCCAAAACTCCGCCGAGCGCACGTCGATTCCGGCCCGATCGAGGATCCGCACCGGCGCTTCCGATCCGCCCGCGGCCAGGATCTCCAGGTAGCGTGGTTTGAACCGTTCGCCTTCCGCCTTGTATTGCTGATAGAGCGCCAGTACCAGCAGCTGGCCGAACGAATACGCGTAAACATAAAAGGGGGCAAAGAAGAAATGCCCCACCCGCAGCCACTCGTTGCGAAAATCCTCGCTCAGATCGAGCGCATCGCCGAACTGCTCTTTTAGGTTGTTGAAGTAGATCTCGGTCAGATCATCCACCGAGCCGCCATCCTTCACCCGCTGATGGGCCTCGCGCTCGAAAAGGGCAAAGTAGGCTTGACGGGCGATCGTGGCGTAGGCACTGTCCATCTGCCGAAACAGCAAGTCCCGCTGCAGCTCGGGATCGGGGTCGGTCGCCAGCAACCGATCCACGACCAGCATTTCGCCGAAGGTCGAGGCGGTCTCGGCCAGCGGCAGCGACGGCTCCTGGGTTAACGCTGAATGGTGTTCGGCGAGCATCGAATGAATGGCGTGGCCGAGCTCGTGGGCCATGGTGGCCACATCATCCGGTTTGCCGGTGTAGGACTGCAGCACCCAGGGAGTCAGCGCAGGCTCCACCGTCGCGCAGAACGCCCCGCCGCGCTTGCCCTTGCGCAGCTCGCCGTCGATATGGTTTTCATCAAACACCCGGCGGGCCAGCTTGGCGATCATGGGATCGAAACGGCTGAAGCTGTCCAGGACGATGTCGACCGATTCTTGGAACGCGTAGTTCCGATCGGTCTCCACTACCGGCGCGTAGAGGTCATGCCTACCCAGCCGATCCATCCCAATCCACTTGGCCTTTAGCTTGAAGTAGCGGTGGAAGATCGAGACATTCTCGCGGCAGACCGCCAGCAGGGTGTCTACCACCCCATCCGGAATGTTATTAGCAAGGTTGCGCACCGCGATCGGTGAGCCGAAGCCGCGCAGATCGATTTGCTCACTCCGCCAATCGCGGGCGATGCTCTGATAAACCTGGCCCAAGATTGGTGCATCTTGAGCGTAAACCCGATGCAGTTCCTGGTAGGCCGCCTTCCGGAGTTCCGGCTTGGGACTGCGGACGTGGACGAACAACTCCTCCTCTGTCAACTGCTTGACCTCGCCGTCAACTTTGAGCGAGTAGCTGTAGCGGCTGGTGATGGACTCATAGAGCGCCACCAGGGCCTGGTGACCGTTGACGTCCTTCAAATTGATGACTTTCTCCTCCGGCTCGGTCAGCGTGTAGGGCTTCTGCAAGCGGAGTACCTCTAACCAATAGCGATCCTCGCCCGCGGCAGCCATCAGCCGCTCGGCCGGTTCGTCGGCCAAGTCTTTCCACCACAGTTTGAAGAACAGGGTGCGGTTCTCGAACTCGGCCGCCGTCTGGCGGCCCTGGGCAAAGAGGCTCTGGGCCTTCTGGTTCTGGGTGTCTTCGTAGAACAGGAGCGCGCCGTAATTCACGATCCGGGAGATCTTACGCAGGGCCCGTTCATACTGCTGCAGGATCCGAACAAACTCAGCACCCTCCAGCTTCGGCCCGAGTTTCTCTCGCCAGCCCTCGAACTCGCTGAGCATTCCATCCAGCTCGCGGCCGGCCTGGTCGAGCTCCGGTCCCTCCATGCTCGGGAACAGCTCCTTCAGACTCCAGCGTACTGATTGCAATTTGACGTCAGCCATCTTCTCTCCTGGTTAGACTACAGTCGGTCACAATCCATTGGTTCAATCGGAACGAATGCATCAAACATTGAAGCGCACATAGATCACTTCGCCGTCGGCCACCGGGTAATCCTTGCCTTCCAATCTTAGCTTGCCTGCGGCTCTGGCCTGGGTCAGCCCCCCGAGATCCACCAGCTGATCCCAGGCGATCACTTCCGCCCGGATGAACCCCCTGGCCATGTCGCTGTGGATGGTGCCGGCCGCCTCCAGCGCGGTGCCCCCTCTGGCCAGCGGCCAGGCCCTTACCTCCGGTTCGCTCACGGTAAAGAAGATCACCCGCCCGAGCAGGTCAAGGCAGGCTTGCAGCAAGCGCCTCAACCCTGAATCCTGGACCCCAAACTCGGACCGAAAGTCCCGCGCCTCCGCTTCAGGAAGCTCGGCCAGCTCCAATTCGAGCTTTCCGTGAACCGCGACCCAGCGTAGGTCGGCGCTGAACGGTCCGGGGGTTGTGCCCTCTTCGAGATTCAGCACCGGCAGCAGAGGTTTCAAGGTCAACAGGTTGTGCGCCGAGAGAATCTCCCGCTCGGCAGCGGCCAGCGCTAGGTCCCTCAGAGGCCGATTGGCCTTGAGCGTCTCTGCCAGCCGTTCGAACAATGCGGCCTCCCGCTCCAGCTCGGCCCGCGGGCGGGCGCCCTTCTGGCGCTCCTCCGGCAACCGTTCCAGCCGGGCTTCCGTCCGGAGCAGATCGTTGAGCAGGAGTTCCGCTTCAATCCGGGAAAGGTCCCGCCCCGGGTCGGCCGACTGCGAAACGAGTGCGCTCTCGAAGGCCCGCAGGACCACCAGCAGTCCATCCCAATGGGCAAGCTCGTTTACCCATTGGCCGGATATCGTGGCGTCTTCGCCCATTCCAGAGATGTCGCCAAAAGTGATCTGCGCGGGTGTCGTCTTGCGCGGATGGTATAGCGTGCTGAGGGCTGCCAGCCGGGCGTCCGCGAGCGGAGCCACGCCCGTGAGGGTTCCTGCCCGCCCGGCGGTCGCCACCCCTCCGCTCGGGAGGGACCCGCCGGTCAGGAGTCTAAAAAGTGTGCTCTTGCCCGAGACCGGAAGACCGATAATACCCAGGCGCATCCGCTAACCAACCTCCCGCACACGGGCCGCGGGAGGCGGATTCTTGACCGGTCGCGGGGCTTTGAATATACTGCTCGGAGGCCGAAGTGGCGGAACTGGCAGACGCGCGCGACTCAAAATCGCGTTCCTTCGGGAGTGTGGGTTCGACTCCCACCTTCGGCACCAAGCGAGTATAGCACAGGCGACCCTGACTCCATTCGAGCGCCTGCAGATGGGGCCAGGGTCCTTCGCGTATGCTGACCACTCACCTGCCTCGACTGATCCTCGGCGCGCTGCTCGGCGGCTTCCTGGCGCTGATCTACGGCTGGTTGATCCGCCCCGTCGAGTACGTCGATACCACTCCTGACTCGCTGAGGACCGACTTTCGCACGGACTACGTGTTGATGGTGGCCGAATCCTATTCGGCCGACCAGGATCTGGATCTCGCCCAGTTCCGGCTGGCCGCTCTGGGTCCATTGCCACCGGACGTGTACGCGACCGATGCGATCGACTATGCCCTGGAGCTGTCCTTCAGCCGGACCGATCTCGAGCATCTGAATCAACTAGCCCTCGCGCTGCGGGCACTGCCGCAGCCCGGTGAGATCCAGGCGCCGTGAGCCGGTCGGGTTGGTTCCCGTTCCTGATCGGGATCGGACTTGGATTGGCGGGGGGTCTGTACTACGCCTGGATCCTCAATCCGGTGGAGTACACCGACACGGCCCCCGACTCGCTGCGGGCCGATTTCCGGGCAGACTACCTGGCCCTGATCGCCTCTGCCTACGCCGGGACGGAGGATCTGGTCCGAGCCCGAGCCCGCCTGGCACTCTTCTCAGGCCTCGAGGCGGGTACCGAGCTGGCCGCGCTGGCGCAGCAGCGGCTGGCAGGCGGATTCGGAGAATTCGGAGAGGTGGAGGCCGCCGCCCTCGCCCGGCTGGCGGCCGACCTGGCCAGTCCACCCCGCAGTCCGGGGTCCACGCCGACCGGCGGCCCCCCGACCCCCTCGACCCC
>Ga0209109_10000677_pt1 | contig 18593 bp, 10 predicted proteins | sample Rifsed10ft2_FD_184004 | JGI IMG/M metagenome (GOLD analysis project Ga0209109, IMG submission 184004) | Soil microbial communities from Rifle, Colorado, USA - sediment 10ft 2 (version 2) | ecosystem: Environmental > Terrestrial > Deep subsurface > Rock core/Sediment | place: Rifle, Colorado... | reverse complement strand
CCCCCCCCGGTCGTTGGCCCAGGTGACGGCCGAGACCCCAATGGTGTCGGCGGCCGTGCCCTCCAGGGTCACGGTGTCGCTGGTCGTGCTATAGGTTGCATTAGTGGTCGGGGCGGTGATGACCACGCTGGGGGCGACAAGGTCGATGGGCGTGGCCATGGCCGCCTGGATCTCGGCCGGGGACAACGCCCGATCGTAGATGTGGACCTCATCCAGTTGCCCCAGGTACGCCTGCCCCAGCGCCGCATCGATGCCGAGGCGCAGGTCCGTCCCCCGGGCCGAGAGGCTTGCCGTGGCGGGGGTGGAGACCTGCTCGACGCCATCCACGTAGCCTTTGACCGCGGTCCCATCGTAGGTGAAGGCGATGTGGGTCCAGACGCCCAGTGGAACGATCATGGAAAACGGACCGTGGAGATTATTTGGGGGTTCACCGAAAAAGAAGTCCACTGTTTTGGCAGACCGGCTGAACTCGATTCCGTACTGATAGTAGGGAGATGCCATCGAGTTCGGAAACCATGGCTTAATGAGGATGACGTGATCGTTCGTTCCAGTGTCCGCGATATTTGCCCACATCGCCAGCGTGAGGTTCGTCCCGGCGAGGTTCAAGGACGACGAATTCGGCACGGTCACGTAACTATTCAACCCGTCGAAGGCTAGGGCGGCGCCGTGCTTTCCCTCGGCCACCCATGTGGTGCCCGAGAGGATCCCGGTATTCCCGTTACCCGAAGAGTCGCCTACCGTGGTTCCGCTGCCCTCATCGAAGGCGAATGCAGCCACGAGTCCTTGGAACTGAGCCAAGGGGGAAAAGGTCACGGTCAAAGTCTTGCTGCCCAGGTTTCCGGCCGCATCCTGGGCAATCACGGTGAGGACGTTGACTCCCGTCTCGAGGAATATCCCGCTCGCCGTCCAATTGGTGGTCCCGCTGGCCGTTCCGTTTCCGCCACGATCATTGCTCCAAGTCACCTGGTTCACGCCGATATTGTCGAGAGCGGTCCCCGCCAAGGTCAGGGGATTGCTGCTCGTGGTGTAGGTCGGGTCCCCGGTAGGGCTATTGATGGCAACTGTAGGGGGAAGGGGATCGGCGGGATCTACTTTGGCCGACCCACTCACCTCGTTGGAACAGATGCTCTCATCCCCGTCGGTATTGACCGCGGTGACCTGAACGTAATAGATGACGTTGGTAATCAGCCCCGTGAGTTGGAAACTGGTGACATTTCCAACAAAAACAGAGTTGGTGTTGCAAGGGGGATTCACTGCGGCCGTGGAAGATTGGCCAAAATAGACATTGTAGCCCGCTAGGTTCGTCAGGGGGCTATCATCCGCGTTGGTGGTAGGGGCATTCCACTCCGGATCCAAATTCCCGGCCGGTGCGATGGGAGCGAAGGAAAGCAACAATCCAGCACTCAGGGCGAGGCGGAGGACCCAACCCCACCACCGGTGACTATTGACACTCGGGTGGGCTACAGTAGGCATGGTGGTCTGCAATTGTGTGCGTAGCGGCCAGTCTCTCTTCCGGAGCTGACAGCTAGTAGCTGGCAGCAGGCAGTGCGAAATACGCAGAGCGCTAGGCGCATGGCGTTATGCCCTTTCCATTCCCGCCATGCGCGATGCGCTTTACGCTATGCAGCAAGATGCCTGACGGCTGATCGCTGCCGCTAAAGGCCGTCAAGGACCTGCCGAACGGCCAAATCCGCCTCAGGCGGAACCTCAGAACGGGTTTATCCGAAATTTTCATCGCTCACAGGCTCGCGGGCGGCTGCGACATGCCGGCGCGTGAGATGGAGGCGTCCCCGCCCATCATCTAACCGCGGGTGCTCAGGCGCCGACCCAGCGCCGCCGCGTCGATACTCCGGCTGCTCATCCTAGGGGCGTCTTGAACGCACCGCTTCCCGCACCTCCCGGAGCTGCACGGCGAGCACGAAGAGCAGGAGCACGACGGAGAGTTCGAGCAGCCGTCCCGCGGTGTAGACCCGGCCAAGGACCGTGTACTCGAAGACATTAACCACCCGCTCGATCACGGCGAGACCGAGCAGGGCAAAGGCGAGGACGAAGAAGGCGCGGCTGATCATCGAGGTCACCTTTTCGAGCCTCATGATTGTCCTCCCTCGGGTTGACGCAAGCTATCGACGCGGGATGGTCAGGGCCTGTGTCGATATAGACGCGCGCGTAGCGTCCACCCCGACGCCGACAATGGTCTTGTCCGGCTTCACAAACCAGAGCACGTAAGCGCCCCCCTCAGTATGCATCGTGACCGAGATGAGCTCGCCATACTGGAGAGGGATCGCATTGTCGAAGGCCACCTTCTCGACGGGCAAGGGGCCCTTCGGGAACGCCTCGCTCCCGATCTTCTGGCAGGAAGCGATCAGGAGCGCGATCAGGAGCAGCGACGCAAGAGCAATCCACGATGTCCGCATGACGACTCCTTTCCCTACTCTCCACTCGACGAAGCCCTGTCCTTTGGGCAGGGGGGAATCGAATCCTTGCCGCGGGAGTATCAAGAGGGCCTACGACTCCCCGTATCTCGCCCCGTGGTTTCCGTGCGGAGGGATGCTAGAACCTCCGCATGACCTAGGGGGCCAGCAGCCATGCGAAGGATGACGGTCGATAACACCTCCTCTTGTGCCCCTTGCGCCATGCGCTCTGCGCTATGGGCCATGCGCTTGACGCTTGAATTCATCTGCCCGGATTGAGTGTTTCGCCAACAGTTCGTGGAAGGCCGGGCGGCTCAGTTGGACGGCTTTGGCGGCGCGGCTTATGTTCCCCTGATGCCGTTGGAGCGCCTCGACGAGGATGCGCCTCTCCACTTCGTTTCTCGCCGCCTTGAGGGATAGCGTCGGCTGGTGTCCGATCTCTCCTGCCAGCTCCAGGTCCGTAGCACCGATATTCCGCCCTTCGGCCATGATGACGGCACGTTTGATGCGATTCTCCAGCTCGCGGACGTTTCCAGGCCAGAGATAAGCATGCATGGCGGCGAGAGCATCCGGGGAGAATTTCCGGACCCGCACCTTATACTCCGTCGAAAATCGCTCGAGGAATTTTACCGCCAGGACATGCATGTCCTCGATCCGTTCCCGGAGCGGCGGGATTGCGATATTCACAACCGCCAGACGGTAGTACAGGTCCTCTCGGAATCTTCCCTCCTGTGTGGCCCGTTTGATGTCTCGGTTCGTGGCCGCAAGGATACGGACATCCAGCGGGATCAATTCACGTCCACCCACCCGCTCAAGCTGCCGATCCTGCAGGATCCGCAGCAGCTTCACCTGGATCGGACCCGATAGCTCCGCAACTTCGTCCAGGAACACCGTTCCACCATCGGCCGTTTCCAAACGCCCCTTCCGCTGTGCGTGGGCCCCGGTGAAGGAGCCCTTTTCATGCCCGAACAGCTCGCTCTCGACCAGATTCTCCGGGATGGCGCCGCAGTTGATGGCCACGAAGGGTCGTTTTCTGCGAGGGCTATTCGCATGGATGGCACGGGCGACCAACTCTTTGCCTGTCCCGCTCTCTCCGGAGATAAGCACAGTCACGTCGGTTCGTGCGACCCGCCGAATAGTGTCGAAGATTCGCCGCATCACTGCGGTTTCACCGATGATTTCCCCGGAAGACTGAGCGGAAAGCGACGAGGCAGGGACGCCAAGCGCCTCGCGATCGAGGCGAGAAAGCCGGCAGGCCCTCTGGAGGATCGTGCTGACTTCCGTCAGATCCACGGGTTTCAGATAGTAGTCGTAGGCCCCCGACTGGACGGCGCGAATTGCATTCTCGCGGTCAGTATTACCCGTCAGGACCATGACCTTCATGGCCGGGTCGTGCGCTAGAAACTCCTCAAGGAGTCGCAACCCCTCGGTTGGTCCGGTTGGATCGGGCGGGAGGCCCAGGTCCAGCGTCACAGCATCGAATCGTTCATTCTGGACAGCCTGGCGGGCTTCCTCTGCGGTTGCCACAGCAACCACCTGGAATCGATCGCTCAAGCCCCATCGGAGCTGCGTCCGGATCCCATCTTCGTCATCGACGATCAGGACGCGGCCGACGGGTTGCTGCTCAGCTGAAGGCGTTCGGTTGTTCGAGGGTTCGGTAGTTCGGGTGTTCACGGCGGATGCCTTGGGATCCTCGAAGGCCTTCGGTTGTCCCTGCTCCGAGCCGCCTGCGCCCCGGACCGCTTGGCGGAGCGGGGGTAGAGGGGCAGGGTCGGCAATCTGGCTATTCATGACACACGCTCCTGATTCCTTAAACACGTTCGGGTGTTCGAGGGTTCGGCAATTCTAAGAAAAGCGTACGAGGGTACGAATGTACGAGAGTACGCATTGCCGCAAGGCGCATAGCGCATGGCGTGGAGCGCAAAGCGCAGAGCCCACAGTGCATGACGCCTAGCCCAGAAAGTAGAAGGCAGGACGCTATGCGCTACGCCCTTTGCTCTTTGGAGTCTGCAAGCTGCCAGCTGCCTACTGCCAGCTAGCTTGCCGGACTCGATAACTCAACAAACTCAATAGACTCAACAACCCAGACGATGCCAGGTGTATGCCACTCCGACACATCTCGAGCCAGTCTTAAGAAAGGAAAATCCAGCAGGGGGGAATTCCTTTTGAATTTAAGCAGTTAGATGCTGTCTGAAGAATGGAGATTGGTGGGGGGATTGCCTAACGAGAGGAAGCCCGCGAATCCTAGATAGCACTGGTATGCAATGTTTTCACTCGTCCACCCTCGGAAAGCCCATAGCGCAGAGCGCGAAGCGCCAGGAGCCACAGGCAGAGGGCGAACCGCAAGACACCAAGGTATCAACTCTTGCGTATGTCTTGCGTATGGCATATGGCGTATGGCTGAATGGAGTGAACGATTCGAGTGGTATGGTCGGCGATCCGTCGAACTGCCGAACCGTTCCTAGGGGCTGCCACCTGCCACCTGCCCGCTGCTAGCTTCCGTTGGCAGCTTGACGACCATCCTCGTCCCCTTGCCCTCCTGGCTCTCGGCGGTCAGTGTTCCCCCGAAGGCCTGCACGATGTGCCGGCATTGGTAGAGGCCGATGCCAAGCCCCCGTTCCTTGGTACTCTGGAAGGGACGGAAGAGCTTTTGCCGAACGAACTCCTCCGTCATTCCCGGGCCTGTGTCAATGACCGACAGGACAGCGAAGCCATTCTCCTGTACTGTTTCCACCAGGATGTCCCCCTCACCGGGGATAGCCTCTACGGCGTTGAGAACGAGGTTGTGCAGGACTGACTTCAATTGGTCCGGATCAACCCGGACCTCGCTGGTGGAGTCCAGGCGGGTGTCCATGCGGATGCGGGCAGGCACCTGGGGACCGATGTCCCGCAACCAGGCCTCGATACTCCTCACCAAGGCTACCCTCTCTGCCTGAATGTCTCCGCGCCCACCGGGGGCGGCCAAGGCGGACAGCAGCATCCGCATCCTGTCCGAGACGTTTCCCAAGGTCCGAATGGCATCCGCCTGGAATTCCGGCTTAGCCATGTGGTGCTTCGCGTTCTCAGCAAGCATGGAGAGCATGGACACGGCGTTCTTCAGGTCGTGGGTGATGAAAGCCGACAACAGAGACAGTGCCTGGAGCTTGCGACCCTCGGCGGCGTCCTGCGCGAGCCGGGCGTTGACGATCATCGCGCCGGCCTGCGCGGCGACCGCGGCGAGGAGATCCCTGTCGTCCACGCCGAACGGTTTGCCGGATACCTCTGGGCCGACCACCAACAGGCCGACCAGCGCGTCCAGTGCGACGAGCGGCACCAAGTGTCCGACCGGAACGTCCGGCAACAGGTCGCGTATTAGCTCCCTTCGGTTCTCAGGGGACTCTTCGCTTCGCCCGGCAGAAGGTAGTCGGCTTCCAGTGTCCGAGACCATCCGAAGTGCGTTGGGGGACAGGGTGAGTGTCAACGGAAGATAGGGGTATCCAATCTGATGAAGGAGATTCATGACCTCCGATTGGCCACCTGTCGAATAAATCGCCACTTGCTGCACCCACATGACCTTCAGAATGCGCTCGGCCGTCTGTGCGGCGACTGCAGGGGCGGTGGTGGCGGAAGAGAGGGAGCGTGTGAACTCCATCCACTCTTCCCTATAATCGTATTTGTGTCGGTAGAAGTGGGCCTGGATGAAGATTTTGACCTTCCAGCGTACTTTCTCGGAGAGGAGCAGGAGTGCAAGGGCGGCACCCCCGGTGATGGCAAGGAGGGTTCCGGTCAGAAAATCGAGGGCGATCGTCATTCGCTGGAAGATTTCCGCGACGATGCCAAGCGAGAGAAGGTATCCACCCACCAAGGCCAGCGTGAGTGAGCGGTAGACCACGTACCGCGACACGTATATGCTACTGTCCAGCAAGCGATGGCGCACGAGGGCAAAGGCGATCATCGCCTGGCCCCCGAGGAAGCCGGCCGCCGACACGAGGGAATGCGATGAATGGATGCGACCAAAGAGCAAGGTATAGCTTGTTGCCACAATCTGGCAGGCAAATGCGACGAAGATGCCGAGAATCATCATGGTCAACTTGTGACGTACCGGTGGAGCAGCGTAGCGATACAGATTCTCGAGATGGAGGAGGACGAGGACCAAGCCGAGGAGATACACGGACACTAGGAGCTTTCCCCATCCATCCAGACCGACCACCATGTGATCCGTTGTGGCGATAGCGATCAGTTGAACGCCCCGTCCGAGCACGAGCGGGATCGACACACCGAACGCAACGAGAGTCGCGCACGCCAGAATGGGATTCCAGTGTGACTTGCGGATGTCGCCATTCTTCTTTCCGAAGGTTAGGCTGAAGCCTAACCAGATCGGTGGGATCGCCGCGGCGACTCCGAATGCGGACCGCAGGAGAACCAGGTGCCAGGGCTCGAGGGACGCAAAGCCGGATGCCAACACAAGGGCTTGGTGAATTGCAATGGCAAACAGCCCAAGGGCAAGCCAGCGATTGGCGGACGCTCGCCTATTGCAACGCAGCACGAAGGCCGCGAGGCCAAGCCCAACGAGGGTACTGACAAAAGTTGTGACGAAGGAGATGGATGAGAAAGGCATGCTTATTTACCGATCAAATGACCAATGACCAATTTCCAATGACCAATTGTTGTTGGCGTGCAAGATGAAATAGGCGTGGTGCAACTTTATTAGGAGCGGACGAGGGGACGGCTTAAGTCTAAGACGTTCGGTAGTTCGGTGGGTCGGTAGTTCGGTAGTTCCTCGATCCAAAGAGCGTTCGGCAGTTCGACCGTTTGGCAGTTCGCTTAACCTGCCAGCTGCCTGCTGCCAAATAGCTTAGTGGACTCAAAACACTTGGCGTCTTGGCGGTAAAATGTCCTGGTCAAGGCAAGTACTCCTCCAGCACCGGTGCTATCACTGTCGCGAATTCCAAGAGATCGTTGACGGCCGCTGGCCCATCTTGATTCTCGGATGCCGGAGTGGCCAAGAGGATCACGGCGCCATTGTTGTGTCCACGAATAACGGCATCCAGGAACTGCCTTAGCTTGGTTTCATAGCGGCCGGTGGTATTACCCGACGGCAAATGATACCAGAAAAGTGCCTTGTAGCGCTTGCCGTCAATCGTTGGCATGGAGTGGTTGACACGCTGCAATCCCGCAGTGGCGTTGGGTAGGGGCAGCTCGCGCGCGTTTAGACGGATTGGATTCGCGAGCAAGCCGGTCAGCGACTGTCCTTGGCGCTGGGAGGCGAAATACCCGATGTAGAGGAGGATCTCTTTCCCAGTAATGGTGTGATAGGTCCGGATGGTTTCTGTAGCCGCCCCTGGGAAGAAGCGGCTGCCTTCGATCCACGCGGAATCCTTCGCGTGCCAGCCGTTGAATGCATAGGGGAGCTTCGCCAATGACCGTCTTGGCGGAACGGGCTGAGATGACGCGAAAAAGTGAAGGTAGAACCCAAGACCCAGGAGCGATAGGAAAAGCAGCGCAGATGATCCTGCGGTTCGGGATAACTTGTTGGCTGGTACGACGTCGGCCTGGAGGCCCTTCCATCGTTCGTCTAAAGTGACCTGTGAGTCAGACGGAAGCTTTATCAAAGCCCAGTTGGCAAGAAAGACAAAGAGAATGCCTACCTCGGCAACGAACCAGCCCTGGAAGAATTTGAGCCAACCGTAGAGCATGGGCATACCGTAGTAGTAACTCACTACTGCCAGAAGAGCCACACGCACGACGTTGGCCAGGGTCATGATGGCTACGCCAGAAATGAGGACAGCCGCCGCCCTCCACCATGTGCGTTGCGTGAGGTAAACCAGGGGGATCGCAAGGGCGAGAACCGAATAAAGCTGACCTAGACCGCTGCAGTCGGTGACCACCTCGAGTGTCACGTGAGGGAGCTGAAGATACGTGCCTTCCCGGAAGACGGAGATCCCCATTGCCTGTAAGAGCAGAGAGCCGAGGCCTGCCGAGAAAAGTTGGAATGGCCAAGCAGCCTGCACGATGAATTCTTCCGTCCAGGGAATCATGAACTGGAGGTAGATCAGGGGGAGGATGAGCGCCCGGAGATGGCTTGGGCCCCAAACGGACAACACGATTCCTGGCAAAAAGATCAGGAGCGAGATGGCCTCTACGAGAACGAAGCCGCCGCCCCGACCTGCCAGAAGTAAAGTCGTGCCGGCGAGGAGAAGCAGTCCACCCATGGCGAGGTGTGGGCGACGGAGGAGTTGTGCCAAGCGGTCCCGCTTGATCCAGACCAGGTAGGCGGCGATCAGTGGAATCAAGTACCCATGGGAGTATCTCGGCTGATTCCACCAGAATTGGAGCAGCCATTCGAACGTGCGGTAATAAACGAAGAGAACGGCCCCTCCCAAAAAGCCGAGGTGGAGAGCCGTCCGCTGGTTCGCTGATAGCGTATCCCAAGAACCAGGGAGGGAGAGGGTCCTCTTCACCATCGTTGTGTCAGTATTCATGCGCACAGAATCCACTCCAGTACGAAGTTCTTGAACCGCCAAGGCGACTATGGTTCTTCTAGTTATTGAGTCTGTTGAGTCCCTTGAGTCCGGTAAGCTCGCTGGCGGCAGGCAGCCGGCCCCGTGAGAGAGGGGGCGCACTCTCACGGGGCAGGCAACTGGTAGTGCGCAAAGCGCTAAGCGCATGGCGCATAGCGGAAGGCACAACCCAATGCGGTTTGCGCTATGCGAGGAAAGGGTTGACGTCGGGATTCACAGCACCATCTTGCGGCAGTAGAAAGCCTCGGCGTAACCACTGGGAGCATTGCATTCCATCCCGCGCACTCTGAGCAGGGAAAGAAACAGGTCTTCCGAGAACCAGTGCCTATTTTCCTGGGTCTGGAATGTTGAAAGGATCGTCTCGATCTTGCGCCGGCTCGTAGGTTCATCCAACTGGACAAACGTATTGGGAGACCCCATGTCGCCGTCGTACTTCGGGATTTCGTATTCGAGAATCAGATGGTTACGAAAGGTGTTCCAGGTCAGCTCGGAGATCACCCGGTGATCCTGGTGCAGATCGTGTCGGTAGTGGGTGAAGATGAGATCGGGAGACACTCGTGTCTTCAGTGCCTCGAAGTACTCCTTGATGTCGCCACCGATATACGGGAAGAAGCCGTCTCGAAAGTCTTTCACCAGGACTTCTTTGTTTGCGGCTCGGCCGAGGAAGACATCGGCGCTTTCAGTTGCCTCGCGACGCCGCACCTCGTTCGCGCTGAATACGATCCAGGTGACATCGAGCGGAGTCTCACCGTCAGTTAGTTTCAGGATAGTACCACCGCACCCGATCTCCAAGTCGTCCGAATGCGCCCCCAGGCACAGTACTCGGAGGGGGGATCCGCTGGGGTTGGCAAATCGGAAGTTAACCATCATTACTCTCACTGTAAGCGGTCAGCAGATAGCAAGCGTTCGGTGGTTCGGTGGGTCGGTAACTCAAGCAAGAGCGTTCGGTTGTTCGAGGGTTCCCGCTATGCGCCAGAAGGTAGAGGAGAGACTCAGGCCGAGCTCCGACCCGGGCGGGCCAATCGAGTGTGCGCGTGCGTTCCAGCGCCAGGAGCAGAGCGTGGAGTCCCCCTGGCCGATTGAGACTTCCCATTCGCATCCCGCTTCCATACCTCCCAGGGTGCATTTCCGCGAGCGTACATGTCGTCGAGGAGCTGTTTATCCTTGAAGGTGTCCATGGCTGCCCAAAAACCGTCATACTTATGAGCGACAAGCTGCCGCTCGGCCGCCAATCGCTGGAAAGGCTCATTGAGTAGTTCTTCGCCATCGCGGATGTAGCGAAAGATCTCCTTCTTGAAAACAAAATATCCCCCATTGATACGAATCTGCGACTGTTTGACATTGCTGATTTCCCGAACGATCCCGTCACCGTTGGCCGAAATGAAATGGAAACTCACATTCGGCTTCACCCAGAGGAACGTTGCCAGGCGATCGTGCTGGTGGAAGTGGTCTATGTGCTTGGAAAGTGGCAGGTCGGTCAGGCCGTCGCTGTAATTGGCCATGAAGACCGTTTCTCCGTTGAGATGCTTCTCGACGGCCTTGAGCCGCTGGCCAATATTCGAGGTTGCTCCGGTGTCAACGAAGGTAATCTTCCAATCTTGAATATCGCTGTTCAGCAGCTTAAGCCGCCGACCGCCTTGGGACAGGACGAAATCGTTCGAGAGGCATTCGTTGTAGTTGAGGAAGTAGTTCTTGATGACGTCGGCCCCATGGCCAAGGCACAGAATGAAGTCCTTGTGCCCACAGTGAGCGTAGTACTTCATGACATGCCAGAGGATGGGCCGGTAGCCGATGTTCACCATGGGTTTGGGGATGGTTTCTGAGTATTCGCGCAGTCTCATCCCTAATCCACCGCAGAACAGAACGACTTTCATGAGGAACTCCTTTGTGTGAGTTCAAAGGGACAACACAGGGGATCAAGGCTTGCGTGTAGGCCGAAGTGTGAGGATTCGGACGATCGAGATTCGGAGTCCGACGAGGCTCATGCAGGGGGCGGAGAAACGGGGCTTTTCTGCGATCCTTCCGTTATGGTATCGGTTTCATGTATGGTATCGGTTTCATGGGATCGGCGTGTTCATGTCGAACTGGATTTCTGTCGCGCCCAGAGCGCGGTTGTAGATGCGGACTTCATCGATGCGGCCTCTGAAATACTCAACCCAGACGCCGTTGCCGCCAATGCGGAGAGGGCCTGTGGACGGAACGATACTCCCGGATAATGCTCTACTCGCCACTTGGGTACCGTTGACGTAGAGCCGGAGGGTCGTGCCATCGTAGGTCGCGGCGAGATGGCTCCAGGTATTGAGGGGCAAAGCGGCGGGTCCGGCGACGCCCTGCTGACCGTTGGTGAAGACATACACATTCGGCCTATTTGCGGGAGAGCCGGCATAGAGGGTATACGCAAGGTCCCCCGACTGTTCCTTCATGATGGCCGTGCTCCAGGTGGTGGGGGTGGCCGTGGGATAGACCCAGGCTTCCAGGGTCATGCCAGAGATCAGGTCGAGAGAATTGGAGTCGTTGACCGTGACTCGGTCACTGCCATTGAACATGAGCGCGTTGCCGAACTTGCCCTGGGTGGTCCAGGTGGCACCACTGATGCTGCCAGTGTTGGAGTTTCCCGACGCATCGATTACCGTTGTCCCCGCTCCCTCATTGAACGAGTACGCCGCCACCAGACCTGGTGGAAACGCCGTCTCGAACGTTGCCACGTAATTCTGATTGACCGTTGGGACCACGATGCCGTGGCTCTGCGTCCCGCCATCGGACCAGGCGACGAATCTGTAGAAGGTGGAGCCGCTAAACTGGCCAGGCGCGTTGATGGTGTGCTGGAATCCCATGAGGTCGTCCAGCGCGAACGGCGTCTGCTTGCTGATCCCGTCACTCTCGATAGTCAGGCCACTGGGGGCCGTGTCGAATGCCAGGTGGACCTTTTCCGGGAACACCGTCACGGAGGTCGAAGCCGTCAGTCCAGTCGAGTCGGTCACGCTCAGGATGATCTCGTAACTGGTCGCGCCCTGGAAATCGTGCCCGCTGGTCGGGATCACCAGTGTTCCAGTCTTCGTATCTGTGAACGGCCCACCCCCAGGATGGACGTGTGACTCGTGGTGGAAGAGGATCGTCCAGGAGAAAGCGCTCGCGGGGAGATCTCCGTCGTCGGGATCCGTCGCAAGCCCGGAGTAATTAATGCTGTCTCCGGCCCGAAACGGTCTGCCATCCACAGGGGTCAGAATCGTCGCAGTGGGAGGCCTCCCGACGGTGATACTCACATCACTGGAAAACGCTGTGTTGACACCGTCCGAAACCGTCAAGCGGGCTATATAAGCTCCAGCGGCCTGATATGTATGTGTGGGGTTTGCTGCCGTGGATGACGATCCATCTCCAAACGTCCAGCTATAGGTCAGAGCCAGCCCTTCAGGATCGGACGACCCGGCACTGGAAAACGCGACCATCAGCGGGGGCAACCCCGCCGTCGGATTGGCACTCGCCACCACGACCGGCGGCTGATTGCTGACAACGTACCGAATCCGCCTGACCGCGGCCGGGTTTGGCACGTGCTGATCGTTGAATCCGATGTCCACGTAATACAGTGAGCCATCGGGCCCCTCGATAAGTTTCACTGGATCTCCGACAAGCGGTCCGTCGGGGCTGCCATCCGGCGGCCAGAAATTGAGGACCGCCGTGACATTGCCATTGGCATCAAAGGTTAGACGCTTGATCGTATTCTGTACATAGTCCGCAAAGAAATAGCTTCCGTAGTACTCACTTGGGAACTGACTGCCCCGATAGACGAATCCACCCGTGATGGACGCATCGCGTCCGCTGTGGGGATACGAATAGATGGGATTAGTCGTTCCGGTGACAGGGCAGTTCCCCTCGCAAAATGGCCAGCCATAGTTGGCGCCGCGGACGCCGAGGTTCACCTCCTCGATGGCGGTGCTTGGGTCGTTGCCCCCGACATCTCCGATGTACATCCTGCCCGTTTCCCGATCGAAGGACATTCGGAAGGGATTCCGCAGCCCCATAGCCCAGATCTCATCTTTGTTCGGACCGTTTCCATCGTAGAACGGATTGTCATTTGGAATAGACCCGTCGGGGTTGATACGCAGGATCTTCCCACGGTAGCTATCCAATTGCTGCGCAGTGTCGGCCTGGAACTGGTCCCCGTAAGTTATATAGATCTTCCCATCCGGGCCAAAGGCCACTGTCCCCGCGTGGTGTTCCTGTTCAGCGGCAACGTCGTCTTGCCAGAGAACAACCTCGCTGCCAGGAACTGTTCCGTTCCCACTTGCCGTAAATCGCGACACCCTGTTGTGGTTGTTTTGGCCAGGGGCACCACGAGTGTAGAAGATGTAGTAGTAGGCGTTTTGCGCAAAATTGGGATCCAGAATAATGTCCATCAGCCCCTGCTCTCCGAACAGTTGGCTGTTATCGAGTTGCAGGAATGGGACAGGGTCAGGCTGGGATGCGCCGGGCTGGACGACCCAGATCGTCTCTGTCAGCTCTCCGACCAGCATTCGGCCGCCCGGGAGGAAGGCAATGGTCGTCGCAGCACTGATGTCGGGGACCACTACTTCGTTCACGAATGCCGGGTTCAAAGTTGTGACCACGACGGGGGCCGAGGTGGTCTGGTTGCCCGCGGCATCCCGCGCCACAGCGATGAGGGTGTGGGCGCCGTTGTTCGCCGTCGTGGTGTTCCAGGGGATAATGTACGGGGCGGTGGAGTCCGTTCCAAGACTAATGCCATCCACCAAGAATTCGACAGCCACCACCCCCACATTGTCAGAGGCTGTAGCAGAGATCGTTATGACCTGCGACACCGGTGGGCCAGGATTGGGGGCAGTGATAGAAACTGTCGGCGGCTGCGTGTCCGACGCTTGGGTCGTGGCGCTGGCAGTATTGGAGTATGGGCTCAGGTTCCCCACCGGATCGGTCGCCCGGACCCGATAGCTGTAACTGGTGCCCGCCGTCAGGCCGGTGTCGGGGTAGGTCGTCCCCGTCGGCGTCGCAATCTCGGTAAAATTGCTGCAGCCCGCGCCCTGGCAGCGCTCCACCCGGTAGCCCGTGACGCCGACATTATCTGTGGAGGCGGTCCAGGCCAGATTCATCTGGCTGCTGCTCGCTGCCACTGCCGTCAGACCGCCCGGGGCGGTAGGCGGCGTGGTGTCTGGCGGAACCACCCCGATGGGGGTATTCATATCACTCTGGATCTGGGTCGCGCTCAGAGCGCGATTGTAGACCCGGATTTCGTCGATACGCCCTGTGAAGTATTCCGGCCAGACCCCGTTGCCGCCGATGCGGAGGGGGCCTGAGGATGAAAGGATATTACCGGAGATCGCTCTACTCGCCACCTGCGTGCCGTTGACGTAGAGCCGGAGCATCGTCCCATCGTAGGTTCCCGCGAGATGGCTCCAGGTGTTGAGGGGCAGAGCTGCCGTGCCAGCGATGCCCAATTGGGCGCTGAGGAATATGTAGAGATTCGGTCGGTTGGTCGGGGAGCCGGCATAGAGCGTGTACACGAGGTTCCCCGGCTGTTCCTTCATGAGGGCCGTACTCCATGTTGTCGGTGTGGCCGTGGGATATACCCACGCCTCGAGGGTCATCCCAGATGTCAGGTCCAGGGAGGGTGAGTCGTTGACCGTGACCAGGGCGTTCCCATTGAAGACGAGGGCGCTGCCGAACTTCCCCTGGGTGGTCCAGGTGGCACCCGAGATGCTCCCGCCGTTGCCGTTCCCTGAGGCATCAGCCACGGTGGGTCCAATGCCTTCGTTGAAGGAGTAGGCGGCGACGAGACCTGAAACCACACTCCCGATCGTCGTCACATCACTCGCCGTGTCGTTGGCGGTGTTGGTCTCGCCGCCCCCGGCCACCGTGGCCGTGTTGGTCACGCTGGGCACGGCTGCCGCCGCCACCCCGACCGTCAGCGTCACAGGACTGTTGGCACCGGCGGCCAGCGGCCCGGGATTAGTGCACGTGGCGGTCTGACCCGCGGCCGAGCAGGTCCATCCAGTGCCCGTGCCGGACACAAAGCTCAAGCCGGTCGGCAGGGGGTCCGTCACCGTGATGGGTCCAGTGGTGGCCGCACTGCCGACGTTCTGCACCGTCACGGTGTAGCTGCCATTGGTCCCAACGGTGAAGTTGCCGGTGTGCGACTTGGCGAGGGTGAGGTCGGGGCCACTGGCCGCCGCCTTGAACGCAATCATTTGCATGATCCACGCTCCCGCACTTGTCAGGGGAGCGGTGGCGCTGTAGCTGCCGGTGGTCGTGACAACGCGATCTTCGGCAATGTCACCGTCCTGCTGGGTAATGATGCGACTGGTGAATCCGGTACCTGGCCCACTGGTCCTGGTCTGGACCAAATTGGCGCCGAAGATCAGGTCGTTCGCGTTGGTCGTCGTCACGGCGCCACTATTGCTGGAGGCATTGGTCCCGGTGGCCGCCGCCGTCACATCCACAGGATTGGTGGTTTCAAGACCACTGTACTCCAGAATCCGAATATCCGGGTATGCCGCGGCCATGCTGAATTGCACGGTGACAGTGTTGGTGTTCGCCGCTGCGGCGACGATATTCTTGGCATAATAAATCGATTGGCTGGCGGTGCCGGACAGGACCGTCGGCCCGACGGCCCGGGTGTAGACATTTCCCTTTGAATCGGCGAGCGAATTGACGATGGCGGTGCTGTCGCTCCAGCCCACTACGACCACGTTCAGGTTCCCCGCGGTCTGGGCCGCGGTGTAGGTCACCGCGACGGTGGTCTGTGGCGTCTGGGGGATCGCCGCGTTCACCTGCCGGAAACTTATAGCGGCGATCGCTGACTGGGGGGCAATAGAGAGAACGGCGGGGCTCAGGGCCAGGACCAAACCAAGACGCACCAACCGCATCACGTGTGCGACTTGGTGCTGTGCAATTCTCACAGGCGCAGACAGTTTGGCAGGCGTGGGCACTCTACGAGCCATGTCCCCCGTGAGAAACCCCAAGCAGAACTATTCCAAGAAGCAAGATGCTGATCCGGGATCTATTATCTTACTGCGAGTCCTCGTATCGCAGCCTTTTCGTTCCAGGGCAAGCACGGGGAAAATCCTTCAGGTCGCATCCTTCGTTGGCATGGGAGATAGTCCATTGTTTCTTGTTTCTCTTCGGAGTCGGCCATCTCGCCGCAACCCCCGCCGTTCTCCGGCTTCCTGCAATTAGGATTTGAGCAGAGGCCGCACGTAAACGTCCGTCACCTCTGCAGTTCGTGGCAATCTGAGAGCGTTGACCACTACGGAAGCAACATCTTCCGGTTGTAGCAGGTTTTCGGGGCGATATCTTGCGCCCTCCATCTTGTGAACGGCCGCTTGCATCGGGGTGGCGGTCCGTCCGAGGAATACGCTCAGAACACGCACCCCCTCCCTGTTCACCTCTTCCCTCAGGCTGTCCGCAAAGCCTCGCAGAGCGTGTTTCGTGGCAGCGTACTGTCCGACCCCTGCCCTTGCATTCAAGCCGACACTTGAATTGATGTAGACTATCTGCCCCTTGCGGGATCGAAGGGTGGGTAGTAGCGCCTGCGTCAAGACGTAGGGAGCACGGAGATTCACTCTGTACTGCCGGTCGAGATCCGCGACGGAAGCGCTGTCGATTCCACCAAGGTCGATGACACCCGCACTATGAATGAGTAGGTCAACCCCCTCACAATCCTTCTCAACGTTCGCGGCAAGATGCTGGATGTCGCTCTCCAGCGCAAGATCGGCTTGATAGCAGAGTACTTGAGATGAGGTAGCTCGGGCGGTGTGTGCCACCGCATCAAGTGTCTCTGGCTGGCGTCCCACCAGGCAGAGATACGCGCCCTGTTGCGCCAGGGCAAGCGCGATGGCCTTCCCGATACCGCTACTTGCGCCTGTGATGAGTGCAACCTGACCGGTGAGAGCTAACATGGGCAAAGCACACTCATGCGGGAACAGCTCTGGGACGTCTCATCAACAGATCGGGCACCTGCGGGATTACTGCTTGCATCTCTTCCAACACATCCACACTAAAGCCCTGCCTCGTTCAGCAAATTGTGCGCGATAAGCACCTCGGCTGCCGTCTTGACGGAATCGAATGCTAACCCCGACCTCTCCGCGATGTCAAGCAGAGAGTGCGTGCCGTCGGAGAGATTCAAGACCCACAGCACGGCCATCTCCTCGAGCCCAGAATCCGCGCGTCCACCCATCAACCGGTACAGACCTCGTCTGCCAAGTTGAGGTTCCCCTTTAGGGTTCCTGCTCAAATAGGTCCGGTTGCCGTCCAGGACGTGCACCACCGCCAGACACTTGGAGAGGGAATCAGCCAGGGCAACGGGGCTGACCAAGCTCAAATCATCGGCAGAAGTGTGGTACTCGGGGAATCTGCCATGGGGGGTGCGGCTAAAGCACCCCACCGGCAGATTGAATCCAGGAGAGCAATACTGCCGCTCATCATATCCATACGGGGAGAACTCCAGGGTCTGATAGTCAGCGCCCGAGTGCCTAAGGACGTGGCCAACTGCCTGGTCGATCTCGGCGTTTCCCTGACGACTCTTCTTGTACGTTAGCTGGCCCTTGTCCCCGACACACGCCGCCACCAAGCCGTGCCTGATCTTTGACAGGCACGGCTCATTCTTGGACAGCCAGACCAGGGAACCGATCGTGCCGGGGATGAAGAGAAAACGATGTGAGTATCTGTTCGGCCGAAAGGCAAGGTGCCGCGCAAGGAAAGTGACGAGCGCGACGCCCGAGAGATTGTCGTTGCACAACGATGGATGGCAGGCGTGACATGAGAATAAAACCTCGTCCGCGCTTTCCCCGGCAAGGTAGTACTCGCCGTAGGTCAGGTGGCCCGGCTCCAGCGAGGCATCGATGCAGACGTCGTATTCACCGTCCGAAAGTTCAAGAAATTGTCGGTGGCTCAGGCAGAATCCCCAGGTCTCCTTGTAGTACGAGGTCCGGTAGGGGATCCAATCGGGGTGATCCGGTAACGTGAACAAGTGCTTCTTCAATTCCGCGAGGGGCATGCGCCGCCGGATCGGCACACTGTAGTTTACCACGTGCAAGTTGGAGAGTGTGAAATCGATGACCTTGTTCCCGCGTGGGTCCTTTACGTAGGCGTCCCGGATGTTCCATTCCTTGGGGACAGTCCAGTCGAAGACCTGGGTGCCGCTCGGCACCTCGTGCACGGTGAGAGGGATGAGGCGTTGAAGACGACGGAGGGTCTCCCGGAATCCGTCGCCGGTGATGCTCCGGCAGATGGGATACAGCTCCTCGATCAGGCTGTACATCTCCTGGCCGAGTGCCTCCAAATTCAGATTGTCTGTGGGCAAGGGTTCAGCCATCAGTACTCAAAACGCAAGGGGCAAAGCGCGTAACGCAAAGTGCATAGGGCGTAGAGTCGGATGGTTTGCGCCATGCGCGAAGGGGCAGAGGGTCTGGCGCCATGCGCTTAGCGCTCTGCGGTTTGCACATTGCCCGCTGCCAGCTAGTTCTGGGAGTCCCTTGGGTCCCGTGAGTCATTGAATTCCATTGTTAGGTGATCGGCGGTTCAAGGGTTTTGTGGGATCAGGCCTGGGCACCACTGCGTTCCTTGAGATATCATCTGAACGTCACCAGCTGCATGACCCAGGGCCCGGCTGGGCTGAGCGGGGCCGTGGCGTTGTAGGTGCCGGTGGCGCTCACGATGCGGTCTTCCGCATTAT
>Ga0209109_10000676_pt1 | contig 18624 bp, 18 predicted proteins | sample Rifsed10ft2_FD_184004 | JGI IMG/M metagenome (GOLD analysis project Ga0209109, IMG submission 184004) | Soil microbial communities from Rifle, Colorado, USA - sediment 10ft 2 (version 2) | ecosystem: Environmental > Terrestrial > Deep subsurface > Rock core/Sediment | place: Rifle, Colorado... | reverse complement strand
AGTACAATCACGGCGGCGCCCGTCTATGGAGATCACTTTCCTCAACGACTGGTCGGCCTGGGAACCCCTGGCCCGGCCGTGGAACGACCTGCTGGCCCGGTCGGCGGCGGACGTCCCGTTTCTGCGCTTCGAATTCCTGCGGGCATGGTGGTCGACGCTCGGAGGCGGCGAGTGGCCCGACGGCGAGTTGTGGGTGGCCATCGGCAAGGAGCAGGACGGAGCGCTGGCCGCCGCCGCGCCGTTCTTCCGAACCTCCTCCAGGCCGGGGGCGCTCCTGTTGATCGGCACAGCCGAGATCGCCGATTATCTCGATCTGGTAGCTCCGGCGCCCTCGGTCGAGCCGTTCGCCCGAGCCCTGCTCGAGGCTCTTCCACGGAGCGTACTCCGGGGAGTGGACACGTTCGACCTGTGGAACCTGCTCGAGACGTCGAGCGGTGGACAGGCTCTGGCGCGGGCGGCGGCCGCTGCCGGTTGGTCGGTCGAGCGAGAACGGCTCAAGCCCTGCCCGCAGATCGCGCTGGCCGGAGACTGGGACGGATATCTCGATACCCTGGAGAAGAAGCAGCGGCACGAGCTGCGGCGCAAAATGCGTCGCGTCGAACAGACGCCGGGGACGGCGTTCATACGGGCCGGAGACGGAATGGAGCTGGCGGCGGCCGTCGAGGGTTTCCTGGAGCTGATGAAATTCGATGCCGCCAAGAGCCGTTTCCTCACGCCTTCGATGCATGCAATGTTTCAGGCCCTGGCGAAGGACGCCGCCCAGGGAGGCTGGTTGCGGCTGGAGATGTTGACCGTAGACGGCCGACCGGCGGCGGGGGCCTTCTGTTTCGACTACGGCAACCGCCTGATGATCTACAACTCCGGGATGGATCCGGCTTTCCAGGCCCTTTCCCCCGGATGGGCCCTCTTGGGTCATCTCATCCGGTCCGCCGCGGAAGAGGGGAAGGTCGCCGTCGACTTCATGCGCGGCGACGAAGAGTACAAGCTACGGCTCGGCGGCGAAATACGCTACATCGAGCGGCTGACGTTGCGGCGCGGTTCATCGTAGACGGCGTCGTCGAATTCCCCCACCCCTGCCCTCGCGTAGCAGCCCGTAGCAAAGCGGAGGGCCTCCCCCCGCACGTGGCGAGAGCTCCAGGGCATCTCTAGGGGTGGGGGGAAGAGCCCAGGCAACAAGAGTACGAAATCAGCCCCAGGGCCAGAAGCCCAGCCACAGGGCGAGGCCGACTCCGAGGACGCTGCACAAGACCAATCCGGCGATCGCCGCCGCGAGGATCACGGCCGTCGGAAGACGGCGTCTGACCGCCCGGGCGTCGCCCGGCACGCCGATGAGAACGGTCGTGATGTTGTCGTGTCCGCCGCGGGCGCGGGCCAGCATCACCAGCGAATCGGTCGCCTCGACGGCCGACGGCTTGCGCAGCGCCTCATCGATCTCGGCGTCGGAGACCAGATCGGTCAGCCCGTCGCTGCAAAGCAGCACCTGATCGCCGGGTTCGAGTTCCACCCCCTGGTTGGCCTCCGACCGCTTGACGCTCTCGTCGGGGGACAGTCGCAGGCGGAAGTCCGGCTGCGGCTCGAGGTTGCCGCCCAAGTAACGCCGCAGGATGTGGGCGTGGGGATGGGAGTGGGCCTCTTCGGGCGTGATGATGGCGTGCTCGATGGCCTCTTGGACCCAGGAATGGTCGACCGTCGTCTGCTGCAGGCGACCTCGGTGACGAAGGTAGATCCGGCTGTCGCCGACGTAGCCGGTGAACAGCCGGCGGCCGATGATCCAGGCCGCGGCGACCGTCGAAGCCATCCCCTGGTGTTCCGGGATCGCCTCGGCCTCCGTCGAAATGGCGCGACCGGCCTCGACGATGGCCGTTCGTAGGGCCGCCCGCGGATCGCTGCCGCTGGCCTCGCCGACGCGCTTGACTACGATCTCGACCGCCATGCGCGAGGCGATCTCCCCGGCGCGATGTCCCCCGACGCCGTCGGCGACCACCGCCACGATCGCCGGGGGGCCGTCCGATTCGAGCCGATAGGACGTCACCGAGAACGCGTCCTCGTTGTTCTTTCCCGTCTCGCCCGGGTGCGATTGGGTGGCGACTTGGAGATGAGGGGAGGCGACTGGAATCACGGCACTCGTCCTCGGGGGGCCGGTCGGACCACCACCCGCGTTTCGGATGGCGGCGCGGCCAGGCGGAACCGGTATGCCGCCCGACCGAAGAAGATGCGGTCACCGTGCGACAGATCGCGGCCGGTTTCGTTCACCGCAGCATCGTTGACCCAGGTCCCGGCGACCGAGTGCTGGTCGCGCAGGCTGAAGATCCCGGCGGCGCGCCGTGTGAGGCGTGCGTGGATCCCCGACACCGAGGGGTCGTCCAGCAGCAAGCCGCACAGGGCCGGATCCGATCCGATCATGAGATCGGAGCCATCCAGAGCGATCGGCGGGCCGGCCGTCCCGTCGGCGTGCAGCGGAAGCAGGACGGCTTCGGGGGCCCCGACCGCCTGCCGCGTCCCCAGGCTGGCGCGTCGAAGGAGCCGCATCCCTCCCGGCGCGGCGGCGGACCAGGCCGGGTCTGTCGATAGTTCTCCCAGACGGAGCCATCCGAGGGCCAGGGCGATGCCGATTCCGGTCAGCGCCAATCCGGCGAACAAGGGCACGATCGCCGGCCGCAGCGCCTCCAGCCCGCGCGGGCCGGGGACGACCTCGATCGATACCGGGATGATCTCCGTGCTGGCCGACAGTCCCTGCGAATCCGTCACCTGGGCACGGAGCTGAAACACCTGGCTCTCGACGATGGCGGAAAGATCCCATCGGAGGCGATCGAACGGCGCCTCGAGGCGCGTCTCGTGCAGCTCGCCGTTGACGAAGAGGTCCAGGCGCTCGATCGGTCGAGGGTGCCCGTCGGGAAAGTTGACCAGGAGCGGGAGGTCGAGGAACGTCGGCGGGATATCCGCCAGGGGTGTGTCGGGATCGTCCGTCCGGCGGGCGATGGTCTGGGGTGCTTGGATGAAAGTCAATTGCGGCGGCGCCAGGTCCACGTCGTAGGCGACTGGATCGGAGACGGCGGCGAAGTCCGGTGTCGAGACCGAGAGCTGGACGGCGTGCGGTCCGGCGCCGGTGGCGGGCGAGGCATACTCGACCACGTAACGGGTCCGCACTTCTTGCAGGCGGGCTTCCAGTTCGGCGAGCCCGGCGGCTGGATCCAAGATGCCGAAGCTGCCCCCCGTGGCTTCGGCCGTCTGTCGCAGGCGGAGGGCTTCGGCCGTGCCGGTCTGTTCCGCCGTGCCGACCAGAACAGCGTGAATTCGGGCCCGGCTGCTCTGGGCCAGGGCCAGGGCGTCGCTCAGTTCTTGCTCGTTGTTGCTATCGAGCAAGGGAGTGACGAAGACGACGTCGGTCTCCATCCCCGGACGCGGCAGTGGATCGAGGGCGGCTGACAGGGCGCTCATCAGCACGCCGTACCCGACGGTGCTGTCGCGATATACGGCCGCCCAGTCTTCCAGGGCCGTGACCAGGTCGACGGCCGCCGAGCGGTTGATCCCCAGATTTCCATCTGCCGTCAGCAGCGACACCTGGTCCGCCGCCGTCGAAGCCGGCCGGGAGGTCCAGGCGTCGATAAGCGCTCGCCGAACTTGTTCCAGCCGCGTCACGCCCAGCACGTCGCGCCGGCGGAGCGGCACGACCGTGTTGATGGCGTAGATCTGCCGGGAGCCGACGGTTTCCTCACGCATGACGAAATCGTCGATGGGGACCCCATCCTCGGTCAGGCTGAAGCTTGTCGGAGGTAAGGCGCGCAGAGATCTCCCGTCGGAGTCGATGACGCTGGCGAAGAAGGCGACTTGGGGGAAAGCGGCGGAGGAGGGTGGGGTGAGTTGGATCGTGCCGGTCGCCTGAGCGTCCGCCGCGATCCCGAGCCATGCCCCGGCACCCGCCAGAAAGGTAGCCGCAAGGTAGCGGAACCAGGGACGGCCTTTCACGCGCCGATTGTAGCACCCCATGGACCTTTGCATTCCGCTTACAGTGCATACCCGTTCCCCGATTCCTCCCTATGATGGGAGCGTGACAACCCAACTCCAGGCCATGGGAAGAAACAGCGAGAGTCCCTTCTTCGAAGTCGTCGTCGACGCCAGGCCGTATGGCCCGCCGTTGACCTCGACCGAGCAGATCCTGCGAGCCGGGTTAGCAGTCGCCTTCCTTGGGTTGTTGGTGGTCGAAGGCTGGCTGCTGTGGCACGTTTTGACCCTGTGGGCTTGATGCCCGCCGGCCGCCGGTCCAAGGCGTAAGTCGACGACCGGTTCCAACCTAGTGGGCAAAGGGGCACCTGCAGTTCGATCCAGGCCCGCCTCTTCAGCCTCCCTCCGGCAGACCCTCCCGCAAACCCCGCCAGCGGGAGGGTCTTTTTCTCCGACGGAAGGTGAGTCCGCTTCCCGGAAGCATCGGGCTTCCGGGAAGCTTGTATCGGCTACGACGGCGGCGGGACGGCGATCGCCGCCAGCCCCGACCCGGATAAGCGGCGGTAGGTGAGAGTCCAAACTCCGCTGACGTAGGTCTTGAGGATTCCTCCGACGATGATCATCACCGGCAGGTAGAGCACAAAGCAGCCGATCAGGGGCAGAAACGCCGTCAGGCCCCGGTCGGGTTGCGAGGCGGCGACGGCCAGCAGGGGTAGCGATGCCAGCAGGAGCGGGGCCGACAGGATGAGTCCGGCCACCGCGCCAATGACGAAGAGGATCACGGCCATGAGTGTGATCGGCCAGAAGTGGGCCCGCAACATGGCCCACCCTTTGCCCATGGCTTCGAAAACGCCCTGCTTCCCCAGCACGATCCCGTTCTGGACCAAACTCAAGTAGCCGGAGAGGATGACCGAGAGCGGGATGAGGACACAGACCAGCGGGATCAGGCACAGGGCGGCCAGGCCCAGAGTGACCACCGTCAGAAGGCCGACGGCCAGCGCGACCAGCAAGACAACGGCGATCAGGACGACCGCCAGGCCGAGCAGCCGCCAGAAGTGCGGCAGGCCGAGTTTCCACGCCTGGCTCAGCTTCACGCTGCCGGTCTCATCGGCGTGCGCCACGCCGGCGATCAGCCCCGCCTGACCGAGAATACTCAGGACGACCACCGCCACGGTAAACAGCACCGCCAAGATCGCCAGCCCGACCAGAATCAGAATCCACAACTCCTCCGGCACGCTGGCAAGCGTGCGTTCCAGGCCGGGGTACTCCTGGCCGGACGTCTGGTAACTGAACGTCTGGGACGGGTTCCCGGCGCCGGAGGTGCAGCCCGACAGGATTCCCAGGATCCACAACCCCTTGTTCTTCCAGGTGATCTCCCACCCCTTTTTCAAGACGCTTCCGTAATCCATGGCAGCCTCCCTTGCGGCTCCGAGCTTCCCGGAAGCTTCGAGCTTCCGGGAAGCTTGATCAGGTCCCACTCACTCCCACTCGATCGTCGCCGGCGGTTTGCTCGTGATGTCGAACAGGACGCGGTTGACCCCTTCGACCTCGTTGACGATACGGCTGCTGACGCGCGCCAGGACCTCTTCGGGAAGGCGCGCCCAGTCGGCCGTCATGAAGTCGTCGGTGGCGACGGCCCGCACGGCGACCGTCTCGCCGTAGGTGCGCTGATCGCCCATGACCCCCACCGACCGAACCGGCAGCAGCACGGCGAAGGCCTGCGCCGTGGCCCGGCGCAGCAAGTCCGCCCGCCCCAGTTCCTCGGTGACGATGGCGTCGGCGCAGCGCACCCGCTCCAACCGTTCGGCGGTGACTTCGCCGACGCAACGGACCGCCAGCCCGGGGCCAGGGAAGGGCTGACGCCAGACCTGGTCCTCGGGCAGACCCAGGGCCAGGCCCACCTGGCGGACTTCGTCCTTGAAAAGATAGCGCAAGGGCTCGACCAGGGCGAAGCGCATATCGGCAGGTAATCCGGCGACGTTGTGATGTGTCTTGATGCGGGCCGCCTTGCGGCGTTCCGGGCCGCTCGACTCGACCACATCGGGGTAGATCGTCCCCTGCACCAGAAAACGCGGCTGGCCGCCGCGGGCCTCTCCCGAGCGGAGCCGAAGCGCCTGCTCCTCGAAAACGCGGATGAACTTCTCGCCGACGATGCGGCGCTTGAGCTCGGGATCGGTGATCCCGGCCAGTGCTTCCAGGAACGTCTCCGCCGCGTTCACCGCCAGGAGCCGGGCCCTGATGTAATCTCCCACGGTTTGTGCCACGGCCTGCGGCTCGCCCCGCCGCATCAGTCCGGTGTCGACGAAGACGCACGTGAGCTGATCGCCCACCGCCCGCTGGACGATGGCGGCGGCGACCATCGAGTCGACCCCGCCGCTGACGCCGGCCAGCACGCCGGCCTCGCCCACTTGCGAGCGCACGCGGGCGACGGCGTCCTCGAGGATCGAAGCCGGCGTCCAATCCGGCGCCGCCCGACAGACGTCGCGAGCGAACGCTTCCAGCACCGCGGGGCCGATGGCCGTATGGCGGACCTCCGGATGGAACTGGAGTCCGATCCAGCCCCGCCGCCGGTCGATCATGGCGGCGACCGGGGAGTTGGGCGAAGTCGCCAGGATCTCGAATCCCGGCGGAGGGGATTCGATGCGATCGCCGTGGGACATCCACACCCGGTGGCGGCCGGCGGGGAGCAGCGAATTGGCCTGCACCACTTCGACCTCGGCTGGACCGTACTCGCGCTCGGTCGAGCCGGCTACACGCCCGCCGAGGGCCTGCGTCATCAGCTGCATCCCGTAGCAAATGCCGAGAACCGGGAGGCCCGATTGGGAGACGTAGTCCGGCAGCCGCGGGGCGCCGGGCTCGTAGACGGAGGCGGGACCGCCGGAGAGGATGAGGCCCTTGGGGTGGATCGCCAGGACGTCTTCCGGCGCGGCGTCGAACGGGAACAACTCGCAGTAGACGTGGGCTTCCCGGATGCGGCGGGCGATCAGTTGGCTGTACTGCGACCCGAAATCGAGAATGGCGAGTGAGTCCACCCAGCCTATTCCGCGAACACGATCTTGCCCTGCTCCATGCTGGTGATGACGGCCAGAGCCTCGATCGGCACGTTCAGCTCCGCCAGGCGTTGGCGGCCGCCCTCGAAGGTCTTCTCGATCAGGGCGCCGATCCCGACGACCGTGGCGCCGGCGGCCCGGGCCAGGCGCGCCAGGCCGAGGATCGTCTGTCCCGTCGCCAGGAAGTCGTCGATGATCAGGACGCGTTCACCGCGCCCGAGGTATTCCGGCGAGACGATCAGCTCCACCGTCCGGCCTTTGGTGTGCGACGGGGCGAGGGTCAGGAAAATCTGATCGGGCATGGTGATCGGCTTACTCTTGCGGGCATACACCACCGGCAGGCCCAGGTGGGCAGCCGTGGTCAGAGCCGGCGCGATGCCGGAGATCTCGGCCGTCAACACTTTGGTCGCCTCGACCCGGGCGAATCGCTGGGCCAGGGCGCGCCCGCAGGCGTCCATCAGGCGCGGATCCACCTGGTGGTTGATGAAGCCGTCCACCTTCAGGATCCCGTTTCCCAGGTTCGTGCCGTCCGTGAGAATGCGCAGGCGGAGTTCGTCCATGGGGCGGCCTGAATGGCGTCGGGTGGTGCATTCTACATTGGCCGGGTCCTCCGAGCAATCGCCAGCCGTGAATCGTCGCCCTCGGGATCCAGGCCATCCCAGGGCGAGAACGACCATCAGCAAAGGCGCGTAGGGGCCCGGCCAGACCGGGTAGCACTCCCGCCGGACCCGGCCTTGACATAGAACGGATGTTCCGTTAGAATAGCGGCGTGATCCGGGCGCGGTCCGGACGAGGAGGCGGCATGACGAAAGGCAAACTCTCCGATCGCCAGAAGCGGATGCTCGAGTTCATCCAGCGATTCACCGCGGACAGCGGCTACCCGCCGTCGATCCGTGAGATCGGAGAGGCCGCCGACATCTCTTCGACCTCGGTGGTCAACTACAACTTGAACCGCCTGGTGGAGGAAGGCTTCCTGGCACGGGACCAGAACGTCTCGCGCGGGCTGCGCCTGACAGACAAGCTCGGGCGCGCCGCCGAGCGGCTGACGGACATCATTCGGGTTCCGCTCGTCGGCCGGATCTTCGCCAGCGAACCGGTGTTGCTGCCGGGAACTGACGCGCCGGTCTTCGGGGCGGACGAGGCGATCGAGATCACGCGCGGCTTGCTCCCCAGCGACAACGGGCTGTTCGCGCTGCAGGTCAAGGGCGATTCGATGATCGATGCCATGGTCAGCGACGGCGATATCGTCGTCATGACCAATGCCGACGATTGGCGCAACGGGGATATGGTCGCCGTCTGGCTGCGCGACCGGGAAGAAACGACCCTCAAGCACATCTATCGCGAGGGCAGCCGGGTGCGGCTGCAGCCGGCCAATCCGACGATGCAGCCGATCTACGTCGACAATCCGGAGAGTCTCGAGGTCCAGGGCAAGGTGATGCTGGTCGTGCGGCGGTTGAACTGAGGCGTTTCTTCGACCGTTCCATCCTTGGCGTTCCATCCCTGGGCCAGGGGGGAGATGAGCAAGCGGGAGGCCGGCTGCCGGCCTCCCGCCGTTTCTACGAGGCGAGAGAGTCCCGCAGGAACTCGAACAGCAGGCCGGCGAGTTCCGGGGTGGCAGCGAACATGTCCGTGCTATAGGGGCGCTGGAGAGCAGGCCCAGGCTGCGGCGGCGGCTGCCACCGCAGCACGAGTCGACGTCGGATCAATGGGCACCTCCAAGGCCGCGGCCAGCGACCTTCCTCGGAGTGCGCTCAGGGCCGAGGGATGTCGGCCGGTCGTGGTCGATGATTGCGCCGGGCGACGAAGGCCGAGGAGGCCTCCCGATGCGCCGCCGCCGCCCACAGCTCGGGAAAGACTTCGCGTTCCAGGCGGAAAGCCTCCGCCGGGGGCAGGCTGGATCCGGCGCGGGCGATCCGTTTGGCGGCTCGCACCGCGGCCGGATCTTGCGCCGCGAACAGCTGGGCTATGGCGCGCGCTTCGGCCAACGATTGTCCGCGGGCCGTGATCCGACTGACGAGCCCCGCCGCCAAGGCCTCGGAGGCGGTGAAAACTCTACCGCCCGCCAACCACTCCAGCGTGCGGGCATAGCCTGCCAGGCGCAGCAGCCGCTGGCCGCCGCCCCAGGCCGGCGAGATCGCCAAACGGACGTGCATCATCCCCAACGCCGCGCCATCGGCCATCACGCGCAGGTCGCAGGCCACGGCGATCTCCGCGCCGCCGCCCAACGCCGGACCCTCGATGGCGGCGATCGTCGGCGCCGGGATCGCCTCCAGGCGGTCGAGCGCGTCGGCCATGATCGTCGACAAACGCACCGCATCGAGGCGGGTGAGGTAGCCGTCCAGTTCGTACAGGTCGCCGCCGGCGCAGAAGGCGCCGCCGGAGCCGGTCACGAGCAGCGACCGCAGATCCGCGGCGGAAGCCTGTTCGACACACTGGCGGAATTCTTCCATCGCCTGCCACGTCAGCGCGTTGCGCGCCTCCGGGCGCTGGATCGTGATCTGACCGATCCCGTCTTCCACATCGAAGCCAACAAGCGGATTCATCACCGACTCCTTGACCGCCTCCAGGGCGGGCCGTATACTGACCGGGTCGGGGTGTAGCGCAGATGGCAGCGCACCGCGTTTGGGACGCGGGGGTCGGCGGTTCGAGTCCGCCCACCCCGACTGCCCTATATAACCCCTTCTCCCGGAGAAGCTACGGTGCGGAAAGCGCGGGTCCACCCCGGTTTGAAGAAGATCGACCTGGTCGTGACCTCGGCTCGCTATCACGAATCGGGCGATCGCTTGCTCCAGGCGCGCGGTTTCGAGCGGCGCGGCCAGGTATGGAGCGATACCCAGCTGTTCGACCGCGAGACGCTGGCCCTTCGCTTGCGACAGGGCCAGCGCGTCGTGAGCGGGCAGGAGACCGACCTGCCCGGCGATTACGAGATCGGGCCTCGGCTCGAGCTGGAAGACGCCGGGTGGATCGTCGCCGCCGGAACGCGGAGCGGCCGTGATGATCTGGGCGTCCCACTCTACTGAGCCGCGACGGCGCCCGCGGTAGAATCTCCATGCGCGGGCGTGGCCAAGTGGTAAGGCAACAGCCTTCCAAGCTGTCATCCACGGGTTCGAATCCCGTCGCCCGCTCTCAAAACGTGGTCAGTGGACGGTGGACCGTAGCAGTGAAAGGCAGGAGCGAATCTGCAGCCCGACCACTGACGACGACCCACTGACCGCTGTCCACTGCTCTTGAGGGCCCGTAGCTCAGGGGTTAGAGCGGCCGGCTCATAACCGGTTGGTCGTAGGTTCGAATCCTGCCGGGCCCACTGCCGTGGGTGCGTGGGGGAGGGCCCGCGGCGGGCTTTCCCTCCGGGTGAGGCGAGCAGCGCATGCCGTGCAGCCAGTGCCAGGGGATCGAGCACGAGTTCGGTGAGCGCGAAGCCCGCGCCCAGTTGCGCCGCTACCGCCGGCGCGGTCCGTCCGGGACGACGCGTGAGTTGATCGAGGTCTTGGTGAGGCTGGGCGTCGAAGGCTGCAGCGTGCTCGACATCGGCGGCGGGGTCGGCGCCGTCCAGCACGGCCTGTTGGCCGCCGGGGCCGGCGGCGCCCGCAGCGTGGACGCCTCCCGGGCTTACAGTGAGATCGCGCGAGAGGAGTCCGAGCGGCGCGGACTGACGGCCCGTATCGAGTCGACCCATGGCGATTTCGTCTCCCTGGCTGAGTCGATCACCCCGGCCGATGTCGTCACCTTGGATCGCGTCCTGTGCTGCTACCACGACGTGCGGACTCTGGTGTCGGCCTCCGCCGCCCGGGCGCGGCGCCTCTACGGCCTGGTCTACCCGCGCGACGTCTGGTGGCTGCGGCCGGCCTTCGCCCTAGGGAACTTGATCCTGCGTCTGCGGCGGAGTTCGTTTCGCATCTTCCTGCATCCGACGGCGGTCGTCGAACGGCTGATCGCGGCCGAGGGATTGCGGCCCACCTACCTTCGATCCCATGGGATGTGGCAGGTGGCGGTCTTCCGCGCCTGAACCCCCGCCTCACCGCAAACGGAGGTGTCTGGATGGTCGAGCTGCTCCATCGGCCGGGCTTTCTCGGCACGAGCGCCAATTTTGCCGCCGACATGACCCTGATCCTGAGCCTGCTGGTCGCCGCCTCCTTGACTTTCGGGTTTGTGCTGGCGCGCCGCCGCGACTATCGCACGCATCGCGTGGTGCAGTCCGTCGCCGTCCTGACGAATGCGATCCTAGTCCTGTGGCTGATGGTCCTGCCCTTTCGCGACTTCGTAGCGCCCGGCGTACCTGATCGCCTGGGGGAACGGTTCTTCGCCGTCACCACGCTGCACGCCGCCGTGGGGGCCGCGGCACTGGTCTTGGGACTGTACGTCGTCTTGCGCGCCAACGGTCTGATGCCGAAACCGCTGCGCTTTCAGAACTACCAGCGGGTGATGCGCGCCTCCTATGCCCTGTACATACTGGCAACCCTGATCGGGATCGTCGTCTACATGACCTGGTTCGTCGGGAACCCCAATCCGCCGGTGTACGGCTGATTCTGAGATTCCCTGAGCTTCCCGGAAGCTTTGAGCTTCCGGGAAGCTTGCTGCAAAAACGCGAACCGCCGGATGTGGGGGGTTCATCCGGCGGTTCCTATCAGTTGGGGGGCCCGTCGCCCGTGCAGGGGGTCCACAGGGCGATGGGGGAGGTCCCCCGGGAAAAGCCCGTACCAGTAAGGGTTTTTTCCGGACTTTTCCGCTCCCATTCTAGCCCCAATTTACACGAACAAGCTTTAGAGAATCCTTAATCCCTCCGCTCGTCGGAGGGCCCCTTCTTGAAAGCGGCTTCCCAGAGGGCGATCTCCTCGGGCGTGGGCGGCTGCTCAGGCTTGTCCAGGCTGTCCGGAAGGTCCGGGGCGTCCGCCAACCGTCGGGCGAAGGCGTCGCTCGATTCGACGCGTGCCCGGCCTTGCCGGGCGGCCCGCGCCACAGCCGCGTCGGAGCTGACGACGGTCCAGTTCGGCGCCTCGCGGCCGAGGCGGTCCACGTGTCTTCGGATGGCCGTGTCGGCGGTCTGCGGAGGCACGACGAAGCGCGCCGTTACGCCGGCGCGCGCCGCTTCTTTTCCGGCAGGGATGGCGGCGCCGTCGAAGTAGACGATGGCCGTGGTCCTCTCCCGGGCGCAGAATGTCCGCACAAGGGCGAGCAGACGAGCCTCGTCGTCGGGATCCGCAAGCGAGATCCCGGACATTCGTCCGATCAGATTGTGGCCGTCGATCAAGTAGGGCATGCGTCGAGGCGGACGCCGGGCCGCCGAGGATCGGATTCTACCCGGGAGCGATCTCTAATGGCCAACCTATGCGTTCCAGGTTGGGTGGAGACCAGAGACCTGAAACCAGAGAATGGAGACGGGAGATTGGCGGTTGCGGCTGTGCTATCATGCCGCCCATGGGAAGCGTCCGGCGCGGCGGGAACCGAGGCTTCTTCCTTTATCTCGCCCTGAACGTGATCGTCTCGGCGGTGACGGTCCTGGGAGTGCTCACCCTGTGGGATCGGCGGAGCGTCCCCGACCCGACACCCTTCCCCACGGCGACGATCGATGCCGCCGCCATTCTCGCCAGTGCCGTCCCGACGGCGACCGAGACTTTGATCCCGACGGCGACACCGTTCGTCTACCGCGTCCAGCCCAACGACTCATTGTTCGGCATCGCCCTCCAGCTCGGTATCTCCCTGACCGACCTCATGGAACTCAACGATCTGAATGAAACGAGCGTGTTGGACGTCGGCCAGATCCTGCTCGTCCCAACACCGGGAGGTCCAGGCGGCGCCGCGCCGACCGAGGCTTCCGGGCCCTCGGAAACTCCCTCCCCGCCGGCGCCGGCCGAGGCCCCGGCGGTGGGCATCGTCGGCGTATCCGGTGTCGGGGACCTGGCGGACGAGGCGGTGCAGCTGATCAACAACGGCGGGGTGGCGGCGATGTTGGGATGGACGCTGGAGGACGGTCGCGGGGCCGCTTTCGTCTTCCCGGCGCTCAACTTGTATCATGGGGCCGTGCGCGTCTACACGCGGGCTGGGGATGCCACCGCGATCGACCTCTTCTGGGGCCTCGACCAATCCCTGTGGAGCCCTGGGTCCACCATCACCCTGAGGGACGCCGCCGGCACGATCAAGTCGACGTTCACCATTCCCAACTAAGATGAAGCCGCGACAAGCCGTGCTCGCCTCCTGCACCTTGCTGCTTCTGGCCGGCTGCCGGGCGGCGGCCTGGCGCGACTATCACTACACCGACCCGGTGGAGTACTACTTCTCGTATCCGACCACCACCGGCCTGAGGGGCGCGCCGCCCCTGTTCATCGCATTGCTGGGGGAGGGCCGCCGTCCCCTCGATTGCATCGAGCTCTTTCAGCAGTTCGCCGAAGACCGCCAGTACGCTCTATTGTGTCCGGAGCTCGGGGGGGAAGAGGGATTGGCCGACCGGGCCCAGGCCGAACGCGATCTGGCCGACGTCCTGACGGAGCTCTACGCCGAGTACGACTTCGAGAGCCGGTTCTTCTTGACCGGCTTCGGCGACGGCGGGGAGTTCGTCCTCGAGTATGGACTGAAGTACCCGGGCTCGGTCAGCGGCATCTCGGCGATGTCGGTCGACTCGTATCCCGAGTCCTTCGGGGCCACGGGGGCCTTGCCGGTGCAGATTCTGGTAGGAGAGGCGGACACCGATCGATGGGCGGCGGCTCAGGAAATCGAGCAAGCCTGGCGGGGGCGCGGCGTCTTGGTGCGACTCCTCATGGTCGACGGCGACGGCGGCGCGCCGAATCAGGCCTTCGCCCGGCTGGCGTCCGCCGTGCTCGATCAATTCGACTCTTAGGCGGGGAAGAAGCTCTGCGCCCTGGCCGAGACTCGGATCGCCGCCGCCGTGGCCGCCGGCGCCTTCGAGGGCTGGCCGGTCGAGGCGCCCCCTGAATTTGGAAGACGATTCGGCGGTCCCCCCGGAATGGCGCCTGGCCTATCGCGTGCTGCGCGGCGCCGGATTTGCTCCGGCGTGGATCGAAATGGCGAACGAAATCCGGCGCAGCATCGATCAAGCCCGCGCCGGCCCGGCCGCCGCCGATCGCACGGCGCCCGCGCCCGCGCCAAGACTTTGTATGCCGCCCGCGGGCAAGGGCTGAATCGGCAGATCGCGCGCGACAACCTGCAGGCGCCCGCGGCGCGCTGGCACATCGCCCGGAGTGACATTGGCCGGGATTGTCGGGAAATCCATCCCGGAAGGGCGCCGCCCCCCGCCGCGGCTGCGGCATCGACCTCGATCGACCCAGCCTCCCCGACCCGCGACTAGTCGCGCCGGCGGATGGACGGCTGCCCCGGAACGCGTGGCGGCGAAGGCGGCCGAGCGCGGGCGGCGTGTTGCGTGGGGTATGCGCGTCTGATACACTCCGTAGACGAGGCTCCCCTCATGTCCCAAGCGCTCTATCTCCGCTGGCGGCCCCGCTCCTGGGACGAGGTCGTCGGACAGGAGCATATCGTGCGGACGCTGCGGAATGCCGTCCGCAGCGGCCGCACGGTGCATGCCTATCTCTTCGCCGGACCGCGCGGCACGGGCAAGACAACGACGGCCCGTCTGCTGGCCAAGGCGTTGAACTGCCTGGCGGAAGCGCCGACCGAGCGGCCGTGCAACGCCTGCGCCCATTGTCAGTCGCTCAACGATGGTCGCTTCCTGGACCTGATCGAAATCGACGCCGCTTCCAATACCAGCGTGGAAGACGTGCGCGATCTGCGCGACAAGATCAACTTCCGGCCGGGCCAGGGCGAGTGCAAGGTCTACATCATCGACGAAGTCCATATGCTGTCGACGGCGGCCTTCAACGCGCTGCTCAAGACTCTCGAAGAGCCGCCGCCGCACGCCGTCTTCATCCTGGCAACGACCGAGGTCCACAAGATCCCGGCGACGGTCCTGTCGCGCTGCCAGCGGCACGAGTTCCGGCGGATCCCGGCGGCCGAGATCGCCGCCTACCTCGAAGGGCGATGCCGCGCCGAGGCGCTGCCGGCCGACGCCGAGGCGCTGGCTCTGATCGCCCGCGCCGCCACCGGCAGCATGCGCGATGCCGAATCGCTGCTGGATCAACTGGCCTCGACGGGTGAACCGGTGACCCGGGCGCGTGCCCAGGATGTGCTCGGCACTGCCGCCGGCGAGTCGGTCTCGGTCATCATCGAGGCGATCGCCGCCGGAGACGCCGGCCGCGGCATGAGCGCCATCCAGCGCAGCCTCGACGGCGGCAGCGACCCCCGCCAGTTGGCGCGGCAAGTGGTGGATAGCCTGCGAGGAGTCCTGCTGAACCAGATGGGCCAGCCGGACCTGGTCGACGCGCCGGCCGAGCACCGCGCCGAGATGGCGCGTTTGGCGTCGGTCATGTCGTTGACGACGATCCTGGCCGGGTTGCGGTCGTTTGGCCGAGCGGCGGTCGACGCCCGGCTCGGCTGGCTGCCGTCGCTGGGTCTGGAGCTGGCGTTGATGGACACGATTCAAGCGGTGGGTTCCGCTGCCGCTCCCGCCTCCGCCGGCGCGGCGCCGCCGCGGCCTGCGCCGGCGAAGGCTCAGCCTCCGGTCGACGCCAAACCGGCCAGTGGACCTGCCCCGGCGCCTCCCGCCGCGCCGAAGAAGGCCGGCGCCGCCCCGGCCGACGCGACGGTAACGGCCAAGGCCGTCTCGGAAAACTGGGAGGCGATCTTGGAAGCGGCCTACCGCCTCGATACGCGCACGCAGGCCCTGCTTCGCTCGGGCAAGTTGCTGGGCATCCGCGACGGTCGCGTCGTCATCGGCTTTCCGACCGAGATCCTGCGTGAGAAGATGGAGAAGGGCCACAGCCTGACGCATGCCCGCCAGGCGATGGAGCAAGTGCTGGGCGCGAGTGTCGAAGTGCGCTGCGTCCTGTTGAGCCACTGGTCGGGTGACGAGGCGCCCGCCGCGGCCGAGCCGATGGCGGAGGAAGGCATGGTGGCGACGGCCGTGCGCGAGCTGGGCGGGCACGTGGTGGCGGTGCGGCCGGCGCCCGGCCAAGAGAGCCAGGCCAACGCCTGAGCGGCCGGATCCCCGAAGACCCAAACCTGGCGGCCCGTTCCGGAGATGAGTCAACGAGGGCGTTCGAGCCTGGCTAGGATCGAGCTCTGGGGTGGCGGTCTACACCAAGTGCTCCTGGCACTACGCACAGAAACGATCAAGCCCGTACCGGAACGGGACACTGGGTGGAGGCGCGGCGGCGATGGAGAACATGCTGGGTCAACTGCGTGACATGCAGAAGAAGCTCGAGGAGACTCGCAAACAGCTGGCCGAGGAGACGATCGAGGCCAGTTCGGGCCGGGGAGCGGTGCGAGTGATCATGAGCGGCACCCAGGAGTGCCGCCAGGTCGTGATCGATCCGGCGGCGCTGGAGAAGAACGACGCCGAGCACCTGCAGGAGCTGATTCGGCTGGCGGTCAATCAGGCGATCAAGGACTCGCAGCTGCTGGCGGCGCGCAAGCTCGGACCGATCGCCGGGCCGCTGGCCGGGCTCGGGCGAGGGTCGTGACCCCGCGGCCTACCATGAAGACTCGAAGGAAGGCGGCGGGATGAACACGTTCCTGCCGCGGCCCGTCGGCCGGCTGATCGACGCCTTCGCGCGCCTGCCCGGGATCGGGCCGAAGACGGCTTCGCGCCTGACCTACTATTTGCTCAAGGCGCCGGAGGGGGAGAGCCTGGAGCTGGCCGAGGCGCTGCAGGCGATGCGGCGCGGCACGGCCCGGTGCCCGGTGTGCCTCAACATCTCCGAGCTGGGCGAGGATCTGTGCCCGATCTGCCGAGACCCGGGCCGTAACCCCGGCCTGATCTGCGTCGTCGAAGCCCCGCTGGACGTCGTCGCCCTCGAGCGGACGCAGGCCTATCACGGCCGCTACCACGTCCTGGATGGCGCCCTCTCCCCTGTGGACGGAATCGGTCCGGAGGACTTGCGGATCGAGGAGCTGGTGGTGCGGGTTGCCGGGGGAGGCGTTCAAGAGATCATCCTGGCGACCAACCCGACGCTGGAGGGCGAGGCGACCGCCCTTTTCTTACGGCGGAGGCTGGAGGGCTACACCCTGCGTGTGACGCGCCTGGCGCGCGGCCTGCCGTCCGGCGGCGATCTGGAATACGCCGATGCCAACACATTGTCGCAGGCGTTAGAGGGCCGCCGCGAGGTGTGACGTGTCGGGCGGACCTCCCTGCACCCTTGACAGGGGGACGGGGGCCGGTATACTGACGTTGCAAGCGCACGAGGTCTCGTCCCCAGCGGGAAAGACCCAAGGACAACCGAAAGACGAAAGGGGCGTCAGAGACCCGGGTCCCCCCTGAGTAGGGAACTTGGCCCGACTGGTCTGAAGCCTAGCCGGCGGCCGAACGAGGGCCGGCGGCGAGGGCGCGTCTTTCGCCTTGACGGGCGCGGGCGGGGATGGTAGCATCGACCGCTCACACCCCTTCGGAGGCATCGAAGGGTGAAACGCCGGAACCTTAACAACTGAAGAGTGACAGAGAGCCTAGCCAGCTCGCACTCCAGTCAATCCCAGACCAACTGCGTCTTCGGACGTAGAAAGTCTTACGGAGAGTTTGATCCTGGCTCAGGATGAACGCTGGCGGCGTGCCTAATACATGCAAGTCGAACGAGGGCACCTTTGTAGCAATACGAGGGTGTTCCTAGTGGCGAATGGGTGAGTAACACGTAGGCGACCTGCCCCGGAGAGGGGGATAACCCCGCGAAAGCGGGGCTAATACCCCGTACGTTCCAGAGGGTTAGAGGCCTTTGGACGAAAGGAGCAATCCGCTCTGGGAGGGGCCTGCGGCCCATCAGCTAGTTGGTAGGGTCACGGCCTACCAAGGCGACGACGGGTAGGGGGCCTGAGAGGGTGGTCCCCCACACTGGCACTGAAACACGGGCCAGACACCTACGGGTGGCAGCAGTAGGGAATATTGCACAATGGGCGAAAGCCTGATGCAGCAACGCCGCGTGCGCGATGAAGGCCTTCGGGTCGTAAAGCGCTTTTCGGGGGGATGAGGAAGGACAGTACCCCCGGAATAAGTCTCGGCTAACTACGTGCCAGCAGCCGCGGTAAAACGTAGGAGGCAAGCGTTATCCGGATTTACTGGGCGTAAAGCGCGTGTAGGCGGCCCGGTCAGTCGGACGTGAAATCTCCTGGCTCAACTGGGAGGGGCCGTTCGACACTACCGGGCTTGAGGGCAGTAGAGGGAGGTGGAATTCCGGGTGTAGCGGTGAAATGCGTAGATATCCGGAGGAACACCTGTGGCGAAAGCGGCCTCCTGGACTGCCCCTGACGCTCAGACGCGAAAGCTAGGGGAGCGAACGGGATTAGAAACCCCGGTAGTCCTAGCTGTAAACGATGCGGACTTGGTGTTGGTGGCTTAAACCCCATCAGTGCCGTAGCTAACGCGATAAGTCCGCCGCCTGGGGACTACGACCGCAAGGTTAAAACTCAAAGGAATTGACGGGGGCCTGCACAAGCAGCGGAGCGTGTGGTTCAATTCGAGGCTACGCGAAGAACCTTACCAGGGCTTGACATGCACGTAGTAGGGATCCGAAAGGTGACCGACCCTTCGGGGAGCGTGCACAGGTGCTGCATGGCTGTCGTCAGCTCGTGCCGTGAGGTG
>Ga0209109_10000675_pt1 | contig 18650 bp, 18 predicted proteins | sample Rifsed10ft2_FD_184004 | JGI IMG/M metagenome (GOLD analysis project Ga0209109, IMG submission 184004) | Soil microbial communities from Rifle, Colorado, USA - sediment 10ft 2 (version 2) | ecosystem: Environmental > Terrestrial > Deep subsurface > Rock core/Sediment | place: Rifle, Colorado... | reverse complement strand
ACACCGAGCGCTGAGTATAACACACATGCAGAAGGCAGCCACGACTTTGTGGAAGCCGGTGGGAGCGCGATGCTGCTCGGAGCAGGCGGCTTCCGCCAGGGGGCGTGAGCATCGATATACAGAAATGATTGCGTGCACCCCTGAGAGCAAGGAAATAGCTGAAATGCCGCGCACCGACCAAGAAAGAACAAATGGCGCGTCCGAGGGGACGATTTTGGAACTCTCCCTATCCGCCAAATCCTGACCGAAATCCCTTACCCTAGACAGAAAATGACCTGAGGCTCTAACCAAAGGTCGTGTCAGGACGAAATCTATTTGATCGTGAACGACCGGCAGTACCGGGCGCGGAACGTAACACTCAAGACGCCTACGAATGCGCTCGCCGAGTTCCGCCACACGCTCCTGGGACGTGTGAGCTTGACCCCTTACCTTTGACAAACAATATTGGCGTGCCGTGCCGTCAACCGCCACTGACCTTTTTTCTTCATCCAAATGTTGGTATAGCGGCGGCGTAACGTTTGTCCCGCTCCGGGAGCATTGCCGACTGGCTGAACGGTTTCCAATCCCATCACGATGACAGTGTCTCCCTGAGGGAGCACAGACTCAATCTCGCGCACGAAGGAAGAATACTTGATTACGCCAGAGCGGACGAGCTCTACCACTTCTTTCTTCCCTTTGACCACCTGATTGTTGGGAGCGTTGACGGTGAAATCATCTGCCCAAAGTTTGTCTAATATCGTCAGATCACTCCGCAGCACGGCTTCACTTTCCGCACGGTCCAGCTGTTTGATTTCCTCCTCAACCGAAACATTCTGTTCGGCGCTTGGGCCTGATGCCAAACTGGTTGCGGCGAGGGTAACGGCCGTTAGGACTTGGATCAATTTCTTCATCTTCTTCTCCCATGGAGTCACGATTTGCGCCTAGGTCCCGTCTGGCCCCAATTGGCCTTGCATCCTAACACAGGCAAGAAGGTGGCGGCCCATCCTCCGCGTCGCAAAGGGTGGGAGGTGGAGGATTCTTGGAGTTAAGAAAGAGTGGCGCGCCCGGAGGGATTTGAACCCCCGACCTTCAGGTTCGAAGCCTGCCGCTCTATCCGCTGAGCTACGGGCGCACCTAACGAGCTAGTTTACCAAATCCTCCAAAGAAAAAGAGTGGCTGATTGCGAGAAGACGAAATTCGAAACTCGAAAATCGAAAATCGAAGACACAAGACACAACACTCAAGACTCAAGACTGGAAACCCCAAACCGGAAAACCGGAGACCAAATCGAGCTTGACGAGCACGAAACTCGAAAATCGAAAACCGGAAACCGAAACTCGAAAATCGGAAATCGAAAATCGGCAAACTCCGATCGGCCACTCGGAGAGAGAAGCTCGAAAATGGCTAACCACGGCGAGCTTCCGGAGGATGAAACTCGAAAATCGAAAAGCGAAAAGCTAAAACCGAAAACCGAAAACCGAAAACCGGGAACCAGTGAGAGCTCCCGGAGGACGAAACTCCAACATCGAAACTCGAAAATCGAAAAAAGGCTATCAGGCGAGCCGGAGGCTGGGAAGTTCGGTTTCCCTTCGGAGCTTACTGGCAGGGTTCTAGTCCAGGTCCTCGAAGCTGAGACTCTGCCAGCGGCAAGGCTGTCCAAGGACAACAGGCAAGTTGTGGTGGCGGTGCGGCTTTCCTATTTTCCTCGTATCCACAGGACGCCACAGGCTTAAGCCTAGTTACCCCCTTGGAACGTCCCCATCTCAGGAAAGCATTGACATCGGTCTAGTACTAGCCTAAGCTTACCAGTACTTGCTGCCTTCCGTAGGGAAGATGGCAGTTGAATCGTTTGCATTTGTTCCCCCGAGCGGCTCGACCTCCGAACTGGAGCGACTGGTTCAGTCGTCGCGGCTGTTGTATGCGCTGCTGCTCTGGATCGCATTTCTGGCCACCGGGGTGACGTTCGGCGGCGTGGGCACCTGGGTTTGGCTGCCGCTGGCATTTTTGCTGGTGAGCGTGGCCGGGCTGGTAGTGGTGCGGCGCACGGTCTTGGGATGGGCTTTTCATGTTGCGGACCTGGTTTTCCTGGTGGCGTTCCTGGTTGCCTTTCCGTCGCTGGTTGGGTTTTTGTTTTTGTTTGCATTTTTGAGCATGGTGGCGGGCCTGCGGTGGGGATTCCCGCGGGGACTGCCCTTTGCTCCGATCATGGCGGTGACGGGAACGGCTTTGCTGGCTATGCCGAGCGGACTCAGCGCGGTGACTGCTCAATCGCCCCGATGGTGGTTGATGGGGGCATGCGCGGCCGGGGTGGGTTGCGGGTTGACCTACCTCGGTGGCGAGCAACGCCGGCGCGACGAGCAGCGCAGCGTGGTGAGCGAGGTTACTGACATGATCCGGGTGGAGCAGGGCTTTGGCGAATCGCTGCGCCAGGTCCTGGGAGTGATCGGGCGCATTTTCGATGTCGAGCGCTGCCTGCTCGCCTTTTATGACCTGGACGCGGACCGGCTTTACCTCTGGAACTTTCACGAGGATTCGCCCGAGCGCATTCGGCTGGAACAACGTCTTTCCGATCAGCGCCCGTGGTTCTTTCTTGACCGGCTGGAAACGAATTTATACTGGAACCGCCTTGGCCAGAACCCGGCGGAAGGCGCGGGTTGGAGGGAAGGGAAGAAGGTGGAGCTGAGCCAGGTCCCTGTGCCGGCGGCGGATTTTGTGGAGCATTTTGGCGTGCGCTCGGCTCTGGCTGTCTCCTTCACGTTTGGCAGCGTGCCGGCAGGCAGGCTCCTGCTGGTCAATCGCCACGGGGAGTTCGCCGCCGAGCACCTGCGGCTTCTGGACCTGATTCTGAGGAAGGTGGGCCCGACGCTGGAGAACCTTTTCTTGCTTCGCCATTTGCGAGCGCGGACGGTGGAGAACGAACGAGCGCGGATTGCCCGCGACCTCCACGATGGCGTGCTTCAGACGCTGGTGAGCGTGGAGATGCAGCTCGACGTTTACAAGCGGCTGGCGGCGCGGAACCCGGAGAAGCTCCGCCGGGACCTGAGCCATTTGCAGGAGCTGGTTCACAAGGAGACGCTCGATCTGCGCCAGTTTGTGAGCGATTTGAAGCCCATCCACGTGGAGAGCGAAGACTTCATGGACCTGGTGCGCGACATGGCTGAGCGGTACGCGCGCGAGACCGGCATTGCGGTGGACGTGCTGGGCGAACCGCCGGCGCGCGAGCTGCCGGTGCAGATCTGCCGGGAACTTTTCCAGATTGTCCGCGAGGGGTTGAACAACATCAAGAAACACTCAGGAGCAAGTCACGTTGTAGTCAAATTGCGCGAAGAGGAAAACCGGATCTCGCTCGTGGTGGACGACAATGGCCGAGGCTTCAGTTTTGCGGGTCGTCTTTCGAGCGAGGAACTGGATCAGCTTCGCCTCGGTCCCATTTCGATAAAGGAGAGAACACGCACTATCGGCGGCCGCCTGATGATAGAATCCACGCCGGGTCACGGCGCGCGGCTGACGGTGGACGTGCCGGTGAACTAAGATGGCCAAATCGAAGCAAGCCATTCGCGTCGCGATTGCCGACGATCATCCTATTTTCCGCGACGGGTTAAGGAAGCTCCTCGAAGCCGAAGAGGACATGGTGGTGGCGGGCGAAGCGAGCAACGGCGCGGAAGCCGTGCAAATGATCCCGAAGGTCAAGCCGGACGTTTTGCTGCTCGACCTGCGCATGCCGGACAAGGACGGCCTGACGGTGCTGGAGGAGGTCAACTTCGATTCGCTGACGACCAAGGTGATCGTCCTGACCGCTTCCGAAGAAGAGCGCGACATCGTCCGCGCCATGCGGCTGGGCGCTCGCGGCGTGGTCCTCAAGCAGACCGCCACCGATATGCTCATCAAGTCCATCCGTAAAGTCCACCAGGGCGAAATCTGGCTCGACAAGCGCATGATGGCTGAGGTCATGCGCGCCTTTACCAAGTCCTCCGAGCAGGGCGTGAAACGCGACAAGCCTTTGCTCAGCGACCGCGAGAAAGAGATTGTGCAGCATGTCGCTCAGGGCTTCCGCAACCGCGAGATTGGCGAAAAGCTCTTCATCAGCGAGCAGACGGTGAAAAACCATCTGCACAATATCTTTGACAAACTCGGCGTCTCTGACCGGCTTGAGCTGGCCCTTTACGCCATCCACCACCGGTTGATTGAACCGGGCACCTGAAAAGCCCTCCCCAAGACTCATAGTACCGCCGTACCGCTTTCCGCCCACCCAAATTGATTCCCACGGGCTATTGTGCCTTTTTCTCCCCGACCTTAAACTTCGCCCGAGTTCGACAAAAAGGCAGCATCCAACTCGAGCCCGAAATGAAATTGAACGAACTGGATAAAATCGTGGGCGAACGCAGAATAAATCGAAGATTTCATATGCGCCTCCCCTTGCTGGTCCGCTGGGCCGGTCAGGAAGGGCGCACGGTCGAAAGCAGCGCCGAAACCCAGGATGTCAGCTCGCGTGGCCTCTACTTTTACGTGGACAAGCAACTCTCGCCCGGATCTGCGGTGGAGATCGTCCTCACCCTTCCCACTGAGATTACTTTGGCTGGTCCGGTGCGGGTGCGCTGTCTCGGTCGGATTATTCGGGTAGAGCCGCAGAACAGCACCAAGAAATTGGGAATCGCCGCTGAAATTGACCGCTACGAATTTTTGCGCGGAGAACCGGCCTAAGCCCTGTCTGTAAAGATGTCACGTTTCTTGCCCACGGGCCTGCGGAGGTGGGTGAGAGAGGGGCCGGTGACCTTGACCCTCAGCGAGGTCATCCGGCCCCATTTTTTTGCCTGCCTCGCGCTGGAGCGGTGGAAGAGTCAAGCGCTCCGTACAGCCGATTTGGCTGAATCGCTTTCCATCTACTTCACGACGATCTCCGGCTCGAGTCGGATGAGCGTTTTCATCGACCTGGAAACCAGACAGCTCTTCTCCGCCTTCTCAATCAGCCTGGCGGCACGGTCGCGCTCCGCCTCGGTAGATACGGTGATGCGCGGCTGGAGGACGATCTCGGTAATCAGGTAGCCCGGTCCGCCCTCGGCGGAGCTCTTTTCGAGTTTGCCCGTTCCTACTGCTTCGTAGGAAACGATGGCGAGTTTGGAAATCTCGGCGATCGCCAAAAAAGTGGTCAACAGGCAACCGTTTGCTGCCGCCACATAAAAGTGTTCCGGTGTCCACATCCCGGCGCGGCCGCGAAATTCCTCCGGCGCAGAAAAGTCCAATTCCGGCAGGGAATCGGATTGCAAGCGTCCGTCCCGTCCGCCGGCCCATGTAATTCGAGTGGTATAGAAATAAGGCGGTCCCATCAGCGCCTCCTTGACTCATCTGCGGATGCAACCGCTGGCCGTGCTTCGCCAGCGGTACCGCCACAACGGCAAAACTGGGCGCGAGTCAGGTCGCGCCCGGCGAACGGCGCAGGCGTTCCTCCAAGATTCTGCCTCATTTTGCCTGTCTCCGGAAGGAAGTCCTGGCCGGGTCGCCCCGCCGCGGCTGGGGGCTCTCCCGTTACCGCCTGCCGCCGCTCACTCTTTTCCGCTCCCGCCGTCAAACTTTTGAAGGCCCGCGTTCGTATCCTTAAGACAGGTATTTGGTTGAGGAGGAGAACGGTGCTGAGCAAGATGCTTTTGCTGACGTCTTTTCTTTTCTTCGGGGTTTCGAGCCCGGCAAGCGGAGCGGAGACAGGGACGAAGGATTGGTCGAAAAACTTCGCCGTGAAAGGAACTCCGGAAGTTGTGGTCCGCGCGGGCGACGGAAACATCCAGGTCATGCCCGGTGACGCCCAAAGCGTCAAGGCGGAAGTCCACGTCGTCGGCTGGGAAATTGGTCCGCGGGAGGTGGAAATTTCCGATAGCCAGAGCGGCGACCGCGTGGAAATCCGTATCCGCGTGCCGCACCGCTGGCGCTGGCACACCGGGCGGCGTTCGGTTGACGTTTACCTGACCGTGCCGCAGAAAGCGAACCTTGATCTGGACACCGCTGATGGCCGGCTGGAAGTGCGGGGCGTGGCCGGAAATTTCCACGGGCACACCCGCGACGGCAGCATCCTGGTAAATGATGCGGAAGGGCAGTTGGATCTCGTCACCGGCGACGGCCGCATGGAGGTCTCGGGCAGCCAGGGGCGCCTCCGAGGCCATACCGGCGATGGTTCGATCCGCGTGGATGGCGTTTACAGTGACCTCCAGCTTGACACGGGCGATGGGAGCATCGAGGCGAGCCTGCGGGAAGGTTCAAGGATGGAAGGAAGTTGGTCGCTGCGCACCGGCGACGGCCACATTCGAGTGACCTTGCCGGCAAGCTTTGCGGCGGATCTCGATGCCCACACCGGCGACGGCCGGATTACGCTCGACATGCCCGTCACCATTAGCGGCGCACTCAGCCCGACGGAGATTCGAGGAAAATTGAACGGCGGCGGGCCAACCTTGAGCTTGCGTTCCGGCGACGGCTCGATCACCGTGGAGAAGCGTTAGGCCCTCTCGGAATCGCCACGATTACCTTCCGATGTGCCAGCAGGAGAAGTTTCCGCGCTGGCCGTGCCGTTCCAACTATTCGGGGGGTATTTCTTCTGAGTCTGGCTCCAACAACCTCGATGCGGGTACGCTGGAACGGGATGGACAGGCTCATCAGGTGAGAACGGCACTGGTTGACCGTTAATCAGTTGAATAAACCGAAATTGACAGAACCGGGCCATTGGCCGAAACTGTAGAAGTCCTACCCCTGAGAATGGAAGACAATCCCATGCGAAAGATAGGCGCGCTTTGCCTGATGGTGTCGCTCGTGCTTGCCGGCGCGGCGAGAGCGCAGACGCGCCGACCGCGGAAGATTGGCGGGGAAATCAAGCGCATCGCATTGCGCCAACCGGGAGCCATTTTGAGCTTCCGCCACCGCGCCGGAGCCACCGAGGTGACCCTGCGGGGCACCGAGCGCGCTCCCAGCGCCAAAGGTTTTTGCAAGGTAGAGAGCAAGGCCGGGTACCTGGAGATTGACTTCAACTACGGCTCGATCACCGGCCTCGTGCCCGCTCGCAACTTTGGCAAGGACTACCACACTTTTGTGCTGTGGGCCGTCTCGTTGGACGGCGGAGCTCAAAACATCGGCGAAATCCTTCTCGATCCGGCTCTCCCCAGCTTTGGCGGGATTAATACCACCACTTCTTATCAAACGTTCTGGCTGATGATTACCGCTGAACCGGACTTCGCCGTGCACGACCCCAGCCCGATGGTCATCATGCTGAGTCAGAGCCAGGAGAACCTCGGTACCACCAACCGGGCTATCCCCGTCCAGGGAGACTTGATCTTCTACACGCAGTACACGAATTATGCGAGCGCGCTCGCTACCACCCTGCCGCCCAGAGACACTCCCAACGAGCTCCTGCAGGCGCGCAAGGCAGTCGAGCTGGCTGCCGCTTCCGGCATCTTGAAGGATCCGACGCCGGTGGAAGAAGGGCCTTCCGCCGACGAATTGCGGGCGCGCGAGGCGCTCACGACCGCGCGCGACTTTCTGGCTCAGGCCGAAGAGGAGCACTCCCGAAGCCCTCAGAGCAAACACGGTATCGGACTGGCTCGCACCGCGACGCAGATCGCTGAGAATGCCCGCGCGCTTGCCGTGGGGGCAGTCGGCGAAGTGGTGATCCGCCAGCTCGACCGTCAACTGGTTGCCGCCGAGCAAGACCTGGCTCGAGCACAACAGGAAAATGAGCAGCTCAAGGCCGCTCTGGCCGAGCGCGACACCCGACTCGCTCAACTTCGTCAGCAGTTCGCTGACTCCGAGTCGGGGGTGGCGCGCGCCCAGGGCGAAATGCAGAGACTCGGAGGCGAACTGCTGCAGTCCCGGGCGGAAAATGAACGGCTGCGAGCGGAGCTGGCTTCGGCCCAGGCGCAATTCGCTTCGCTCCAGCAGCGGATCAGCGGGCTGCGCGATGACCGGGAGAGAATTTGTGGCGAACTTCGCCGCCAGCTTGCATCGCTCGGCCAACTGACCCATCGCGGCGGCAGGATGGCGCTCACCCTTGCTTCCGACATTCTGTTCGATTTTGACAAGCATGACCTGCGCCCGGTGGCGCGCGAGCGCCTGGCCAAGGTGGCCGTGCTTCGCCAACTCCTTCTTCCGCAAGCCGCCGTGAAGTACGAAGGGCACACCGACCTGGTTGGTTCAGCGGAATACAACCAGTGGCTCTCCGAGCAACGCGCCCTTCAGGTATATAGCTATCAGACGCAACAGCAGATCGAATTGATGGAGGAAGCTCGCCGGGAGTTTGCCGCGCAGCAACTGGAGGCAGCCAATCAACTTCTGCTCATGGACTTTCCCACCTCCCGCCGCGAGGCGACGAAGCGAAGCCTTCTGCTGGCAAGCCTGGCCGATGTGGTCGAGGGGAAAAGCTTCCGTGAACCGGAAATTCCGGCCAAAGGCCCGCAGGAGAAGAATCGCCGCGTGGTGCTCTTGTTTCCTGAGACGGGCGCGGGGCAATTGGCCTCGGTCTGCGAGCAACCGGCCGAATCCGTGCTCCCACAATCATAGACTCGTGCCGTTGCAACTTGATGCGCCGATGCATCCCGTTCGCACTCGCCCGCATCGAGCTTGTCAGTACGGGGCGGGGAATAGCCTCACGTACTTGGAACGGCACTCGCCTTGCCGCTTGCTGCCGTGCTCTGCTACTCTTGGAGAGCCGGGTTTACCCTGAACGGGTTCACCGTGAACGGGTCGGGGCGTGGCGCAGCCTGGTAGCGCACCTGCCTTGGGCGCAGGGGGTCGGAGGTTCAAATCCTCTCGCCCCGACCAACTTCCTGAGCGACCGCCAAGTTCGTCTGGATTCGGCAAGCTCACCACAAGTGGGTTCCCTTCGACCCTTCGCCACACTCAGAGCAAGCGCCAAGCTCACCGCAAGCCGAGTGGCGTCGCCTCTCGGATCTCAGACCTGAGACCTGAGACCTCAGACCTCAGCCCTCTTCCTTCATCCCAAGGGCAAGCCCTAGATCATTTTATCTTTCGAGTAGCAGACTCGCTCCAGCACGCACTCCTTGCACTTCGGTTGGCGCGCCCGGCAGGTTTGCCGGCCGTGCCAGATCATCTGGTGGGAGAACAGAATCCATTTGTCCTGAGGGATGATTTGCATCAGGTCTTGCTCGATCTTCTTGGGGTCGTTCTGCTGAGAAAGGTCGAGCCGGTGGGAAAGCCGAAGCACGTGCGTGTCCACGACAATGCCTGAAGAGATGCCAAAAGCGGTGCCGAGCACGACATTGGCCGTCTTGCGCGCCACGCCCGGAAGGGTCAGCAATTCCTCCATCGTTTGGGGCACTTTGCCGCCAAACTCTTCCTGGATCTTCTTGCAGGCTCCGATGATGGATTTTGTTTTGTTGCGAAAAAATCCAGTGGATTTGATTTCGCGTTCGAGCTCTCTCGGAAGGGTGTAGGCAAAGTGGGAAGCGGTCGGATACCTCGAAAAGAGTCCCGGCGTGACCATGTTCACCCGTTTGTCGGTACACTGGGCGGAGAGGATGGTGGCAATCAGGAGTTGAAGCGGATTCTGGTGTTTCAACGCGCAGATGGCCGCCGGGAATTTCTCGTCGAGACCCGCCAGGATCGCCGCCACCCGTTTGGGGTCGGTTCCCCGAGCTTTTAGCGGCCGAGCGGCTTTGGCCTGCCTTTTCCCGCCCCTCTTTTTTATGGCCGGTAATTTTATCTTCGTTTTTGCCATGGGTCGGACAAGCTCACCACAAGCGGAGAGACGTTGCGACGGAGGCCCGCCTCAGGCAAACCGGGCTTCCGCTTTAAGGGTGGAGGCGCAAACGCCTCCGCTCGATCAACCGCCGAGGAGACTCAGAACCTCGTCTAGGGTGCGATGGATGCAGGTAAAGATCGGCGTGTCGCGGAGAGTGTAAAGGCTCGACTGGCTCTCGCGCAACTCCATCACCAGGTCGAGGAAATCCGCCGGTTTGTCCGTCTCGAACGCCACCACAAATTCCTGGTCATCGAGACCAAACGAATACGTGGTATTGAGCTTCACCGAAGGGTACTTGTGCCCGATGCGGATGTGCTCATTCATGATTTTTTGGCGTTCTTCGAGCGGCAAGAGATACCACGCGCGTGTTTTGAGAAACGGATAGACAAAAAGGTAGCGATGCTGGCCGGGAACAATCTGGGCCCGCGTATCGAGCTGGCCCTCGTGGACGTGCTCGCGCGTGTAAATCGAGCGCTTGGTCATCGAAAGGAAGGAATAGGGCGTGGCGAGATAGCGTCCCACGCCGGTGGCCAGCATTTCCGCGGACATTTGCTGCATGAGTTCCAGGTCATATCCGATGCGCCAGAGCATGAAGTCGCAATCGCTCCTCGTGCCCATGGTCGAATAAGGCAGCACCATGAGCCGAGCGGCGGCGTAGGATTCGATGACCTGGCAAAGGTCTCGCTTGCCAGCCTCGCGCTGCTTGGCGTTCAGCCGCCGCCACGCCGGGTTCACCTTGTAGAAGGCGAAATTCACGTACTGCCGGTGAACCTCTTCGTTGGCCGATAAACTTCCACCTTCTCCAGGGCGAAGCGCGGAACCGCCCATCAGGACCTCCCCGAGTTTCCAACAGAATCAGAAAATATAGCACACGCGGCTGCCAGCGTCATCCTCGCCAACCTAAGGGTCTGCCTACTAGAGGATTGGAGCGGAATTTGTTCCGAGTCCGCCGCGGCGGACCGAGGGAGCGCCGACATAGAGGAGCTCAAAGAACAGGGGCTTCAGGCCCTGATGCTGAATCCATCAGATGGCCTCTGCGGGTGCGCAATCAGAAGGAACGCAGGAAGGCAACCAGTCTGTGGAAGGCCTTGCCGCGGTGGCTCACAACGTTTTTCTCGGCGCGGCTGATTTCAGCGAAGGTCTTTTTCAAGGGCACGTAGAAAAATATCGGGTCATAGCCGAAGCCGCCTCTGCCCCGCGGCGCGGTGAGAATCTGCCCTTCGACAAAGTCAGAGAACAGCGCGATGAGTTGCTCCCTTTGCGCCAGCGCCAGAACACAGATGAAGCGCGCGCCGCGTAGGCTTTCGGGGAGGTCTTTCATGGCTTCGAGCAGTTTCCCAATGCGGTCGGCGTCGCTCGCGCCCACGCCGGCATAGCGAGCGGAACCAATCCCCGGGGCGCCACCGAGCGCGTCCACGGCCAGGCCTGAATCATCCGCCAGCACGAGTCCTTTAGTGAGACGGCTGAAGTGCAGCGCCTTGCCGGCAGCGTTCAGGGCGAAACTGGGATAACCTTCGGCGAATCGCGGCAATTGGTCGAAATGGGGCAGAAGATGCGCCTCGATACCTGCTCTGGGGAAAGCACCCCGTCTCCCACGGCGTGCCCGAGTCGGGCGTGTTGGAGCTTCCAGCGTCAGGGAAGCCAGGGCAAGCTCGCGCAACTTACCCGCGTTCGAGCTTGCCAGAAAGAGTTTTCTGCGGCTTGGCGGCACGGAGGTTCGGCGGCTCACCGTGGACGTTCAACGTGAACGGTCTGCCGCAAGCCCCGAGCTGGCGGGGCCAGCGGCACGATCGTTCTCTCGATGCCAATGAGCTGGCGGATGCCGGTCTCCGCCATCTGCAACATCATATTCATCTCCGCCTGCGAAAAGCTGCGACCTTCGGCGGTGGCTTGCACCTCGACGAACTTTCCCGACCCGGTCATGACCACGTTCATGTCCACCTGGGCGCTCGAGTCCTCTTCATAAGCGAGGTCGAGCTGGATCTGATCGTGGACGATGCCGACGCTGATGGCGGCGACGTAGTCGGTGACGATCGTGGCCGGCAGTATTCCTTGAGCAACCAGTTGCTGCCCGGCCAGCGCCAGTGCCACAAAGCCGCCGGTAATCGAAGCGGTGCGGGTGCCACCATCGGCTTCGATCACGTCGCAATCCACAATAATCGTTCTCTCGCCGAGGGCAGCAAGGTTGCTCACCGCCCGCAGCGAGCGCCCGATCAGCCGCTGAATCTCGAGCGTGCGGCCGGATTGCCTCCCGCGGGCCGACTCGCGCGGCGTGCGTTGAGCAGTTGAGCGAGGGAGCATGCCATACTCGCCCGTTACCCAACCCTTGCCGGAGCCTTTGAGGAACGTGGGGACGCCGGCCTCGACTGTCGCGGTGCAGATCACCCGCGTCTTGCCCACTTCGATCAGGACACTCCCTTCGGCAGTAGAAACAAAGTTCGGAGTGATCTTTACCGGCCGCATGTCGGCCGGGGCCCGACTATCCGCTCGGTTCAACAAAGCCTCCATCGAGTCAGGAAATAGAAATCATCTATGAGGCAGGCGCCGGTGTCAAATTCTTCTCTTAAACAGACCTCTTTCTTTTTCTGGACAGCGCGGAGCTGTCGGCGAGGACGAAGTTGAACAACGCCGTTCGACATCGGGTCGGTTCTGAATTCGTCCTTGGTTCGGTTGCGATCAGCGACGCGGTTCCATCCCTGCCGGATCCGGGTCGCGATCACTCATCTATTCGGGCCCCTGGGCCCATGAGGACGACTCCGCGCTGCCCCGGCGCGAGGCCGGGACAAGCGGGCGGCCCCATCAGAAGGTCAGCCATCCCGATGAATCGGGAGGCTACTGATTTCTCGGGCACGCCGCGCGTCGCGACCTCGGCGCCGGAACTCGTCGTAGTCGATCTGGTCTCGCAGCATGCGGTAGAGCCGCAGAACCAGTTTGCGGGCCACGGCCACGGCGGCCACGGCCGCATGCTTTTTCACCAGCAGATGGTAGTAGAACCGGCGCAGGTCGTCGTCCTGGCCGGGTGCGACCGCGTGATGGGCGGCTTCAATCAGCAGGAAGCGCAGCAGGCGGTTCCCCTGCTTAGAGATGTGGCCATACCGCTGGGTCTCGCCGCTGGAATGTTCTTTGGGATCGAGCCCGCAATAGGCGGCGATGCGACGGGCGCGATCGAACCGTGTGACCGGCTCGAGCGTGTGCACCACGGCCAGGGAGGTGAGCAGACCTACGCCGGGGTGCGTGCGCAGCCGAGTCACGCGCGGGTCGTCGGCAGCACGGGCGTCCAGAATCTCTTCCACTTCCAGGATCTTTTTCTGGAGCGCTTCGAGCAGGGCGAGCGAGTGCGTGCGCTGGGTGGCGTCGGCACCGTCGAGCGGCAGAGCGGAGAGCTGCTGCCGCCCGCGGGCGGTGAACAGCCCCGGCCCCAGCCGCAGTTGATGATTGAGGGCCACGGCCTGCAACCCGTTGCGCAGCATGGTGCGCATGCGCACCAGGCGGTGGCGGTAGCGCAGCAGGCCGAGCACGTCGCGGCTGGCCGGCGGCGGAACGTACACGGCGGGGAAATCACCGTGCAGGAGCAGATCGAGAAGCAGCTCGGCATCGCGCCGGTCGTTCTTCTGCCGGCGCTTGGCGAACTTGCGGATGGCAGCGGCATCGCCGACCAAGACGTGATGGCCCTGTTCGGCGAGCAAGCGATGAAACCACAGGGCGTAGCCCGACGACTCCAGCCCGACGATGGCGGGAGCGGCGAACTGCGCGTAGAAGGCAGGCACGTTGTCCCGCTCGTGATCGAGCGTGCGCTGGCGGATCACGCCGTCCTCCGTGCTACACCAGCAAACCGTCTGGCTGCGAGCATGAAAATCGACTCCGAGATAAACTGGCATGGGCGCCTCCTTTCGACCCTTGTCGAACGGTCTGGGCAAGCTTACCAACGCTCGCCCGAGGAGGCGCCTGCCTCATAACATCAGAAAAGCGAAAACCGAAAAACGAAAGGCGAAAAACGAAAAGCAAGATCCCCTCCCGAATCGTGAAGTTTCGGGATCGGGACTGCGCTTTTTGGTTTTCTCCTCCTATCTACCATCTGGCGCCAGGTGTCATCCCGGAGCCTCCGGATCGCGCCGGGCTTCGAGACACATCGTAGAAACAGCCCAGGTCCACGTGACCTGCGACCGTTTCTACTTCCTGGCCCTCGATCAAGATCTTGACGCGGCGAATTTCTTTGAGGTTGGCACTGAGCGACCGGACAATGGAATCCACCGCCACTTGTTCCGTTTCAATCCCGGAGGGGGTGCCGTTGGCAAAGCCCTGAGAAAGATCCACCACGGCGGTGCCATCCGCCAGCAGGAAGACTTCGTGCACCAGCGTTTCAGCGGGCAGGGTTCGCAGCGCCGGATCCGCCGGGCCGACAATGAGCGCGGCCACAATTTGCCTGGCTTCGCGGGCCGGTTCTTTCGCCAGCGGCATCTCCACCTCGCGCGCCTGGAGCGCCGTGGTACCGGGGGCAGAGAGGTAGAACAGCTTCACTTTGCGGGCCTGGTCGGTCGGCCGGACGATCGCCAGTTGCGCCAGTTGGTGAAGCTGAACCTCTTCGGCTTGCTTTTCGGCGCGCAGACCGCGGATTCTTTTCTCGAGCACCCGAATATAAAGCGCCCCCGCCGCCACACTCGCCACGGCCACGATGATTACAATGCGCAGCGCCCGAGACATCTTTTTGCTTTATCGCGTTCCTTGTGCAACAGGCGCAAACCGCTCGACGGCTCCGGCCAGCGCTCTTGCCAGTCGTTCTTCGAGGCCGGCCAGCGCCGCCGCATCTCGGACAGAAACGCTGCCGATTTCGAGCGCGATGGCGGGACAAGCTGCCCCGCGCAGCACGCGCAGGCTCGCTTCGCCCACGCCGGCCGCTGAACCCGGCGCCTCTTGCTCGATCTGAGCCTCGAGAAGCTGCGCAAAGGCGCGACTTTGGTCCAAGTATGCTGCCTGTGCCTCTTCCCAGGCCAGGAATTCGTCCGGCGGAGCGACCGTCTGGCCCCCGGGGACGCGGTAAACAAAGATCCGGACCATGCGGGCCGCGCCGACCGTGCCGAAATGGATGGTCAGGAAAAGGTCGGCCCGGCGCCCGTTGGCGAGGCCAGCGCGATCATCGAACGAAGGGTTCTGATCCCCCTCGCGGGTGAGCACAGCCACTACCCCCGCTTGCTCCAGTTGCCTTTGCATGGCTTGCGCATATTGCAATGTCAGGTCCTTTTCAATCAAACCGGTGGGACCGCGCGCGCCCGGGTCGGTGCCGCCGTGCCCGGGATCAATCACCACGAGTCGCTTGCCCGCCAAAATCTCTTTCGCGCTGTTTTCCCCATTGCTTTGGGCGGGCTTGCCCGGTTCGGGCTTGCTGGTGGCGGGCCCCGTACCGGCGCGGTACGGGGCGGGCGGCGATGTGGGAGATTGGGGCTCGGCGATCATCCCGAAGCTGGCCACGGCGAGCGCAGCCAGCAAGGCCAGGGCAGAGGCGGACTTAAGCTTCATGGGAAAAGGATTCCAGACATCCGCTGGTGATCGAAGCCAATCGCTGGCTTTGACCAGAAGCGTTCGATTACCGCCCTATTCTACAGGAGAGTGCTCGATTCTCTTAGCGGAGTCGCAACTTTGTGCGGGTTTGGGTTGCTCCCCGGGGGCCGGGGCTCTTAGTGCCGTTCCAAAATCTGTTCAAAGCCGCGGTAGAGCGTTCCTCCCGAGCGCGCTTCCACCACCCTGCCGTCCTCCACGACGGCCTCCACCCGGAGGTGGCCTTCGATGCGGGTCAACGGGTCCACCATCACGCGCGTCTTCATGGCTACCTCCTCTGATAGAGCGGCGAGTGAGAGTCGGGGAAACCCGGCTCCGTGCAACCCATGCAGGGTGCGTTGGCGCTGATGCACCAGTTGACGCCGCTATTCCACTGGCGCACGGGGCAGTCGGCGTGGGTGAAGGGACCCTTGCAACCGATTTCAAGCAGGCAGCCCTCCTCGCCAAAATTGCTGGCGAAGATGCCTTCATCGAGGAAGTCGCGGCGGATGCAACGGTTGTGCACCGTCCGGCCAAAGTAAACTTTCAGCCGGCCGAATTCGTCGAGTTCTTTCGGCTTGGGCAAGCCATAGAGCAGCAGGCGAGCCACGGTTCCGATAAACCATTCCGGGTGGCAAGGGCATCCGGGGATATTCACCACCGGAGTGGAGATGTTGAGTATCTTCAGCACCTCGCCCACGCCTTTGGCGCCGGTCGGGTTCGGCTTGGCCGGAGGGCATTCCGCAACTTGACGGATGGAAAGACATTAGGCCGGGGAAGGCACTACAGCGAATCGCCAGGCGACAAATTGTCGGCCCAAACTGGCATGCTTTTCAGCGAAGCACAAGTTGTCCCGAAGGACAGAAGCAACGAACCAAAGGAGGTAGAGGAAGTAAAGGAGGCAAAGGAAGCAGAGGAGCAGAGGAACTAATGTTGTAGGGGCGTACGGCTGTACGCCCTGCTGGTGTTCATTGCGAGATGGTGGAGGCGGCGGGAGTCGAACCCGCGTCCGAAAAGCCGCACAGCGAAAAGCCTACATGCTTATCCGGTTCTGTTTGTTTCGCCCCGCCGGATCAAGGACCGGCAAAAGGCCGGCTTGGCTAGCCCGAGAATCTTGCCCGGCGGTCTCAGGCGGCAACCGCAAGGCCAGCCCACAAAGTTTACGCCTCGTTACGCCCTATGGGCGAAGCGCAGGAGACGAGCCGCCTGAATTAGGCAGCCAGTGCCAACTGTGTATTGGCAGTTGTGTTCGTTGCACCAGATTACGGGCTGATACTCCCCGGCATGCCTTTTCGCCGCTTATGCTTCCGTCGAAACCGTTTCGCCCCCAGAACCACAAGCGACAATTCCAAGCTATCACCGGCTGCTTTGGATGTCAATAAAGCCGATCGCTGCTCACCGAAGATAGGTTCCAGTACCTCTGTTAACCCGATGGAAAATAAGGGTTGACAGCATCTTTCTCTGATCGGATAATAGCTGCTCGCCTCCCCTTCCACCCCGGGAGAAGCATGCCCTCTGGGTCTCGTTCAGACGCCTCCAACCAAGCCATGACAAAGGTTCTGGCCGATGCCATGCGCGGCATCTCCAGGCAACTGGATGAGCTGAACGTGGCTGTCCGAAATCTGGTCGATGGCATCGCTGCTGATAGTCCCGGCTCGAGCGAGGTCATGGCGCTCGTGATTCGTGCGGAAGCTTCAGCGGCGGCTCTTGCGGCGGCGATTCGGGTGATTTCAACCTTCGCCAGCGGCGGTTTCTCGCGCCAAGCAGTCCTGGCCCAACCGGAGGAACCACCGGTTCTCGCGCCGCCGACGCCCGCGGTGGAGGAAAGAATTAAAACCGCTGCTCCACGGCCTGCCGTCTCACCCCCTCCGGAAGAGCTGGAACTCGAGATCGTGCACCTGCCCTCGGAGGAAGTCTCTGTGCCCGAGCCGGCCGAGACTGCTGCCGAACCGCTCCCCGTCCAAGAGCAGTTTGACATGGGGCGACTTTCGGCAGAAGAACAGGATTTGCACCGCAGGGCGCAGAAGTTTGCCCGCGTCGCCGTACAGGACATCTTGCTCTACAAGCGCGACCAGGTAAATCAAGGGCGCAAGAACAAGGACCTTTACAACCGGCTGAAAGACGAGATTGACAAGAGCCGCGAGATTTATGAGCGCCGCTTTGCCCGCATCACTCACCATCCGATCGACCATTTCTACAACGAAGTACTTTCCGTTCTCGCTGAAGGCGATCCGGCGGCACTCGGCCACTATCCCTATCCGCTACCAGCCGCTCGCCGTTGACGGGGACCGAAACGGTTATAATGGCAATCCCGTTGTACGGGAGAGAATTCGCTTCGCGCTGACCCGGATGACGTCTGCCTCGCGCAGGCAAGGCAGACGCCGACCATAATTCCATGCTGAGCCGGTTCTTGCTCCGCGCCACCCTCTGCAGGCTGACACTGCTGGTCTTTTTCTCCGGCTCGACTTGCGCCGCCATGTCGCGGCTGGAATCGGCCGCTCAGGCCAGGCAGCAACTGTCGCTTTTGGCGCATCGTCTTCAGGAGGAGTCCCGTACCGGAGAGGCACCTGGCAAGGCGCAATCCGGCGCTTACCTTGCCCTCGAAAAGTTTGCGCGGCGGCACGCCAAGGATTCATTGGGGCCGCTGGCTGCCCTTTTGCTCGGTCATAGAGATTTTGGACTCGCGCGCTACGCCGAAGCCGAGGGGTGGTTTCGCCAGGCCGCACTGGCTTGGGGGGGATCAGCCTCAGCTCCGGAAGGGATCGAGGCGCACCTTGGCGACTACGCCGAGTGGTATCTCGCTCAATCTCTTGCCGCACAGAAAAATTACGAGGCTGCTGCCGAAACTCTGGCAGACTTTCCGGGAAAGTATCCCGACAGTTTGTTGACGGATAACGCCGTCGAGAAGCGCGCCGCATGGTTGCTCGAGGCAGGGCGAGCGGAAAAAGCGATCGAGAGCCTCCAAGCCTTTCGCCCCGCAGAGCACCGCCCCGCCTTGCTTGTTGTCCTGGCGCGAGCTTACGAGGCGGCCCATCAGCTTCCCCAAGCGGCGGAAACCTACCAGCGAGTTTATTACGGCTATCCTGTGAATGGGGAAGCAGCAACGGCGGCGGGGGGCGCGCTGTCGCGGATCCGGGCGACCCTGACGCCGGGCTCGATGGTCACGACCCTGAAGAACACCGTGGACCACATCGTCACCGAGTTCGGCGTGGCCGAGATGCGGGGTCGATCCATCTCGCAGCGGGCCGCCGCCCTGATCGGCATTCTTGTCGCCTACGCGATCGCCGTCGTCCTGGTCCAGTCGATCACGGCCGCGCGCATCCAGAACGCGTGCGCCTCGTCGCTGCGCAGGGCCGTGAGCCGCCCGCCGGTGGCGCCTCGGAGCGCCGCCTCCTCGGCCGCGACC